>JACZKY010099011.1_pt1 | contig 47629 bp, 41 predicted proteins | sample 8237611 | NCBI WGS metagenome assembly JACZKY01 (sample SAMN16148055, study PRJNA663545) | marine sediment metagenome | biome: sediments and biomass from bioreactor inoculated with such sediments; feature: coastal sediments; material: methane- and iron-fed bioreactor; isolation source: Bothnian...
CCTTCGCGATCCGGACCTATGCGCCCGATCAACTGCGTGAGGCGCTGCGGCGGATGTACCTGATCCGCCGCTTCGAAGAGGGCGCAGAAGACAGCTACATGCGCGGCCTGATCCACGGCACGATGCACCTGTCCATCGGTCAGGAAGCCAGCGCGATGGCGACCTGCATGGACCTGACGGATGATGACAAGATCACCTCGACCCACCGAGGCCACGGACATTGCATCGCAAAAGGCGCGGACGTCGGGCGCATGTTCGCGGAGTTCTTCGGCAAGGAAACCGGCTATTGCCACGGCCGCGGCGGGTCGATGCACATCGCCGACGTCAAGACAGGCAACCTTGGCGCGAACGGGATTGTTGGCGGAGGCCTTCCCATCGCGGTGGGGGCCGCGCTGTCGGCAAAGCGGCTTGGGCGCCGCGATGTCACAGTCTGCTTCTTTGGCGATGGCGCGAATAATGAAGGCGCCTTCCATGAGGCCCTGAACATGGCGGCGGTCTGGAAGCTGCCGGTGGTCTTTGTCTGCGAGAACAACCGCTACGGCATGTCCACCCCCGCCGCATATGCCACGTCCGTCCGCAACATCGCCGAACGCGCCGCCTCCTATTCGATGCCCGGCGTCACTGTGGACGGGAACGACTTTTCGGCCGTGGCAGAAGCGGTCCATTTGGCGATTGCCCGGGCCCGGGCCGGAGAGGGACCCTCACTGGTCGAGAACCTCACCTATCGCTGGCGCGGCCACTCCAAGTCTGATCGCAACCGTTACCGGACCAAGGAAGAGATCGAAGAATGGATGGCGCGTGACCCGATCGCGCGCTTCCGTGCCGAATTGATCGCGCATGGTGTTCTGGACGAGGCAGGTGCAGACGCGATCGCCGAAGCTGCCGTCTCGGCGGTCGAAGCTGGCATCGCATTTGCCAAGAACAGCCCCGCCCCTGCCGTCACCGAAGTTACACGCTATGTCTACGCGGAGAGTTGAGATGAACGCCATGAGCGACGCTGGCCTTCGCGTCCTGTCCTATTCCGAGGCTATCCGCGAGGCGATGGCCCTAGCGATGGAAGCGGACCCCAGCGTCATCCTGATGGGCGAGGATATTGGCGTCTATGGCGGTGCCTTTCAGGTGACGCTGGACCTGGTTGACCGCTTTGGCACCGACCGCGTGATGGACACGCCGATCTCAGAGCTTGGTGGGGCCGGGGTCGCAGTGGGCGCGGCGCTGACCGGCCTGAAGCCGATCTTCGAGTTCCAGTTCTCGGACTTTGCCATGCTGGCGATGGAGCAGATCGTCAACCAGGCGGCCAAGTTGCGCTATATGCTGGGTGGCGAGGCGTCGGTACCGGTGGTCTTCCGACTGCCCTCAGGGTCAGGCACCGGGGCCGCCGCGCAGCACAGCCAGTCGATCGAAGCATGGTTCGGCCATGTGCCGGGCCTGAAGGTCCTGCAACCGGCAACGCCGGAAGATGCCAAAGGCATGCTGCTGGCGGCTCTCGCCGATCCCGACCCGGTGATGATCTTCGAGCACAAGCTCTTGTACAAGATGAAGGGCCCGGTGCCGGAAGGCAGCTACCTGACGCCCATCGGCAAGGCGCTGGTGCGGCGGGCCGGAACGGACCTCACGATCGTCGCCGGCTCGATCATGCTGCACCGCGCGCTGGAAGCGGCCGAAAAGCTGGCCGCCGAAGGGATCAGCGCCGAGGTGATAGACCTGAGGTCCATCCGCCCGATCGACCATGAAACGATCCTTGCTTCGGTGCGCAAGACCGGGCGGCTGATGGTAGTGTACGAAGGCGTCAAGGCATTCGGTGTCGGGGCCGAGATCAGCGCGATGGTCGCCGAGAGCGACGCCTTCGACTATCTCGACGCGCCGATCCTGAGGTTGGGGGCTGCGGATGCGCCGGTGCCCTATAACCCCGACCTCGAACGCGCCGCCGTCCCGCAGGTCGACACAATCGAGGTCGCTGCCCGCCGTCTGGCCCGGCGCGAGGTCTGACATGCCGGTTGAAGTCATTCTGCCCAAGGTCGACATGGACATGACCCATGGCACCCTGGCCACCTGGCACGTCGCCCCTGGCGAAACAGTCACCAAGGGGACGGCTCTCTTCGACATTGAAACCGACAAAGCCGCGATGGAAGTCGAGGCCCCGGCATCGGGGCGTCTAGGTGGTGTAAGTGCGCAACCGGGTGACAAGGTCGCCGTCGGCACAGTGGTGGCGCTGATCTATGCCGAGGGCGAGGCTGAAGCGCCAGAAGCGGCAACCCCGCCAGTTCCTGCGCCGGCATCCGCGGCAGTGGCGGCTTCAGCCGACGCGGTCGAGGTCATCCTGCCCAAGGTTGACATGGATATGTCGCATGGCACGCTTGCCACATGGCACGCAGCCGAAGGCCAGCCCGTCACCAAGGGCGCGGCCCTATTCGACATCGAGACCGACAAGGCCGCAATGGAGGTCGAGGCTCCGGCAAGCGGCGTCCTGCATCACATCATGGCCCAGCCCGGTGAAAAGGTGCCGGTCGGGTCCGTGGTAGCCTATATCTATCCTGCGGGTGTGGCACCCGGCCCAAGACCGCCGGTGAAGGCAGCGGAAGTCGCTGTCCCGTCCAAACCAGAGGCAAAGGCTCAGCCATCCACGCCCCTCACCACTCCGGCACCCGTGACGATGGCGGGCGCTGCCCCGCGCGCCACGCCCGCCGCAAGGGCGGCGGCGCGCAGGGCGGGGGTTGGTCTGTCACAGGTGACCGGAACAGGACCCAAGGGCAGAATCCAGCGCGACGATATCGCCACCTTTGCTGTTTCGCAGGCCGAGGCGCTACAGGCTCCGGCGGTGGCCGCCACCTGGTCGCCCGAGACGGGTAAACTCCATGTCACAACCCGCAAGGGGACAGGCACGCCCCTTTTGATGGTTCACGGCTTTACAGCCGACAGCCAAAGCTGGGCACCACTGGAAAAGGCGATGGGTATGGACCGCGCTTTGATCCGGATCGACCTGCCGGGCCACGGACGCTCTCCCCGGCGGCGGGTTGCCAATTTCGCCGAACTTGCAAGGCAACTGGTCGAAGCGTTTGACGACTCCTGCGGCGAACACGACCGCGTCGACCTGCTTGGCCATTCGCTGGGCGGCGCCCTTGCTCTTGCCTTGGCGGATATCCGGCCTCGTCGCGTCAGGTCCCTCGCGCTGATCTCGCCTGCCGGTCTCGGTCCCGAGATTGATGCACCGGCCCTGTCAGGAATCACGCGCGCCACCCGGGCCGAAAGCCTGGCACCATGGTTGCGGCGCCTGACTGCTTCGCCGGACGGTATCAGCGATGATTACGCCAGGGCAGCAATGCGCCTGCGTGCCGACCCGGAACTGCGCTCGTTCCAGAGTGATCTGGCAAAAGTGCTTTTCCCGGACGATGTGCAGCCCTTCGACCTCCGTCCGGCCCTGTCGCGCCTGGAATGCCCCACCACCCTGATCTGGGGCCGGAAGGATCATATCCTGCCCTGGCGTCAGGCCATCTCTGTCACCGGAGATTTCGCGCTTCACCTTTTGTCCGAAGCGGGCCATGTTCCCCAGATCGAATGCCCCGACAGGGTGGCCCGTATCTTGCGGCTGCACCTCGCAGCGGCGGGCAGGGAGTGACGCTTGTGGAAGGATTGGGGTATTCATGCAGCCAGAACGGCAGGCCCCAGGAGCACAGAGTGAGGCAGACCGCCTGCGTGCGCGGGCGGTCTGGCTTTATCATGTCGAAGGCATAACGCAGAACGACATCGCGCAGCAGCTTGGAATCAGCCGGGTCATGGTCGTCCGGCTTCTGGCCGATGCCCGCCGTCGCAACGAGGTTCGCGTTACCGTATCGGCCCCCTTGGCCGAACTGACGGAGATCGAGCGACGGATCGAGAAGACTTATGGCGTCAACCGCGTGATCGTCGCGCCATTTGCCAGCGCCGAAGAGGACCCCGTTCGCGTCATTGCGGCCGCCGCGGGCGCGTTCATTTCCGGGCTGATGACTTCGGGCATGACGGTCGGTGTGGGTTGGGGGCGAACGCTTTACAATTCCCTGCCCTTCATCTCGGGCGAGACACTTGACGACTTCCGCGTTGTGTCGCTTTTGGGCGGGATCGCGGCGGCACGGCGCTTCAATCCGGCAGAATTCGCCTGGCAGTTCGCCGAACTCTTTCAGGGCGAAGGCTTCCTGATCCCGGCCCCCGCCGTCGTGGACAGTCCGGAGACCAAACACGCGCTGTTAGAGCGCTGCGGCCTGGCAGCAATCTTCGAGATGGCAAGCAAACTTGACGTCGCCCTCCTTTCGGTCGGTGGTATTTCCACTCTGACGACCAGCTATCGCACAGGCTACATCACCGAAGCCGAACGCCGCTCGCTGATTGAAGCCGGCGCGGTCGGCGACGTTCTGTACAACTTCATCTCCGAGGATGGGAAACCTGTCCAGCACCAGGTGAACGACCGCGTGATCTCTGCGGAACTAGGTCTTATCCGCCGGTGTCCGGAACGGGTTCTCATTTCCGGCGGCAAGGATAAGAGAATCGCGATGAAGGCCGCGATGCACACCTTGATGCCCACCACGCTTATTACCGACGAACAGACCGCGATTTGCCTGCTTCAGTGAAATGCGAGCTGCTGGGTGGACGGGCACTCGCCCCCTGATCCCGCAGGAAGCAGATTCGGTGGGATGTTGTTGCCGGTTTCGCGGAGATGCCGCCCCGATGGTGTGCAAGGCAGCGGTGATCAGCAATGAAGCGCCGGGACCTCAGTCCGTGGTTCTGGACCTGAGCGCTGGAGCGGGCGGTTGATTGAGGTTTCGCCCTTGCCAACGCCGCGCATGAAATGGATGCAGGAGAGCCCCTTGCGCCGCAGGATGCGGGAAATGGCCGCAGCGGCCTTGGCAACCTTTCCCTGGAACAGCCAGGTGCGTGCGGATCCGGTCAGGACCGCAGCCTCGAACAAAGTGGTTGCCCGGCGTGCGACACCGCCCGACACCCGAAGACGACCGCCGGGTCGATCGTGAATGTCTTCCTGAACTTGCGAGGTTGTTCAGTTCGAAGCGACCGACTATAGCGAAGCTGGGACCATGCCGCGCAGCGAAAGATAGGAGCCTCGATGGCAATGGATGCAGTTGTGACCGGCGGCTCTCGCGGAATTGGGTTTGGCATCGCCGGTCATCTCCTTCGAAAAGGCTATCGCGTGACGATTACCGGGCGCGGCGAAGCCGATCTTGCCTCAGCCCTTGACCAACTTTCGCAACTTGGCCCCGTCGAGGGCGTTGCGGCCGACGTGACCGATGAAGAAGATGTTGAGCGGGTGCTGTCGGCATTCGACCACCCTGATCGTCCGCTGGCCCTGCTGGTCAACAATGCCGGTATTGCCGATTACGCGACCCTGCTGAAGATGGACTTGGCGCGATGGCGCAAGGTCATTGATATCAATTTGACGGGATCGTTTCTGATGCTGCAGCGTTCGGCGCGCCGGATGCGTGCATCGGGCGGCGGCGGCATCGTGAATATTGCCTCGATCGACGCTCATGGAACCGATGGGCGACAATCGGCGTATGGAGCGGCAAAGGCCGGGCTCATAAATCTTACCAAGACGGCCGCAGTGGAGCTTGCACCCTACAGGATTCGTGTCAATGCCGTCAGCCCCGGCTGGACCCGCACCGCGATGATTGAGGATCATGTGGCGGAGGCCGCGATGAACCACATGATGAACGGCTTTGGCCGGATTCCTTTAGGCCGCCTTGTCGAAGTTGACGAAATTGCGGCGACGGTTGCATTCCTGGCCGGACCTGAAGCCAGCGGCATAACTGGCACAGAAGTGGTCGTGGACTGCGGAACGCTGGCCAACCTCTATATCGCGGAAACCCTGCCAAAGGGGTAAGCCGGCACCACCGGCCATCTGCATCGACAATGCAAGGCCAATGCACTCTGGGATTTTCCCGGCGGATCAGATTGTTATGATGCCCCGGCCTGATCTTCGACAGAGGGCATAAAGTACCGTGCCATCGGTGGAGTGTCCGTGCGATGGGCCGTCGGCAGTCTGGCTTGTGAAAGCGGCCCCAAGTGGGGCCGCTTTTCTTCGGTTAGCGAAATCAGATCGCCAATTCTCCGCCGTCGATGCGGAAGGTTGTCCCTGTCACGAAGGCGGCTTCGTCCGAGGCCAGATAGGTAAACAAACCAGCCACCTCGGCAGGTGTTCCCATTCGATGCATCGGGACAACGTGGTTCAGAAAGTCCGCGCGTGCCGCTTTCGGATCCCGGTTCAACCGCTTGCTGGCGCGAACATGATCGGTTTCGTTCAACTCGGTATCGATTTGACCCGGCGCCACGGCATTGACGGTGATTGCATGTTCGGCCATTTCCATGCTGATTGCGCGCGTCAGAGCGATTACTGCCCCCTTGCTGGCGGCATAGGCGGTCGAGGGCATGTTCATTTCACCGCGAAGGCCAGCGATTGAAGCCGTTGCAAGCAGTCGCCCTCCCCTCCCGTATTTTATCATCTCACGCGCCCCTGCCTGAAGGGTGAGCATTACGCCTATCAGGTTGATGTCGAAAATGCGCGACCAGGATTCGCGTGTCCCCTCCACAAATTCCTCGATGCCACCGACGCCTGCGTTGGCGATGCAGATGTCAAATCCACCAAAAGCTCGCGTTGCTTCAACAGAGCGGGCAAGATCGGCTTCGGAGGCGGCACTTCCCTGTATCCAAACCAGATTTGGATGCTGGAAGGTCTCGTCGATCTTCAAGTCCAGCGCGACGACGCTGGCGCCTTCTTTCAGGAACCGTTCAACCGTGGCGCGGCCAATCCCATTCCCTGCGCCCGTGATCAGGGCTACCTTGTTCTTCAGAATTGTCATTACTTTCTCCGTCGGGCTTCTAAAGCTGGTTCCAGTGAAGCCAATGTTATCTTCTTGCGTTCGGCAGAACCGCCTCAGGCGCTGTCGCCGTCTTCTACAAACTGGATGTCCTCGGGTTGCCAACTCAGGCGGACAGTCTCGCCATCATGAACCGAGGCGAAGGCAAGGCCCGCAACCACCTGAAGCGCCACGCCCTGCTTGGTTCGGACATGCAGTTCGTAATGCGACCCCGTGAAGACGCGGCGCTCGATGGTGCCTTGGATCTGGTTTGCGGCCATCGGTGACTCGTCGCTGGAAATGGCGGCACGCATGCGCGGGATGACCGCTGCCAGGTTCTCTCCACCCGTCTGCCAGCCGGGTGCGGCACCTTCGAGTACGAATTCGGGCGTTTCCAGCCTTACATGCTTGCCCGACCGCCGAACCGTACCGCCGACCACGGTGCCCGCGTTGATGAATCGCGCAACAAAGGCCGTGCGAGGGCTTCGGTACAACTCTTCCGGCGTGTCGATCTGCGCGATGCGGCCGCGGTCCATGATCGCGATGCGGTCGGCCATGGCGCAGGCCTCTTCCTGATCGTGCGTCACATGGATGAAGGTCGTGCCGGTGTTTTGCTTTAGCTGCACAAGCTCGTCCTGCATTTGCCGCCGCAGCTTCAGGTCCAGAGCCCCCAGAGGTTCGTCGAGAAGCAGGACTGATGGTCCGGTCGCCAGCGCACGCGCCAGAGCCGCGCGCTGCTGCTGACCGCCAGACAGTTCGGACACGCGACTTTTCTCCATCCCGCCAAGGCCGACCATGCGCAGGGTCTCTGACACCTTCCGGTCGCGCTCCACGGGGGCGACTCCGGCCATCTTCAACCCGAAGCCGGTGTTCGGCCCCAAGCGCATGTGGGGAAACAGCGCGTAGCTTTGGAATACGGTGTTTGTCGGGCGCCGATGGGGCGGAAGCTGCGTGACGTCCTTGCCGTCGATCAGAACTTCGCCGACATCAGGCATGACGAAGCCGCCGATGATGCGCAGGGTGGTGGTCTTGCCGCATCCGCTGGGACCGAGAAGCGCGAAGAGCTCGCCCTTCTCGACCTCAAAGCTGACACCGCCGTCCTCCCCCAGGGCAGGGCCGCGCTGGCCGGGATAGCGCTTGGCAAGCGCGGTGCATTTCAATGCGACTGGCATGGTTGGGTTTCCCACGATTCTGAAGGGACATTGCGGGCAACGGCAGGCGCGGCCGGGTTAGTTGTGCAGGGTGAAAGCACCGGCGGCACTTCGCGACTCCTTCTTCTGTCCGATGTTCGAGATGAGGACGCCCACAATCAGCAACGTGAACGAGGCAACCAGAAGCATGACCGAAATCGCCACGATTGCCGGTGTCACGCCAAAGCGCAGGGCGCCGAAGATGTAGAGCGGCAGCGTGCTGTCCGATCCGGTAACCAGCGCCGTCAGGATGAACTCGTCAAACGACAGCGCCAGCGTGATCAGGGCCGCGGCGACAATGCCCGGCAAGGCCTGTGGCACGGACACCAGCAGGAAGGCCCATGTCGGATTGGCGCCCAGATCCATCGCTGCCTGCTCAAGGTTCGGATCCAGCCCTTCAAGTCGGATGAGCACAAGCAACGTCACGATGGGCAGGCTCAGGACGGTATGGCCCAGGGCAATCGTCCACAGACCCCGGTCCATGCCAAGGGCGTTCAGCCCGATGATAATGGCAAGACCAAGCAGCATCGGCGGCAGGAAGATCGGGATTGAGAGGATGGCAAGGCTGGCCTGCCGCCAGCGGCCGCGGGTACGGGCCAGTTGCACGGCCGCAACCGACCCCAGAATGACGCTGGTGCCCACGGCGATGACGGCGACGATCAGGCTGTTGCGCAGGCTGATCAGCAGAAGCGGATCGTCGAACACCGCGCCGAACCAACGAAAGGTGAAGCCCGTGAAGGGAAAGCCAATGCTGGGCCGGTCGTTGAAGGCCATGATGACCAGAAGGACGATCGGGAAATAGAGGAAGGCCAGCATGACCAGCGAATAGGCTCGCAGCGCCTTGGCCGGTGTCGGGTTGAAGGTCCGGGTGAAAGTGCCGACCTGCGCCGCGCCGCCCGTGACCCGTCGCAACACCCCCAGAAGCCCGAAGACCACGGCCATCAGCAGCAGCGCAAGCGCCGAGCCCATGCCCCATTGCACCGAAGCGCCAAATTGCAGCTGGATGATGTTCGAGTAGAGATAGCCCTCGGTCCCGCCGATCAGCTGCGGCGTCACATAGTCGCCCAGCACCGTGATCATGCTCAGCACGAAGCCGCCGAGAATGCCGGTGCGCGCCACCGGAATGATCACATGGATCAGACGCTGAAACGGCTTGGCTCCCAGATCCTCGGCCGCCTCAAGCAGGGTTGGGTTCGACCGTTCAAGGGCAATGTAGGTGGTCAGAAAAGTCAGCGGCGCCAACAGATAGACGAAGGTTATGATGATACCCGCCTTGTTGGACCCAAGAAACCACAGGGGCTCTGCGATGAAGCCCATCCGAAGCAGTGCATCGTTCAGAAGGCCGGTGTCGCCCAGAAGGTTCATCCAGGCAAAGACCCGGATCAGATAGCTGGTAAAAAACTGCATGACCGCCAGCGCCACCCAGATCAGCCTGCGCTCGGGCGCCACCTTGGTCGCCACAAAATAGGCGAATGGGAAGGTCAGACAGACGGTAAGAGCGGCGGCGATACCCGCAAAGAAAAGGCTGTAGCCCAGCATGCGCCAATAGACCGGGACCGTGAAGAACCGCAGATAGTTGTCCAGCGTCCAGTCCGCCACGATCTGCTGATCGACCGTCGGCCAAAGCGAATAGACAGCAAGGACAGCCATGGGGAGAAACACCCCGACGACTATCACCAACACGGCCGGCAAACTAAGCAGCGGGCTCTCCAAACCGCTGCCAAACCGCAAAAGGAAACCACGGGCCGGCGCAGTGCGCCGGCTCTGATCAGTCTGTGCCATCTGTATTTCCCTTAGCCGCCGACGACTTCGGCATAGGCTTGTGCCCATTCCGAAGGATTGTCGGGCGGACCGACGAACAACAGTTGCGACGCCGCGTCGGGCTTGTCCGCCCCACGGTCCAGGAGTTGTTGCGCGCCGTCGCCGCCAGCCGCCATCACACGTTCTGTCGCAGCCTTGTTGCACAGCGGGAAGCCGTAAGTGGTGTAGAGATAGTTCTGAATTTCTTCACCATTCCACAGCTCGATGAACTTCAGCGCCGCGGCCTTGTTGGGCGCGCCCTTGACCAGCATCGGGCCGTCAACCCATCCCAGGCTGCCCTCAACCGGAATGACTGCCTTGGTCAGTTCCTTGCCGGCCATCCGGTTCAGGCGTGCCGCCAGCGCAAGGCTGGAGGTTTCGCCGGTCCAGGCCTTGCCCGTTTGCAGCGAGTCCATGAAGATTTCGTCGCCGGCGGCCGTCTGGAACGGCTTCAGATCGGCCAAATGCTTGGCCGCCTCCATCAGCTTGTCGCCGGTCATCGCGTAGATCTCGTTGCGTGGCACCCCGAGAGCCAGCCCGCTGATGGCCAGAAAATCATCCGGGCCGTCGCGCATGATGACCTTGCCCTTCGGCACTCTTTCATCCCAGAGCGTGGTCCACGAATAGGGTTCGGTTGGCTGATACAGGTCCTGGTTCCAGATCAGACCGAAGCTGTCCCACATATTCGGCATGAGAAGGACCTTGTTCTTTTCAAGAACATAGGGGAAGTCCGTATTCTCATGGAAGACGGGCCAGATGTTTTCCCAGCCGGGGATGTCCTGCACATTGAACGCCTCGATCAGGTCCGCCTTGTAATAGGTTGGCGCCCAGCCGCAGTTTGCAAAGACGATGTCGTAAGAACCGGCACCGCCTGCCTTGACCTTCGTGAACATATCGGCGTCGGTCGAGGCCGGCACGCCGCGAACGTTCAGCCCACTCTTGGCCATGATCGCGACGATCTCGGGGGTAATGTAGCTGGTCCAGCCCAGCACGATGACGTCCATCTCTTGTGCAAATGCGGACGTACCGCCAAAGGCGCTCACGCCCAATGCGGCCGCTGTGCCCTTGACAAAGCTGCGGCGGGTCAGACTTTCGATTCCATTTCTGGTATTCAGACTCAAAGGCTTAGCTTCGATCATTGGCCTTACTCCCCGCTTGTTCGGTCGTTGATTTTGCGACAACTGTGTGGTGGAACGTTCCACCAAGCATTCGGAACCTTCTGCCTTCTGTCAAGAAAAACTTTTCTTCCCTATGCCAAAGGCATGCAGACCCACGCCCGGGAAGCCTGGCAAGGGATGTTCAAGCCGCCGCGTTTATTGACTTTATCTACCTTGAGGGCTTGGCCGTCGTTGACCGTACGAGCAGCTTCGGCGGAACCGTAACGGACTTTGGCGAATTCGGCTCCGGACTGGAGAGCGAATCGATCAGCACGCTCACCCCCTCGGCGGCTATCTTGGCCGCTTGCTGGCTTACCGTCGTCAGAGCGACACGGCTATGTCGCGATATTCGAATGTCATCGAAGCCGACAATCGAAAGCTCCTCGGGAATCCGAATCCGGAACCCATCAGCTACTTCCATGATTTCAAGCGCAAGATTGTCCAGCGCGGCAACGATCGCAGTAGGTCTGTCGTCGTGAAGCAAGTAGGCGACCAACTGCTGCCGATAGGTCTGCTGCAATGCCTGACGGTTCCCCTGCTCTCGCAACACCTGGGTTGCCTTGGGCTGCAGCCCGGCAGACTTCATGCCGGTCAGGTAACCAAGATATCGCTGTGCTTCCAGCGCAGGCTCGTCTGCCAGCATCAGGCTGATAAACCCGATCTCCCGATGGCCGAGACCGACCAGGTGTTCGACGGCCAGCTGAACGCCCATGCAACTGTCCACGGTGATGGAGCCAGCTCGATCGCCGGAGCCGCACAGAAAGGCCAAGGGCAACCTGCCCTTCACCAGCGACAGGGCCGCCTTGCTGGGATCAATCAGGAACAGGACCGCCGCGACCCGGTGTTCCAGCAGCACGCGAACGCGTTCGGCATCAAGGTTCGGAGACCCGCCCGTTGTTGCCAGAAGCATGCTGAAACCATTCGCCGCGCATTCGGCCTCGACGATGGCGGCCAACTCAGCATCGAAAGGGTTGCTCAGATCTCCCGCAACCACTCCAATGACGTTAGAGCGCTGCCGCATGAACCGCGCCCCGGCGTGCACCTGGTAGCCAAGACGCTCCATCGCCTCGACGACACTTGCGCGAATTTCGCCATTCACGCTTGGCTTGCCCTGCAGGACGTTGGAAACGGTGGATTTCGAAACGCCAGCGAACTTGGCTACATCGAAAATGGTAGGCGCCTTGCGCCCCCTCTGGCCTTGGTCGGAACTGTTGCTTTTCACGGGTTCATGTCATCCGGTTCGGCTTGGCACGGCGGCATCCTACCTCTTAGCGCCCTGTGTATATCCGATGAACGTGCTGACCGCCACGACCGACTCAGTTCGCGGTTTCTGCGCGACAGCCTGTCCGCGCGCTTGTCTCTCCCAAAGCAAAGGAGCAGTACCATGGCGCATGCAAAGCCTCGTTCCGCGGAAAAATCCGCTGCGGCGGAACCTGAACTGCGTTGATTTTCATGCGAAATATCATGCGGCAGCAAATCCGGACACGAATGTTTGCTAGGCGATTGACATATGCAGGTTTTGCGCGAAAGATTGGTTACCTAACAATGTTAGGTTAGGGCGGAGGCACCTCGGAATGCTTGGCAGCATGCGCTGGCAGGCAAATTGTAAGTGCTGACTGACAGAAGAAAAAGAAGTGAACCAACAGAGGAGATCTTGAGATGACGACTGCATCGTTTTTTCTGAGCCGGCGGCGGTTCATGGGGGCAACGGGGGCTCTGGCCGCAGGGGCGATGTTCGCGCCGGCAACGATCGGGCGGGCGCAGGAAGCGGATACGATCACGCTGCTGACCTGGGAAGGTTACCAGCCGCCGGAATGGGTGGCTGAGTGGGAAGCTGCCAATCCCGGCGTGAAGCTGAAGCCCGTGGTGATTTCTTCTGGCGACGAGGTATTTTCGCAGCTTCTGTCCGGCGCCGTGCAGCCTGATGTTGTCTATGCTGAGGCCTCGCTTGCGACGCGCCTCAAGGCAGCGGGTCAGATCGACGCCTTTGACGAGGCGAAGGTTCCGAACATCGGGAACATCCTGCCGACGCTGAACTGGCGCAATCCGCTGAGCGTGGACGGAACTCTCATGGGCATTCCGCTTCACTGGGGCACTCAGCCGCTGATGTACAACGCCGACATCGTGACCGAGGCACCGATGAGCTGGTCGGCGCTGTGGGACAAGACCTACGAGGGCAAGGTCTCTACCTTCAACGATGCGACAGTGAACTTCGCAATGATCGCGCTGCATATTGGTGCAAAGGACCCGTTCCACCTGAGCGAGGATGAATTTGCGCTGGCGACGGATGCGCTGCGAGCGCTGCGCGGTCAGGTGCGGGTCGTGACCAACGGCTTTGACGATTCAACCAACCTCTACGCCTCGGGTGAGGCAGTGATCGGTTACTGCCATATCACCGGGATCGTTCATAGCCTGAAGAAGAAGGGGATGAACTTCGCCTACTCGCTTCCGAAGGAAGGAACCCCCTCCTGGATCGAAGGCACCTATGTCACCCCGAAGGGGCAGCGCGACAGCGTCTATAAGTTCCTCAATGATACGATGTCGCTGGAGTGGCAGTCGCGGTTCATGTCCGAGACGGGTAGCAACGGCGTGCTGACGGCAGAGGCAGCGCGGCAGTCGGGCCTTTCGGATGAGTTTCTTGCCGGCACCGATGTTCTGAACGCCGACAGCCCCGAGCTGAAGGAGAATCTGGTGTTCATGCGGGACCCCGAGGATGCAGAGCGCCGGATCCAGATCTGGAACGACTTCCTCGCCGGCACTCTCTGAGCCTCTCGCTGACATATCGCCGGAATGATCATGGAAACTCCCCCTGCCGACTCCGTACTCTCGCTTGTCGCGATTTCAAAGACTTACGATGGCGCCCGCAAACCGGCGCTTGATGATGTCTCGTTCGCGGTGAACCCGGGGGAGTTCTTCTCGATCCTCGGTCCCAGTGGATCGGGCAAGACGACCATTCTGCGAACTGTGGCGGGCTTCGAGCGGCCCGACAGTGGCCAGATCGTGATGGGCGGCACCGCGGTAAACGCGGTGCCGCCGTTCAAACGCGACGTGCGCACGGTGTTTCAGAGCTATGCGCTGTTTCCGCACCTGACGGTGCTGGAGAATGTGGAATATCCATTGCAGATGGCCGGCGAGGCGAAGGCCGATCGGCGGCGCAAGGCACATGAGGCGCTGGAGCTTGTCGAGTTGGCCAGCTTTGCCGACCGCCTGCCGCATCAGTTGTCCGGCGGGCAACGACAGCGTGCAGCGCTTGCGCGCGCGATCGTGTCGCGACCGCGGCTTCTGCTCTTGGACGAGCCTCTGGCGGCACTGGACCTGCGGCTGCGCCAGCAGATGCAGCACACACTGGTCGCCCTTCAGAAAGAGCTGGGCATCGCCTTCATGTATGTGACGCACGATCAGGGTGAAGCCTTGTCGATGTCAGATAGGGTGTGCGTGCTGGCGGATGGCAAGATTGCCCAGCTTGGAACCCCCCGCGAAATCTACTTTGCCCCGCAAAACGAGTTTGTGGCGCGTTTCGTCGGCCGGTCAAACCTGGTCCCGATCGAGTTCCGCAGCACGGGGGCCGACCACGTCGGCCTAGTCGGAGGGCAGCAGATTGCCGGGCTCCGCGCGCCCCGGGGCGGCAGCGCCCGCATGGCGATCCGCTATGAGGCCGTACAGTTGACGCCCCTTGCGCCGGGTGCCTCGCCCGCCCCTGGAACGCTGCGCGGCACGGTCGAAGATGTGCTGTTCCTGGGCACCAGCCTTGAAGTGAACGTGCAGTCGCATGGGCTGAACCTATTCGGAACCGTGCCGGCCTCGCAGGAAGCAACCTTCTGGGTCGGCCAAGACGTGCAGGTCAGTTTCGACATCCAGAATACCAAGGTGTTCCATGACTGACGTCACGCACAACACCTTGCCCGGTCCGACTTTGCGACACCCCGCGCGCTTTCGTCTGGGGCAGACGCTGACCAGCATTCCGGTGCTGGCTTGGTTGTTTCTGATCGTGGTCTTGCCGAACCTGCTGCTGATCGGAACCAGCTTCCTGCAGACATCTTCGGGCCTTATCAGCTTCGAGCCGACGCTGAAGAACTATGCCCGCATGCTGAACTCGTCCGGGTTCTGGATGCTGCTGGGGCGAACCATGATGTTGAGCTTTGCCGGGTGCGTCCTCGCAACGCTGATTGCTTATCCGCTGGCCTTCTATGTCGGGCGCATCTCGCGTCGCAGCAAGGCGCTGCTGACCATCCTGATCGTGCTTCCGCTATGGATCGGGCTGCTGATGCGAATCTTCGCCTGGCGGGTTATCCTGGGGCAGTCGGGCGTGCTGAATGCCGCGCTGGTCTCGTCGGGCGTTCTGGACGAGCCGTCCAGCGCCTTCCTGTACAGCCCCCTCTCGGTGGTGATCGTCTTCGCCTATTACTCGGTACCCTTCATCTTCATCTCGACGATGGGCGCCTTTGAGAAGATTCCACAGGACCTGTTCGAATCCTCCCAGGATTCCGGGGCAACCTCTTGGCAGACCTTTCTCCACATGGTCTGGCCGCTGACTCGCAGAAACCTTGCCATCGGCTTTTCGCTGGCATTCCTTGTCACTGTCGGCGACTTCGTAACCCCTGCCATGATCGGTGGTGTCGATGGCACCACGGTGGGCGTTCTGATCTCCAGCCAGTTCGGGACGGCCAATAACTGGCCCTATGGCGCGGCAGTAGCCGTTACCCTGATGCTGGCGGTCACGCTGCTGCTGGGCGTAATCCTGAAGCTTGCTCCTTCGAAGGGTGTCGTGGTTGGGGGCGAAGCGGACCAATCGACCCTTGCCCCCGCCGCGCCCGCTGCACGCCGTCTGGGCGCGATCGGCTTCGCCGCTGTCATTCTCTATCTCTATCTGCCGCTGGCGATTGTTGTGCTGTTCTCCTTCAACGCGGCCAACCTGCAGACTTTCCCGCTGCAGGGGTTCTCGCTGCAATGGTATGCCGAGATCGCCCAGGATCAGAGCCTGCTGGCCGCCGTCAAGCGCTCGCTCCTGGTCGCGTTCTGCGTCGTCGCCGTCTCGGTCACTGTCGGGACCGCCTTCGCCCTCATCATCTTCTACACGAAGCTCAGGGGAGCCAGAGCCTATGAGCTGCTGTTCGCGCTTCCGATCGCCACGCCGGGCGTCGTCCTTGGCATCGAAATGGTGCTGGGAACCGCAGCCCTCGGCATACCCTCGGGCGTTACGCGCGTCGTCATCGGGCAGATGAGTTTTGCCATGCCCGTCACCATGCTTCTGCTGCTTGTCCGGCTGCGCAGGCTTGATCCAAGCCTTATGGAAGCTTCACTCGATCTTGGCGCCAACCACTGGCAAAGCTTTACCCATGTGCTCCTTCCCCTGATCGGGGGAACAATCGTCGCCGGCGCCTTCCTCAGCCTGACACTCTCGGCCGATGACGTCATGGTCACGATGTTCCTGACCGGTGGAGAACCCACGCTCCCGATCTGGGTCTTCAATCAGATGCGTTTCGGCTTCACGCCTACCGTCAACGCCGTCTTCGCAATCCTGATCGCCACAATCCTTGTCCTCATCACAGTCGCAACAATCGCCCAGAAAAAGAAACGCCTGACGTGAACCCGCAGGGTTCATGCCAGTCCGCAAGAAGGAAGATTCACCATGAGTAACTACCATGATCGAGTTGTCGTCATTACTGGCGGCGGCTCCGGAATGGGGCGTGCAATGGTGGCTGAATTTGTGTCGCGCGGGGCAAAGGTCGCTGCGCTGGACATCAATCACGCGCGCGCCGAGGAATCTGTGCGGCTGGCAGGCAACCCGGACACGGCAGCCGCCTTCCAGGTCGATGTGGCAAACAGCGCAAGCGTGCAGTCCTGCATTGACGCGGTCATCGCGAAATGGGGCCGCATTGATCTGTTGTGCAACAACGCGGGCGTTTTGGATGCGCATGCCCCAGCCCACGAAACCACCCTCGAAGACTGGAACCGGGTCATGGGTGTGAACCTCACCGGGCCGTTCCTGATGTGCAGAGCCGTCATTCCCCAGATGCTGAAGCAGGGCAAGGGTGCGATCATCAACACCTCTTCGACCTCGGGTTTTAGCGCGGCCGGCGGCGGCACAGCCTATACCGCATCAAAGCATGGCGTTATTGGACTGACCCGGCAGCTCTGTTTTGAATACGGCCACCAGGGTATCCGCGTGAATTCGATCTGTCCCGGAGCAACCGCGACACCGCTGGCTTTGCCAGAGCACAACGCGGCGTCGCCCGACATGGATCTTGCCATCAGCAAGGTGCCCGCGCGCCGGTGGTGCAAGCCCGAAGAAATCGCCAAGCTTGCCGCCTTTCTGGGAAGCGACGACGCCGACTATGTGCACGGAAGCGACTATGTGATGGACGGCGGCTGGCTGACCGGCGCGCGCGATCCGTTCTGACTGCCTGATTTGCGCCGCGACCATCTGCGCGGCGTAACCTTCACGAACCGGAAAGCCCGGACTTGCGCCCAGGCTCCTTGCATAAAACGGAGATTGAAATGATCGGGACACAGCCTTGGCCGGAAACCGGTATTGACGGGTTCACCCGCGGCTTTGCTACCATTGAAGGCACCCGCATTCATTATGTCACGGGTGGCCGGCCGGATGGCGAGGTAATCGTCTTGTTCCCCGGTTTTCCCCAGACCTGGTACGCCTGGCGCAAGATCCTGCCCATTCTGGGTGCAACCTACCGGATCGTAGCGCCCGACCTCCCTGGCCAGGGGGATTCTGACCGCCCGCTGTCCGGCTTTGACACCGCGAGTGTTGCCAAGCTGGTTCTGGGCCTGATGGATCGGTTGGGTGTCCAGCAGCATTACCTGGCGGCGCACGACGTCGGAGCCTGGGTGGCCTACCCCTATGTCTCGATGTTTGGCGATCGGGTGAAGGCGCTGGCCATCCTGGATACCGGCATTCCCGGTATCAGCCTGCCCGATAACCTGCCATGGGCCGCGCATGTCGCCTGGCGGACTTGGCATGTTGCATTCCACAACCTGCCCGATCTGCCCGAAGCTTTGATTGAAGGCCGCGAAGATTACTACCTGCGGTGGTTCCTTCAGCGCAAGGCTGCCAACCCCCAGATCTTCGTCCAGGCCGATTTTGATGAATATGCGCGCACCTTCAAGCTGAATGGCCTGAAAGGCGGCCTTGGTTATTACCGCGCGGTCACCCAGTCGGCCGAGCAGAACCGCAATCTGGCCGCAAAGGCCAAGCTCGAAATGCCGGTTCTGGCTGTGCGCGCAGATCAGGGCTCGATGCCTGATCTGGTGGCACAACTGAAGGTGATTGCCACCGATGTTACCGGAACCGCAATTGCCGACTGCGGTCATTACCTTGCCGAAGAACAGCCCGAAGCCTTGGCAAGGGAACTGGGGGCCTTCTTCAAGTAGGTGGACCCGACTGGTGGCCGGTTTCGGCCGCCAGGACCAGTTCAATGACACGCAGCCCTCTAGACTGATCAGGAACAGTGGAGACCGCCATGGCCGGAACACAGCTATCCCGCACCGAAATTCTAGAAGCCTACCAGGCCATGCGGACGATCCGACGCTTTGAAGAACGGATCATGGATGAAGTCGGCACCGGGGACATTCCCGGCAACACACATCTCTACGCCGGTCAGGAAGCAAGCGCCGTCGGCATCTGTATGCGGCTGCGCGAAGACGACTACATTTCTTCGACCCATCGCGGCCACGGTCATTGCATCGCAAAGGGCGTGGATATCGACGGCATGATGGCCGAGCTGTTCGGACGTTCCGGCGGCATCTGCGGCGGCAAGGGCGGCTCGATGCACATTGCCGACCTGCGCAAGGGAATGCTTGGCGCCAACGGCATCGTCGCTGGTGGCGCGCCGATCACCTGCGGTGCAGCGCTGAGCGCAAAGATGCGCGGAACTGGCCAGATTGCCGTAGCCTTCGCCGGCGACGGTGCGATGAACGAAGGGGTAATGGCCGAAAGCTTCAACCTGGCCAAGATCTGGAACCTGCCGATCCTGTTTGTGATCGAAGACAATGAATTCGGAGAGGCAACTGCAAACTCCTTCGCTTCGGCTGGCAACTTTCTGCAGCGTGCCGCCGGCTACGCCATCCCGGGCATCGAAGTCGATGGAACCGACTTCTTCGCAGTCTATGAGGCCGCGGGCGAAGCAATCACAAAGGTACGCGAAGGCGGCGGGCCAATGATGCTGCACATCCATGTGCCGCGATATTATGGCCACTACAGCGGCGACCCCGACAATTACCGCACAGAAGAGGAAAAGGCCGCCATGCGTCGCGACCGCGATTGCCTGACCATCTTCCGCAAGAACCTGAAGGAAGTCTCACTGCTGGAAATGGCCGAACTCGATGCGCTTGATGCCGAGGTCGAAGCCGCGATCGATGGGGCGGTAAAGGCTGCGCGGTCTTCTCCGTTCCCCGCGCTCTCGGCGCTGACCACCGATGTCTACGTCAAATACGTCTAAGGAACAGGGCAATGGCACAGAAGTCTTTTCGGCAAGCGCTGAACGAAGCGCTCCACCACGAAATGGCGCGCGATCCCAGCGTCCTGCTGATTGGTGAGGATGTCACTGGCGGGGCCGGCGCGAACGGCGAGAAGGATGCCTGGGGCGGCGTTTTTGGTGTATCGCGCGGGCTGTTGGGGCAGTTCGGGCCTGAACGGGTAAGGGACACGCCAATCAGCGAGGCCGCCTTCATCGGCGCTGCCGCTGGGGCCGCCCTGACGGGGATGCGCCCGGTGGCCGAGATCATGTTCTCTGACTTTTTCGGGGTCTGCCTTGACCAGATCATGAACCAGGCCGCGAAGTTCCGCTACATGTTTGGTGGCCGTGCCCGGACGCCGCTGGTCATCCGAGCCACTTATGGCGCCGGAAGCCGGTCGGCCTCGCAACATTCGCAGTCATTTCACTCGATCATGACGCATATCCCGGGGCTCAAGGTGGTTATCCCGTCGAACCCCTATGACGCCAAAGGTCTGCTGCTTCAGGCGATCCGCGACGACGATCCGGTGATCTTCCTGGAACACAAGATGCTTTATGACACGGTGGGCGAGGTGCCGGACCGGGCCTATACCATCCCATTCGGCGAAGCCCGCGTCGTCCGGGACGGCAAGGATGTTCTGATCATCGCGATCGGACGCATGGTACTGGTCGCAGAAGAGGCCGCACGCCTTCTGGTGGCCGAAGGGATCTCTGCCTGCATCATCGACCCGCGCACAACCTCGCCGCTGGATGAAGAAACACTGCAGGAATTCGCCAGCGAGATCGGGCGGGTGGTCATCGTTGATGAATCCAACCCGCGGTGCAGCATTGCCACCGATATATCGGCGCTTCTGGCCGATCGCTGTTTTGATGATCTGAAGGCGCCGATCAAGCTGGTCACCGCGCCGCACGCCCCCGTGCCCTATGCGCCGAACCTTGAAGACGCCTACATCCCCACGCCCGCCGCCGTGGCCGACGCCGCAAAGATGATCGCCAGGAGGTAAGACGCCATGTCCACAATCGAAGCGGTCACCATGCCCAAGTGGGGCATGACCATGACCGAAGGCACCATAACCAGCTGGCTCGTAACCGAAGGCGATGTGATCGAGCGCGGACAGGAAATCGTGGAGATCGAAACCACGAAACTGTCGAACGTCGTCGAAGCTGCAGCCGAAGGCATCTTGCGTCGGATCGTGCTTGCCGAAGGCACCACGGCACCGGTGGGCGCGCTGGCCGCCGTCATTGCAGATGAGAGTGCATCCGAGGAAGAAATTGCGGCCTTCGTCGCCAGCTATGCCGACCGCCAGGGTGAGGGCCTGTCCGGCCAAAGTGCAGGCACCTCGTCAAGAACGATCGAGGTTCCGGGCGGCCAGATCAATCTGGTCGAAGCCGGGGCCGAGGGTGGCGAAACGATCATCCTGCTGCACGGCTTTGGGGGTGATCTGAAAACCTGGATGTTCAACCAGGACGAACTTGCTGCCGTTGGCCGGGTCATAGCGATCGACCTGCCTGGCCATGGCGGGTCCTCGGCGGTGGCAGCAGGCGACCCTGTTGCCGATATCCTTATCCGGCTCGAGGCTGCACTGGATACGGTGGCCCCGGGCAAGTTGCACCTTGTTGGGCATTCGTTCGGGGCGGGTGTCGCCGCACTGCTGGCCGGGCGCAGACCTGACCGGGTCAGCTCGCTGTCGCTGATTGCTCCGGTCGGCCTTGGCAAGACGATGAATCGTGATTTTCTCGTCGATTTCGTTGCGGCCGAGCGTCGGCGGCCACTGCAGAACGTTCTCGAGCGCCTGTTCGCCGACCCGTCAAAGATCACGAGCGACATGGTGGAGGAAACGCTCAAGTCCAAGCGGCTTGAAGGCGTTCCCGAATGCCTGTCGCAGCTCGCTGATGCCATAGCCGACCAGACTGGCCAGCGGATTTCAATCGGCGATACGCTGACAAAACTGACTTGCCCGGTCCTGTTGATCTGGGGTGACCTTGACAAGATCGTGCCATTGCCACAGGCAGGCGAGGTCCCCGCAAACGCAAGGCTTCAGACCATCGCGAACGCCGGGCATATGCCACAAATGGAAGCCGCCTCTGCCGTCAATGATGCCATCGTTGAAAACATCCGGCGCGCCAAATAAACTCTTGCTCCAAGAAAGGTAAAGAAATGACTTCTCCCGTCTATGTCGTCGCCAAAGTCATGGCCAAGGCCGGACATGAAAAGGAACTTGGCCAGGCGCTTCTCGGTCTGGTCGATATTGCAAAAACCGAGCCCGGTTTCGTTCAATATGATCTGCACGTTTCTGAGGATAATCCCGCCGAGTTCGTTTTCTATGAGATCTGGGCCAGCGAGGAGCTTCTGGACATTCACAACAACACGGCCTCGATGAAAGCGTTCGGCGCAAAGGCCGGCGGATGGATTGAAGGGGTCGATATCAAGAAGTACAAGAAAATTTCTTGACCCGGCCCCAGCGCGCAGGAATGGTGAATGCCCGTGAGAAAACCAACCGCACTTATCGTTGGTGCTTCCTCGGGCATCGGGCTTGCCTGCGCACAACTATTCTCGCACAAGGGCATTCGGGTCGCGATTGCGGCCCGACGAACGGACCAGCTTTCTCAGATCGCTTCTGGTCTGGCGGATGACACGCTGCCCATCACCACCGACATTTCCGACCCCGACAGCGCACGGCACGCAGTTTCAGCTGCTTGGGAACAATTTGGCGGCATCGATTACCTGATTCACGCGGCTGGAACGGTCACCCCTGCTCCGCTGGACGCCATCACGACGGACCTGTGGCGAAACACGCTGGACGTCAACCTTTCGGGGGCTTTCTATGCCTTGCAGGAATGTGGGCTGCGCATGCGTCCGGCCGGCCAAGGCAGTATGGTCGCCATTGGTTCGGATCTGGCTTTCAAAGGCTATCCCAATTTCGCCCATTACTGCGCGGCAAAGGCCGGTCTGGTCGGGTTCTGCAGGGCGCTGGCGCTTGAGCTTGCACCTGTCGTGCGGGTGAACTGCATCTGTCCTGGTCCGGTCGATACGCCGATGATGGCACGCGAACTGGAATGGTTCGGCAATGTCGAAGAAATGCGCAAGGCGACGGCCGCCAACGTCCCGTTGAAGCGGATGGCCGATCCTGACGAGATTGCACGGTTTGTGCATTATGTTGCTGTCGAGGATAGGTTCATGACCGGCAGCATGCTGCCGATAGATGGTGGCACGACTGCCGGCTAGAGATTGTTGCTATTGATCAGGCAAGACTGAACAAGGGCAACACGCTTTAGGCCGTGATCGGGTTTTGATGCACCCGAGGGTTTGATCCCGGTCGCCTTCCTTGCGATTCAGACGACAGAATTGCTTGTGTCATCGCAATTGCGCGGGTGATGCAAGGCTCGGGGTCGTTGCCCGATTTATCAAGATCGCACCAACTTGTGACGTTATCCAAGAGTTTCACAATCGCGCGTGCGATATCGGTATCGACGTCGTACCCCATTTCCCTCGCAGCAGCGGCGTAGAGCTCGGTGCTGAGATCGAGCCAGTTCCGGATTTCAGACTGAAAGTCTGGCCGCAGGAAACCGAAGACACGATCCATCGCGACAAGGATATCCCACAGATCGCTGTCTGGAACTTCGATCTGACGCTCAATATGCACGCGCACCAAGTTCTCCCAGAATTCCTGTACGCTCTGGCTGGCCTCTGTCCGCGCCAAGATTGCGGTGCCCCAGTTGAAGTAATGCCAGCGCAGGGTTTCTCCGATGATTTCGTCCTTTCCGCCAGGAAAATGGAAATAGATGCTGGAAGCCTTGACATCTATCGCCTTGGCAAGGCCGCGCATGGTTACCCCCGGGTAACCCTCTTTGACGGCAAGGTTCAGGAAGGCTGCAAGGATCTGCCTGCGACCATTGGACATGGCAGTCAAGTCAAACTGGGCGAGATGGGCACGCATCTCATCACAGGCACGCCGGATACGCGGTGGAAGGGTCATCGTCTGGTCCTGTCAAGACACGCGGTGGACGCCAGAAGTCGTACTGAACTCGGGATCCAGCACTGCGTGCCTCACATCGCTCTGTGACGAGAGTCCCTCGATACGTCAGATGATTTAGCCCCAGCGCAGCACAAAGGAAAGGGCCAAAGGACCACGCAAGTCATCAACAGCCAAAACCGCCGACAGGATAACCTGTCGGCGTGACATGATGTTGCTTAGACGCCGCAACCCTGAGCGCGCAGCCGGGCATGTCCTGCGCTGCACGGCTGGGCTGCGGGTGGCCGTGCTACAGCACCGGCTAGACCAGGTTCGGCATCGTTTCCCCGACAAGGGCGCGCCGCGCACGTTCGACCGTCTGTTCCTGAAGTGCATCGAGAGAGGTCGTCGAACGCCAAGCGACATGCGGGGTCATGATGACGTTCGGGGCAGAGCGCAGAGGATGATCTGCAGGCAGGGGTTCCTGCAGGAAAGTATCCAGCCCCGCTCCTGCAATCCGCCCGTCGAACAGTGCCTGCACCAGCGCATGTTCATCGATCAGCCCGCCGCGCGAGACATTGATGACCACCGCATTCCGGCGCATTCGCGCAAGAACGTCTGCCGAGATCAGGTTCTTCGTTTCATCGCTGAGCGGGACGTGCAAAGATACCACGTCTGAACCCTCCAGAACCTCGGCAAGGGTCGCGGACGGGCAATCTGTGAAGCGGGTCATCGGATCATAGGCGTGGACACTGGCGCCGATGGCCGCCCACCATTTGGCGACAAGCCGACCGATGCGGCCCATGCCGACCACGCCGACTTTGAGATTGCTCAGCTTGGGAGTATCCAACCCGATCACCCCGGCCCATTGCCCACCGGCAATCGCTGCCTGGCCATGCGGAATGCGCCGGGCCAGGGCGAGCCCCATCGCAAAGGCGTGGGATGCCACTTCCTCCGATGCCGTGTCCGGCACAATCGACACCGGCACCCCGATTTTGCGGGCTTCAGCGACGTCAATGTTGTCATACCCGACGCCATAGCGGACCACGGCCTTGCAACCGCGCAGCAGGGAAAACTCCTTTGCGGTCATTTTGGCATAAGGCGTCACCATCACGACGTCGGCGTCCGCCATCCTCGCAGTAAAGCCGCTTTGGTCCGCGGGGACAACCAACTCCAGCCCGAACGCATCTGCCAGTGCCTGCTCGCGCTTCAAGTCCGGGAAACGGTGGGGAGCGACCAGAAGGATCCTCCCATTGGGATTGGCGGGCATTTGGGTACTTCTCCTGACGTATCGTGAATGACGGGTGGGCTATGGTCGAAGGCGAACCGTTCAGCTGAGGGTGTCGAGATCGATGAGTTCGATCTTGTAACCGTCAGGATCCTCGACAAAGGCGATCACGGTGGTGCCGTGTTTCATCGGGCCTGCCGGGCGCGGAATTCGGGCACCGTTGGCCTCAAGTTCGGCGCAGATGTCATAGATGTTGCGCACGCCCAACGCGATGTGGCCATAGCCATTGCCAAGATCATAGGGCACGTCCTGATCCCAGTTGTAGGTCAACTCGATCACCGCGTGTGTTTCCTCAGGACCGTAGCCCAGAAAGGCAAGCGTAAACTTCCCCTCGGGGTATTCCAGCTTCTTGAGCAACTGCATGCCCAGCAACCGGCTGTAGAAGTCGATTGACTTGTCCAGATCCTTGACGCGCATCATCGTGTGAAGAACGCGAAACTTGGGGTCGTTCATCGATTGGTTTCCTTCAAGTGAAATCGCTTGGTCCGGGTGCGCCAGCCTGCGGCCTCGCGGTGGGCTTACTCGGGCGCCTCGACATAGACTTTTCCCCGCGCCGTCACGCGCTCGATGATGTCCATGATCTCGTCATAGTCGGGATTCTCGAATACGGCTTCCTGCCCCGGATAGCGCAGCTGCCGGTTCACTTCTTCGTCGAGAAAGTAGGCACCGGCAATCAGGAACGAAATCCTTTGGAAGTCGTCGGCACCAAGCGCCTTGATCGCGGCAAGCGGCGCTTGCGGAGGCTGTTCCGGCAACCGTGACACCGCGGCGAAGAAGGCCGGCGCCAGATCGTCGCGCTCTTTCAGCGCACGGGGCAAGTGCCGGTCAAGAACGCCTGCTTCGGTGGCCGAGGGCATTGCCGATTTTGGATCGGCGGGAATCAGGGTATCGGCGATCCAGGCGATCCGGGTCCTGAGGTCATTCATGTCGTGGCTCATGGCGTGTGATCCGTTTGCTGGTTTCAGACGGCCCGGCTGAGGGTCTGCTCTCGCCTGTTGGCGATGATGGCTTCGGCATTGCGCAGGGCGAGCGCCGCAACCGTGCCGGTCGGGTTCACCGCGCCCGACGTAGGCATCACGCTGCCATCCATGACGAAGAGGTTCGGCACGTCATGCGACCGGCCGAAGGAGTCGACCACCGAGTCCCGGGGATCGTGCCCCATGCGAACGGTGCCCAGAATGTGCCAGCCAGTTTCGCGCATCAGCGGCTGCGTCAACACTTCATAAGCTCCGGCCTCTTTCATCGATTCCGTCGCGCGCGCCTGGTTGAAGGCCATGAGGTCGGTCGTATTCTGAGAAATCTTGTATCTGACCTTGGCTGCCGGCATACCCTCGGCATCCGTCCGGTCCGGGTCCAGCGTGACCATGTTGCTTTCTTCCGGCAGATCCTCGGCCATGATGCCCCAGTAAGCCGAGTGGCCGAACCGCTTTTGCACCGTGGCGTGGAAGTTCTCGCCCCAGACGTTTTCAGTGTCGCCCCAAGGCCAGGCGCCTACGGTAGCAAGCGGACCACCCATCCCCATCAACTGCCATTTCGCGCCGCGATAGAAATTGGTGTCCTTGCGCGTTTCGGCAAATTCCAGCGAGTAGGCGCGCTGGCCATACGGGCCGCGCCAGTTCTCGAAATGCTCTTCGAACAGGCCGGTCACCGTCCCGTAAGGATGCATCATCAGCCGCTTGCCAACCATGCCCGATGAGTTGCCAAGACCGTCCGGATGGCTGTTTGACGACGAGTTCAGCAGCAGCCGGGGCGTGCCGATCCCGTTGGCCGAAACGATCACGATGCGCCCTGGCTGGAAATGGGTCTTGCCCGTTTCACGGTTCACATAGGTCACGCCGGTGGCCAGCCCGTCCGGACCGGTCTCGACCCGAATGACGCGGGCAGACTGCACCAGCTTGACCCCCAGCTTCAGGCAGGCCGGCCAATGCGTGCGGTCAACCGAGGCTTTGGCGCCGTCAAAGCAGCCCCAGGTGCAGGCGGCACGCCGTGCGCAAGGCAAAAGGCCATTATGCCTGACGGTGGCGATCGAGTTGCTGCCGGGCCACCAGTGCCAACCCAGACGATCGTGCGCACCGGCAAAGCGCCGTTCCATGTCGCCCAACGGGAACGGCGGCAGCGGAATGTCGAAACCAGGCGGAAACGCAGGATCGTCTCCAACGCCCGAGACCGCGAAGTCATTCTCTACACGAGCATAGAAGGGCGCCAGTTCATCGTAGCTTAGCGGCCAGTCATCGGCCACACCGTCCAGCGTGCGGACGCGAAAATCGCTGGGCTTAAGCCGGTGCCAGGCGGCCGCGTAAAGGATCGAACTGCCACCCACGCCGTTCCACATCAGTGGCTCAATGTCCGAAGCACTGACATCGATCGGATAGTCGGAAGGAACGTTGCGCCTTTGCGGATTCGCGGCGAAGTGCTTCTGCTTGGTAAGCTCGAATTCATAGCCGGAATGACGCAGCTTGCTGTAATCGGGGTACTCGCCCTGCTCGAGACAGATGACGGACATGCCTGCCTCGGCGAGGCGTTTTGCAGCGACCGCTCCGGACGGTCCCGAGCCGACGATGACCACATCGTAAAGCGGATGACTGGATTCTGCGGTCATTCGATCATTCCTTTCGTCTTGTGGGCGCCTAGCTGCAACCTGCTGATCTGGAACGGGATTGCGGCGGTGTGGATAGCGAGATCTGCGCTCACGACAGGCGTGACGCCGCAACGCCGATCGGCACGCCCATGATCACCCAAGAGCAGTCGATCGGCCAGATCTGACGCGCAACATTCGCCCCCCAACATCGCCATAGAACCATATGATCCCGAATCATGTCAAGTGGACCATATGATCCAGAATGCTGCCCCAACCAAGTAAAATCGTGTCCACCCTCGAGGCCGCGGGAGCAGGAGATGCCATCTCGTGTGGGGCGCCAGCGGAGTTTGCTGCTTGAAACAGAATCTCTGCGATGAACCATATGATCCTGTTGCATGATGATGGATCATATGGTTCAATAGGGCAAACGAGATCCTCCGAGGTAATCATGAAAGAAGACGGCGCACTTGGTCGGGACCAACTCCGGAAGCAAGCATACCCCCGGTCCCTGTCGGCCTATCAACGCGAGCAGGAAGTCGTTCCGGGCGGCTCGATGCGGGCGGCGTCCTGGTTTCAGCCGCACCCCCCCTATGCAGCACGGGGCGAAGGATGCTGGGTTGTCGATCTGGATGGGCGGCGGCTTCTGGATTGCGCCAACAACTTCTTCTCGTTGATCCACGGCCATGCCTACGAACCGGTTCTCGACGCCGTGCGCACCGCGATGACCTTGGGAACCGCCTTCGGGATGCCCACCGAAAGTGAGATCATTCTTGCCGAAACACTGGCAGCCCGTACGCCCCGGATGGAACAGACTCGCTTCTGCAACTCGGGAACCGAAGCGGTTCTTGCCGCGATCAAAGGTGCCCGCGGACTGACCGGAAGGCAGCGGATCGCCAAGTTCGAGGGCTGCTATCATGGCGCCTATGACTGGATCGAGGTCAGCCTTGATTCGAACCCCGGCAATTGGGACGATGCGGATGGCAACCCAGCCTCTGTTCGGTGCAATGCCGGGACGCCGGATTCGGTCCTGCAGGAGACCGTCGTGCTGCCTTATGACGATCCGCAGCGTTGCGCCGAAATTCTGAAACGCGAGGGACCTACTCTGGCGGCGGTGATTCTCGACCCGCACGCCTCACGGGCGGGGACGGTGCCGATGTCGCGTGAAACCGCTGCGGTCGTCCAGGAAGCCTGCCGCCGGCATGGCATCCTGTTGATCGCGGACGAGGTCATCTCGTATCGCCTTTCGTATGAAGGCGCGTCACCGCTGTTCGGACTGGAGCCCGATCTCATCACGACGGCCAAGATCATCGGCGGAGGCCTGCCGATCGGCGCCGTTTCGGGACTGCGTGAGCATATGGCGGTGTTTGACCATTCCAAGGGCAAGCCGCGGGTCTCGATGGGCGGCACCTTTAGCGCCAACCCGCTGAGCATGGCGGCGGGCCTTGTCTCGCTGCAGCATTACAGTCGCGATCAGGTGGCCCGGCTGAACCAGCTTGGTGACAAGCTGCGCGCCGATTTGCGGGCCGGATTTGCCAAGACCGGCGTTGCCGCAACAGTGACCGGTATGGGATCTCTGTTCCGCCTTCACCTCGGCCATGAGACCGTGACCGGTTATCGCAGTTCCTATCCGACGCCGGACAAGGCCCGGCAAATCCGGGAAATCCAGCTTGCCATGGTGCAAGAAAACGTACTCCTTACACCCAACTGCTCTGGCGCGCTCTCGACCCCGATGGGCGTGAAAGAAGTTGAACAAATCGCGCAAACGCTCGTCGCTGTTGTCGCTCAGGTCACCGGGGCCTCTTCATGAGGATCGGGGGCGGAATTCTCTACTTGATCGAAAGCATCGCAGAATGAACGAACATCATAAGCTGGTTGGACCCTACCGGGTAGGCGTGGATATCGGTGGTACATTCACCGATCTGGTCCTGGTGGACGCCAAAGGTTCTGTGCGCGCGTTCAAATCGCCTTCTGTCCCTTCTGATCCGGCCGAAGGCGTCATTTCCGCTGTCAAGCTGGCCGCTCGGAGCCTAGGCATCGAGGTGCAGGATTTCCTGGCGAATACCGAGCTTTTCGTCCATGGCTCTACCATCGCGACGAACACCCTGCTTGAAAAGAAGGGGGCGAAGGTTGGGCTGTTGGTGACCGAAGGGTTCCGTGATTCACTGGAAATTCGCCGCTCGATCCGCGAAAACGTCTGGGATCATCGCAAGCCCTTCCCCGAGGTTCTGGTACCGCGCTACCTTCGCCTGCCCGTCCGCGAGAGGATGGAGCATGATGGCACCGTCCGCGTTCCCTTTGATGCCGGATCGGTCGCCACGGCTGCGCGCGCCTTCGCCGAAGAAGGCGTCGAAGCCGTGGCGGTCTGCTTCCTGCATTCCTATGCCAATGCCGACCACGAGAAGGCAGCCAAAGCCGAGCTGCAACGCCTGATGCCCGGCATGTGGGTCACGTTGTCCAGCGAGATTGCCCCTACCATCGGCGAGTACGAACGTGTGTCCACGACCGTGGTCAATGCCTATGTGGCGCTGCGCGTCGTTCCCTATCTGCAGAACCTGTCCGTCCGCCTCAAGGACCTCGGACTGCCGCGGAAGCTGTTGATGATCCAGTCGAACGGCGGGGCGATCTCGATCGATGAGATTGGTCATGCGCCGGCCAGCCTTGTTTTGTCCGGTCCGGCGGCAGGTGTTGGTTCGCTGAAGTTCTTTGGCCAGGATACCGGATCGGACCATCTGATCTCGATCGAAGTCGGCGGGACAAGCTGCGACGTTACCCTGATGCAGCACGGAACGGTCAGCATGACCGACCAGATTGTCGTCGATGGCTACCACCTGAATATTCCGTCGGTGGACATCAACACGGTCGGGGCTGGGGGTGGCACGATCGCTTCAGTCGACGGCGCGGGGTTCCTGAAAGCCGGTCCTGAAGGCGCGGGCTCCATGCCAGGGCCGGCCTGCTACGGCCGCGGGGGCGAACGACCGACGGTCACAGATGCCCAACTGGTACTGGGTCGCCTCAAGCCGGGGCCCTACGCTGGCGGGGCGATCAACCTCGATCTCGACAAGGCGATCGCTGCCATCGACACGCATGTTGCCAAGCCCTTGGGTCTGGGCGTTACGGATGCCGCCGCTGGCATCCTGCAACTGGTCGAGCAGCATATCCTGCATTCGGTCGAACAGGCTTCACTGGAAAAGGGCTACAATCCCCGACTGTTCACCTTGGTTGCTGCGGGCGGCGCCGGCGCTCTGCATGGCCCGGCGACGGCGAGGTTGTTGGGAAGCCCCAACCTGTATGTACCGCGTCTGGCCGGCGTCTTCTGCGCCTTTGGAATGTGCAACTCGGACATCCGGCATGACTTCGTGAGAAGTTGGCTGCGCAACCTTGACGCTGGTGGAACGCAAGAGGCCCTTGTCGAAGCCTTTGCCGGGCTAAGAAGCGAGGCCGCCGAGGTTCTGGCGCGTGAGGGCTTTACGGGAGAAAAAGCGCAATCCCGCAATGCTTATGACCTGCGGTACTTCGGGCAGCAGTGGACAGTGCAGGTGGAATGCGACTCGACCGATCCGGCGGATGTCCGAGCCGCGTTCGAAGAGCACTACCAGCGGCTTTTCGGATATGTTCAGCCAATGGGCGAAATCCAGATCGTCAACCTGCGCATGGCAGCCATCGGCAAGCTCGACCCGCTGGAAATCGAGCGCGTGCCCGGAGAAATCGGCAACCCGGTCGCATATGCGCGGCGGCCTGTCTGGATCGACCGCGAACGGGGTATCGTCGAGACGCCCATCTATGACGGCACAGTCCTGACGGCGCGCCAGTCTCTCACTGGCCCCGCGATCATCGAGGAAGCCACCACGACAATCTTTGTCGGGCCGGGCGACCGTCTGACGATGACGGATGCCGGAAACTACCTGATCACGATCGCGCATGATGGGGCAGAATGATGCCTCAAGACCCCTCCCCTACCCGCACGATGTCAACAGAAAAAACCGGGCACGCCATGACAGTTGAAGAAATGACGGAATTTGATCCCGTACTCGTCGCCATCCTTCAACGGCAGCTTGATCACATCAGCCTGCAGATGGGCACGATCATGACGCGTACTGCGCGCAGTCCGATCTTCAGCCAAAGCCACGACTTCTCGTGCTTCCTGTCAAATGCCGACGGTGAAACGATCGCACAGGCCGATGGCCTGCCGATCCACTCGGGCAGCGGTGGTTTTGCCGTACGCGCGCTGCTTCGGGACTTTGCCGGACGGATCGAGCCGGACGATGTCTTCATCCTATCAGACCCCTATGCCGCCGGTGGAAACCATCTTCCCGACTGGACGCTGATCCGGCCGGTCTTTCTGGATGACCAACTCGTCGGCTTCTGCAGCAACCGCGCCCATCAGTCCGACATTGGTGGTGGCGCGGCCGGCACCTACAATGCCCGCGCGACCGAGATCTTTCATGAAGGGATCCGTCTGCCCGTCCTGAAGCTGATCGAAAGGGGACAGCTCCGCGACGATCTGTGGCGGATGCTCTTGCTGAACTCACGGTGTCCGGACCTTCTTGAAGGCGACCTCGGCGCGATGATCGGCTCGACCAAGATTGGTGCGCAACGCCTTGCCGACGTCATCAAGCAGCTGGGCATCTCCAAGGGTCGCGCCTATCTCAACGCGATTCTTGACTATGGCGATCGCTCGATGCGCAAGGCCATCTCTGAACTGCCTGACGGGGTCTATTCCGGATCGGACTTCAGCGATACCGATTGCTTCGAATTGGTCGATATCGAGACCCGCGTGACCCTGACGATCAAGGGCGACGAGATGACCATCGACTTCACTGGTACATCTCCGCAAATCCGGGGTTTCAAGAACAGCGGCATCGCGAATACCCATTCGGCGGTCTATTGCGCACTGTCGGCTTTCCTCGACCCGTCGATCCCGAAAAACGAAGGCACCTATCGCCCGATCACGATCATCGCTCCTGAAGGGACGGTGGTGAATGCGCGGCCTCCGGCACCCATGACGATGAATACCGTGTTCCCGGCGATTGACATCATGAATGCCTGCTGGGGCGCCCTGGCGCAGGTTGATCCTGAGCGCGCCTGTGCCGGTTGGGGGAAGTCGGTGTTCGGAATTTCTTCCGGCCACAAGCCAACTGGCGAAGTCTTTGTGCTGTATCATTGGCACGGCAGTTCGGGCGGCGGGGCGGTCAAGGGTCGCGACGGCTTCCCGACTTCCAGCCACCAGATGACACTGGGCGGCATGTTCATCCCGAACGTCGAGACTTACGAGCAATCCTATCCCATGCGCGTGCATCGCTATGAAATTCGCAGCGACACGGGCGGGGCGGGCGAGTTTCGGGGTGGCCCGGGCGTCGATTATGAGGTGGACGTGCTTGTCGGCGGTGAGCATTTGCTGCGGTGTGAAGGCTCGCGCAAGCCTTCCGGGGCGGGCGTGAACGGCGGGCAGTGGGGCGCCAAGGGCTCGATCGCGGCCTATGATCTGAAGTCGAGCGAACTTTTGCCTTGCCCGGTCTATGGCGTCGAAGAGGTTGACCCGTTCCACCTAGTGATCGAGGCCTCCGCCGGCGGTGGCTGGGGTAACCCGCATGACCGCGACCCCAACGCCGTGCTGCGCGATGTCCGCGACGGACTGGTTTCGCGGAAATCCGCGCTTGAGGTTTATGGCGTCGAAATCTCTGCCGATGGCAAGTCGATCGTCTCGACCAAGGCGCGCGAAATGGCTTGACGGACCAGCGCTGCTAAGGCGAATACCAACTGAACCGAACAATGTTAGGGGGATCAAATGGCACGGCGCGCAAGCGAAATCCTGAAAGACTACCACGACGCCTGGTCTTCGGGCGACGTCGAGAAGGGCTGCAGTTTCTACGCAAGCAACCTGGTTGTCCATATGGGGGGCACGCACCCGGTCTTGTCGCGTGACTTCCATGGGGCCAAGGATTTCTTGGATAACTGGGTTGGCAAGGTGGCAGCCTATACCGACAAATGGATCGTGGGCGGCGAGGCAGGCCATGACGAGGTGATCGCCGCTGCAGACGATGCCATTCTGATCATGGTTCACGAAATCTGGACTCGCGGCGAAAAGAAAGTCCGCACGGACCGCCTGGCAGCCTATCGTTTCGAGAACGAGCAGATTGTCGAATGCTGGTTCTCGGATATGCGGCAAGCTGAGGTTGACGCCTTCTTCGCCGGAGTGAAGTAATATCGACCTCTGCCGGGGGGCGGCTTTTGCCGCCCTTTGCGCGCCCAGGCGACGGGCTAGCATGATCAGGACCCAAGGCCCGAAGGCAAGTCGCTTGCTGTGGGCCGAGGAGCAACAGGACTTACAGGAATGCCGGACTATATCGTTGTCGGAGGCGGCTCAGCAGGCTGCGCAGTTGCTGGGCGGTTGAGCGAGGACTCAACCGCGACCGTGACCCTTATCGAGGCAGGCCCAAGCGACAAGAGCATCTGGATCCGCTATCCGGTCACTTTCTACAAATCCTTCCAAAGCTCGATGATGCAGTGGTTCAAGGCCGAACCACTGAAGCATCAGAACAATATGGAAAAGCAGCTGGGTCAGTCCCGAGTGCTCGGTGGCGGCAGTTCGCTGAACGCCATGGTCTATATGCGGGGCGCCCCCGAGGACTTCGACCGCTGGGAGGAGCATGGCGCCGAGGGCTGGAGTTACAAGGACGTTCTGCCCTACTTCCGCAAAGCGGAACACAATGAGGTCTTTTCGAACGAGGCCCATGGCCAGGACGGGCCTCTTTGGGTTTCAAACCAAACCTACACCCTGCCGCTGACCAAGGCCTGGGTGAAGGCCTGCCAAGAAGCCGGCTTGCCCTATAACCACGACTTCAACTCGGGCAATCTCGCAGGTGCAGGTTTGTACCAGCTGACCACAAGGAACGGACGACGCTGCAGCGCGGTGGACGCCTACATCCGCCCTAACCTGCACCGCAAGAACCTGAGTGTGATTACCAACAAGCAGGTGACGCGCATCGTTGTCGAAAAAGGTCGCGCGGTTGGCGTCGAGTATGTCGAGAACGGTCGTGCTACCGTTCTTCGGGCTGAGCGCGAAGTCGTGGTCTGCTCAGGCGCCCTGGGATCGCCGCGTTTGCTGCTGCTGTCGGGGATCGGGCCGGCAGAACAGCTGCGGAGTGTGGGCGTCAATGTCGTGCACGACCTGCCCGGCGTTGGCGAGAACCTGCAAGACCACACCGATTGCTATCTGATCTATAATCTCCAGTCGGACTCAAGCTACGACAAGTACAAGAAACTGCGCTGGCAGGCGGCGGCCGCCGCCCAGTATGCACTGTTCCGTTCCGGGCCGATCACCTCGAACATCTGCGAGGGCGCCGCCTTCTGGTGGGGGGACAAATCCGACCCGGTGCCCGACCTGCAATACCATTTCCTGCCCGGTGCCGGGATCGAGGAAGGCGTGGCGACAACCGACAGCGGCAACGGATGCACGGTCAACGTCTATGCTTGCCGGCCCAAGTCACGCGGTAGGATCGCATTGCGCTCTGCCGATCCCAACGTCGCACCCCTGGTCGATCCGAATTACCTTTCGGATCCCTATGACGTGGACCGGATGATCGACGGGATTGCGCTTGGGCAGGAGATCATGGCGCAACCCGCCTTGCGCAACTACCTTGGCGCGATGCAGCATCCGCGCAAGCCTCTTCGGACGCGCAAGGAGTTCGAGGACTATGTACGTCAGTACAGCCAGGGCTCCTACCATCTCAGCGGCGCCTGCAAGATCGGGACCGACTCGATGGCGGTCGTTGATCCCAAGCTTCGGGTGCGCGGCATAGACGGGCTTCGTGTGGCCGACACATCAGTCATGCCCTTTGTCAGCTCAAGCAATCTGAACGCGCCTGCCATCATGATCGGCGAACGGGCCGCCGACTTCATGAAGGGCAACCACGGCTGATCAGACCCACGGTCAGCGCAGCAAGGCCACGGGCAAATAGGGCGTTGGTGTCCGAACTCGAACTTACAGTTATGGCCGCATAGGACGGCTCTGGAGGATGCATGAAACTCGTTTCTTATGACGTCGAGGGAAGCTGGAGGCCTGGCATCGCCATTGGGACCACAGTGTTCGATGTGGCAGCACTTCTGGGCGACCAAGACGCCGTCAGCAGCACTCGCCAGTTGCTGGAGAAATTCGGTGCCGCCCTGCCCCAACTGGCGCAGCAATTGACGGCAGCTGCAGCTCAGTCGCCGAAGGCCGCCGTCGGTGATCTGGGCAGCCTGCGCCTCGGCCCACCGGTGACCGACCCTTTGAAAGTTCTGTGCATCGGGCTCAACTACAACGATCACGTCACTGAAACGGGTCGTGCCCTGCCGACGCACCCCGATATCTTCCCGAAGTTCGCCAGCACACTGATCGGCCCCCACGACGACATCAACTGCACACAGATCACGCAGAACCTTGACTTCGAAGGGGAAATGGCCGTCGTGATCGGACGCAGATGCCGCCACGTCTCCGAGGCGGATGCGCTGAACTATGTGGCTGGGCTTACCGTTCTGAACGATATCACGGCCCGCGACCTGCAATACCGTGGTACGCAGTGGCTGGCAGGCAAGTCGGTCGATAGTTCTACGCCTGTCGGGCCGGCCCTGGTCACGCTTGACGAAACCGGCGATCCTCAAACACTTGACATCGAAACCCGGGTCAACGGGCAGCAGGTGCAGTCGTCAAATACCAGCCTGATGATCTTCCCGGTTGCCAAGCTCGTCGCCTACATTTCCTTCTTCCTTGAACTCTCGCCGGGCGACATCATCACGACGGGAACCCCCAAGGGGATCGGCGCCAAGCGGCAACCACCGTTGTGGCTAAAGGCTGGTGACGTGGTCGAGGTGGAATTGCAGGGTGTCGGCGTTCTGCGCAACACCGTTCGGTAATTCTGGCCCAGTGGCACCGGGGCTGCCCTCCCCGGTGCCTGCTCAAGGTGTCTCGCGTCGCTTGCGGGGGCTGGGGGAAAGCAGATACTCGCCAGAGTTCACAAGGAACCGCTCGTTCTCGCGGATTCGGTCTTCGGCCGCCTTGCCAAGCCGATGGATTGTCAGCACAGCCAAGAGGTTGGCAACGGTAATCGCGCCCAAGGCAGATTCAGGAAACGCCCGGCCCGACGATTGCGCAACAAAATGAAGTGGCGCGGAAAGCTCTCCGACCGGTGCGGCAAAGCTGTCGGTAATCGCAATGATCGTCGCGCCCGCCATCGCCGCGCGACCGGCCAGCCGATAGAGCAGTCTGTTGAATGGCGCAAAAGTCACGGCCACGAAGACATCCCCGGGCAGGATGTCGTCCAGCGCGCTTTCTGGGGCACCTCCGGGTGCGTCCAGAAGAGTGACCAGAGGGCGCGCCTTCTGCAGGGCGTAACTTAGCGCAAAGGCAGGCGGGAAGGCAGTTCTCCGACCCATGACGAAGACACGCCGCGCCGTAGCCAAGGCTTCGGCGGCGCGCAGAAGCTGGTCTTCAGACAGGTGCGCGCGGGCTTGCTCAAACACCGATCGCTCGGCAGCGAAATATGAATCAACGAAGGCTGCAAGATCGCTCTTCTCGCCAAGCTCGGCGTTCAGTGACCGGACGCTCAGTTCGTTGCGGAAGGTCGACTGTGTGTCCCTTTGGTTCTGCGCAGGAAAGCTGTCGATGAACTCCTTGCGCAGTTCGTTGTAACCTTTGTAGCCCAGCTTCTGCGCAAGTCGCACAAAGCTAACCGGCGGAATACCGGCCCGGCGGGCGACTTCACGCATCGAGTGAAACGGAACTTCGTCGAAGTTATTGATCAGATAGTGGGCGGCATCAACCGTTTGCCCTGAGAGCTCGATGCACACGACCTTGATATGTTCGACGAGTTCGCTTCTGGTCACACACTCTCTCCATCGAAGTCAGCCGAACAGTCGCCTTGGCGTCCCCTCCGAGTCAAAGGTCTTTGCGTCTCCGCAGAGCACTCTTTTGCGACACAAGGACCGTCATGGTCGTTTCGGGTCGGTCGATCTTGGTCTGACTATCACTTGGCCAGCATGTCGGCAACCACCGACACCGGGCTCGCCTTGCGTGGACAAGCGCCTGTTAGAATTAACGATCGTTCTTATCCGATTGATCGCTCTCGCTATCGAAGCCCCGCTTGAAGTCGCTGGCGGATCCCTGAATATACCAATGTAGCTGGTTCTTCTGACGATCCGGCTACTGTTTTCCTTGTTGACAGGCAGGAAGCGCGACGTCACTCTTAATTACCGATCATTAATTTTGTTTGGGAGGGAATCGCTGGCATGACCACGAAAACCAGTAGGATGATTGGCCGGATGCCCGTCGCCTTACCGGCTTCGGCGCTGCCAGTTTGGACCGCCGAGACCGGCACCATGGCCACCGATCATGGCAGAGCCCGATGCGCGTGCCGGGGTCTTTTCTGCCGGACCTGAACTGCCTCAACTTGGCTTCGCCGGCGCACCGGCGGAGTGAACCCTGCAAATAGACGTTTTCGAGGAAGCTGCCGAAATGCCCCATGTGATCTCGATCGACACCGGCGGGACGTTTACCGATGTGGTCGTTCTCGGTCCCGACGGGGTCCCGGTTATCGGCAAGTCACTGACGACGCATGATCGCGTGTTCAGCGGCATGCGGGACGCCATCGCCGTGGCCGCCAGTTCCAAGGGATTGACGCTTGAAGCGCTGCTCGCAGACACCGAGCTATTGATCTACGGGACAACCCGCTCGACCAATGCGATCGTGACCAAGCGCACCGCCAAGACTGCCTTCGTTACCACGGCCGGGTTTCCCGATACGTTGGTTCTGAAAGAGGGCGGAAAGTTCGATCCGCACGAATTCCGGATTCCTTTCCCCGAACCCTACATCCCGCGTCGCCACACATTCGAAGTGGTTGAACGGATGAGTTCGGAAGGCAGGCCGTCGGTTCCGTTCGACGAGGCGCAAGCGCGCGATGTCATTGCCCGGATCAAGGCCAAGGGTTTTGAGGCCGTTGCCGTCTGTTTCTTGTGGTCGGTAAGCAATGGCGATCACGAAAGTCGCTTTGGCCGACTTCTGGACGAGCTCTTGCCGGGCGTGCCCTACACACTTTCGCATGAATTGATCCCGGTGGTCCGCGAGTATCGCCGCGCCTCGGCCACTGCAATTGATGCCTCGCTGAAACCGCTTATGCAGCGTCATCTCCGGTCGCTTGAAAGTGACCTGCGCGAAGCGGGTTACAAGGGCAAAATCCTTGTGTCGATCACCTCGGGCGGCTGCACAAACATCGATGCCGTGGTGGCCAAACCGATCTATACCATCGGCTCTGGCCCCGCGATGGCGCCGATTTCGTCGCGCGCCTACGCCGCGCAGGAACGTCTGGGCGACAATGTCATCGTCTGCGACACCGGCGGAACCACTTTTGACGTGGGTCTTGTCCGTGACGGCCAATTGACCTTCACCAGGGAGACCTGGCTTGGCCCGCAGTACACAGGCGATCTCATGGGGATTTCGGCGGTGGACATGCGATCCGTCGGGGCCGGCGGCGGCTCGATTGCGTGGATCGACGCAGGCGGTCTGATGCATGTCGGCCCGCAATCAGCCGGGTCAGAGCCCGGCCCTGCCTGCTATGGACGGGGCGGCACGCAACCGACGGTTTCAGATGCTGCGGTTGTGCTGGGCTATTTCGACCCAGAGTATTTTCTTGGCGGCCGGATGAAGCTGGATGTCGATGCCGCGCGCCGCGCGATCGAGACCGTGTCGTCCCGCGTTGGCCTGACGATCGAAGAATGCGCCTATCGGATTCTGACCCTGTCGAGCGAGCTGATGATCCGCGCCATTAGTGACATCACGATCAACGAAGGGCTGAACCCGCGCGAAAGCACGATCGTCGCCGGTGGCGGCGCCGCCGGGCTGAACATCATGCTGATCGCAAAAGAGCTGAACTGCGAAAAAGTCATTCTTCCCAAGACTGCGTCTGCGCTGTCGGCCGCGGGCATGCAGTATGCAAGCATTGTCTCGGAGGAGGCCGTCAGCCATGTCACCTCGTCCCATGCGTTCGACTTTGGCGGCGTCGCGCAGGCAATTCAGCAACTGAAGGACCGGCTGACTGCCGGCGCCGAGGATCTGGGCCAGAGCAACCCCGATGCCTACACGATCGATGTGCTGGTCGAAGCCCGCTATGCCGGTCAGATATGGGAGCTGGATACTCCGATTGCCGCAGGTGAGGTTGCGGATGCAGCCGCCCTTGAGAGGCTGGTCGAAGAGTTCCATCGTGTCCACGAGCGCGTCTTCGCTGTCCGCGACGAGGGCAGCGCGGTAGAGTTCATCAACTGGAAGGCGCGGCTGGCCATACCGCTGGGCAAATCGCCCGACCCGATAGAGACGTCTCACGCGGAACCCAGGGGTGACCAGCCGGTCCTGTCGCAACGCGATTGCTATTTCGGGGCGTCCACACCGGTATCCACGCCGATCTACAAGGCCAAGGACATCATTCCAGGGCTGCGCATCATCGGCCCCGCCATCATCGAGGAACCGACGACCACATTGGTGGTGTTCCCCGGCATGGCCGCGAAGATGAGCAGTTCCGGCAACTACCAGCTCCAGATTTGAAGGCCGCCATGCTAGATCAATCCGAGAAGCCCAGCTTTGACCCGTTTCTGACCGCAATCATAGCCAATCGCGTCGACGGGATCATCCGCGAGATGACCAATACGATGCTGCGCGCGGCTCGGTCGGCCGTCATCAACAGCGCCCGGGATTTCAGCTGCTCGATCGTGACTGCCGACAACAAGCTGCTGTCCTCGGCCGAGGGCCTACCGATCCATATCTTCGGCAGCGATCTGCTTACCGAAGCAATGCAGCGATTTCACAAGGACGATATCCGCGAAGGCGATTGCTACCTTCACAACGACCCTTACAACGGCAACAGCCACGCGGCGGACCATGCATTTCTGGTGCCAGTCTTCATCGACGGCGAACACATGTTCACCGCCGTCACGAAGGCGCATCAGGCGGATATCGGCAACGCGCTGCCCACAACCTACATGTCTGGCGCCCGCGACCAGTATGCCGAAGGCGCGCTGATCTTTCCGGCGGTGCGCATCCAGCGCGATTACAAGACCAACGACGATATTGTGCGCATGTGCCGCGCCCGAATCCGCGTGCCCACTCAGTGGTATGGCGACTTTCTGGCGGGCATCGGCTCGGCCCGGATCGCCGAGCGGCGCCTTAAGGAACTTTGCGAAAAATACGGCAAGGACACGATTCGCGCCTTTGTCAGGAACTGGCTCGACTACTCTGAGGAGCTGATGATCAAGGCATTGCAAGACATGCCAAAGACCCGCCTCTCAAACTCGGGTGTCCACGATCCGATCCCGGGGCTTCTTCCCGAAGGTGTGCCGATCAGGGTCGCGCTCGAGATTGATCCGGAGGGCGGCTTCATCGACATTGACCTGCGCGATAACCCGGACAGCGTGCCGGTCGGCCTGAACCTAAGCCTTGCCACGGCGTCCGCTGCGGCCGTGGCCGGCGTTTTTAACTCTCTCAGCCTGAAAGTTCCGCGCAACGGCGGCTCCTTCCGGCGTATCCGCCTTCATTTCCGTGAAGGATCGGTCATCGGGAAGCCGCGTTTTCCGCACAGCTGCTCGGTTTGCACGACCAACATCTCCGACCGGCTCATCAACATCGTTCAGGCTGCTTTTGCGGGTATCAGCGATGAGTCTGGCCTTGCCGAAGGCGGGGTCGGGCTGGGCCTTGGCTATGCCGTAGTGTCCGGCAATGATCATCGCTACGAACAGCATCCCTATGTGAACCAAGTTGTACTGGGGTCTTCCGGCGGACCAGGCAGCCCGGTCTGTGACGGCTGGCCGGGTTACGGTATTCCGGTTGTGGCGGGCCTGATGTATCGTGACTCGGTCGAAATCGACGAACTGAAGCATCCGTTCACCGTTGACTACATCCGTATGAAGACCGGCACCGGGGGCGCAGGACGTTTTCGAGGTGCGCCCGCACTTGAACTTGCGATAACTCCCAAAGAGAACCCGGTCGAGGTAATCTGGTCCTGCGACGGCAGCGAGACGGCACCAAAAGGCGTGCGCGGCGGTCAGGCCGGCACTCTGGCACAGCACCGGATCGAACACGCGGACGGGACGGTCGAGACCCTGCCAAGCGTGGTCATCCGCACAATCTCCAAAGGTGATCGCGTGGCGGGCTGGCACACGTCAGGTGGCGGATATGGCGATCCGCTCGAACGTGATCCGGCCCTGGTCCTGCAAGACGTTCTGGAACGCTACGAGACGCCGGAACGAGCGCGCGGAATCTATGGCGTTGCCCTTACGGGCTCTGTCGAGGATGAGACCCTGGCGGTTGACGAAGCGGCGACGGCAACACTGCGCCGAAGGGTAGCTGTGATGTGAAGATGCCGTGCAGTGCCGGGAAGCCGCCATGAGCCGAAAATATTACGATGCCCCGGGTCAACCCGCCAGCTTTGCGCGGAATCCGTGTCGATCAGTTCGACGGCCTGCTCGCCATCCTGGCCGGCCCGGTGCGTCTGGAACGGGGTCTGAACACAGATCGGCACTCAGCCCCTTTCAGGAAGCCTGAAAAGGGGCGGGGCGGCTTGATTTATTGCGCAGGTACGGTTTGCCAAGTCTATTCTGGTTGCTTTGGGCAATTCGGTGAAGCTACTTACGGTCGGACACTAGGAACTTGTACCGGCATAGCCTGAGGACTGAGCAACGTGCCTGCCGAAACTGGAGGAAGCAGAACAGGGACACGTGAACGCCTCATCGAAGCGGCGATCGAACTGTTTGGCAACAATGGTTTCGGCTCGACCTCTCTGCGCGACCTCGCGTCGGATGTCGGAGTAAAGGCACCAGCGGTTTACAATCACTTCAAGTCCAAGGAAGAACTCTTCGCCGTCGCCGTCATGACGACACTGGAGCATTTCCATGAGAAGGTCGTGCTGGCCGATGAGGCGGCGCAGCCCCCCTTCGCACGCCTTGAAGGACTGGTCACGCGACACGTCGTCTATCAGATCGAGAACGCACGCCGGGCCAAGGCCAATGACCGAATGATCGGTTCCCATGTCATCGACCGGCTGACAGCGGCACAGAAGGACCCAATCCGAGAGCTTCTGCGGGCCTATCTTGAGAAGATGACCGAAGTCGTCGCGGCCTGTCTGGCCGAACTCAACCGCGACCCGGGCGATGCGCGGCTGATCGCGCTGGCCGTCGGTTCAATGTGTGACAAGGTGCTGAATTGGTATCGACCCAACGGTCGCTACGATGCGCAGCGGATCGCAAAGTATTTCTATCGATTCGCCTACGGGATGATCACCGACAAGAACCAACCCTAACGTGGCAACCTTGCCCTCGTGATGGCATCGACACGGTCAGGGAGTGCAAGGTTGCCCAAGACTGAAGGGACGCATCTGCTGGTGGGCAGGAGATCAGATCCCGAATTCGCAGTCGTTCCGTTGACTTGCCAGCTTCCAGACGGTGCAACGTCAGCCCCCCTCCCCCGGTGCTGACGCGGCGCAGGACTTCAAAGAAGTCTTTCGGCTTCAAGACTTCCGGCGCAAAAACTCCGGTGCGATTGACCCACCCCTCGGCCATCAGCACCACCCCGGTGGCCGCCAGAATATCCGTGGAATCATCCATGCCACCTTCGCTGCCCGAGGCAAAGCGCAGGCCGTTGCCATTGGTATGCACATCGATGATCAGACCGCTGCCTATGCGCGGAGCGCCGACGTGGCGTTCGCGATAGTGCCGAAACAGGGCAGCTGCGCTGTTAGTAAACTCACCGTCCGAACGCTGTTCGTCGGTAATGTTAGCCAGTGACCACGCCACAACAAGCGCCTCCAGCGGGTTCAGTCCACCGAAGTTGGACTAATTCCTTACGGGCAGGAAGCGCGGCACCGTGATCGGCTCGGGATGGGCAAGGCGAACCACACGCTGGCGGCCAACAGGTTCGGGAAACTCGATATCGCGGAAGTCGAGCTCATCCCAACCGGCGACTGGCGAAACGTTGCCATTCTGATCAACCAGATTGAAGCAATGCCAGAAGTGGCGGATGGCCGCCTCGGTCAGGTCATTGACATCGACCGTCCAGTAAATATCGACATCGTCAACGGGACCCAGTTTGTTGACGGCGGCACGGATGCCAGCGCGTTCTGCAGCTTGTGGCCGTTCGAGCATCGGAATGGAAACGTCTGCGTCGTCTGAAATGTCCAGATAGTCCGTGCCCGTCTTGCAGTACGGTCCGGCCATGTTCACGACCAGATCCGTGTTCGCCAAGAGAGCGCGAAGGCGTGAAGGATCGGACAGCGGATCAATGGCCCTGACGGAAAACCCCATCGCCTCGCATTCCCCGGCGCGCCAGCGCCGATCACCACTACCTTATGTTCGCGTGCCAAGCCTTTGCCTTCTTATGCCTTCCTTTCAGTCTGTTCGATATAGAGATTGCGGATCGCACGCCGATCCAGCTTGCCAGACCCTGTCCGCGGCAGTTCGGCGCTGACCATGACATCCTCGGGTACGGCGTATCCGGGCAGGTGTGCCTTCAGATGCGCCATCATTGCGTCACGGTCCAAGGTCATGCCATCGCGCAGTTCGACTGCCGCCATGACGGAGTTCTGCAAGATCGCATGAGGCACGGCAAAGACGCTTGCCTGCGCCACGGCGGGGAAGTTGGCCAGCACGCTTTCAACATAGGCGGGCAGGACCTTTTCGCCGCCCCGATTGATCACGTCGTCTTTTCTGCCGACGTGATAAAGCAGGCCTTTGTCCCTGCGAACAGCAAGGTCTCCGGTCAACAGCCATTTGCCCCGGGTCTTCTCGGCCGTCAGTTCTGGACGATGCCAGTACTCGACCATGCGTGTCGGTCCGGCCACCCAGATTTCGCCCACCTCGCCATCCGGAACGTCGGAGCCATTTTCGTCGATCAGCCGCAGTTCGACATCCTGAACCGGGTAGCCGATGGATTCCCCATATTCGCTTACCATCTCATGAGGCAGACAGGTGCAGCAGCTGGTGAATTCGGTCAGCCCATATCCGTGCCAAAGGCGTAGGTGCGGCCAGCGTACCCGCATCTCGTCGATCCAGGCCGCGGGCATCGGCGATCCGCCGAAAAATACATCCCGGGCCCCGCCAAAGACAAGATCGGCGCCTTCCGCCACCACCATCATGCGGATGACACTGGGCACCGCAGTGATGAAGTTAACAGGTCGGCGACCGATTTGCTCAACCGCGAGAGCGGTTCGAAACCGCTGCAGCAGATCCGTCCGGCCTCCGCAAACCAGCATGGTCGCCAACTGGTCAACAAAGCCAGTATTGTGAAACAGCGGTGCGACGATCAGTGTCGATGATGTTTCGTCACCCTGGATGATCGACTGGTAAACGGTCCCTGACTGGCTGAGCGCTTCGTGCGAGATGACGGCACCCTTGGGCATACCCGTCGTCCCGGAGGTGAACGAAAGCAACGCGGCGTCCTGGACATCAGGCAAGTCCGGAAGGGTGATCGCAGAGGCATCTGCCGATCGGGCCCTATCAAAGTCTATCACCTCGACACCCGGGCAGAGACTGAACAATAGCCTATGCGCCTCGTCCGAAAGGACCATGCTGACGTCAAGAAAATTCATCAGATCAGCAACTTGTGAGGGTGCCATACGATTGTTCATCGGCACGGCAATCGCGCCGATCCGCATCGCGGCAAGGAAGGCAACAACCCATCCAATCCGGTTGTCGCCAATGATGACTGCAGGGTCACCCCGGCTTACCCCCCGCTCGATCAGCCACGCGGCCTGCGTCTCGACGCGGGCACGCAATTCTCGCCAGGTCAGCAGATCAGACCCTTCGGTCAAGGCAGGCTGGTCTGGCTGAACCTCAGAATGATGGATCAGGGCGTGAATGATAGAAGGAAAGCTGCGCTTCCTTTGGGCGCCCGTACCATGCGGTAAAGATGAGAGAGCCAACTTGCTGTTCCTTCATCAAGCCGGGAAATGCGGACCTGAATCTGGACGACGATCGGGCAATGTCATTGGAGTGACCTCTGTCGCCGGGGCTCGCGCACAATCTCGGGCTGCCCACCTACTGACTCGGCTGTCGTTCACCATTTCCGCCCCATGCAATCTCAGTCGATATTAACGATTGTTAATTCCTGAGTGATTGATTCGCCAAGCCAATTCTGTCGTCATGCGTACTGAAGCTGTAGAAAAATCCCTGATGTGTTGACTTTCCAGCGGCCATCATCAATAGTTCACATGAACAATTGTTAATTTTACTTCATGTCGATGACGATTGCCTTGATCGGCACCGGCCAGATGGGAGGCAGCGCGGTTGGAATTCTTTCTCGCCGCCTGCCCGCGGCACGGTTCAAGCTTTTCGACATCTCGCAGGCCAACCTCGACCAAGCCGCGGCGCTTGTTCCTGACCACAGCGTTCTGCATTGCCTCGACATAAACCGCGATGCGATCGATCTGGCGGGGCCGACATCGCGATCAATTTTGCTGGCCCCTTCGACCAGCGTTCCGACAAGATCGCCCTGTCGGCGCTGCAGGCTCAGGCGCCCTACGTTGATGTTTGCGACGATGCAGAACGATCCTTTCGCTTCACAGTATGGCAGTCGCGGCGGAAGTGCCAACGTCACCGGCGGCGGCCTGTCGCGCGATATTTCGAGTTGGCTGGCCTGCAGATTGCTGGCCGGGGAACCAGAACTTGATGGAATCCAGATCGTCTGGATCACCAGAGAGAAGGATCGCGGCGGCCTGGCCGTCCTGCGGCACATGCTGCACATGGCGGTCACGCCCTGCCCCGCTTGGCGCGACGGCAAACAGGAGCATACAAAAGGGTTCGTGCCGGAATCCGCTTCCCGGTTCGTCGCACCTGCGCCCTTCGGAGAAATTGAGGCATACGATGCCGCCCATCCCGAGACTGTCACGCTGGGGTGCGCGTTCGCTGAACTCAAGCTGGTGGATTGCAGGGGTTCGCTGCCTCCGAACTGGGCCAATTCTGCCTTCTCGACATTGGGGCGGATCGGCTTTGGTCATTCGAAGATCACAATCGAGATCAATGGTGCAGAGGTCAGCCCGGCGGAAGTACTGTGGAAACTGCTTTGGGATCGGCACGCGACGTCCGGGCTCGGTGAGCGTGGTTCGCATAGGCAGGTCAACGTCATCGGATTGTGCAAAGGCATGGCCCGCCGAATGGGCTCGATCACCGATGATGCGGACATGAGCCGGGGGACCGCCCTTGGTGCTGCCTCGGCTGCGTTGACCTTGCTGGAAGGCGGCGTCTCGCCCAGTGCCGTGGGCGTCGAGGCCCTGCCCCACACCCGCGGACTGACCATCTTCACCGAACTTTGCGCTGCCGAGTCCGCGTTCGGCGGTGGCATTGAATGGACTGCCCTCAGAGGGGCAAGGCATGTCGGGACCACCTGGAAGCGTGGTGTTTATGGGGGCGGCCGGCGCCCTAGGGCAGGTCATTGCCGAAGACTTCGCGCGGGACGGCTATGGGCTGGCCCTGATCGATCGCGCCGCAGATGGCCTTGCGGGCAGCGCAGAACGCATTGCCTCGCAAGGCGCGGGACCAGTTCGCTGCTACGTTGCCGAGCGGACAGACCGCGAGGATGTGGACGCTGCACTATTGCAGATTGTCACCGACCTGGGCACGCCAACCATTCTGGTTGCCAATGCCGGTTTCGCCCGCAAGGCCAGCGTCGAGGACATTGCCCCGACACTCTGGTCGCGGCACATCGACATCAATCCGCCCGGCACCTTCAACATCTGCCAGGCGACTGCCCGCCATATGATCACCGCGCGCAAGGGCGGTGCAATCTGCGTCGTCTCATCCTGTCTGGCGAAGTTTCATTCGGATCAGAACATCGCCTGCTGCACAGCAAGGCCGCATTATTGACGATGGTCCGGTCGCTTGCAGCGGAACTTGGCGTGCACCGCATCCGCGCCAACAGCGTCCTTCCCGGTGTGATCGAAACGGCAATGACGCGCATGGTGCTGGACGAACCCGGCCAGCGCGCCGCCATCGGGGCCGAAACGCCAGTCGGTAGAACGGGCGACCCTTCGGACGCGGCGCATGCGATCCGCTTCCTTTGCTCGGACAAGGCATCCTTCATCACGGGTGCCGAGCTTCTCGTGGATGGGGGCCAATCCATATATGGCCCGCCTCAGTGGATACGCTAGGACCGTACGACACCGCATGATCCGATGTGGGTTTCGTCGGCAAGCCAGTGGGCCCTTGGCGGACTAGGCTCCAGACCCATTGATTTCAGGCATTTGGCGTGATTCAGGCTCCGCAAGGAGACCTGATCAATGAGCAATCTTTACTGGCTGACGGACGCACAAATGGAGCGCCTCAAGCCGTTCTTTCCGAAGAGCCATGGCAA
>JACZKY010054906.1_pt1 | contig 47289 bp, 46 predicted proteins | sample 8237611 | NCBI WGS metagenome assembly JACZKY01 (sample SAMN16148055, study PRJNA663545) | marine sediment metagenome | biome: sediments and biomass from bioreactor inoculated with such sediments; feature: coastal sediments; material: methane- and iron-fed bioreactor; isolation source: Bothnian...
CCCCTGCCCCAGCCCCACCACCATCGGGCAGTTCATCCGCGCCCCGACCACCGTCCCCGGTTCCTTGTCCGTCACCGCGAGGAAGGCGTAGGAGCCGCGGATATCCGACACCGTGCGGCGCGCCGCGTCCTCCAGCGTCAGCCCCGTCGACAGGAACTCGTCGAGGAGATGGGAGATGACCTCCGTATCCGTCTCGGAGGAAAACGTACGCCCCTTCGATTGGAGGATTTCCTTCAGCGTCCGGTGGTTCTCGACGATCCCGTTATGGATGACGGCCACGCGCCCGACCCGGTGCGGGTGGGCGTTCTGATCGGAGGGGCGGCCGTGCGTCGCCCAGCGGGTGTGCCCCACGCCGCAGGTGCCTTCGACCGGCTCCCGCTCGATCAGCTCGGTGAGGCGGGCGATCTTTCCCTGGGACTTCCGGATGGAGATGTCTCCGTCCGTGAGAACCGCGATCCCCGCCGAATCGTACCCGCGGTATTCCAGCCGGCGGAGGCCATCCACCAGGACCGGCACGCATGCCCTGGGGCCGGTGTATCCCACGATGCCGCACATCTCACTTGCCCCCCTTCTTTTTCCCCGCCGGCTTGTTCTCCGCAGGCTTGTTCTCCGCAGGGACGGGCAGCCCGGCTTTTCTCAGCAGCTCGGGCCGCTTGCGGGCGACCCAGAATTCCGACACCTTCTGCTCGGCGCGCGAGATCGCCAGCGCGTAGGGGGGAACGTTGTGGGTGATCGTGGACCCGGCGCCGATCAGGGCTCCCTTCCCCACGGTGACGGGGGCGACCAGCATCGTGTCGCTCCCCACGAACACCCCGTCGCCCAGGACGGTCAGGTGCTTGGAGATGCCGTCATAGTTGCAGGTGATGGTTCCCGCGCCCACGTTGACCTTTTTTCCAACGACGGCGTCGCCGATATAGGTCAGGTGGTTCGCCTTCGACCCCTTCCCGATCCGGCTTTTCTTCACCTCGACGAAGTTGCCGATGTGCGCCTCCTCGCCGATATCCACCTGGGGACGCAAGTGCGAGAACGGGCCAAGAATTGCGTTCTTCCGCACCCGCGACGACGTCATCACGGAGTACGGCTTCAGGTGCACGCCGTCGCCGACGGTGCAGTCGTCGACCACGCACCCGGTCTGGATGCGCACCGCTCTCCCGATCCGGGTATTGCCCGTCAGCATGACCGCCGGTTCGATGACCGAGTCCTGGCCGATCGTCACCCCCGTCTCGACGTAGGTCCGTTCCGGGTCGATGAACGTGACCCCGGAGTCCATCAGGGCGTCGATCTTCCGCTTCAGGAGGAGATAGGTCGCCTCCGACAGCTCCTTCCGGGAGTTGATCCCGCGGGCCTCGTCCGGATCGCCGGACAGCAGCGGTACCACGCGGGTTCCCTGGGCGAGGGCTTCCAGGACGAGGTCCGTCAGGTAATATTCCCGCTGGGCGTTCACGTCGGAGAGTCGCGGCACCCCCCGTTCGAGGAATGCCCGGTCGAACGCGTACGTCCCGGAGTTCACCTCCCGGATTTTCCGGGTTTGCGCACCCGCGTCCTTTTCCTCCACGATCTTCGCCACGGTACCGTCGGGGTTGCGCACGATCCTCCCGTACCCGTGCGGATCGTCCAGGATCCCGGTCAGCACCGACGCGGCGGCTCCCTTCCGGCGGCGGGCGGCGAGGAGCGCCCGGATCGTGGCGGGCCGGATCAGCGGCGCGTCGCCGCAAAGGACCACGACCTCCTTCGCGGCCGCGGACAGCTCCGCGAGGCCGCACCGGGCGGCGTCCCCCGTGCCGAACTGGCTCTCCTGAATCGCCACCTTGCCGCCGAAGGCTTCGACGGTCGGAAGCACCTTGTCCCGGCCGTAGCCCAGGACAAAAACCATCTCGTGAATCCCCGCCGCACGCGCCGCCTGCGCCACGTGCCACACCACGGGTTTCCCGAGGGCGAGGTGAGCGACCTTGGGGAGCGCGGACTTCATCCGCTTTCCCTGCCCGGCAGCCAGGATGATCGCGGAAATGCCTTTCATTGACAGCCCCTTTCCGGCAAATGCTAATATGTAGCGCCGATCCTGCCGATAACAAAGTGTACAAGGTTTCCCCCAGGGAAGGAAGGGAACGACGCCTTGGACGACCTGAAGACGACATTGGACCGGATGGAGGGCGACCTCGCCGACCTCAAGCGCCAGTACGATCTCTTCTTCCAGGGGGGCCGGCGCGGCGAGCCGTTGAAGGAGCGGAAGGAGCTGGAGACGCGGATCCTGGTCTTGAGCCGCCGCACGGTCATCAACACCACGGACCAGGCCCGATTCAGCAATCTCCAGGGGAAATACTGGGCCTACGCCAACCTCTGGGCGCGCACCGTGCGGGACCTGGAGGAGGGACGGCTGCGCAGGGACTCGGTGGGGGCGATCACGCGTCTGGGCACGGAGAAGCAGGAACCGGTCGATTCCGGGACCATCGACCGCGCGGCGAAGGAGCTGCTGGAGGCGCGCCGATCCTGCGGCCTGGCCGGAGGGGATCCGTCGGAACTCGGCGCGCTGCGGGAAAAGCTCAGCGCCCGCGCCCTCGAACTGTCCGCCTCTTCCGGCGGCAAGAAGGTGGAGTTCCGGATCTTTGTCGAGGACGGAAAACCGAAGGTGAAGGCGACGCTGCGCTGAGTGAAAACGGGGGGAAGCTTACTCCCCCGCCGACATCCGCACGATCGCCCGTTGCAGCGCCGCGGTGGCCTTGCCGTAGGATTCGTCTTCCATCGACAGGGTCTTGAGCTCGCTTTCCGCCCGCTCCCGGGCCCGGCGGGCGCGTTCGATGTCGATCTCCTCGGCGCGTTCCGCCGTTTCCGCCATCACCACGACCCGCTCCGGCGTCACCTCGGCGAACCCTCCGCCCAGGACGACCTTGTGCGTCTGCCCCCCCTTCCGGTACCGGAGCACGCCGATGTTCAGGATGGACAGGTACTGCGTATGCTCCGGAAGCACGCCGAACTCGCCCTCGTAGCCGGGGGCGATCACCTCGTCCACGTCCTCCGAGAGCAGGAGCCGCTCCGGGGTTACCAGTTCCAGCCGGATCGTCGATGCCATCTTGGGTCGGTCTCCCTCTTACGCCGTGGCGAGCAGCTGCTTGCCCTTCTCGATCGCTTCCTCGATCGTTCCCACCATGTAGAACGCCTGCTCGGGCAGGTCGTCGTGCTTCCCGTCGACGATCTCCTGGAACGACCGGACGGTGTCCTCGAGGCGGACGTACTTGCCCGGAATCCCCGTGAACTGCTCGGCCACGAAAAACGGCTGGGACAGGAACCGCTGGATTTTCCGGGCGCGGGAAACGAGGATCTTGTCGTCCTCGGAGAGCTCGTCCATTCCGAGGATGGCGATGATGTCCTGGAGATCCTTGTACTTCTGGAGCACCTTCTGCACCGCACGGGCCACCTTGTAATGCTCCTCGCCCAGAACCAGGGGGGAGAGGATCCGCGACGTGGAGTCCAGCGGGTCCACGGCGGGGTAGATCCCGAGCTCCGCGATCTGGCGCGAAAGGACGGTGGCGGCGTCGAGGTGCGAGAAGGCGGTCGCCGGGGCGGGGTCGGTCAGGTCGTCCGCGGGAACGTAGATCGCCTGGACCGAGGTGATCGAACCTTTGTCGGTCGAGGTGATCCGCTCCTGCAGGTTCCCCATCTCGGTGGAGAGCGTCGGCTGGTAACCGACCGCCGACGGAATGCGGCCCAGGAGGGCCGACACTTCCGAACCTGCCTGGGTGAACCGGAAGATGTTGTCAATGAACAGCAGCACGTCCTGCCCTTCCTCGTCGCGGAAGTACTCCGCGGCGGTCAGGGCCGACAGCCCCACGCGGAGGCGGGCGCCGGGCGGCTCGTTCATCTGCCCGTACACCAGGCACGCCTTCTCGAGGACCTTGGATTCCTTCATCTCGAGCCACAGGTCGTTCCCCTCGCGGGTGCGCTCCCCCACCCCGCCGAACACGGAGTAGCCGCCGTGCTCGATGGCGATGTTGTGGATGAGCTCCATGATGACGACGGTCTTCCCCACGCCCGCGCCCCCGAACAGCCCGATCTTTCCGCCCTTGGAGTAGGGGGCGAGGAGGTCGACGACCTTGATCCCCGTCTCGAGGATCTCGACCTTGGTGGACTGCACCTCGAAGGACGGGGCGGGGCGGTGGATCGGGTACCGGATCTTGGTCGTGATCTCGCCGGCCTCGTCGACCGGCTCGCCGATCACGTTCATGATCCGGCCCAGGGTCTCGGGGCCTACCGGGATGGTGATGGGGCCGCCGGTATCGTCCGCCTCCATGCCGCGAACGAGGCCGTCGGTGGAGTCCATCGCGACGCACCGGACGACGTTGTCGCCCAGGTGCTGCGCGACCTCGACGGTGAGATTGCCTTCCCGGTCGCTGATGCTCGGGTTGCTGATCTTGATCGCGTTATAGAGCGACGGAAGGTGGCCTGCCTCGAACCGGACGTCGACCACGGGCCCGATGACTTGAACGATCTTTCCCTTGTTCATGATTTCCCCTTGTCCTCCTTGGCAATCCTTGAAAACAGGCACGATCGGAAACGCGCGGCCGTTACCCTTTGAGGGCCTCGGCGCCGCTGACGATCTCTGTGAGCTCGGTGGTGATCGTCGCCTGGCGGGCGCGGTTCATCTGCAGCGTGAGCCGGGCGATCATGTCGACGGAGTTGTTCGTCGCCGAGTCCATCGCGGTCATCCGTGCTCCGTGCTCCCCGGCCACCGACTCGAGGAGCACGCGGAATATCTGCGTCTCCACGTATTTCGGAAGCAGGGTCGCCAGGATTTCCTTCTGGCCGGGCTCGTAGAGGTAGTCGACGGCGCCCCCGCCGGGCTCTTCCCCTTCCGCCTTCTCCAGAGCGATGGGGAACAGTTTCTCGAACCGGATCACCTGCGAGATGGCCGAGCGGAACTCGTTGAAGACGATCTGCACCTCGTCGAACTCCCCTGAGAGGAACCCCCCCGCGAGGTCGTTCGCCATCGTTTTCGCGTGGTTTCGCGAGATGCTCCCCAGGACCCCGAGGTACTCCTTCCGGAAGGACATCTCGCGGCGCCGGAAGAAGTCGCGACCCTTGCGCCCCACCACGAAGAGAGCGATCTCCTCGTAATTCTGCCGCTGCTCGCTGATGAACCGCTGCGCCATGCGGGTCAAGCCCGCGTTGAAGCTGCCGCACAGGCCGCGGTCGGAAGTGACCACGAGGAGGGCGAGCTTCTTCCCTTCCCGGGACGTCAGCAGCGGGTGGGTATCCCCCTCCGCACGGGCCGCCACCGCCTGGACCACTTCGCGCATCTTCCGGGCGTAAGGCCGGGCGGCGACGATCGCGTCCTGGGCGCGCCGCAGCTTCGCGGCCGACACCATCTTCATCGCCCGGGTGATCTGCTGGGTGCTTTTTACGCTGCTGATCCGCTTCCGGATCGCGCGGAGGTTCGCCATGGCGTCCTATTCCTTGAAAATCCCTTTGAACTCTTCCAGAGCGGCGGACAGCCTCCCCTTCAGGTCGTCCGAGATCGTCTTTTTCTCCCGGATCTCCGCGAGGAGCTCCCCGTGCTTGTCCCTCGTGAACGCGCCGAGCTCCACCTCGTACCTGGCGAGCGACCCGACCTCGTACCCGTCGACGAATCCGTTGGTGGCGGCGAAGATCGTCGTGACCTGGGTCTCCACGGCCTGGGGCTGATACTGGGCCTGCTTGAGGATCTCGACCAGGCGGGCGCCGCGGGCCAGCTGCATCTGGGTGGACTTGTCGAGGTCGGAGCCGAACTGGGCGAACGCCGCCATTTCTCGGTACTGCGCCAGCTCGAGCCGCATCCGGCCGGCGACCTGCTTCATCGCCTTGATCTGCGCGTTGCCGCCGACGCGGGACACGGAGAGGCCGACGTTCACCGCGGGACGGACGCCCGAGTAGAACAGGTCCGCTTCGAGGTAGATCTGGCCGTCGGTGATGGAGATGACGTTGGTCGGGATGTAGGCGGAGACGTCTCCCGCCTGCGTCTCGATGACCGGGAGCGCCGTCAACGACCCGCCGCCCTCGGAATCGGACAGCTTCGCCGCGCGTTCCAGCAGCCGCGAATGAAGATAGAAGACGTCGCCCGGGAACGCCTCGCGGCCCGGCGGCCGGCGCAGCAGAAGGGAAAGCTGCCGGTACGACACCGCGTGCTTGGAAAGGTCGTCGTAGACGCACAGGGCGTGGCGGCCGGAGTCGCGGAAGAACTCGCCCATCGTGCACCCCGAGTAGGGGGCGAGGAACTGCAGCGGGGCGGATTCCGAAGCCGTCGCCGCGACGACGATCGTGTATTCCATCGCGCCGTACTGCCGGAGCTTCTCCACCACCTGCGCCACCGTGGACCGCTTCTGCCCGATGGCGACGTAGATGCAGATGACGCCCGTCCCCTTCTGGTTGATGATCGTGTCGATGGCCACCGCCGTCTTTCCCGTCTGGCGGTCGCCGATGATCAGTTCGCGCTGCCCGCGGCCGATGGGGATCATCGCGTCGATGGCTTTCAATCCCGTCTGGAGCGGCTCCTTCACGGGCTGCCTCTTGACGATGCCGGGCGCCTTGATCTCGGCCCGCCGGAAGTCCTTCGTCTCGATGGGTCCGCGGCCGTCGATCGCCTGCCCGAGGGCATTGACGACGCGCCCGATCATGGCGTCGCCGCAGGGCACTTCGACGATCCGCCCCGTGCGGCGCACGGTGTCCCCTTCCTTGATCAGGCTGTCGTCGCCCAGGAGGGCCACGCCGACGTTGTCCTCTTCGAGGTTGAGCACCATCCCGCGGACATCCCCGGGGAACTCGAGAAGCTCTCCCGCCATCGCCTTTTCGAGGCCGTGGACCCGGGCGATCCCGTCGCCGACGGAGAGGACCACGCCCGTCTCGGCGACGTCGATCTTCTTCTCGTACCCCTTGATCTGGCTTTTCAGGATCTCGGTGATCTCTTCCGCGCGGATGCTCATGTCCTACCCCTTCTGAAGGTTTTGCCGGATCTGTTGGATCTGCGTGCGGACGCTGCCGTCGTACACCGTGGAGCCGACCCGCACGATCATCCCGCCCAGGACGTCGGGGTCCACGGATTCCTCGAGCAAGACCTTCTTCCCCGTGCGCCGCTCGAGGACGGAACGGAGGTGGTCCTTCTGCGGGGCGGACAGCGGCAGCGGGACGGTCACCTCGGCCCGCTCGATCCCCTCGTGCTCCTCGACCATCCGACGCAGCTCGGAAAGGATGGCGGGGAGGACGTCCATCCTCCCCTTGTCGACCAGCAGGGAAAGGAACGATTTCGTCGTGGGCAGGAAGTCCGCCCCGGAAATCACCGAATCGAGGGTGGCCTGTTTGGCCGGCCGGCCGACGTGCGCCGATCCCATCGCTTCGCGGAGATCGGGCGACCGGTCGAGGACCCCGGCGAACCCTTCGGTCTCGGTCAGCACCCGGCGGAGCTGCCCTTCCTCCTTGCCGATGTCGAGCAGCGCGCGGGCGTACCGCCTGGCCAGGCTTCCGGCGATCACCGGACGATCCCCTCGATCTTTTCGATATTCTCGCGAACCAGCCGCTCCTGGTCTTCCGGGGACAGGGTCTTCCGGACCAGCTCCTCGGCGGCCTTGGCGCAGAGGCGGGAGGCCTCCTGCTGCAGCTCCTGACGGGCCTTCTTCACTTCCTGCTCTCCGGAGAACACCGCCTGCGCCTCGATGCGGGCGATCTCGGCGGTGACGGTGTCCTTCAGCGCCTGCGCCTCGGCCGCGGCCTCGGAATCCATCTTCGCGTTCATCCGGGCGATCTCGTCGGAGAGCTTCGCCATCCGGGCATCGATGGCTTCGAGCTTACGGGCGGCTTCGGCGCGGGCGTTCGCCGCGTCGTCGATCGACTTGCGCATCAGCTCGCTGCGCTCCTTCAGGAAAGAGGTGAGCGGCTTGCGGAGGAAATAGACGAGGACGCCGGCCAGGATGACGAAATTGACCGCCTGCTTGAGGATCTCCCCCCAGGGGATCGACGGGCTCCCGTGCGAAGCATCCCCGGAGGCGAAGGCGGCGGTCGACAGGAGCGCTGCCGCCGGAAGGAGGGCGCGCGACGCGAAGCGGACCGCGAGGGATTTCCGGGAGGAATTCACGCGACCCGTCTCCCGAGGACCTTTTCCGCGATCTCCCTGGAAAGCGAGGCCACCTCGGAGCGCAGGGCGGCGGCGACCGTTTCCTTCTCCGCGGAAATCCGTCCCTTGATCCCGTCGACCTTGCGGTTGGATTCCTCTGCCGCGGCCTCGACCCGCTTCCTCTCGACGCGGGAGGTTTCCTCCATGGCGCCCCGCTTCCGAAGCAGCGCGTCGATGGAGCTCTTCCGGATCGATTCGTCGTACCGGCGGGACTTCTCTTCCGCATCGGCCAGCAGGCGCCGCGACTCTTCCACCGGTTTCACGGAAAGGTTCTCGCGCTCTTCGAACGTCCGGAGGATCGGGCGGATGAGAAGGATGGAAAGCAGGAAGGCGAGGACGACCACCAGGCCGAGCTGCACCAGCGCCAGCTGGTTGATTTCCAGCGTCTCGAAAATCTTGCCGACAAGTTCCATAGAACCCGGCACTCCTCCAGGAGCTTAAATAGTCAACGGCGGGTTTCCGATAGCGAAACGGAAGATTGGTATCACGGTGGAGAAGGCAGTGTCAAGGGGTTCTTCCCATCCCGTGACCCGTTCCGGGAGATAGTTCCCTCGGAACGAAAAGGGCGCCGGGGTTCCCCCCGGCGCCCTTTTACGGAATACGCTTGCCCGGATTGTCGCTACTTCGCGGGCTCCGCGGCCGGTGCGGCTTCGGCCGGTGCGGCAGGCTCCATCGGCGCCGCATTGTCCATGGGCGCGGGTGCCGCGGGCTCTGCAGCGGGAGGAGGCGGAGGCGCCTCTTCCTTCTTCGCGCAGGCGGAGAGGCCGATCGTCGCGACCAACATCAGCACGAATAACATGGCCAGGTACTTACGCATCTGTTCTTGCTCCTTTCCTCGTGATTTATCCGTTCGTGCGGATAATGTCGGGGCTAACAATGCAAGAATATAGCATATATCTATATCGGTGCAATAAATATTTTCTTAATATGGGAAAACCATTCCGCTCGGAGCGGCAAACCAAGGAACAATTGCCGATCCGGGTCACCTTCCTCCGAACAGGATCTCCTGGAGACGGTCGAGTTCCTCGGGGGAAAAGTAGAAAACCTCGATGCGTCCATTCTTTACGGTTCCCCGGAGACGCACCCGGGTCCCCCCGCGACGGGTCAGCTCTTCCTCCAGCGCCTTGAGATGGAGGTTCCCCTGGGCCGTTTTCCGCCCCGGTTTTTTCCTCACATCCTTCGTGCACAGCCGTTCGGTCTCCCGGACGGAAAGGCCGCGGCGCTGGACCGTTTCGAAAACCGACAACACGTGTTCCGGCGGCGCCGAGAGAAGCGCGCGGGCGTGTCCGGCGGAGAGGCTCCCGTCCACCACCGCCTGGCGAACCGGGGCCGGAAGACGCAGGAGCCTCAAGGTGTTGGCCACCGTCACGCGGTCCTTCCCGACGCGTTCGGCGATCTGTTCCTGGGAAAGGGAGAAATCGCGCTGGAGACGGTGATACCCCTCCGCGAGCTCGATGGCGTTCAGGTCGGCACGCTGGACGTTTTCCACCAGGGCGACCTCGAGGGCTTCCCGGTCCGTAAGCTTTCGGACCAACGCAGGAATCTGGGAAAGCCCCGCGCTTTCCGCCGCGCGGAACCGCCGTTCGCCCGCCACCAGCTCGAACCCGTCCTGGGTGGGCCGCACCAGGACCGGCTGCAGGACCCCCTTCTCCCGAACCGATGCCACCAGTTCGGAGAGCGCCTCCGGGGGAAAGGATTTCCGGGGCTGCAGGCTTCCCGCGCGGATCTTTTCCAGGGGGATCTGCAGGACGGCCGATTCCGGGAGCTCCGGCGCCGGCGGTGCGGGGGCCAGAAGGGCGGAGAGCCCCCTGCCGAGCGCTTTCTTCTTCACGGGGTCGGTTTTTCGTTCCATCGGCTCACCACCTCCCGGGCCAGTTCGAGATAACTCTGCGCCCCCCGGGAAGCGACCGCGTAAAGGAGGGCCGGTTTCCCATGGGAGGGCGACTCGGACAAGCGGACATTTCTGGGTATAACTGTCTGAAATACTTGAGATTTTAGCGTTTCTCGCGCCTCTTGCGCCACCTGGTGGGCCAAGTTGTTGCGCGGGTCGAACATCGTCAGGACCACCCCTTCGATCCGAAGGGAGCGGTTCAGGCCGCCCCGGATCCGGTCGATGGTGCGGAACAGGCTGGAGATCCCCTCCAGGGCGTAATATTCACACTGCAGTGGAATAATTACGGAATCCGCCGCACAGAGCGCGTTTACCGTCAGCAGTCCCAGGGAGGGCGGATTGTCGATGACGATGACCTGGAACTGCCCCGCCACCGGGGCGAGCGCCTCGGCGAGGCGGCGTTCCCTGCGCTCCATCGTCACCAGTTCGATCTCCGCCCCGATCAGGTCGTACGAGGCGGGAAGAAGGGAAAGGTACGGCAGTTCGGTTTTCCGTATGGCTTCCGCCGCCGTGAGCTCCCCCATCAGGACGCGGTATACGTTCCGCTCTTCCTCCCCCCCGGGATTCCCGCCCACGCCGGAGGTGGCGTTCGCCTGGGGATCGAGGTCGACCAGCAGGGTGCTGATCTCCATGACGGAGAGGGACGCGGCCAGGTTGACCGCGGTCGTCGTCTTGCCGACCCCTCCCTTCTGGTTGGCGATGGCCAGGATACGGGCCATGGGAATTTCCTCCCGGAAACGATCCTCTTTTCAATTATGGAGACGCAACGATTTCTTGTATCACGCCGGCCGCAGCAGCAGAAAGGGAAAACGGGAATTATTTTGCTCGGCAGGGAAACAATCGTCCCGCTTAGTGCTTCAGTTCATGAATACGGTAACGCACCGAGAGCGTCGATGCGCCGCATCCGGCAAGGGGCGCTTCCTGCGGCGTCCCGTGAAGTACGCCGCAGGAAGCGCCCCACTCCCGAACGGGATACGCCCCCTGGGGTACCTCCGGAAGCCGATGCCAGAAGCCTTGCCCGGCGGGAGAGGCACAACGCGGCTCGGGACGGCAGCGACGGCCATGGAGGGCCAAGTGCCGCGGAGGGCATGGACGCCCGGGAGCGGCCGGCGCTCGAATGCTACCGTATTTATGATTTGGAGCACTTGGCGGGCGCCTTCTTACTCCTTTCCCGTCGGGACGAACTCGATGATCTCGCGCTCCCCCATCCCGCGCGGGAGGCAAAACCGCTCGATGCGGGTCACCTTCCCGGGGATCTCCCCGCCGGACCCACCGCCCGGGCCCGTCATGAGCAGCATCCGCCCCCCTTCGGCCAGATACGGCGAAAGGAGCGGAACGGCCTCGGCCGGCGCCGCCGTGGCCCGCGTGACGATGTCGTCGAACCGCCCGATCGGCAGCGTCTCCCGCGCGGAAACCCTCCCGTGGACGACCCTCACGTTTTCGAGCCGCAGCATCCCGCGGACACCGGAAAGGAAGGCGCACTTCTTCGCGGAGGCCTCCAGCAGGACGATCCGGGTCCCCGGAAGGCAAAGCGCCAGGGGAATCCCCGGGTAGCCGGCCCCGGACCCGAAATCGAGCAGGCGGCCGGGGAACGGGGCGAAACGCAGCAGCGCCAGGGAATCGGCGATGTGCTTCACCGCCACTTCCACGGGGTCGACGATCGCTGTCAACCGGATAGACCGGTTCCATCGGAGCATCTCCCCGGCATGGGCCGCAAGCCCCTCGACCGCCCCGCCGGGGTCGTCGATGCCCGCTTCCCGCAGGATCTCCCGCAGCAGGACGGCGTCGGGTCCCGCCACCCCACCCTTCCTTCCCGCACGGCTCATCGAGACGGTTCCACGTGGAACATTCCTTAAATCCTCTTGTGAAACAATTCTTTAACGATTTTCACCAGCCGATTCCCCGATGGAATCGTCCGGGGGCGGTCCCGCTTCCCGCCGCTTCAGCAGGACCAGGAGGAGGGCGATGGCTACCGGGGTCACCCCCGGGACCCGCTGCGCCTGCCCGAGGGAGGCGGGCCGGACCCGGTCCAGCTTGTCCCGAACCTCCGCGGAGAGCCCTCGGATCGAGGAGAACGGAAAACCCGACGGAAACAGCATCCCTTCGTATTTCTTGAGTTTTCTGGCTTCCTCTTCCTGGCGGCGAATATACCCGTCGTATTTGATGGACAGCTCCGCCTGCTCCATCGCCTCGGGCGCCGCCGGGCAAAGGTCCGGGTCGCAGACCAGCAACATCGCCCCGGTCACCTCCGGTCTTCGAAGCGCCTCGGCGTACGTCGTTCCGGGGCGCAGCGGCCCGCCTCCCGCCGCCTCGACCTCCCGGATCAACGGGTGCCCCGAGGCCACCCGCTTCTCATCCAGTATTTTGCGGAACGCGTCGATCCCCTCCCTCTTCGCGAGGAACCTGCGGTATCGCCCCTCCGGGAGAAGGCCCGCAAGCCGGCCCGTTTCGGACAGGCGCAGGTCGGCGTTGTCTTCCCGCAGGAGCAGGCGATACTCCGCCCGGGAAGTGAACATCCGGTACGGCTCCTGCGCCCCCTTCGTCGTCAGGTCGTCGATCAGCACCCCGACATAGGCGTCCGCCCGGGAAAGCACGATCGGGGCCTCCCCCCGGACCCGCCGGGCGGCGTTGATCCCCGCGACGAGCCCCTGCGCCGCCGCCTCCTCGTACCCGCTCGTCCCGTTGATCTGTCCGGCGTGGAAGAGGTTTTTCACGATCTTCGTCTCCAGGGAGGGAAGCAGCTGGACCGGATCGACGAAATCGTACTCGATCGCGTACCCCGGGCGCACGATCTCCGCGTTCTCGAGCCCGGGGATGGTCCGCACCATCTTCACCTGGATGTCGTACGGCAGGCTCGTCGGGATCCCGTTCGGGTAATATTCCGCGGTCTTCAGCCCCTCGGGCTCCAGGAACAGCTGGTGCCTGCCCTTCTCCGGGAAGCGGACGACCTTGTCCTCGATGGAGGGGCAGTACCTCGGGCCCGCTCCCTTGATGATGCCGGTGTACAGGGGGGACCGGGAAAAGCCGGACCGGATCGCCTCGTGCGTCGCCTCGTTGGTGTACGTCAGGAAACAGGGAAGCTGAGGCCGGCGTATCTCCTTGGTATCGAAGGAAAAAGGCACGGGATGGTCGTCCCCGTCCTGGCGGGTCGTTTTCGAGAAATCGATGGTCTTGCCGTCCAGCCGCGGGGTGGTGCCGGTTTTCAGCCGCCCCACCGAGAAGCCCAGCCGCCGCAGGGAGTCCGAAAGATGCATCGCGGGGAAATCCCCCGCTCTCCCCGCCGGGTAGCTGACCAGCCCGACGTGGACCAGCCCTTTCAGGAAGGTTCCCGTGGACAGGATGACCGTCTTCCCCCGGTACCGGACGTCTATGTTCGTATCTACGCCAACGGCCGTCCCATTTTCGGTCACGACCGCGTCCACGATGGCCTGCTTCACGTCCAGGCCGTACGTGGCCTCCAGCGTTTTCTTCATCCGGAGGCGGTAGAGCTGCCTGTCGGCCTGTGCTCTCGAGGAGCGGACCGCCGGCCCCTTGCTCGTGTTCAGCTGGCGGAACTGGATCCCCGTCGCGTCGATGTTCCGGGCCATCTCCCCGCCCAGGGCGTCGATCTCCCGCACCAGGTGGCCCTTGGCCAGTCCGCCGATCGCCGGGTTGCACGACATGAGGCCGATGGCGTCCGCGTTGATGGTGAGCAGAAGGGTGGAGCAGCCCATCCGCGCCGCGGCGAGGGCCGCCTCGCACCCGGCATGGCCTCCGCCGACCACGATGACGTCGTATTCCCCGGGGTATTCGTACGGCGATCCGCCCATTCCCGTCCCTTCCATGGTTCCACGTGGAACATTTCGTTCTTTCCTTTTTACCATCGACTACTTGCCGATGCAAAATCTGCGGAAGATCTCGTCCAGGATCTCCTCGGGGGCGATCTCGCCCAGCAGCCCCGACAGGGCGCGCGAGGCCTCCCGGACATCCGACGCCGGGAACTCCAGCGGGAGCCCCTGCATCGCAGACTCCTTCGCCCGGGCCAGCGATGCGAGCGCCCGCTCCACCGCGAGGCGATGCCGTTCGCGGGTCAGCGGGGCCTGGGCCCGGACGGCGCCCTCCGCGGGCGCCAGCTCCCGGGCGACGGCCATGGCGAGCTCCCCCGCACCTTCGCCCGTCTTCGCGGAGACGCGGACGATCCCCCGGCACGCCGGCCCGTCGAGCCGCTTCCCCGTCGTCGCAGCGGGCAGGTCGATCTTGTTCACCACCACCAGGTGGGGTCGCCCCGCGACTTCCCGGTACGCCTCCAGGTCGCCCTCTCCGGCCGCCCGTCCGCCGTCCAGGACGAACAGGACCAGGTCCGCCCCGGCGATCACGTCGCGGCTTCGAAGGACCCCCTTGCGCTCCACGGGGTCATCGGTCTCCCGCAGTCCCGCCGTGTCGACCAGGAGCATGGGGATTCCCGCCATCGAGATCTCGGCCTGCAGGTAGTCCCGCGTCGTCCCCGGGGTTTCGTGGACAATGGCCCGCTCCTCCCCCGCCAGCCGGTTCAGCAGCCGGGACTTCCCCACGTTCGCCACGCCGGCGATCGCCACGGTCGCCCCGTCCCGGAAGCGGCGCCCGGCCTCGAAGGAGCCGCGAAGCGACTCCAGGGATATCGTTATTTCTTGTACCCGTTCTATAGTTTGTGTCGAAATGGATTCCGGTACGTCGTCTTCGTCTCCGAAATCGAGGGCCGACTCCAGTCCGGCGAGAAGCTCGAGGAGCCGGTCTCGAAGCGGGCCGACCTCCCGGCCGATCCCCCCCCGCATCTGCCGCAGGGCGGAAGCCGCCGCGGCTTCCGTTCGCGCGGCGATCAGGTCGGCAAGCCCCTCCGCCTGCGTGAGGTCCATCTTCCCGTGCCGGAACGCCCGGAGGGAAAACTCCCCCGGCTCCGCGGGTACGGCGCCCGCCGCGCACGCCGCCCTCACGACCGCCTCGACGACGATCGGGCTTCCGTGGAGATGGAATTCCGCCACGTCCTCCCCCGTGAAGCTGTTCGGAGCGGGGAAGCAGGCGATCAGCGCGGCGTCGAGGAGCTCCCCCCCGGCATCGCGCACGTCGGAGCGGATCAGGGTCCGGGGGGGAACGTCTGCGGGAAGGAGGGGAGCGAGGAGCGAAACGATCGGAAAAGCCCGCGGCCCGGAAAGACGGACGATGGACACGGCGCCCGTCCCCCCCGGCGTGGCGGGGGAGACGATCGTCGCGTCCTCGCGCGCATGGGCCTCACCGGCGGCGGACAACTTGTCCCGCGCGTCAGGCCTTTGCGGCCTTTGCCGCTTCGGCCTGCCGGTTGTACAGCCACTGCTGCCCGATGCTCAGGATGTTGTTCACCAGCCAGTAAACGACCAGCCCGGTCGGGAAGCTCCAGAACATGAAGGTGAATACGACCGGCATGAGGAGCATCAGCTTCTGCTGCAAGGGATCCATCGACATCGACGGGGTCATCTTCTGCTGGACGAACATCGACACTCCCATGAGCAGGGGGAGCAGCCGGATGGGCAGGATGAACCCGGCGAGGTGGATGTCCCACAGGTACTCCGGCGCGGACAGGTCGTTGATCCAGAGAAAAAACGGTGCGTGCCGCAACTCGATGGTGACGAGGAGCCCCTTGTAGAGAGCGATGAACACCGGGATCTGGGCCACCATGGGCAGGCAGCCGGAAAGGGGATTGATCTTGTACGTTTTGTACAGGTTCATCGTCTCCTGGTTGATCCGCTGCATGTCCCCCTTGTACTTCTCCTTCAACTTGTTCAGAACGGGGGCCAGTTCCTGCATCTTCCGCATGGAGGCCATCGACTTCTGGGTGAGGGGGAAGAACAGGATCTTGATCAGGATGGTGAGCAGGATGATGTCGATCCCGTAGTTTCCCGTGACCCGGTTGCTCGCCTTCATCAGGAACACCAGCGGCTTGGCGAGGAAGGCGAACCAGCCGTAGTCGATCAGCTCCTCCAGCCCGCTCCCGGCAGTCGCCAGCAGGTCGGACTGCTTGGGGCCGGCGAACACCTTGACGCCTGCGCGCACCGTGTCTCCGGCCGTAAGGATCGCGGCCGTGTCGGCCACCGACAGGAATGCGCCGTTCTCCCCCAGGAGCGCCGCATTCCCCACGGCCCATTCCCGTTCGGGAACCACGATCCAGGTGAAGTATTTCGAATCGGCGGAAACCCACCGGACCGGCCCCTTCTCGACCTTCCCCTTGGAGATGTCGCTTAAGGAGTACCGGTTGGTTTCCCCCTTGGGGGTGTGGGTCACCATGCCGTGGAACGTGTAGGAGTCGCCGGCCAGCTCTCCCTGGAACAGCTGGGACAGCTCGAGCCCCGGCCGCACGGAGACCGGTTCCCCGGAGCCGTTGGTCGTCTGCACGCGCGCTTCGAATTCGTACCGGCCGCCGCTGAAGACATATTCCCTGTCGACCCGCACTCCGTTGGTCGACTGCCATGAGAGCAGCACGCCCCGGGTCTCGCCCGCCTTGACCTCCAGCATGTCGGGAGCGTCGGAACGGAAGACCATGGGGGCGGGGAAGGGGGGCCGGTTCTCTTCAATATATAAGGAAAGCGGCAGAGGCCTGAGCGACTTCGACCCGACGATGTCGAGCCGTTTCCCGCCCGGCCCGGAAACATCCTTGTATTCGTTCAGCAGAAACGAGTCGATCCCGCCGCCCGCGGTGGAGATCATGGCCGTGAACAACGGCGTCCTCACCTCGATCGCGCGCTCCGGCGTCGCGACCCCGGGGGAAAGCCCCCCGGCGGCGGGCTGGACGGGCGGCAACGCCTCCGCCGCCTTCCCCTCGGGGGCAAGAACGGCCGCGTTGTCCTTTGCCGCAGGCACCGTGGCCGGCGGCGGGGGAGCGGGCATGAAATACTGGTATCCAAGCAGGATGGCGATCGACAGGACGACCGCCAGGATCATTCTCTTTTCTTGTCCCATGGAGCCCTCTTTCCGAAGAGTTGGATCCGGCGCGGCTCGTCCACGCCCCCCGGGTGGAAGGGGTGGCACTTCAGGATCCGCCGGATCCCGTCCAGGCTTCCGAGGATCGCCCCGTTGAGCCGGACCGACCCGATCATGTACTCGGAGCAGCTGGGGTAGAACCTGCAGCAATCACCGATATATGGGGATATCGCCCACTGGTAGACCTTCAAGAGGCCGATGAGGAACCGTCTTGTCCACATGGGTCTTTTCCTTTGCATGCTCCCCACCGTTTTCCGAGAGCGGGAAGCAACTCGGCGCACACCCCGTTCCACGCGGCGGCCTCGGGGGCTTTCCGGACCACGATGGCCGTGCGCGTCCCCACGGGGAAGGCCCCCTTGTTCAGCCGGTAAAATTCCCGGATGAGGCGCTTCATCCGGTTGCGAACCACCGAGCCGCCGGCGCGCTTCCCTGCGGAAACGCCCACCTGCCGCCGTTCCCCCCCCAGCGCGTCCCGGTACACCGTATAATGAGCGGTGCTTACACGTTCCCCCTTTCGCACCACGTCCCGGAACTCCCGGTCGGTGCGAAGCCGTTCAACTGCGGGGAAACGATGCCTGTGTTCCCGTAGGGGACCTGTCACTTCTTCCCGGTGATCGAAACGCTCAGGCGTTTGCGCCCCTTGGCACGACGGCGCGAGAGAACCTTCCTGCCCGCCGCGGTCGACATGCGCTCGCGGAAGCCGTGGGTCCGTTTCCGCCGCAGGTTATGCGGCTGGTATGTACGCTTCATGGCGGGTTTCGCTCCTTCCGTAAACGCAACTCTCTTAACCCTTGAGAAATGTGTAATATATTGCTTTCAGGAAGGCCGTGTCAACCTGTATTGCCGCAAGAATCCTTGCGCGGGGGGGGCCAATGCCCGACCGGAACACCTTGCGGGACAACCTGAGGCGGCTCCTTCGCTTCTCTCTTCTTTCGGAGGAACCCGCCCCGGCGACCGCCCCAGCGACCGAGAGCGAGGTCCTGTTCGAACTGACCGGCGAGAATCCCGAGAACCTCCTCTTCGGCCGGTACGACACCGCGCAGGTCCGGGAGATCGCCCGGAAGGCGGGACTGTGCCGGGGGCTGGAGCGGCTGGGATATCCCGACCCGATCCTCTCCCTTTGCTGCGGAGACCCGTCCGAGCAGCGGATCTGCTTCTATGCGGGGGAAACGACCCGGGAGCGCCTTCTCGTGGAGATCCGGCTGCATTTGACGAATTTCCACCCCCGCCGGTCGATCGGTCCGTTCACCGAGGAGACCTCCTTCCGGATGCTCGTGCTGCTATGGCTGGTCCTGTCCAACCCGGACAAGGAGTTCCCGGTGGACCGCCCGCGCCTGCCGGGGCAGCAGCATCCGGGGCTGGGGCTGCTCGACGAGGTATTCTTCCTTCTCCGGACCCTCGCCCGGGACCTCGCCGTCGACGGCATGCTCGACGTTCCGGAGCATTTCCACACCGCTCTGTTCTACTCCCGGATCTTCCGTTTCCTCGATCCGGTGGCGGAGGGCCGGTTCCAGGCCATCGCCCGCGACCTCTCCGGCGCGCCGCTGGCGCTGGTCTCGGACGCGATCCGTAAAGGGTGCCTCGTCGACCTCTCCACCGGCCTCCCGCTGCCGTGGCAGCCGTCGGAACAGGTGATGACCGAGAGGGGCCCCCTGGGCCGTTTCCTCCGGTCGCAGGACTACCAGGACGCGCGGGATCAGGCGAGAACATCTCTTCGCGTGGTTGTCAACTGGGATCTTTACCGAGAAAAAATCGCCGCCCGCGAGAAGTGAAAAAAATCCCCTTGATTCTTTTTTATCGAGTGGTATCCTCCATCCTTCGCCAAAGCCCCCAACGCACTCCTGGAGGTGGAAACCAAACGGATCCGAACAATGCAAAACCTCCAGGGGAAAATCGGCCAATAATGGCATCCAAGTAGTTAAAACCTAAAAGCTTTTAGATTTATACACAGGTGTGGACAACCATGTTGGCAACTTTCCTGCAAAATTTGCCCTTAACCGCCCATATATCGAGCCATTTCCAGCCTTCTTCCCTTGTGAACCTCCGTCTGGAACGGCTTCCCGGAACATGACCTCGAGAGGTTGGGAAAAGGTCCTCGCCCAGCTGAAGGGAGGGGTGAGCGAGCAGGTTTTCGAAACCTGGCTTCGGCCCTTGCGGTTCGTCGCCCGGGAGGGATCGGTCCTGTTCATCGCCACTCCCCACAAGTTCTTCAAGCAGTGGATCGAGGACAACCACATCGACCAGATCGAGGAGGCCGCCCGGAAGGAACTCGGGGAGGAGGTCTCCATCGACATCATGGTGGGAGGGGAGGAGGACCCCCTTCCGCCTCCCGTCACCCCACCGCAGTTCCTCCAGCAGACCTCCGAGGAATCGCCGGCAAGGGCCCGAGGCGCCTACGCGGCGCTCAACAACCGGTACACCTTCGACCGGTTCGTCATCGGCACGGGGAACGAGTTCGCCCATGCCGCCTGCGTCGCGGTATCGAACAGCCCCGGCAACAGCTACAACCCGCTGTTCATCTACGGAGGGGTCGGGCTGGGGAAGACCCACCTGCTCCACGCCATCGGGAACGAGGCGATGGTCCGTCACCCCCGGATCCGGGTCTGCTACATCCCCGCGGAGAAGTTCACGAACGACCTGATCGCCTCCATCCGGACGAACCGGATGCCGGAGTTCAAGGAGCGGTATCGCAACGCCGACATCCTCCTGGTGGACGACGTCCAGTTCATCGCGGGGAAGACGCGGACCCAGGAGGAGTTCTTCCACACCTTCAACGACCTGTATTCGTCCCGCAAGCAGATCGTGGTGACCAGCGACAAGTTCCCGAAGGAGATCCCGGACCTCGAGGAGCGGATCCAGTCCCGCTTCGAATGGGGACTCGTCGCGGACATCCAGCCGCCCGACATCGAAACGCGGGTGGCGATCCTGAACCGCAAGGCGGAAGCCGAGGACATCCACATTCCGGAGGACGTGGCGTTGTACCTGGCCTCCGTGGTGAAAAGCAACGTCCGCGAGCTCGAAGGGTACCTTATCCGCATCGGCGCCCACGCCTCGCTGATGAACAAGGAGATCAATCTCGAGCTGGCGAAGTCGTTCCTTTCCACATTGAGCACCGCGGGAAGGGACGTTTCCCCGGAGAACATCATCAAAACGGTTTCGGACCATTTCGGGGTGAAGCCCTCCGAGCTGCGGTCCGACCGCAAGCACAAGCAGGTGGCAGGCCCGCGCCAGATCGCCATGTACATCATGCGGGAGATGACCCGATGCTCCTTTCCCGACATCGGTCGCCGTTTCGGCGGCCGCGACCACACCACCGTCATGTACGCGGTAAAAAAAATTGAGAAGAAGCTCGCGGACGATGTATCTTTAAGAAACACGGTGGACGCCCTCCGGAAGAAAATAGAGGGATAACCTTGTGGAGAAAGGTCACGGTCCTTGCCATCCACAGAACGGAGCCTCCGGAATTGCCATTCATTGACCTTTCCCCCACAGCCTGTTTTCCACCACGGTGCCTTCCGGCGGGGGAACTCCACAGTTTCCACATCCCCTTCTGCCTCTGCTGGTATTTCGAATCTAAATAACAAGAAGAGGACAACATGAACTTCTCTGTGGATAGGGATCAGCTCATCGACGTGTTGACCGGGATCCAGGGGGTTGCGGAGCGCAGGCACACGATGCCCGTCCTTTCCCACGCGCTGATGACGGTGAAGGGGGAGACCTTGACGGTCGTGTCCTCCGACCTCGAGATCGTGATCCGTTGCCTGCAGCCGGTAATGGGGGGAGAATCGGGTTCCATCGCCCTGCCGGCCCGCAAGCTTCTGGATATCGCCAAGGTGCTCCCGAAGGATTCGCCGGTGAAGGTGGGGGCAAAGGACGGCAACTACGTGGAGATTTCATCCGGCCGGTCGCATTTCCGGCTGGCAGGGCTCCCCTCGCAGGAGTTTCCCGAGATGCCCGAAAAACCCGCGGGAAAGCCGGTATCGGTCGACGGGGAGCTGTTCCGGAGACTTGCGGATTCCGTGGTGTCGTTCGCGTCATCGGACGAGACGCGGTACAACCTTGCCGGGGTCCTACTGGAGCGGACGGACCCGGCCGAAGGAGCAATGCTGCGGATGGTGGCCACCGACGGCCATCGGCTGGCGCTGGCGGAAGGGGAAGCGGGGGATATCGGGGAATTGTTCTCTTCGAGAAAGATCCTGGTGCCGAGGAAGGGGATCCAGGAAATCCGGAAGCTCGCCGAATCCGGTCCGGGTTCCATCGGCCTGTCCGCGTCCGAGAAATTCCTGTTCGCCTCGAAAGGGGACACGGAGGTCTGGGTGCGTCTTCTGGACGCCGATTTTCCGGACTATCGACAGGTCATCCCGAAGGAGAACCCCCTTACGGCCACGGTAGACCGGAACGCCTTCGCGGAAGTGCTGCGTCGCGTGGCGGTGATGGCCCCCGACAAGGTGCACAGCGTGAAGCTGTCTTTCTCCGGGAAACAGCTGGAAATATCTTCGAACAGCCCCGACCAGGGAGAGGCGCAGGATCTTCTCGAAGTCGACTACGAAGGCCCGGCGTTGAAGATCGGCTTCAACGGGAGGTATCTCCAGGAAGCGGTTTCGGGGGTTTCCGAGGAAAAGGTGGTCCTTCAGATCAAGGACGAGGTTTCCCAAGTGATCCTGCGCCCCGGGAAGGACCGGTCCTACCTGGCGATCGTGATGCCGATGAGGATCTTTTAGAAGACCTAAAATATATTTTTTTCAAATAGTTGTAATTCGACCCCGGGGGGTCCTCGCCCCCCGTTTTTCTTCCCGCTTTCCTCCCTGAAATTGTATAATCAATCGGTTAATCCTTAGCGAATGGAGTGTGTATGGCCAGCGGCTCGGACACCCGTGCGGGTAACGGCAACGGGAGGGACTATACCGGCGAAAATATTCAGGTTTTAAAAGGTCTGGAGGCGGTCCGCAAGCGCCCGGCGATGTACATCGGGAGCACGGACGTCCATGGCCTGCACCACCTGGTCTACGAGGTCGTCGACAACTCCATCGACGAGGCGATGGCGGGGTACTGCGACACGATCTCCGTCGTCATCCACGCCGACAACTCCGTCACGGTAGAGGACAACGGCCGCGGGATCCCGGTGGACGTCATGCCGGAGGAGGGCAAGCCCGCCGCCGAGGTGGTCTTGAGCGTCCTGCACGCCGGAGGCAAGTTCGACAGGGAGACGTACAAGGTTTCCGGCGGCCTCCACGGCGTGGGCGTCTCCGTGGTGAACGCCCTTTCCGAGTCGTTGACCGCCGAGATCCGGCGCGACGGGTCGGTCCACCAGATCGGCTTCGTCCGGGGGGAGACTTCCTCCCCCCTCAAGATCACGGGGAAGTCCCGCAAGACCGGGACGCGCATCACCTTCAAGCCCGACGGGGAGATCTTCACCGAGACGGAGGTTTCGTTCGACGTCCTCTCGCAGCGGTTGCGCGAGCTGTCGTTCCTGAACGCGGGCCTGAAAATTTCCATCCTCGACGAGCGCAACGGCAAGAGCCACGACTTCCAGTACAAGGGCGGCATCGTCGAGTTCGTGAAGCACCTGAACCGGACGAAGACCCCGATCCACCCGAAGCCGGTGTTCATCGAGGGGGAGAAGGACCAGGTCCAGATCGAGGTGGCGCTGCAGTACAACGACTCGTACCAGGAGACGGTCTTCTCCTTCGTCAACAACATCAATACCCACGACGGCGGGACGCACCTCACCGGTTTCCGACAGGCGCTGACGCGCGCGATCAACCAGTACGCCAACCAGGGAAACCTTCTCAAGGGGTTCAAGGAGAACCTGCGGGGCGACGACCTCAACGAGGGGCTCGCGGCCGTCATCTCCGTGAAGGTGCCCGAGCCGCAGTTCGAGGGGCAGACCAAGAACAAGCTGGGAAACAACGAGGTGAAGGGGCTGGTCGACTCGCTGGTCTACGAGAAGCTGATGACCTGCTTCGAGGAGAACCCCTCCGTCCCGAAGAAGATCATCGAGAAGGGGCTCGAGGCGGCGCGGGCGCGCGAGGCGGCCAGGAAGGCCAAGGAGCTGGTGCGCAAGGGGCCGATGGACGCGGCGGGGCTCCCGGGGAAGCTGGCCGACTGCCAGGAGAAGGACCCGGCGCGGTGCGAGCTGTTCATCGTGGAAGGGGATTCCGCGGGCGGCTCCGCCAAACAGGCGCGCGATCGGCGGTACCAGGCGATCCTTCCGCTGAAGGGGAAGATCCTGAACGTCGAGAAGGCGCGCATCGACAGGATGCTCGCTTCCCAGGAGATCCGGATCATGATCACCGCCCTGGGGACCGGGATCGGCAAGGAGAACTACGAGGCCGACAAGCTGCGGTACGGCAAGGTCATCATCATGACCGACGCCGATGTCGACGGCGCGCACATCCGGACGCTGCTGCTGACCTTCTTCTTCCGAAACATGAAGGAGCTGCTTGAACGAGGGAACATCTATATCGCCCAGCCGCCGCTGTACGGCGTGCGGCGCGGCAAGGATATGACGTACCTCAAGGACGACGTCGCGTTCCGGAAGCACCTGATCGACCACGGCTCCGCCGGGAAACGGGTCGCAGGCGCGGCTCCCGACGCCGGCGGGTCGATCACGGGGCAGAAGTTCGTCGCGTGGCTTCACAGGATCTCCCGGCTGCAGGAGATCTCGGCGCGGGCCGAGCGGCGGGGGCTGCCCGCCTTCGTCTTCCTGTCGCTGGCGGCAAGGGCTGCGGAAGGGGTGGACGCCCTTTCGGGCGAAAAGGCGGCGACGAAATTCTTCAAGGCGCTGCTGGCGGAATGGAAGGTTTCCCGGCCCGAGGTCACGCACACGGCGTTCGCGATCGAGCCGGACCTGACCGGCGACAGCGAAGGGGTGCGCGCGCGCCTTTCCTGGAAGCGCGGCGGCCTGCCGATGGACTGCCCGGTGGACCGCCAGCTGATGACGTCGGCGGAGCTGCGCGAGGCCGGGACCCTGTCGCTGCAGATCCGCGAGACGCTGCCGCCCCCCTATCGGCTGGAAGGGGAGGGGGCCTTCCCCGAGGCCGACGGTCCGCTGTGCCTGCTCGACCAGGTGCTCGAGGCGGGAAAAAAGGGGCAGACGATCCAGCGCTACAAAGGGTTGGGCGAGATGAACCCGGAGCAGCTCTGGGAGACGTCGATGAACCCCGAGACGCGCGACCTGCTGCGCGTGGAGCTGGGCGACGAAACCGACGCCGACGAGATCTTCTCCCGCCTGATGGGCGACCAGGTCGAGCCCCGCCGCGAGTTCATCGAGCAGAATGCGCTGAACGTGTCGTCGCTGGATATCTGACGAAGGAGGTTCCGGGTTGCAGATAAGCTGACAAACAGTGCAGAGAAGCGGACAATAAATTGCGCGGAACCCAGCAATGGCACCCTGTCGATGTTCCACATGTATTTCTCCCTATTACCACCTCATCCGAAATGGATGGTAATTCCCCTCTCGCTTGATCTGCCTCACCATTGAAGCCGCCCTGAGATCGAGGGCGCGGACTTGGTCCGAGACGCTTCGCAATTCGTCCACCGCCGAGCTCAGCTCCCGTCCCGGAACGTCGTCCGTCGTCTTCCGGTATTTTGTGAAGTAGCGCAACAGCGCCGACTGGTTTCCAATTTTCGCGGGGTTAAGAACGGCGGCTCACCTACCGAAGGGGCAAAGACCGCGGGAATGTCCATCTCGCCAAGCTTGACCTGGAGACTGACGGAGATGTTCATCCCCATGCCTTGCAGGAAAAGCAAACCAAGCCGGCTTATGGGACGCCGGTTAAATCTCGGTCTTGTATCGCTTCACGACGAGTTCGTCGTCCTCCAATCCCAAGTAAGCACCCATGTGCGAGCACGTAAAAACGGTCGTCGTGTGCCACGATCGTCCCGCTTGCGCAGGGCGCCCGATCTTCTCCTTGAACCATGAAAAAAATCTGATGTGCCTGCTTCGACATCGGAAGGGCTGTAGGTCTTTTTCCAGGCTGTGTGCCAGACCATGTACGGGGCGGCCTATGGGGAAATAGGATCGGGAAAGAACCTCAGCAACTGAATAAAACTGATGCATCGGATCTCTTTAAAAAGCTAGTTCACAGAATACTTGTTAGGGAGATAGGAGTACGCGCCATGAAGATTGAGAGAGAAGATTTGCTGGAGAAGTTTAAGGGTGTACGCCAAGCTAGTTTATCGATGGTGGAGCCGCTTGCATCAGAAGATTTTCAAATTCAGTCGATGTCAGATGTAAGTCCGCCGAAATGGAACCTGGGTCACACCAGCTGGTTTTATTGGTGGTTTATTCTGAGAGATAGAGGAAGAACGTCAGAACTGGATGAATCATACAGGTACTTTCTGAATTCCTACTACAACATAGCAGGTAGTAACCGGGTTCCTCGGGATAGACGAGGGTTGGTTGCGCGACCGACGCTCAAGGAAATATTCCGTTATCGGGAATCGGTGGATGCTCGGATGGGGGATCTGATTCTTGCATCAACGGAAGAAGATTTTTCCGGGGTTGCTTTCTTGGTCACTGTGGGATTGCACCATGAACAGCAGCACCAGGAGCTTTTCTATACCGAGATAAAGCACATATATTGGTCGGAAACTCAACCAGTGCTTCGTCCGGCTTATTGTCAGCCTCAATCTGACTTTGCCAATCATGCAACTATCAGGCCGGCTGCTTTTATTTCCTTCCCTGGAGGATTGCTCGAGCATGGAAATTTAGAGGGCGGTTGGTGCTGGGACAATGAATTGCCGGTTCACAAAGCATATGTGGAGCCGTTCTCCTTGACGGAGAGGTTAGTTACGAACGGAGAGTATTTGGAATTCATGAAGGATGGCGGATATTCCAACCCGTTGTTATGGCTCTCCAATGGTTGGTATGAAATCCACCGGGAAAACTGGCGTGCTCCCTTGTATTGGGAACAGGTCGATGATGAGTGGTATCAATATACCCTTTCCGGTCGGCAAGCGCTCAATCAGGAGGAACCCGTTTGTCATCTGAGCTATTACGAAGCGGATGCCTATGCCACCTGGAAAGCCGAAACTGACGACTATTATCGAGGGGCAAGGATTCCGACCGAGTACGAATGGGAACACGCGGTTCGGAGCTCAGGCAAACTTGGCGCAGGAGGAAACCTTCTTAATTATGGCAAGCTTCATCCCGTCCCCGCCAAACCGGCCCAGCCGGGAATTTTATCGCAGATGATCGGAGATGTCTGGGAATGGACAGCCAGTGCCTACCTTCCTTATCCAGGGTATCAGCCATTCCCCAAGCCATTGACCGAGTACACCGAAAAATTCATGGATGGGCAGTATGTGCTGCGGGGTGGTTCATGCGTGACACCGCGCGATCACATCCGAATCAGTTACCGAAATTTCTGGCATCCGGCCACTCGCTTCCAATTCTCGGGATTTCGTCTGGCGAAAAATGAACCATAGGGAGAATGCGATGCGGGTACCATACCAAGTGTTGGCACCGAATAATTTTTTATCCATTCAGGATCAGTTTGCCATGGATGTTTCGGAAGGATTGTCTTCCACCCCCAAAAAGATATCGTCGATGTATCTCTACAACGAGAAAGGGAGCAGGCTGTTCCAGAAGATCGCCGATCACCCCGATTATTATCCAACTCGTTGCGAACTGGAGATATTGAAGAAATATCGCCAACGAATTGCCAGCATCCTGCCACTGAAGAACATGCAGTTGTTCGAACTGGGAGCGGGGGATGGAGAAAAAACAATCAACCTTTTAGATTGTTTGATCCAAAATGGGTTGAAAAAATACAGTCCCATCGATATTTCTCTTTACGCGATGAATGAATTGGTGAAGAAGCTCGATCCATGGATTTCTACCTTAGGGTTTCAAGTAGAAGGTTATGTATCGGATTATTTCAGCGGACTTGATCATAAAGAAAAATCGGGACTGGTTAATCTGGTGCTCTTTCTGGGTTCTAATATCGGGAATTTTGAGCACCAGGATTGTCTGCGTTTTCTTCGCAGGTTATGGCACATTTTGTCGGCGGGAGATTACCTCTTGATCGGTTTTGATCTGAAAAAAGACCCCGGAACACTAGAGAGAGCCTACAACGATTCTGATGGGATCACTGCCGAGTTTAATCTGAACCTGCTTGACCGGATAAATCAGGATCTGGGAGGAAACTTCATCCGTGATCAGTTTGCCTACCACAGCTACTATAATATCTTCCGTGGTGCAGTGGAAAGCTGGCTGGTGAGCGGACAGAGGCAAACAGTCCGGATAGAAGCGCTGAAAAAGAGCTTTCTTTTTGAAGCTTGGGAAGGTCTTCTTACCGAGTATTCCTACAAATACCTCAATTCCGAGATAGAGCTTCTAGCCAAGGAAACAGGCTACAATGTCGAAGCCAGATTTCAAGACAGCCAAGGTTACTTTGCTGATTATCTGTGGAGAGTAGAAAAACCGGGCCAGCCGTAGTGTGGGTTCATTGTAGTTCGACGCGCCCATCACCGCCACGAAGATCTGGGCGTGGAAGAAGATCTCCCCCGTGAACAGCTCCACGATCGCCACAGGTCGATCTTGCCTGCCCAGGCCCGGTACAGGTCGCAGAACCAGCTGTACCGACACCCCTGCGGGTGGTTGCTCCGGTATTCCTCCCACGACAGGGCCAGGGTGGCGCCCTTGCGCCTCAGTTCCTGGTGGATGTGCGCCCACAGGGGAAGCGGGCGGTCCGAGACGGCGACGACGGGCGACGGGGGGAAAAGAAGGCGTTCCAACTCCGCGGCATCGAGTTCGGAGACCCTCGATGCGCCTGCTCGCGATAGCCGATGTCGAAGACCTGAACTGGAAGCACGGCGAGGGGGAGGCCGATATCCTGCTGTCGTGCGGGGACGTTCCCGACCATGTCATCCTGGAAGCAGCGGATGAGTTCAGGTTGGCGGATAATTCAATATGCCAATTTGGATGGCGCTAAAGACGGCAACTATGTAATGCCCGGTTTTATCAATATGTTACAGGCGGCCTGGAAACTTGTCACGATATGCGCGAATTTTCCCGGAAATTGTCAACTTATGCGCAATTAGTTTGTCAGGTTATGTGCGAAAATAAGTTGTTAACTATTAAATTATTGCGTTGAGGTTGTCACCTTTTGCGCGACCTGACAGAGGGTTTCCCATTGACACCCGGCCCGCCTGCCCCCGGAATCCTCGCCTACGGATCTCCCATCGATCTGGCCACCGCGAAAAAGGTGCTTGCCGCCGCGGAGGCCGAGGCGATGAGAAACGGATGGGCCGTGGTCATCTGCGTCCTCGACAGCACCGGCCACGTCGTGCTCCTGGAGAAGATCGATCATGCCCAGTACGGAAGCCTCGATCTTGCCAGGGCGAAAGCGGAGACCGCGCTCAACTTCAAGCGGCCCACGAAGGTGTTCGAGGAGGGGATCGCTGAAGGGGGAGTCAACGTGAGATGGCTGTCGGTAAACGATGTCTGCGCGCTGGAAGGTGGCATTCTGCTGCTGCAGAATGGCAGGATCATCGGCGCCGTCGGCGTCTCGGGCGCCAAATCCACGGAAGATGCCCAGGTGGCGAACGCCGGGGCAAAGGCGCTTCTATAAATCGCTATACGCCCCCGGCCGCCAGCTGCCGCAGGTTCGTGATTCCACGGCTTGATCGCTGTTCACGCGCCGGGGGAAGAATGCTGTCCGCCATCCGTTGCGTAATCTCGCGCAGATCAATTTTCAACTCATACACATACGTGTCGTCTCCGAGCAGCACGCGCCTGGCTCCTTGTGCGACCCTGCGGAGGCTCGGTTCGTCCCGCCGGAAAAGAGACAAGCCCGCTACCGTCCAGTTCCTTTCAGGGGCACAATAGATTTATCAGGGAGGATAATTCCATGTACAACGCCAAAGCCTACTCCGTTGCCGGTGCGACATCGCCGTTTTCCCCCACCGGGATCCCGCGGCGCGACACCACCGAACACGACGTTCGGATCGATATCCTGTTCTGCGGTATCTGCCACTCCGATCTTCACACGGTCCGCAACGAGTGGAGCAGCGTCATGCCCACGGTCTACCCCTGCGTGCCGGGGCACGAGATCGTCGGCCGGGTCGCACAGGTCGGTTCCGCGGTCACGAAGTTCCAGCCGGGCGACCTTGCGGGCGTCGGCTGCCTGGTCGATTCGGACCACACGTGCCCCAGTTGCCGGGCCGACCTCGAGCAGTTCTGCCGAAACGCGACCTTCACCTACAACTCCCAGGACAAGCACCTCGGGGGCGTTACCTATGGCGGATACTCCGACAGCATCGTCGTCGATGAACGCTTCGTGTTGCGCGTTCCCTCCAACCTCGATCTTGCCGGTGTCGCGCCTCTGCACTGCGCCGGGATCACGACGTACTCGCCCATGCGCCGCTGGGGCGTCACCAAGGGCAGGAAGGTCGGCGTGGTCGGCCTCGGCGGGCTGGGCCACATGGGCGTCAAATTCGCCCGTGCGTTCGGAGCCCACGTCGTTGTCTTCACCATCTCGCCCGGCAAGAAGGAGGACGCGCTTCGCCTGGGCGCCGACGAGGTCGTTATCTCCCGTAACGCGAATGAGATGAAGAAGCACGCCGGAAGCTTCGACTTCATCCTCGACGCCGTCTCCGCCGATCACGACATCAACGCCTACATCAACCTGCTTGGCCGCGACGGCAACCTCACCCTCGTCGGGGCGCCTTCGAGGCCGCTCCCCGTCTCCGCCTTCGGCCTGCTGTTCGGACGCCGCAGCCTCTCCGGCTCGCTCATCGGCGGTATCGCCGAGACCCAGGAGATGCTCGACTTTTGCGGCGTGCACAATATCACCTCCGATGTCGAAGTCATCCCCATCCAGAAGGTAAACGAAGCCTACGAGAGGCTTCTCAAGTCCGATGTGAAATACCGCTTTGCCATCGATATGGCGTCTCTCAAATCCGAGTGAACGAAAGGTTTCCCGTCCCGCAGCATAACCTCGCTGAAAACCGTACATGAACTGGCAAGGGATCATACCCCCTGAAAAGGGAATAGAGGAGATCGCCGAGTTCCAAATGCTAGGATTACGGGATGGACGCAACGGATGGCCGGTTGCCGTCTGCGCCGTCGACAGCACGTGCCACCCGGTGCTCCTGGAGAAGCCCGATCATACCCGGTACGGAAGCCTCGAGCTTGCCCGGGCGAAGGCGCTTCTTTAATGAATATTGCGCTCGGGCAGTATGGAAGAAGAGGAAGGACCGTAAAGCAGCGCATCGGGGGATCAACGTGAATATCGCCGCGGTCGAACTGGCTTTTTTCCTGCGCAGGCAGGTACGGCAGAACCTGAAGCTTCTGACGATCTATAGCGTCTTTCTGCTCACGATGATCCTGGGATACGCGTACCTGTTCCGATACCTGATGTGGGACCTTGAGGGGCGCGAATATTCCCTGATGGCCGGCATCTATTGGGTCATCACGGTCATGACGACCCTCGGCTTCGGCGACATCACCTTCCACACGGATTCCGGTTTCCTGTTCGCGACGATCGTCACCCTCTCCGGCGTGGTTTTCCTCCTCGTGCTCCTTCCCTTCATTCTGATCAGCCTGTTCATCGCCCCCAGGATCGAGCAGAGCATGCGGTACCGGCCGAAGCGGGAGCTTCCCGCCGAAACCCGCGGACACGTCCTGATCTTCGGTCTCGATGACGTCACCCGCGCATTCCTGCAGAAACTGGAAGGCTGGCAGATTCCGTTCGTTGTGGTCACCGCCGACGCGGACGAGGCCTTCCGTCTGGAGTCGGAAGGGATTCGCGTTCTCTGGGGCACTCCCACCGACGGGGAGTTCCTGGAAAAGGCCCGGGTGGGAGCGGCCCGCTGCATCGTCACCAACCTGAACGACCCCGAAAGCGTCAACCTCTGCCTCACCGCGCGGGAGCTCGGAGACACCCCCATCGCGGTCATCGCGGACGAGTCCGGGCACGCGGACCTGCTGCGCCTGGCGGGGGCGACCCACGTCATCCCCCTGCCACAGATCCTCGGCCGCCACATGGCGACCCGGGCCACCACCTTCGGGGCGACGGCCCATGCGCTCGACTCGTTCGGCAGCCTGCTGATCGCCGAGATGCCCGTGTACGGAACGCCTTTCGCGGGGCAGAGCCTGGGGCAGGTACGGCTCCGGGAGCGCACCGGCCTTTCCGTGATCGGAATCCTTGAACGGGGTTCCTTCGCCGCCCCCCGAATGGACTCGGTCCTTTCCGCGCATACCCTGGTGCTGCTCGCCGGCACTCGCGAACAGATGGCCGAGCTGGAACGCCTCGTTCGGGTGGATCCGGTCGAGGACATGGTTTTCATCCTCGGCCATGGGCGGATCGGCTGCGCGGTCGCCACCGTTCTCGGAAAGATGAACGTCCCATTCACGCTCATCGACAAAAAGGACAACCTCCATTGCGGCGACCACGAGACGGTCCGGGGCGACGCCACCCGCCTCGACCTTCTGCGAAAGGCGGGAATCAACAACGCCCGCGGCCTGATCATCACCACCAACGACGACAACGCCAACATCTTCCTGGCGCTGGCCAGCCGCCACGCCAATTCCCACGTGCGCATCGTCGCCCGCGCCAACCGCGAGGAGAACGTGGACGAACTCTATGCCGCCGGGGCCGATTTCGTGGTGTCCAACGCCTCGGTGGGGGCGAACTTCCTGGCCAACGTGGTGGAAAAAAAGGCCTCGATCTTCCTGACCGAGGGGGTCAACGTTTTCCGCCGGCCCCTGCCGCCCCGGTTGACGGGCTGGTCCATCGCCGAGTCGAACATCGGCGCGACGACCGGTTGCGTCGTCGTGGCCCTCATCCGTCCGGATGTCCCGGAACCGCTGGTGACGCCGCCTCCGGAAACCGTCCTGGAGGCGGGGATGGAAATCGTTCTTATCGGGAACGCGGAACAGGAACAGCGCTTCAAGCAGGAGTTTTCCTGACTTCCCCGGAATGCCCCTCCATTCCTGTTTTTGTAAATTTTATTGAAAATGTTAAGTTTTTCGCGAATAAACGCGATAGGTAAAAATAAGATCTGGAATGCGCCTTTGGGGACCAGGGAATGAGTGAAAACCGGGAAATGAGGGCGGAAAGGGGCCTCGGCCAATGTCGGCGGCGAGGCGCTGCGCGCGGTGGCATCCGAGATGGAGAAATCGGCCGCGTCCGGCGATCTGGACGCCGCCAGGGGCCGCGCGGCCGGCCTGGAAGCGGAATTCGAACGGTTGAAACGGGCCATGACGGAAGAAACCTGAACCTGACCGCATGGGGGAACGGCATGAATACGCTGATTGTCGATGACGACCTCACCTGCAGCCTGCTCCTGCAGGGACTGTTGAAGGACTACGGCCCGTCCCACGTCGCCGCCAACGGAAGGGAGGCGGTCGAGGCGGTGCGCATAGCGCTGGAGGCGGGCGAACCCTACAACCTGATCTGCCTGGACATCATGATGCCCGAGATGGGGGGGCAGGAAGCGCTCCGGAAAATCCGGCTGCTGGAAGAGACGATGGTCATCGCGGGCCTGGGACGCGCTAAAATCATCATGACGACCGCTCTTTCGGATAAGGCCAACGTGATAATGGCGGGTCAGCAGCGGTGCGACCTTTTTCTGGTAAAGCCCATCCAGAAGGAAAAGCTTCTGGAGGATCTGCGCAGACTGGAGTTGATTCCATGATGCATCGGACTTGCGTATGCGCATCCTGATCGCCGAAGACGACCTCACCTCCCGCACCGTGCTGGCCGGCGGATTGAAGAAGAGCGGCCATGAAGTGACGGAAACCGTGAACGGCGCCGACGCCTGGCGGGTGATGCGGCAACCGGATGCCCCCCCGCTGGCGATTCTCGACTGGATGATGCCGGAGATGGACGGGCCGGAGGTCGTGCGTCGGATCCGCGCCCTGCAGGCCCCCCGGCCGCCTTACATCGTCCTGCTGACCACCCGTGGCGAAAAGGCCGACATCATCGCGGGGCTGGACGCGGGGGCCGACGACTACCTGGTCAAGCCGTTCGATGCCGGCGAGCTTCGCGCACGGGTCGAGGTCGGCCGCCGGATGGTCGAGATGCAGGACGCGCTGGCCTCCAGGATCGTGGAGCTTCGCGAGGCGCTCGACCAGATCAGGACCCTTCGCGGCATCCTCCCCATCTGCATGCACTGCAAGAAGATCCGGGACGACCGGGGCTACTGGAACCAGGTGGAAACCTATGTCCGCGACCACACCGAGGCGGAGTTCAGCCACGGCATCTGCCCGGAATGCATGGAAAAACGTTACCCCGGGTTCGGTCCGGACGATAGCGGGGAGCGGGAAGAATAATCCGTGGACCGCGGACCTTTTCCGTCCATCCGGGCATCCAAAGAGGCAGAAGGAGAGAAAACCATGGCGATGATATCCATCTGCAGCATGTGCGGTCAGCCGATCATGGAGGCGGACCACATGGAGGGATACCACGGCCAGCTGAAGTCGTGGGAGCCGTTGCATGAGAAGTGCGCCGAGGCCCTGAACGAGTTGGCCAAGCGGTCCGGCAAGGCGGGACCGGCTCTCAGGGACGGGTTCGCGGGCGCCCCCGATCCGTCGGGCGGAAGGATCTGAACGGGTCTGCGACGAGGGCCGGATCGCCCGGTCTACGCGGGATGCGGCGTGTCCGGACCCTCGGAAAGGATCTTCTTCGCCGCCTCGACCGCTTCGGGCGTTCCCGCGAGGGTCAGGACGTACTCTTCCAGCAGGACGTCATTTGCCGTCGGAAGGACGGATCGGCCTTCCCCTTTCAGGATGACCAGGACCGTGGCGCCGGTCAGGTTTCCGAGATTCATCTCCCCCAGGGTTTTGCCCACGCAGTAGCTGCCGGTTTTCAGCCGCAGCGGAACGAAATGTCCCAGCCCCGGGAAGAGTTTCCGAACGGGCTGCAGGGCCTGCTCGTCCGTTTCGGCGTCCTTGGCTTCCGCCTGTTTCATCAGGCATTCGACGATGACCTGCGACACCGCCTTCACGTGTCCCTCCAGGTTGGCGGCACGGCGCCAGAAGGAGATGCCGAGAAGGACCAGCACCGCCAGGAGGAGGGCGGCCCCCGGGAAGCGGGGCAGGAACGGCTGGAAGAACGCCAGGAGCGGCATCGTGACCACCAGGAGGATGACGATCTCCAGCGTGACGATCAGCGCGTTCCGCGGGGACTTCGCCAAATCGACCTGGCCCGGTCCCGCCTTCGGGAACGCCTTTTCGACGAGCGATAGCACCAGCCGCCGCGCACCGCGGTAGATGGCGTAGCAGAAGATGCCCGAGAGGAAGACGACCGCGGCGAGAAACACGTATCGGGCCGAGGTCCTGGAGAGGCCGGTGAGGGAGGCGATCCACCTGCCGATGGGCCCTCTCCACTCGGAAGCCGCGGCCAGGATCCCCACCAGCAGCGCGATATCGACCAGCAGCAGGAGGACCCGCCGTCGTCTCCCCCGGGCCGCGTGCGCCGGTTCCATCCCCCCGCGCATCCTTTCCAGCCAGGAGTTGTACAGCGCGGCGAAGGTCAGCAACGGCTTTGGAAGATGCTGATCGACCCATTTCGCCGCCGGTTCCGACCACCGGATCATCCAGGGGTTCAACAAGGTGGTGACCGCCGACACCGTGACGGCCACCGGGTAGAGGAAATCCCGCGTCGCCCCGGTGGAGAGGCCGAGGGCCGCGATGATGAAGGAGAACTCGCCGATCTGCGCGAGACTCATCCCGGCCCGGACCGAGGTGCGGATCCCGTGCCCGGCGAGAAACGACCAGAAGGCGACGCCGGCCGTGTTGCCCGCCAGGACCAGGACCAGAAACACGAGGACGGGAATCCAATGCCGGGCGATCAGCGCGGGATCGATCAGCATTCCCACCGAGACGAAGAACACGGCGGCGAAACCGTCGCACATCGGCTTCACGATCCGCTGGACCTGCTTCTCCAACCCCGACTCGGCCACCAGCGCTCCCGCGATGAAGGCTCCCAGGGCCACGGAATACCCGAAAACGCGTGCCAGCAGGGCGCAGGCGAAGGAGATGCCGATGCTGGCCACGAGGGTCGTCTCGGGGCGGTTCATCCGGACGACGGCGCGGACCAGGCGGGGGATGGTCAGCATCCCGACGAGCAGCAGGGCGCCCAGGAACGCGGCGAGGCGGCCCCCGGTCACGGCGAGTTCCCTGGCGGACAGTGCGGAGCCGGAGGAGACGGTGGTCAATATCGTCAACAGGAAGATGCCGATCAGGTCCTCGACGATCAGGATGCCGAAAACGATCTCGGTGAATTTCCCCTTGATGCCCTGTTCCCGGAACACCGCGCCGATGATCACCGTGCTGGAGAGGGAGAGGATCGCGCCCGCGTAGAAGCTCTCCAGGGGGGGCCAGCCGAACAGCAACCCCGCCTCGTAGCCGAGCCAGATCATGAAGCTGCACTGGAGCAGGGCGACCACTCCCGCGGTCGGCGCCACGCGAACGAGCTTCGTCAGGCTGAACTCGAGCCCGAGGAAGAACATGAGGAGGATGACGCCGAGCTCCGAAAGGGTGTGGATGATGCGGGGATCGGCGACCAGCGGGATGGGGATGTGGGGACCGACGATCATGCCGGCGACGAGGTAGCCGAACACCACGGGCTGGCGGAGTTTCTGGAAGAGCACCGTGGTGATGCCGGCGACGCAGAAGACCACCGCCAGGCTGGTCAGGAATTCGGGAGCGCCGTGCATCGGGTTCCTTTCACCGGGAAGCGTCCGGTCCCTTGATCAGGATGACCTTCGCCGCATCCACCGCTTCGGGAGTCCCGGCGAGCGTCAGCACGTCACCGTCCTTGAGGATGTCCTTGCCGGTAGGAAGAATGGATTCCCCGTCCCCTCGCAGGATGACCAGGATCGTGGCCCCGGTCAGGCTCCCCACGTTCAGTTCCCCGATCCTTTTGCCCACGCAATGGCTGCCGGCTTTCAGCCGCAACGGGGCGATGTGTCCCAGCCCCGGGAAGAGTTTCCGTATCGGCCGGAAGGCCTGGTCGTCTTCCTCGCCTCCCTTCGCATCCGTCTGTTTCCTCAGGCTTTCGGCGATGACCTGCGAAACCGCCTTCACGTGCCCCTCCAGGTTGGCGGCGCCGCGCCAGAACGAGATCGCGAGAAGGGTCATCACTCCAAGGAAGACGGCGGCCCCCGGGAAGCGGGGCAGGAACGGCTGGAAGAACGCCAGCAGCGGCAATCCGATCATCAGGAAAATGCCGGTCTGCAGCGTGACGATCATCGCCCGCCGCGGGGCCGCCGCCAGGTCGATCTTGCCCGGCACCGCCTTCGGCATCGCCTTGGCGACGAGGGAAAGCACCAGCCGTCGCGCTCCCAGGGCGATGGCGTAGCAGAAGACGGCCGAGACGAGAACGACCGCGGCGAGCAGCGCGTATCGGGAGACGGAGACGGAGAGTCCGGTGACGGAGGCGATCCGGCCGGTGATCTCGGCCCGCCATGCGGAGACCGCGGCCAGGATCCCGATCATCAGCGCGAAATCGAGCGTCAACAGGAGGGCACGCCGCCGTCTCCCCCGGGCGGCGTGGGCCGGTTCCATCCCCCCGCGCATCTTGTCCAGCCAGGAGTCGTACAGCGCGGCGAACGTCCGCAGCGGTTTGGGAAGGCGCCGGTCGATCCAGGTCGCCGCCGGGTCCGACCATCGCATCAGCCGGGGGGCCAGAAGGGTGGTGATCGCCGACACCGCGACGGCCACCGGGTAGAGGAAATCCCGCGTCGCCCCGGTGGAGAGGCCGAGGGCCGCGATGATGAAGGAGAACTCGCCGATCAGCGCCAGGCTCATGCCCGTCCGGACCGAGTAACGAAGCCCGTATCCGGCGAAAAACGTTCCGATCGCGCCTCCGACGATCCGGCCGATCACGACGATCAGCGTGAACGCGAGGATGGCGGCCCAGTACCGCCGGACCAGCGGGGGATCGATCAGCATCCCCACGGACACGAAGAAGACGGCCGCGAAGGCGTCGCGCAGCGGTTCCACGAGCCGCTCGACCTTTTTGCCGACGCCCGATTCGGACACCAGCGCGCCCGCGATGAAGGCGCCCAGCGCCACGGAATACCCGAATGCCCGGGCGAGGAGTGCACAGGCGAAGCAGATCCCGACGCATGCCACGAGCGTCGTTTCGGGACGGTTCAGGCGGACGACGGCCCGGACCAGCCGGGGAACGGTCAGCATCCCGACGAGCAGGAGGCCCGCCAGAAACGCGACGAGGCGCCCGCCCGTCGCGACGAGCTCGCCGGGGGAGATGGCGGTTCCCGAGGAGAGGGTGGTGAGGATCGCGATGAGGAAGATGCCGATGATGTCGTCGAAGATGCAGATGCCGAAGACCACTTCGGTGTATTTGCTCTTGATTCCCTGGTCCGCCAGCGTCTTGGTGATGATCGTCGTGCTGGAGACGGCGAGCAGCGCGCCGGCGTAGAAGCTTTCCAGGGTCGTCCAGCCGAAGAGCCGTCCCGCCTCGTATCCCAGCCAGATCATGAAGCTGGACAGGAAAAGGGCGATCATTCCCGCGGTCGGGCCGACGCGCACCAGCTGCCGCAGGCTGAACTGGAGGCCGAGGAAGAACAGGAGAAGGATGACGCCGAGTTCGGAAAGGGTCTGGACGACATCGGGATCCGCGACCAGCGGGATGGGAATGTGGGGACCGACGATCATGCCGGCGACGAGGTAGCCGAACACCACGGGTTGGCGGAATTTCTGGAAGAGCACCGTGGTGATGCCGGCGACGCAGAAGACCACCGCCAGGCTGGTAAGGAATTCGGGAGCGCCGCTCATCGGATTTGTCCCGCCTTTCCGTTGCCGCCGGGCGTCGCGCGGAAGATTTGGTCGAGGACCAGGACCGAGACGATCCCCACCACGAACCCGTTTCCGGCGACGGATCGGACGGCGGGCGGCATTTCCGCCAGCGCCGACGGGGGCAGGAACGCCGCGACCGTTCCCGCCAGCAGGGGAAGCCCGATCACCAGGCCGTCCTCGAAGGTGAAAACGCCGTCCTGGAAGGCCGCGATCATCCCGGCGGCGACTTGCCCGGCAAGCGTGTAGACGAGGACCCCCCCGACCACCGTCGGCGGGATCGACCCCACCGCTCCGAGGACCGCGGGCGAAAACGACGCCAGCAGGAGAAGGCAGGCCGCAGGCACCAGCGGGAACCGGGAGCCGCAGCCGCTGGCCGCGATGACGCCGGGGCTCAAGGAATAATCGACGGGGCCGATGACCCCGAGAAACCCCGCGAAGGCGTTCACGACGCCAGAAACCGCCATTCCCCTCCGGGTTCTTTTCTCCATCCCTTCCGGATGCAGAAGCGGCTTCACCGACTGCATCGAGCCGATCTCGTTCAGGGAGAGGGCGAGGAAGCAGAAGAGGAACGACGCGATCGTCCCGGCGTCGAAAACCGGACTCGTGATGCCGGTGAAAAACGGCGCCAGGGCCGCCGGCCGCCCGGGGGGACCGGCGACGTCCCCGAATCCGAAGATCCCGTAGAATCCTCCTGCGCCCGCCGCCATGCCGGCGACGATCAGGAACGGCCGCCCCCCCGCCGGGAGAAACCGGTGCGCCAGGAAGAGCGCCAGGATGTAGACCACGGAGAAGGAAAGGCGCCCGGAGACCGTGCCGACGCTCCCTTCCGTCGACAGGCGGACGATCGTCGGGATCATCGTGAAGGCGATGAGGAGGACCACCGCCGCCGTCACCCGCCGGGTGAAGAAACCTCGAAGCGCCCCGAAGAGGCCGGCCGCCGAGATCAGCGCGAGGAGCGCCCCGCAGACCGCGGCCGCGGTGTAGACCGCGTCCGGCGACGTCCGGCTTCCGAGGATGCCGAGCAGAAGCGCCGTGGCGGGGCCGGCGACCAGCGTCAGCCGGTGCCCCAGGAACGCCTGCCCCAGGATCATCAGCCCCGTGGCGAACGTCGCCTTCTGCAGGTAGACGGTCCGAAGCCCCGGGTCCGCGAAATGGTGATCGGCGGCCACCGTCCCGGCGATGACGACGAACGGGAGCGACATCGCCAGCCACTGAAGGGCGTATGCAGCCGACTCCCCCGCCGGCGGCCGGTCGTCGAGCCCGTAGCGGAGCCTCATCGGATCTCCCTTTTCCCCATGGAACCGATTTTATCGTGAATGCCCCGGCCGATCTCCCTTACAATCTAAGGCATGTCCTGTGAAAGAGGAGGAATTCCCGTGAGAAAGCCCCTTGGGATCGCCGCGGCGCTGCTCCTGGCCCTGTTCGCTACCGGTTGCAACTCCGGCGAGGACCAGCTGCCCACTCTCCCGACGAACCTGGAAGCGACCGTTTACCTCTCCACCAACGTCATCCTGGACTGGGACGTCGTGGAGAACGCGGACACGTACAACGCCTACAGGGGCACCTCGACCGGGGACGTTTCGACCAAGACCCTGATCGCGAACCTGTTGACCGCGACGGCGTACATGGATACGACCGTTTCCGCCGGCACGACCTACTACTACCAGGTGACGGCGGTGAACACCGACGGCGAGTCCGCGCCCTCGACCGAGGTGTCCGCCACGCCGGAATAAGGGGCGCATCCTTGAAGCCGCAGAACCCGCAGTACCGGGAACACGCCCGGGCCATCATCCGGAAATCGCGATTCGCGATGGATATCGGGCTGGTGCTCGATGACCTGGGTCCCGGGTGGTGCGAGACGCACATCGACATATTGCCGAAGCATCTGCAGCAGGACGGCTACATCCACGCGGGGGTGCAGGCGACGCTGGCGGACCACACGGCGGGAGGGGCGACGGGGACGCTGGTCCCGGCGGGCAGCCTGGTCCTGTCCGCCGAATTCAAGATCAATTTCCTTCGGCCCGCCGTCGGGGAGCGGATCCGCTGCCGGGCGACGGTGCTGAAGGCCGGCAGGACGCTTTGCGTGGCGGAGTCGGAGGTCTACGCGATCCGGGACGGGGCGGAAAAGCTGGCGGCCAAGGCGACGGTCACCCTGGCGCCGGTCCGGGGGGAGGCGCCCGCCGGACCGGAACCGGGGGAAACGGAGTAACACGGCCTACCGCTCCTGCAACTGCCGGTGGGACCGGTATTTGATCGACTTCTGCACGCCCCTGGCTTCCTCGGAGTTCATGTCGCCCAACGCGTCGAGGCGGTTTCCGTACTCGGCCGCCCGTTCCATTTCGGCTTTCACGGAAGGGGACGCGGGCGCCGCGGAGAGCTCTGCCGCCGCCTTTCCCAGCATCTCCTTCGCCCGGTCCTTTTTCCCCTCGTCGGCCAGCCGGGCGGCTTCCTGGATCATCACGCTCGACTGCGCCACCGCCTTCTTCTCCTGGACCAACCGGTCGAATCCCTCCCGGTGGAGACGCTCGTCGCGCACCAACTCCAGGGAGACGGTCCTTGGGAGCGCGGTCACGGTCTTTTCGGTGACCGGGTCGCGATAGCGCAGCGCAACCTCGCCGACCTCGCGCGTTCCGGGCCGGTCGCCGTCGACGTTCAGGCTCGCGAACACCGTGCGACGCTCGCCCGCCGGCAGGTCCCCCAGCCGGATGATGTACGCATCCCCCTCGCGCCGCCATTCGCGTCCCAGCGCCGAGCCGAAGCGGCAGTCGCGCCGCAGGCGGATGATGATTTCCACGTTGGAGGCGATCGTCCTCGACGCCGTCGTCAGCTCTCCGCTCAGCGCCGCCACGATCCCTTCCGGGTCGCCGAGATATCGATAGTTGCCGCCGCCGGCCGAGGAGACCCCGGCCATCAGCTCTTCGTCGAAATCGTTCCCCACGCCGAAGGTAGATACCGACACGGATTGCCGCGCCATCCCCGAGGCCATCTCTCGCAGGGCGCCCCGGTGGGTCACGCCCCGGTTGGCCAGCCCGTCCGAAAGGAGGAGAACCCGGTTGAGATACCCCCTGCGCCTCCCTTCCCTGGCCTGGCGGAACCCCTCTTCGAGGCCGCCGGAGAGGAAGGTGCTCCCCCCCGGATAAATACCTGCGATGATCCGGTGAAGCGCCTCTCGGTTCCCGTCGATTCGGCGCGCCGGCCAGGGGACCGACACCCGGTCGTCGTACGTCACGACCGACAGGATGTCGTCGGGGCCCATCAGGTCGACGAGCTGGTGGGCGGCCGTCTTCACGTAGTCGAGCTTGCGCGCTGCGGACATGGAACCGCTCCGGTCGATGACTAGGGCGAGGTTCACGTTCGGCCGGTCGCGCGGGACCGGGACGTCGGGGGCGATCACCTGGATCTGGATCGTCCCGTCGCCGGGACCCGGGACGAGGATCGTCCGGTTCTCGGGCCGGACGTCCAGGTTCAGGGTGGATGCCGCCGCGGACGATGCGCGGGGCGCGGCCGCCAGGAGGGCGATCGCCAGGGCGCCGATCAGTTTGCGGATCCGGATCATTTTCATGGGGTCCTCCGTTCCAATCGGGGATGTGTTTCCCGTTTCCTGTCTCCTGTACCCGCCCCCCGCCGTTTTTATTCCCGCCTCTCTCGGATTTTTCCGGTCGGGGAATATTTCGGGGGCCCGTGTGGTATAGAGGGTATGGGATGGGAACGGACCGGGCGGAAGAACAGGACGAGCGGCTGGCGGAACGGGCGGCAAAAGGGGACCGCGCGGCGTTCGAGGCGCTGGTGACGCGCCACCGGCAGGCGGTGTACCGCCTCTGCTGGTCCGCGACCGGGAACCCCGCCGACGCCGACGACGCCGCCCAGGAGACGTTCGTGCGCCTCTTCCGGTCGCTCCCCTCCTACGATGCGTCGAGGCCCTTCGTGCCCTGGCTCCGGAAGATCGCCTGGAACACGAGCATGTCCGTTTACCGCGACGCGAGGGCGGGGCTGCCCAGGGTGCCGGAAAGCGAGGCGCCGGAAGCCGCCGATCCGTCGCCGGACCCTTCGGCGGCGGCGGAGCGCAAACAGGAGTCGGAGCGGGTAGCGGGGGCGATGGCGGGGCTTCCCGCCGAGCTGCGCACGGTGCTGGTGCTCCGGGCGGTCGAGGGGCTTTCCTACGCGGAGATCGCGGAGTCCGCCGGGATCCCGGCCGGGACGGTGATGTCCCGACTTTCGCGCGCCAGGGAGCGGCTGGCCGTCGTGCTGGGGAAGGGGCCGGAAGGAGGCTCGCGATGAATTGCGCGGATGCACGGACAAAGCTTGCCGCCTACCATGACGGGGAGCTCGCGCCCGCCGACCGCGCCCGGGTGGACGGGCACCTTCGCGGCTGCGGGGAGTGCTCCGCGATCCTCGCCCGCCTGGCGGGGATCGACGCGAACGTCGGCGTTCCGGACCCGGGGCCGGAGTACTGGGAGCGGTTCAACCGCCGGGTGATGGATCGTGTGGAAAACGATGCGGCCGCCCCGGCAAAGGTATTGCGCCCGAATCGCGGGTGGGCGAGAAGGCGGTTGCCGTATTTCCTCCCTGCCGTCGCCGCCGCCGCGCTGCTCCTGGTCGTCGCCCGGCAGACCGGCATGGACCCGTTTTCCAGGATCTCGGCCCCCCCCGCCCCGCGGGAGGCCGCGCGGTCGGCCCCGGAAGCGGGAGCCGTTGCGGTTCGACGGGCCGCGCCCCCGGCCGGGGCGTCGCCGTCCATCCCGGAGGCATCCCTTCGGAAGGAAAAGAAGGCGGCCCCGCCCGCGATCCTCAAGGACGAGAGAAAGGGAGACGACGCCTCCGCGGCCGGGGGGGCGGTTTCCCTCGCGGAGGAACGGATCGCCGGTGCGTCCGGCGAGGAGAAGGAGCGCTCCGCGAGGGGCGTCGAGACGGCGCCCGCCCCCTCGCCGTGCGAAGCGGCCCGTTCGCTGGCCGGCCGGGGGCGTCTCGAGGAGGCGGAATCCGCGCAGCGCGCATGCCTCGCCCGGGAAACCACCCCGGCGGCGCAGGAGAGCGGCCTGGTGTTCCTCGCCGAGCTGCTCGACCGCCAGTCCCGCATCGCCGAAGCGGACGCGGTCCTGCGGGAAACGCGGGGGCAGTACCCCGACAGCCGCCCGCTCGACGATTATCTCCGGCGGCGGTCCCGGGTCCAGGGGCGCCCGATTCCCGATTCCCGATAGGAAGGAGGCCGTATCCCGATGGAAGGAAAGCCCAGTTCCGCAACCCGACTGGTGATGGCCCAGTTGATGACGCCGCTGGACGCCAACGCGGCGGGGAACGTGCACGGCGGGAACATCATGAAGCTGGCCGACTCGGCTTCCGGCGTGGTGGCGATCCGCCACTCGGGGCGCAACTGCGTCACGGCGACCGTGGACCGCTTCGAGTTCCACGCCCCCGTCTACGTGGGGAACCTCGTGACCCTGTTCGCTTCCCTGAATTACGTGGGACGCAGCTCCATGGAGGTGGGGGTCCGCGTCGAGGCCGAAGACCTGCGAACGGGGAGGAAAACCCACACGAACACGTCCTATTTCCTCATGGTGGCGCTGGACGACAACGGGCGACCCGTCGAGGTTCCTCCGCTGATCCTCGAGACGGAGGACGACCGTCGCAGGCACGACGAGGCGCTGCAGCGGGTGCTGGCCCGCAGCCGGCAAACGTAGGAACGACGCCGGGAAGGCGCTGTCGGGAAGCGACGCGGCCCCCGTGAAATCCGAGGAGTTCCGGACGCCGACCCGGCCGGTCGGCCCGGGAGCATGGGAACGGCCGGCGATCCTGCAGCCGTAGCGATCCGTCCCCCGTGGTGAATTCCGTGCTTGTACTACTTATGCGCCCTTTGTATGATTTTGGTGTAATCGGCTTTTCATGCGCCTGCTGCAGATCGAACGGATCCGAAAAAAACTACAAGGGAGGAGGGGTGAAACGCGTTTGCTGTTGGGTCGCATCGTGGTTCACGGACGTCAACTTTTTCAGAAACGGAGGGGTTCGATGAAACGACCGTGGATTGTTCTGTTCGCCATCGTTCTCTGCGCGGGGTTGATCGCCGGTTGCGCGACGGCCAACTCGATCCAGAGCGCTCGGGCGCAGCTGGCAAAAGCGAAAGACGCGGGCGCGGTTTGGACGGCGCCCTACGAATACTATGCGGCGGAAGCAAACCTTGCGCATGCGGTTCTCGAGGCGGAAGAGGGTAGCCCGAGGCAGGATGTCGATTTCTTCCTGAACAAATCCCTGGCTCATTCCGCCAAGGCCCTTGAGTCGACCAAGGGAGGTGCGAAATGAGGAACCGGAACCTGATCCTTTTCCTGGCCGTTCTTGTCGCGACCGTGCTTGCGGCCGGCTGCGGCACGATGCGTTCGCTCACCCAGGACGAGAAAGACCGGCTCGACAACATCCAGGGCATGATCGAAATGGCGGAAATGAAGGATGGGAAGATCTGCGCGCCCAAGGAACTCGCCGTCGCCCAGGCGGACCTCGCCCAGGCCCGTATCGAATGCACCCAGAGTTGGGAGAAGTGCAAGGCGGGAGCCAAGCCCGCGGCGGAAGGCGCCACCGCTCAGAAGTCCGTCGACGCCCTCATGAAGAAGATCCAGGCCTGCGAAGACGCCAAGAAAATCCCGGTGATCATGATCTCGGCCGAGCCGGAGATGGTGGCCCCCGGGAAATGCGCGACGCTGAAGTGGTCCACGGAAAACGTGACGAAGCTGGTGGAGGGGCCGGATGACAAGAAGTCTCCCGAAGTCCCGTTGGCCGGCAGCAAGGAAGTCTGCCCGAAAGAGACGACCGAATACCAGTTGACCGGATACGGCCCCGGCGGGACCAATTATGAGTTCGCAACCGTCAAGGTCGGGGAGCCTCCTCCTCCGCCTCCCCCGCCTCCCCCGCCGGCTCCCGCGCCCGTGATGGTGCCTGTTGCGCCCGTCCCCAAGGCGCCGCAGAAGGCCGAGCTCCGCGTCAACTTCGACACGAACAAGTACACCATCCGGCCGGCGGATCTCGCGGAGCTGCAGAAGGGGGTCCAGTTCCTGAAGGACAACCCGGACGCCAAGATCCTCGTGGTGGGGTATACGGACAGCCGCGGCGACGCAAAATACAACCAGAAGTTGTCCGAGAGGAGAGCGGAGGCCGTGAAGAAATACCTCGAGGGCGAGGTCGCCATAAAACCCGAGAACATCACATCGGAGGGGAAAGGCGAAGCAGATCCCGTCGGGGACAACAAGACGAAGGAAGGCCAGTTCCAGAACCGCAGAGTGGAGCTTACGATAGAAGAGCGATAAGCGGGTCGGTGTGACGATCCGGTGTTTTCGGCACGGCGTTTCCCGGGGCATCGGGAAACGCCGTGCTTCTTTTTTCACGCGGGGGAGAGGATCCTGGAAAGGATGTAGAGACCGAACCCCAGCAGGACCGCTCCGGTCGCCCGGTTCGCGTGCCGGAGGGCGGGAATCTCCCCGCGGCGGGAAAGCCGCCCCACCCCCGCGGAAAGCGCAAGCCACCATGCCGTCGACCCGAGGAACACCCCCGCCGCCAGGAGCAGGGCGTCGAGCGTCCCGCCTCCCGGGCCCGGCAGGCCGGCGCCGGAAAACACCGCGGCGATGGTGAGCATCGTGACGGGGCTGGAGACCGCCAGCAGGAGGGCGGAGGCGTAGGCCCCCGCGAGGGCGCGTCCCGTGACGGTATCCGTGGAACCGGCCGGACGGGAGGCGAAGGTCCTGGCGCCGAGGAGGACCAGGAGGATTCCCGCGGCAAGGCGCAGGGCCACCTGGTGACGGGCGAGGACGCCGGCGGCCAGCGACAGCCCCAGGGCGGCGGCCAGCGCATACGTCCCGTGCGCCGTCGCCGCGCCGAGGCCGGAAAGGAGCGCGGCCCCGCGGCCGGAGACAATCCCCCGGTGGATGCAGAGGAAGCCCACCGGCCCCAGCGGGGCGGCGATCGCCGCCCCGGCGAGGAATCCCTTCGCAAGCGTTCCCGGATCCATCGTTCCCGGATGTCCCCCTTCCATGGCGACCGGGGGTAGAATATCCTCTTTGCTGGACACGGTGAACATGCATGGTGCCCGGGAGACGATTCCATGAAACCGGATAACCGGTCGGACGGAGCGCTGCGGCGAATCGAGCGGATCCTCGACCGCGTGGAGATCCTGCTGGGAAAGGGGGAGCCCGCGCCGATCGACCCCGCGATCTTCCGGGACCACATGGCGTTCCGCTGGGAAACGGCGGGGGACGCGGGCCGGATCGTACCCGTGCGGCATCCGCACCGGGTCGATCTCTCCCTGCTGGTCGGGATCGACGGGGCCAAGGGGGAGCTGGTCCGCAACACGGCCCAGTTCGTGTCGGGGACCGGCGCCAACCATGTCCTCCTGTGGGGGGAGCGCGGAACGGGCAAGTCGTCCTGCGTCAAGGGGCTGCTCGATGTCTTCGGCCCGAAGGGATTGCGGATCGTGGAGCTCGCCCGATGGGACCTCTTCTCCTTCCCGAAAATCGCGGGGCAGCTCCGGGAGCTGCCGTACCGGTTCATCCTCTTCTGCGACGACCTGTCGTTCGACGAGGACGAGGTGGATTTCCGGGGGCTCAAGACGCTGCTGGACGGCGGGGTGGAGGAGAGGCCGGAGAACGTCCTCATCTACGCCACCTCGAACCGGCGGCACCTGATGCCGGAGCGCCGGGTCGATCTGGGGGCGGAGGACGAGCTCCATCCCGAGGAGGCCGTCTCGGAGAAGCTCTCCCTCTCCGACCGGTTCGGCCTGCAGCTCGGTTTCTACCGGTTCGACCAGGACACGTACCTCGCCATCGTGGACGAATACGCCCGGCGGATGCGGCTCCCCGTCGAGCCGGAGACGTTGCGGGCGGAGGCCCTGCGCTGGGCGCTTTCCACCGGCTCGCGCAGCGGGCGGACGGCGAAGCAGTTCATCGACGACCTCGTCGGCCGGATCCGGATGCGGTCGACGCTTCAGCACTAGATATCCTGACCGGCTCCGGGGGGCGTTGGTGATGCAGATTCTCCTGTACATCGCTTTGTTCGGCGCTTTGGGGTGCCTGGCACGGTACTTCCTGGGCGGGTGGGTCTACGGCCTCCTGGGCACCGCGATGCCGTACGGCACATTCGTGGTCAACGTGCTAGGCGCGTTCCTTATCGGGCTGATCATGGAATTCTCCCTGCGCAGCTCCCTCGTCTCCCCGGAACTCCGGGTCGGGCTGACCGTCGGTTTCCTCGGAGGGTTCACCACTTTTTCCACGTTCAGCTACGAGACGTTCCGCCTGCTGGAGAGCGCCCAGTTCCTCCGGGCGCTGGCGAACGCCTCCTTTAGCGTCGTCGTCTGCCTTGTCTTCACTTATGTCGGCATCGCCGCGGCGCGGTACATATAGGGAGGGGAGAGATGACCCGGCTCGTCGGACGGAACGTGCTGATGCGGATCTTCATCGGCGAGGGCGACAAGTACAAACACCGCCTCCTGTACGAGGCGCTCGTGGAGCTCTTCAAGAAGGAGGGGTTCGCCGGCGCGACGGTGCTCCG
>JACZKY010006133.1_pt1 | contig 46894 bp, 39 predicted proteins | sample 8237611 | NCBI WGS metagenome assembly JACZKY01 (sample SAMN16148055, study PRJNA663545) | marine sediment metagenome | biome: sediments and biomass from bioreactor inoculated with such sediments; feature: coastal sediments; material: methane- and iron-fed bioreactor; isolation source: Bothnian...
CATATAAGGACTGCCGCCGCCAGGGTGGTCGTGTACTCGTCCTTGACGATCGCGGACTGGGTGATGTTGAAGGATTTGTAGATCTTCCCGCTGATCTTCCAGACCTCCCGCTTCTCGTCCCAGCTCCTTTCCTCGTCGAACTCGACGCCCAGGGTGGAGGCGAGCATCGCCGCCGCCAGGTCTTCCGCGTAATCCCCCGCCACCTTCTCGTTCTGGCCGAAGGCGTGGTGTTCGCTCAGGTACCCGTGCACCGACCGGTCGGAAGGCAGGGCGCACCCCACGGAGGCGGCGATCAGGCGCCTCGGCTCGTCGCTGCAGCAGCGGCTCATGACGACGTAGACGATCTCCCCGGGAGAGAGGAGCTTCAATCCCGCTTCCTTCGACAAGAGCTTGGCCTTCGGAGGAAAGATGCTCGACACCAGGACGAGATTGAACTTCTCGATCCCGGCGTCCCGGAGAGCGAGCTCGAACGAGGTCAGCTGCTCCCGGTGGCGGCCGACCCCCTTGGTGAAGAAGACCTTCGTCGGAACGGACATGTATGCCTCTCCTTGCGTTCTGGGTTCGCCGGAACCCTACTTTTCCGACTGGCGGGCGACGATCCAGCCCATCATCCGGTAACAGAGGCGCGCCGCCAGGTAGTCCGGAGCGGCCATCCCGGCAATGGGGGCAAGCTCCATGACGTCGAACCCCACCAGGTTGCAGTTCCCCCGCATCACGTCCCGAAGGATGTCGGTCACTTCGAACCAGCTGAGCCCCCCCGGCTCCGGAGTGACGACGGAGGGCATGATCCCGGGGTCGAACACGTCGAGATCGACGGTGATGTAGACGTTCCCCGAGAGGGAGCTGACGATTCCTTTCGTCACGTCGGCCAGGTTGTCCCGGACTTCGGATGCGTAGAAGGTCTTCACGTCCTCCGTCTTCTTGAGGAAGCGGTCCTCCTCTTCCGACATGCTCCGGACGCCCACCTGGACCAGCTTCACGCCCTGCTCGACGATCCTTCGGCCGACGCAGGCGTGGTTGTACGGCGTGCCGAGGTATTCCGCCCGGAGGTCCGTGTGGGCGTCGAACTGGAGCACCGTGAGCTGCCCGTACTTTCTCTTGAGCGCCGCGACCGCCGCGGTGGTGCCCGAATGCTCCCCTCCGAGGAGGACGGGAAGCTTTCCGGCCTTGGAGACGACGTTCACCCTGCGCTCCACCTCCTTGAGGGCCGCGGCGGGGCCGGTCGTCGTGACGGGGATCTCCGTGGACACGAAGATGCCCGTCCGGTAAGGCTCGATCTTGTTCTCCTCGTCGAAGAGTTCCATGTGGGCGGAGGCGTCGAGGATGGCGCGCGGGCCGTTGCGCGTCCCCGCCTGGTAGGTAGTGGTCATGTCCAGGGGGAAGGGGATGATCACGAAGTTCGCCTGTTTCCAGGACGCGTACCTTCCGGATATCCCGCCGAAGGTCACGGAGAATGGGATCAAGGGGAAACCTCCTGTGTGATGACCGCCAGTCGTCCGATTCTAACCCGGCGGCAATCCGGCGCACAATAGCGGGCGTCCCGCGGCCCTCGCGTCCCGCAGAAGGAGACGGACCGTCCGGACCCCGCGGTACACGTTTTCCTGGACGGCGACCAGCAGGTCGGACCTGCCGGACGGATCGGCGGGGATCTCCTCGCGATGGAACGCCACGCCCTCGACGCGACGGCCCTCCTCATCCAGTTCGAACCGGAGATGCTGCCCGGCGCCCCCGATGCGGGTCGTCTTGGCGATGCGGCTGTTCCGCATCAGGAAGACCGGCTCCGGGTTCCCCGCTCCGAACGGCCGAAGCAGCTCGGTGTCGGCCAGAAGCTCCGGACCGATCTCGGAGAGCCGGATCTCCGCGTCGATGAGCCGGCGAAGGACGAACGGTACGATCCGCGCGTGGCGGGTGGCGATCTCGGACAACCCCTTGCGGAACGGCTCCAGGTTCTTTAGCGACATCGCCACTCCGGCGGCCTGGGTGTGTCCGCCGAAGCGGGTGAGCAGATGGGACAACTCGGAGAGGGCGGTGACGATGGGGAACCCCTCGACGCTCCGGCAGGAGCCCGTGGCCTGGCCGGATTCCTCCCGGAGCAGGACGACGGGCCGGCCGTACCGGTCGAGGATCTTCGAAGCGACGATCCCCAGCACCCCCTGGTGCCACCCCGGATCGGACAACACGATGGCGCTCGGAAGCTCATGCACTTCGATCCCCGCCACCACGTCGGAGAGGATCCGTTCCTGCTCGCGCTGCCGGCGGATATTGTCCTCGTTGAGCTGCCGGGCGAGCAGTGCGGACTCCTCCCGGTCGGTCGACACGAGGATCCTCGAGCTGCGGGAGGAATCGCCGATCCTGCCCGCCGCGTTCAGGCGGGGGCCGACCCGGAAACCAAGGTCCGCCTCCGTCGCCATTGCGGTGGATATTCCGGAAACGGCGAAAAGCGCCTCGATCCCGGGACGGGCGGCTTTCCGGATCTCCCGGATCCCCTCGCGAACCAGCGGCCGGTTCGAGGCGGTCAGCGACACCATGTCCGCCACCGTCCCAAGGGCCACCAGGTCGAGGAACTGCCTCATCGACGGCTCGGGCCGGCTTTCGAAGAACCGCCGTTCGCGAAGCCTTTTCCGGACCCCGCACGCCAGGAGGAAGGCGACTCCCACGCCGGCCAGCTCTTTTTCCCGAAAGGCGCAATCCTTGCGATGCGGGTCGACCACGGCGTACGCTTCCGGAAGCGTCTCCCCGGGAAGATGGTGGTCCGTCACGATGACATCCACGCCCGCCGCGGAAGCCTCGCGGATCGCCGCGATGTCGGAGATGCCGCAATCCACCGTGACCACGAGGCGGAAACCTTCCCGGGCGGCATCCGCCAGGACCCTCGCCTGCAGCCCGTACCCGTCCTGGAGCCGGTCGTTCTGGTGGATCCTCACCGGCAGGCCGGGAAACACTTCCTTCAGGAACAGATAGATGCAGGCGGCGCCGGTGGCCCCGTCAGCGTCGTAATCGGCGTAGATGAGGACCGGCTCGCCGCGGACGCCCGCCGACACGAGACGGTCCGACGCCTTGTCGACGTCCGTGAGGAGAGATGGGTCGGGGAGGTCCGACAGCGTCCCCCGCAGGAAGACTCCCGCCTTGCGGGGGTCGGTGATCCCCCGGTTCACCAGCGCTTTTGCGGCGGGAGGGGTCAAGCCATGCTGCAGGGAGATCTCACGGACGAGAGTGGGATCGGGGGAAAGGAGGATCCACTCCCGTTCGAGCGGCCCCGTCAACCCATCCCCTCCGTCACCTCTTCACCTCGGCCATCTTCTCGCCGCGCCAGAGGACAAGCATCGGACCCGCCACGAAAATGGACGAGTAGCTGCCGATCAGGAGGCCGATCACCAGCGCGAGCGCGAAGTTGCGCAGCACCTCCCCGCCGAAGAACAGCAGGGCCAGCACGGCGATGAGCACGGTGAACCCGGTGACGAGGGAGCGGCTCAGGACCTCGTTGACGCTCAGGTTGATCGTTTCGGAAAAGGAGTTCCTCTTGCGAAGCCGGATGTTCTCCCGGATCCGGTCGAAGATGACCACGGTGTCGGTCAGCGAATACCCGCCGATGGTGAGCAGCGCCGTGATAAAGAGGAGGTCCTGCTCGAGTCCGAGAATCCAGAAAATCCCCACCATGGCGAAGATGTCGTGGAAGGTGGCGACCGTCGCGGTCACGCCGAACTTGAACTCGAACCGCCAGGCGAGGTAGATGATGATCGCCAGCGCGGAGATCGCGAGCGCCCACGTGGCGTCCTGCCGCAGCTTGTGCCCGATCGCCGGACCGATTTCCGAAACGCTTTCCACCGTGAAGGGATTTTCCGGGAGGCTGTCGCGAAGGAGTTTCAGCACGGGCTCGGCGACCATCTTCTCCTCCTGCCCGGCGCGCGCCCGCAGCTTGATGAGGAGGATGTTTTCCTTCTCGACCCCCTGAAGCATGGCCTCGCCGTGGCCCGCCTTCGTCAGCAGCGAGCGGATCCCGTCCATGGCGACCGGTTTCTGGAACTTGACCTGGATCGACGTCCCGCCCGCCAAATCGATCCCGAGGTTGGCGTCCCCGCGGAAGATCTGGACGGTCCCGATGATTCCAAGCAGCATCAGCACCGCGGAAAACGCGAAGGCGTACTTTCGCACGGACATGAAGTCGTAATTCGGATTTTTCACCAGCTCGATCATCGCGTCGCCGTCCCCGCTTCCCTTAAATGCTCAGCGCCTTCATCTGCTTCTTGGCGTTGAGGTAGTCGAACACGACCTTGGTGCAGACCAAGGCGGTGAACAGGTTGATCGCCACGCCCAAGGAAAGCGACACGGCGAACCCCTTGATCGGACCGGTCCCGAACTGGAACAGGATGACCGCGGTGATCAGCGTGGTCACGTGGACGTCGACCACCGTCAGGAACGCCTTGTCGTATCCCGCGTCGATCGCCGCCCTCACCGACTTCTTCGCCCGGAGCTCCTCGCGGATGCGCTCGAAGATCAGGACGTTGGAATCCACCGACATGCCGATCGCCAGGATGATCCCCGCGATGCCGGGAAGGGTGAGGGTCGCGGAGAAGGCGGCCATGCCGGCGAGCAGGAAGAGGACATTGAAGAGCACGGCGAAATCCGCCACCAGCCCCGAGAACCTGTAGTAGAACCCCATGAACCCCACCACCAGCAAAGCCCCGATGAGGGCCGCCCGGACCCCCTTCTGGATCGAGTCCTGGCCGAGCGACGGTCCGATGGAGACGTTCTGGATCACCTTGACGGGCGCGGGAAGCGAACCGGCCCGCAGGACGATGGCGAGGTCGGACGCCTCCTCGGGCGTGAAGCTCCCCGTGATCTGGGCCTCGCCTCCCGAGATCCGCTCCTGGATCACCGGGGCGGAATACACGGTGTCGTCGAGGACGATCGCCAGCCGACGTTTCACGTTCTCCGCGGTCACGCGGTCGAAGACCTTGGCGCCCCGGGAATCGAAGGAGATGCCGACGTAGGCGCTTCCCGCCTGGTTGCCGAAATTCACCTTCGCCGTCTTGATCGTGTCGCCGGTGAGGAGCGCCCGCTTCTTCACGAGGATGGGGGACTTCGTCACCCGGCCGCTCGCCGGGTCGGACGATTTCTGGTAGAGGACCTGGCTGTCCTCCGGCAGGTTCCCTTTCAGTGCCTCCTCGACGCTGGCGCCTTCGTCGACCAGCTTGAACTCGAGGAGAGCCGTCTTGCCGACGAGTTCGATGGCCCGCTGCTGGTCCTTCACGCCGGGAAGCTGGACGACGATCCGGTCGTCGCCCTCGGCGATGATCTGCGGCTCCCGCACGCCGAACTGGTCGATCCGGTTCCGGATGGTTTCCACGCCCTGCACGACGGCGTTCGCCCGGATCGCCTGCACCTCGGCGGGCTTCATCCGCATCGTCACCATCGCCCCGTCGGACGTCACCTCGCCCAGCGACACGTCGAGGGAGGGGAACTCCTCCTTGAGAAGCGACTGGGCCTTCCCCGCGAATTCGCCCGTGGGGAACTTCAGGGAGAAACCGTCGTTGCCGGCCTTCTGGTACCCGAGGACCGGCAACCCCTTCTCCCGGCTCACCGCCCTGGCGTCGTCCGCGTACCGCTGGGCCGTGTTCTCGATCGCCTTGTCGATCTCGACCTGGAGGCGCAGGAACACGCCTCCCTGCAGGTCGAGGCCGAGGTTGATCTTCGGCATGTTTTCCCGCCACGCGGCCGGAAGCTTGTCGGTCAGGGACGGGGTCAAAACGGCAACGGAGGCGGCCGTCAGGACGGCGATCATGGCGATCCGCCAGGTGATGTTCCTCCACATAACGCTTCAGATGCTCCTTTCGATTCCTGTCGCCGGCGAAATCAGGCCGGCTTCTGCGCCTCGGGGACCGCCGCGTCCTGGCTGGAGCCGGAGACCGCGCTCCGGGTCACCTTCACGCGGACCTTGTCGGCGATCTCGAGCGTCATCGTGGTTTCCGTCAGCCCCTTGATTTCCCCATGGAGGCCGCCGGTGGTCACGACGCGATCCCCCACCTTGAGGTTCCGGATGAAGTCCTGTTGCTTCCGGGCCTGTTTCTGCTGAGGCCGTATGAGCAGAAAGTAAAAGACCACGAACATCAGCAGGATCGGAACGAATCCCAGGAATCCGCCGCCGCCGGAGCCTCCGCCCGGACTGCCGCCCATCGCGTATGCCACGCCCGCAGGTATCATCGGCATTCCTCCTCCCGTATGTGCATTCTCATTGGATGCCCGAACCGAGTGATTCTTTCATAAAATCCATGAAGTTTCCACGGGAAATTGCCTCCCGGGCCCGCTCCATGAGGCGGGCATAGAAGAAAAGGTTGTGGACGGTCATGGCCATCGACGCCAGCATCTCCCCCCGCGAGAACAGGTGCCGAAGATAGGCCCGGGAGAAAGATCGGCACGTCGGACAGTCGCACCGCTCGTCGGGCGGCAGCGGGTCGTCCTTGTACCGGGACTGCTTGACCGTCACCTGGCCTGCCGAGGTGAACATCATCCCGTTCCTCGCGTTCCGTGTGGGAAGGACGCAGTCGAACAGATCCACCCCGCGGGACACCGCGAACAGCAGGTCTCCCGGTGTGCCGACGCCCATGAGGTACCGCGGTTTCGACGGGGGAAGCAGCGATGCCGTCCGGTCCACCGTTTCCCGCTGCAGCTCCTTCCCCTCCCCCACGCTCACCCCGCCGATGGCGAACCCGTCGAAGGGCAGGGAGCAGATCTCCTCGACGCTCCGGCGGCGAAGGTCGGCGAACATCCCTCCCTGGACGATCCCGAGCATCCCCCCTTCCGGAAGCCGCCTCGCCGCAAGGGACCGGCGCGCCCACAGGGTGGTGCGCCGGACCGCGTCTTCCACCACGCCTCGTTCCGCCGGGTACGCGACGCACTCGTCGAGGGCCATCCGCAGGTCCGCGCCGAGGGCTTCCTGCACTTCCACCGCGAGCTCCGGGGTGAGGACGTGGGCCGAGCCGTCGACGTGGGAGCGGAACGAAACCGCCCCGTCGGATACCTTTCTCAGGGCGCTCAAGGAAAAGACCTGGAATCCCCCGCTGTCGGTGAGGATCAGCCGGTCCCACGCCATGAAGCGGTGGAGGCCGCCCAGGCTCCGGACCCGCTCGTGCCCCGGACGGAGGTAGAGATGGTAGGTGTTGCCGAGGATGCACCCGTACCCCATCTCCCGGAGCTGCCCCGGCCACACCCCCTTCACCGTCGCCGCCGTCCCCACGGGCATGAACGCGGGCGTCCGGAAGGAGCCGCGCTCCGTGGACAGCACGCCGCAGCGCGCGTCGGTCCCGCGGTCGTGCGACTCGATCGTGAAACCCAGCGTCATGCGCCGCTCCGATGGGGCTTCTCGCCGCTGAAGGTCGCCCGTGGAGAGAAGGCAGGGAGGCCGGGAGCGTGTCGGGAGCAGCCGAAGATCAAGGATGGCCGCGAGGCGTAGCTGAAGGGAATGCCCACCCGCGAAGGAAGACCCTGGCGACTTTGCATGGGCGGCCCCCTCATGAGATGAACATCGCGTCGCCGTAGCTGTAGAACCGGTACCCCCGCTCCACGGCCTCGCGGTACGCCGCCCTCACCTCACTGACTCCCGCGAAGGCCATCACGAGCGCGAGCAGGCTGGAGCGCGGCAGGTGAAAGTTCGTGACCATCGCATCCACGACCCGGAAAGGGCACCCCGGACGGAGAAACAGGCGGGTGGTCCCTTCCGAGGGGAGCACCGTGCCGTCCGCGCCCGCGCACGTTTCCAGCGTCCGGACGCTGGTGGTGCCCACCGCAACGATCCGCCCGCCCGCGGCGCGCGCCGCGTTGACCGCCGCCGCGGCCTCCTCCGGCATGCGGTACCGTTCCGGGTGGATTTCGTACTGCTCCACATCCTCCGTCCGGATCGGCGAAAAGGTGCCGTACCCGACCGAAAGCGTGACGCGGGCGATGCCGACCCCCGCGCGCGAAAGCTGCCGGAGCATCTCCTCGTCGAAATGGAGCCCCGCCGTGGGAGCGGCCACGGAGCCGGACCGCTCGGCATAGACCGTCTGGTAACGGGCGGCGTCCTCCGCGGCCGCGGGATCGCCGGGTTTCCGGCGGATGTAAGGCGGCAGCGGCACCTCCCCCACCCGGTCGAGGAGCTCCGACGGCGAAGCGATGTCGGCCGAAAGGACGACGTCCCACTTCCCCTCGCCGCGGCGCCGCTCCAGGCGGACCTTGAGCCCCCCGATATCGAAATCGTCCCCCTCCCTCAACCGCTTCGAAGGCCGCGCCAGCGCCTCCCACCGCTCTCCGTCCGCGGCACCGGCCCCGATCGGTGCGAGCAGGAAGACCTCCACCGCGCCGCCGCCACCGCGCGCCGCGCGCAGGCGCCCCCGGATGACCTTCGTGTCGTTTACAACGAGGAGGTCCCCTTCCCGCAGCAAGGAGGGGAGATCCGAAAAGAGAAGGCCGGAGACCTTCCCCGTCGCCCGGGAGAGGGTCATCAGGCGCGCGTCCCGGCGGCGGGGAGACGGACGCTGCGCGATCAGGGACGCCGGAAGCTCGTACTCCAGGAGGCTCGTCTTCAGGGGGCTTCCCCCGCCAGCTCGGTTCCAGGGTAGTAACGCGCCAGGATCTCCCGGAACCCTTTTCCGGACTTCGCCATCCGGTTCGCCCCGAACTGGCACATTCCCACTCCGTGGCCGTATCCCCGCCCCGTGATCAGCCACCCGTCGGCGACGGGGGCGATCGTCATCCACAGGCTGCGCACCCGGGAGTAGCCGGCGATCCTCCGGAATTCCGCCGCCTGGGCTTCGCGGGAAACGCCCCCGGACTGGATCCTCAGGCGCGCCGCCCGTCCCGTGGAAGTGAGGCCTGCGATGGTGATCCGCAGCTCCTTCCCGGCCGGGATTCCCATCGCCCGCGCCACCCGGCGACCCTCCGCCTCGGACATCCTGTATTCCCACCGGTAGGCGGGGCTGTCGGAGCAGTCCTCGCAGACCCCGGACCTCAGGTACGCCACGTCCTTTCCCCAGGCGTTCGCGGCGGTTTCGGTGCGCCCCCCGCACGTGGAATGGAAGACGGTCCGGGCGGGCTCCCCCCGGTACAGCAGCACCATGCCGCGCGTTTCCATGGCGGCAGCCCGGAACATCTCTCCGACGTTGTCGATCCCGTCGAACAGCTGGTCTTCGACGCTTCCCACCACGTCGTACGCCGGGTCCCGGGGCTTTCTTGCCGCGTCGACGGCATAGGTCCGCGTGGCGACCGCCTGGGCCGCGAGCGCCTCCCTGTGGAAGAGCGGCGGCGACTCTCTGCTGATCACGGCGGGGACGTATGTTTCCAGAGGGACCACGGCCACCACCAGAAGCTGTCCGTTCCGCGCCGTGACGCGGAGCCTTCCCCCGACCCTTCGTCCCCCCATCCGAAGCTCCGGAACGCCGGCGACGTCGATGCCGTTTCCCGGAAGCATCGTCCCGCCGAATCGGATCCGGTCGCCGACCACCCCGACGGGAGCGTTCCCGGAAACTTCCGCCGCGAGCCTGCCGGTCGTATCCCAGGCGCGCACCGTGTCCGCCTCCAGCAGGACGCCTCCCGTTCCCTCGTGGATGCGCACCCGGAGAAAACGGGGTGCCGCGAGGCCGGGGAGCCGCGGCACCGACGGGACCCGCGGAGGGCGCTCGGAGACGGCGGGCGGTTTCGGGGGAGGAGCCGTCCCCGCCTCCTCCCCCGGCCTTCGCGGAGGCGCCCCGGAGCAGGCGAAGAGGACCGCGATCGCGATCCCGAAAAGGAGCGGGAGCGCGGCGCGGGCCGCGCTCCCGCATGTACGGCTCACCCGGAGTGCTTTTCCCCGGCCGATATTTTCGCCATTTTCGCCACTTCCATGAACGGCGTGAGCAGGTCGATCGGCACGGGGAAGATGGTCGTGGAGTTGTTCTCGGCCGCCACTTCCCGCAAGGTCTGCAGGTATCGAAGCTGGAGGGCGATCGGGTTCTCCGAGATGATCTTCGCCGCGTCGGAGAGCTTCTGCGCGGCCTGGAACTCCCCTTCGGCCGCGATGACTTTCGCGCGCCGTTCCCGTTCGGCCTCGGCCTGCTTCGCGATCGCCCGTTGCATCTCCTGCGGCAGGTCGATGTTCTTGATCTCCACCTTCGCGACCTTGACTCCCCAAGGCTCCGTGTCCTTGTCCAGGATCTCCTGGATATGGGTATTGATCTTGTCGCGTTCGGAGAGGAGCGTGTCCAGCTCGGCCTGCCCGCAGACCGACCGCAGCGTGGTCTGCGAAAGCTGCGACGTCGCATAGAGGTAGTTCTCGACGCTGATGATCGCCTTGTTCGGGTCGATCACGCGGAAATAGATGACGGCGCTCACCTTGATCGTCACGTTGTCCTTCGTGATGACGTCCTGCGCGGGGACGTCCATGGCCACGACGCGCAGGTCCACGCGGACCATCTTGTCGATGATGGGGATCAGCAGGATGAGGCCCGGCCCCTTGGCCCCGATCACGCGCCCCAGCCGGAACACCACGCCCCGTTCGTACTCGTTCAGGATCTTGATCGCGCTGTAAAGAAAGAATACGACCAGCACCACCGCCGCCGCGGGAAAATACATCGGCAAACCCTCCTTCCGCCGCCCCTATTCGTTCAGGGGATCAGCGACCATGTGATTCCTCGTTGCCCGAACGCCCCGGCTCGACGACCAGCGTCATTCCATGCACGGCCTTCACGGTCACCGGCTCCCCTTTCCGGACCGGAAGGACACTCCGTGCGTCCCACAACTCCCCGACGACGTACACCTTTCCCTGGCCGTCGATGTCCGTGGCCGCTTCCCCCGTCTCCCCCACCATCCCTTCCGACCCGGTAGCCGGCTTGCGGAACTGGCTGCGCACGGCCAGGGAGATGATCAAGCCGAAGAAGACCGCCGACAACGCGACCATGCCGATCAGCACGGGCCAGGAAACGCGCAGGAACGGGTCGGCGCTCTGGCGAAACAGCATGAGGCTACCGAGCACCATGGAGACGATCCCCCCTATGGCCAATGCGCCGTGCGACTGGATCTTCAGCTCGAGGAAGAAGAGGAGCAGGGAAAGAAGGATCAGGAGGACACCGGCGTAGTTCGCCGACAGGGTCTGCAGGGCGTAGAACCCCAGCAGCAGCGAAATGCCCCCGATGACTCCCGGGAACACCGCGCCCGGGGACGACAGCTCGAAGTAGATCCCGTAGATCCCGATCATCAGCAGGATGTAGGCGATGGTCGGGTCCGCGAGGGACGCCAGGACGCGGTGCCTCAACGCCATCGGGACCCGGGTCACCGTCGCTCCCTTCGTCCGGAGGACGAGGGCCGAATCCCCCTTCTTCACCTCCCGCCCGTCGATCCGGGCCAGCAGGTCCGGAAGATCCGTAGCAACGAGGTCGATCACCTTCTTTTCCAGCGCGTCCCCGGAGGAAAGGGAGGCGCTCTCCCGAACGGCGCTCTCGGCCCAGTCGGCGTTGCGCCCCGCACGGGTGGCCAGCGACCGCGCGTAGGCGGCGGCATCGTTTTCCACCTTCCGCGACATGGTGTTGTCCATCGTCCCGCCCCCGATATTGACGGGATGGGCGGCGCCGATGTTCGTACCCGGGGCCATCGCAGCGATGTCGGCCGCAAGGGTGATCAGGACCCCCGCCGACGCGGCCCGCGCGCCCGACGGGGAGACGAACACCGCCACCGGGACCTCGCACTTCAGGATCCCCTGCACCATCTGCCGCATCGCGGTATCCAGCCCGCCGGGGGTGTCGAGCTCCACCACGAGAAGGGTCGCCTTCTCCATCTCGGCACGCTCGATGACGGACGCGAGATAGTCGGCCGTGACCGGGGTGATGGGGGCCGCGATCGTGGCCACCAGGACCGGGGAGAGGGACGGGGCCGGCGTCGGCGGAACCGACGCCCCCGCCGGGACGCACGAAAGCGCCAGCAGGACGGCGGCGATGAGGAATCGGGATCGAAGGGTCATGGCAGTCGTTTCCTGTAGACGGCGAACTTCAGGTATTCGGTTTCGGGGACCGACAGCAGCACCGGATGGTCCGGCGGCTGGCCCCCCCAGGCGACCAGCTCGAGGTCGGCGCCAACATCGGCGGCGGCGGCGATCAAGGCTTCCTTCCATTTGGCCACATCGATGAGCTGGGTGCAAGACGAGGTGGCGAGCAGCCCTCCGGGGGAAAGGACCGAGAGCCCCATCCGGTTGATGTCCCGATACCCCCGCAGCGCACCTTCCCGTCCCTCCCGGGACTTCGTGAAGGACGGAGGGTCCAGCACCACGAGGTCGAAGCGCCGTCCCGACGCCTCGATCTCCCGAAGCGCCTGGAAGAGGTCCGCCGTTTCCCCCATCCACCGCGACGAGACGCCGTTCCGTTCCGCGTTCGCCCTCGCGGTCTCCACCGCCGAACGAGAGGAATCCAACGCCAGGACGCTCCTCGCTCCTCCGGCGAGGGCGTACATCCCGAACCCGCCCGCGGCGCAGAAACCGTCGAGGACGTCCTTCCCCTCCGCCAGGCGCCGTACGATGCTCCGGTTTCCCCGCTGGTCGAGGAAAAAACCGGTCTTGGGACCCGCCTCGACGTCCACGAGGAAACGGATGCCGTCGGTCTCGACCTCTTCCGACGGGGGACCGCCGCCCCGGACCGGTCCCTTGCGCTCGGGAAGCCCTTCGAGACGGCGGCCTCCCCCCTCGGACCGCTCGTAGATCAGCCGAGGGGACAGGGCCCGCTCGAGGGAGTCGAGGATGGGCTCCCGGACGGTTTCCATCCCCGCCGTCAGGATCTGCACGGAGAGGACATCGCCGTACCGGTCGACGATCAGCCCGGGGAGGAAGTCCCCTTCCGAATACATCACCCGCAGCACGCGCTCCTCCCCCATCCCCGCCCCGGCGCGCCGGGAAAGGGCGTCGAGAAGGCGCGACTCGATGAAGTGCGCCGCGGGTTCGACCTCGCCCCGGGACACGCGCCGAAGCGCGAGACGGACCCCCAGGTTCGCCGTGGCCGTTCCGAGGAATTCCCCGGCCCGGGAGAAGACGCGCACCCATTGCCCGGGCGGCATCCCCTCCGGGACCTCCCGCAGGTCGTCCCCGAACACCCAGGGGTGGCCGGACCGAAGGCGTTCCTCGCCTTTCCGGCTCACGCGGACGGCGGGAAGCGGCGGGGTCATTTCAGGTCCGGCAGGGAGAGGCGGCGCGCGATGGCATCGAAGTCCTCGCGCACTTCCGATTCCCGGGACGGGTCGCGCAGGATGAAGGCCGGGTGATAGGTCGGAAGGACGGGGATGCCGTCCAGCTCCCTCCACCGGCCCCGCGCCCGGGTGATCCGCTCCTCGACGCCGAAGAGGTGGTTGAGCGCCGTCAGCCCCAGGGTGCAGATGACCTCCGGGCGGATCGCCCGGATCTGCCGCATAAGGTACGGCAGGCACGCCTTCGCCTCGCCCGGGGTGGGCACCCGGTTCCCAGGGGGCCGGCACTTGACGATGTTGGCGATGTAGACGTCCTCGCGGGACAGGCCGATCCGCGCGACCCACTGGTCGAGCCGTTTTCCGGCGGCCCCGACGAACGGCTCGCCCTGCCGGTCCTCTTCCGCGCCGGGACCCTCCCCGACGAACATCAGCCGCGCGCGGGGGTTCCCCGTTCCGAAAACGATCGTGGAGCGCCCCTGGCACAGGGCGCACCCGCGGCATCCGGCAAGCTCGTTCCGGATCTCCTCGAGGGTCTCTTCCCGCAGAGGCGGGAGGGAGGGGGCGGAAACGGGGACGTAGTCCACGCCGACCTCCCGCAACCAGGCGGCCAGCAGTTTCCGGGTGGCGGCCTTCTTCATCCCTGGAGGAACTTCCGGCAGACGGCGCGCCAGACGGCGGTGGCGATCGCCGCCTTGGCCGCGGTGGCCAGGTCGAGGGCGGTCCCGTCGGAGAAATACACCCTCACCTCGTTGCTGTCGGAATCGAAGCCGATGTCGCCGCGGGAGACGTCGTTGGCCACGATCGCGTCGAGGTTCTTCCTCCGCATCTTGTCCCGGGCGTTGTCCTCGATGTCGTTCGTCTCCGCCGCGAAACCGATGAGCACCCGGCTTCTCTTCGACTGGCCGAGGGCATCGAGGATGTCGTCCGTTGGGACCAGGTTGATCCTCCCGATGAACTCGCCCTTCTTGATCTTCCGGGGCGCCGCGGACTCCGGGCGGAAGTCCGCCACCGCCGCCGCCATCACCACCGCGTCGGCGTTTTCCGCCGCCGCCACGACCGCGTTCATCATTTCCCTGGCGGAGCGCACCCGCTCGACCTTCAGGAACGGGGGGTCCGAAAGGCGGGTCGGCCCGGTCACCAGGGTCACCTCCGCGCCGAAGCGCCGGGCGACCGCCGCCATCGCGAACCCCATCTTGCCGCTGGCGCGGTTCGAAAGGAACCGGACCGGGTCGAGGTCCTCGACCGTCGGCCCCGCGCCCACGACCACCTTCTTCCCCTCGAGGATCTTGTCCGCCAGGAGGATCCGGGCCATCTCGAGGATCTTCCCCGTGTCCGCCAGCCGCCCGGGGCCCATGGTCCCGCACGCCAGTTCCCCATCGTCCGGATCCACGATGGTGACTCCCCGGTCGACGAGGACCTCGACGTTCTCACGGACCGCAGGGGATGCGTACATCTGGCTGTTCATGGCGGGGGCGAGCAGGATCGGCGCCGCCGTGGCCATCGCCACCGTGGACAGGAGGTCGTCCGCGATCCCGTTGCGGATCTTCCCGATCGTGTTCGCGGTGGCCGGCGCGATCAACAGCAGGTGGGCCCTCTGCGCCAGGGCGATGTGCCCGATCTCCGACTCGCTGATGAGGTTGAACATGTCGGAGTGGACCGGGTTCTTCGACAGGGTCTGCAGCGTGAGCGGCGTGATGAACTGGCTCCCCGACGCGGTCAGCACGACGACCACGTTGGCGCCTTCCTTCCGAAGCTCCCGGATGATCTCGCAAGCCTTGTACGCCGCGATCCCTCCGGTCACCCCGAGAACGATCTCCCTGCCCGCAAGCGTGGTCATGGATTCACGCCTCCCCGGTAAAGAATGGGTTGCTCCGCTTCTCCTCTTCGACCGTCGTGGCGGGGCCGTGCCCGGGGAGGAGGATCGTTTCGTCCGGAAGGGTGAAAATCTTCTCCCGCACGGCGCGGAAAAGCGCCTCGAGGGACCCGCCCGGCAGGTCGGTCCTCCCGATGGAGCCGGCGAAGATCAGGTCCCCCACGAACGCCATCCCGCCGACCACGTACGTCACATGTCCCGGGGAGTGCCCCGGGGTGTGGAGCACCCGGAACGGCTGGTCGGCGAGCATCACGGTGTCCCCTTCGTTCACGAGCACGTCGGGCGGGGGAGGCTCTGGGACGCTGAGCCCGAACATCGCCCCCTGGCGTCCGGCATTGCGCATCAGGTCGACCTCGCCGGGGTGGATGTGGACGGTCGCGCCGGTCCGCTCCTTCAGGAAGCGCACCCCGCCCACGTGATCGAAGTGCCCGTGCGTGAGCAGGATCTTTTCGAGGGTGAGCCGCTGCGCGTTCAAATGCCCGAGGATCCCCTCCCCGTCGTCCCCCGGGTCGATCACGACGGCGCCCCCGCTCTCCGGATGCCCCACGATGTAGGCGTTCTCCGCGAGCGGCCCCACTTCCACCACCATCACGCGCAACGGGGGCGATCCGTTCATAGCTGCCGGCTCCAGGATTGGAACAGGTCCGCATAGGAGTCCGCCATCCGGGTCGCCACGTCCCGGTCCTCGGCCTCGACCACCAGGTGGAAGTACGCCTCGTCCTGGCTCGGGTAGGCGAGCGCCCAATCCTCCCCCTCGAAGACCTTCACGCCGTCGATGAACTGGCTCGGCTTCCCCTTGGCGTGGTCCGCCAGCATGCGCATCAATGCCCCCTTGTGCTCCCATGCGCAAGGGACGTTCCGATGGATCAGCACGGTGGGCGGGATTTCCCGCAGGATGTCGTAGATGCCGCGCTCCTCGGCGGCCAGAAGCTCCATGATCTTCACGGTGGCGAACATGCCGTCGAAGGCGGGCTGGAACCGGGGGAAGACGAACCCGCCGGAGCCGTCCCCGGCGAAGACCACCCCCTCGCGGGCCGCCGTCTCGGTCAGCGGCCGCGGCAGCGTGCGCGTCCGGACCACGTCCATCCCGAAGCGGGCGGCGATCTTCTCGATGTTCCGGGACGCGGTGACGGGCACCCCCACCAGCCCCTGCCTCGCCTGCCGGCAGACGAGCAGGCAAACCACCTGCAGCGCCGTCTCGTCGGAGAGGGGGTCCCCCTTCTCGTCCACGAGGAAGATCTTCTCGCCCCCCGTATCGAGCATCACGCCGAGGTCGGCGTTCAGGGAGCGGGCGATCGCCGCGAGGTGCCGCATCCCCTTGTCGAACTCCTCCCGGGTCCGCGTGATGCGCGACGAGTCTAGGATGGCGTTCAGGGCCACCGTCTCGACGCCGAGCCTCCCCAGGATCCGCGGGAAGATGACGGAGGACGAGCCGTAGGAGTAGTCGAGGACGATGTTGTAGTTCCGGGAGGAGATCGCCTTCGTGTCCACGGATTTCAGGAACCCGTCGACATAGAAATCGAAGCCCCCGACGGGGAACGTGATCACCCCCGTTTCGTCGATGTCCGCCCGGACGAAGTCCTCCCGGAAGAAAAGGCTCTCGATCCCCTTCTCCATCCCCATGGAGAGGTCGAGCCCCGAGTCGTCGAAGAACTTGAGGTCCACGAAGGAGGGGTTGTAGGGGCTTTTCCGGGTGTGCACTCCGCCCCGCTCGTCGCGGTGGGACCGGGACAGGTACCGCACCACCGGCAGCGGGGTCACCCCGTAGTCGTGCACGTCGACGCCCACGGAGAGCATGCCCGTCATGATGGCGCGGTTGATCATCCGGGACACCTTGTGGCTGTCGCGGCTGGTGGACAGGACCACTTTCCGGCCGAACGTCGCGGCGTAGGACGCCCCGAGCTTGGCCGCGAACTCCGGGGAGATCTCGATGTTCGCGAGCCCGACGATGCCGTACGCGCCGAACAGGGACCGCGCCCACTTCTCCCCCCAGATGAGGGAGGAGGACAGCACCGCCCCGTCCTCCACCACCTTGTGGGGCCACACCTTGACGTTCGCCTTGACCTCCGCGTCCGTCCCGATGGTGCAGTGGTCGCTGATCACCGCCCGCTCCGCGAGGAACGCGCCGCTGCGGATCTTCGCCTCGATTCCGATGATGTTCTCGTGGATTCGGACCCCTTTGCCCACCTCCACCCGGGGCCACAGGACCGAGGACTGGATCACCGATCCGTCCTCTATGACGCACCCGTCCCCGGCGACGACGTTTTTCATGGTGACGCCGGCCCCGACGACGCAATCCTTCCCCAGGAGAACGTTTTCCAGGTCGGCCGTGTAGTCGACCCGGGATTTCTCCCCGATCCAGACCTTCCGGTCGCCCGCCTTGACCCCGTCGAAATCGATCCGGACCTTCCCCGCCAGGATGTCCAGGTGGACGTTCAGGTATTCGTCGAGGTTCCCCACGTCCTTCCAGTACCCGTCCGCGACGTACCCGAAAAGCCGGTCGCCGCGCTGGAGCATCGCGGGAAAGAGGTTCTTGCTGAAGTCGAAGTTCTTCTTCTCGGGGATGAGCGCGAGAACCTCGGGCTCGATGATGTAGATGCCCGTGTTGATCGTGTCGGAGAACACCTCCCCCCAGCCGGGCTTCTCGAGGAAACGGACGATCCGGCCGTCCTCCTCCGTGATGACGATCCCGTACTGGAGCGGGTTGGGGGCGCGCGTGAGGACGATGGTGACCGCCGCCTTCTTCTCCTTGTGGAACTCCACGGCCCGGGCGAGATCGAAGTCGGTGATGATGTCCGCGCTGATGACCAGGAAGGTCTCGGTGAGCCGCGACTCGGCGGACTTTACCGCCCCCGCGGTCCCGTAGTCCGCCTCGGCGGTGTGGTGGCGCATCGCGACGCCCCAGCGGGACCCGTCGCCGAAGTAGGAGCTGATCTTCTCCGGGAAGAAGTAGAGGAGCACCTCGTGTTCGCGGATCCCCTGTTTCGCGAGCAGGCGGACGACCTGCTCCATCATCGGCCGGTTCGCCACGAACGCCATCGGCTTCGGCAGCTTTTCGGTGAGCGGCCGCAACCTCGTTCCGAATCCTCCCGCCATCACGACCGCTTTCATGGTTCGGTCCTCCCCGGGAGATCTTTACGGTTTACAGGAAACGGATGAGACGCGTCATGCCGAAAAAACCGAAGGACAGGGCGAAGACCGCGAGAAAGACGGCGCAGGCGCCAACGACCCCGCGGTACACCCGGTCGGTGAACCACCCGCGCCCGGCCGACACCGCCGTCCCGACGAAGAGATACCACGCCGCGTCCGCCAGGATATGCCCGGAGAAAAACGCCAGCACTCCGATCGCCCCCTGGGTGCGGGAAAGAAGCAGGTATCCCAGCCCGATCGTCGCCCACCAGAGGGACCAGTACGGGTTCGACACGGAGGTGATGATCCCGTCGGCCACGGGGCGCATCCACCCGCCGGACGCGTCGACCGGATCCCTCAAGGCGGAACCCTTCACCTCCGCCTCGAAACGGAGCGTCCGTACCTCCTTCGCCATCCCCGCCGCCATCCACAGGAGCAGAACGCTTCCCACCAGGCCGATCAGGGCGGCCGCCATATCCCCCTTGAACCATTCCATCAGGCCGAACAGCAGGAAGAAAAGGAGCGCCCCTTCCAGGAGGGCGTGCCCGAGAACGAGGAGCGGAGCCGCGGCGAAACCTTGCCGCGACGTGTGCCGGATGGTGACGGCAAGAAGCGGCCCCGGCATCAGCGCCCCCGACAGGGCAATGATGAAGGAAGACAAGAAAATGGACGCGGGATTGCCGAAACCCATAATTAGTTTTATAACACAATTTCCCCGCGCCGAAATCGGGCGCGCGACCGGAGGATCCCATGCCGCAACGCAATCCGCTCCCCACCGCCGACGTCATCATCGAGGTGGGGGACCGCATCGTGCTGGTCCGCAGAAAGAATCCCCCCGAAGGGTGGGCCATCCCCGGAGGGTTCGTCGAGGTCGGGGAAACGGTGGAAACCGCCGCCGCCCGGGAAGCCCTGGAGGAAACCGGGCTCGCGGTGGATCTCGATTCGCTTCTCGGGGTGTATTCCGACCCGTCGCGCGATCCGCGCTTCCACACGGTCTCGACGGTCTACGTCGGCCGGGCGGGCGGCGACCCGGCGGGAGGCGACGACGCGGCGGAAGCGCGCCTGTTCGGCGAGGAGGATCTCCCCTCACCCATCGCCTTCGACCACGCGAAAATCCTCACGGACTATTTCCGGTTCAAAAGGACGGGGAAACGGCCTTTCTGAGCCCCCGCACCCGCGCCGCGGCGGCAAGGGCGGGGATTGGTATCCGCGACCTTCTTCAGGGTGTTGACGTGGAAGTCGATCTCTTCCTGCTTCACGCCCGGAGCCATGAAGATCCCGCGAAGCATCAGGTAGCCCGGGAATGTCCTTCCAGTCCGGCAGATCGATCCGCTCGTGATCGATGACCCCCAGGGAACAAACCCGCACCGCCGCGATCTTCAATCCGGTCGACATTCCCTTCATGGACGACACACCCTGCCCCTTCACTGCGATAGATTCCTCTCTTCCTAGGATAGCGCCTTGACGGCCTCCTCGATCCGGTCCAGTCCCTTCTCTATATTTTTCATCGACATGGCATAAGAGAGCCGCTGGCAAGCGTCGTCGCCGAACGCGACGCCGGGGACCGAGGCCACCTTGTGGTCCGCGAGCAGGTAGTCCGCCAGTTCGGCGGAGCCGTTGATCGCCTTTCCCGCCGGGGTCTTCCTGCCGTAGCAGCCGGAGAAGTTCGGGAAGACGTAGAATGCCCCCTGCGGCAGCAGGCACGAGACACCCGGCATTTCGTTCAACCGCCCGAACATGTAGCGGCGGCGCCGGTCGAATTCCGCGACCCACCCCTTGAGGAAATCCTGCGGCCCGTTCAGCGCTTCCACGGACGCCTTGTCGCAGAACGAGACGGGGTTGCTCGTGCTCTGTGACTGGATGTTGCTCATTGCCGCGACGAGCTCCTTTTCCGCCGCCACGTACCCGATCCGCCAGCCGGTCATCGAGTGGGACTTGGAAAGGCCGTTCACCAGGATCGTCCGTTTCCTGATCTCTTCGCCCAGGGAAGCGATGGACGTGAAGCGGAAGCCGTCGTACACCAGCTTCTCGTAGATCTCGTCGGACAGGACCGTGAGGTCGTTCTTCACGATCACCTGCGCCAGCGTCTCGAGTTCCTCCTTCGAATAGGCGGCCCCGGTCGGGTTGGAAGGGCTGTTCAGGACGATGAGCTTGGTCTTCGGCGTGATGGCGTTCACCAACTGCCCGGCGGTGATCTTGAACCCCGTGGACTGCTTCGCCTCCACGATCACCGGCGTGGCGTCCGCCAAAAGGGCGATGTCCGGGTAGGAGACCCAGTAGGGCGCCGGGATGATCACCTCGTCCCCCTCTTCGAGGAATGCCTGGGCCACGTTGTAGATCGAGTGCTTCGCCCCGACGGAGACGATGATGTTCTCCCTCTGGTACGTCAGGCCGTTGTCCCTTTTCAGCTTGGCGATGATGGCGTCCTTCAGCTCCGGGGACCCCGGAACAGGGGTGTACTTGGTGTATCCGTCGTCCAGCGCCTTCTTCGCGACGGCCTTGATATTGTCCGGCGTATCGAAATCCGGCTCCCCCGCACCGAAGCCGACCACGTCGATTCCCTGCGCCTTCATCTGCTTGGCCTTATTGGTGATCGCCAGGGTCACCGAAGGCTGGATCTTCCCGACCCTCTTAGAAAGCTTCATTTCCGCCTTGCTCCTTTCATCTTTTGGAATACCGAATCCCGCACCTCGGACGGCACCAGGTCGTCGATCCTCCCGCCGAATCTCGCGATCTCCTTCACGATGTTCGAACTGATGTACGAATGCTGCTCCCCGGTCATCAGCATGACGGTGTCGAGCTCCGGCGCCAGCTTCTTGTTCATGTGCGCCATCTGGAACTCGTATTCGAAATCCGAGATGGCCCTCAAGCCCCGCACCAGGACGCGCGCCTCGCGCTTCCGGGCGTAGTCGACCAGGAGACCTCTGAAGGAATCGATCTCAACGTTCCCCCATCGGCGCGTGAGCCGCTCAAGCATCCTGACGCGCTCGGCCGGAGGAAACAGCGCGTCTTTCCGGATGTTCAGGGCGACGGCGACGACCACCCGCGCGAACATCCGCGAGGAGCGCTCGATGATGTCCAGGTGCCCGTAGGTCGGTGGATCGAACGAGCCGGGATAAACGGCGGTAATCCTCATCGTGCCCCCTTCACCGTTTCGCTTTCCGGACCCTCCGGCCCGGAAGGAACCTCGTAGAACGCGACGCGCGTGTCCCCGTACCGTTTCTCCGAAGCCGGGACCCAGTCCGCGGGAACCTTCGCCTCCGGATCCCGGGCGGCGCTCTCCGCGACCACGATGGCGCCGGGTCTCAAGACCCCCGCCCGGCCCAGATCCTCCGCCGCCCGCTCGAGCATCCCCCTCCCGTACGGAGGATCGACGAACACCAGGGAGAACGTTTCCCCCCGGGCCGCGAGCCGCCTCAGGGCTTTCCGGTAATCCATGGAAAGACAGACGGCCGGAGACGCGTCCAGGGAGGCGAGGTTCGCCTTCAGGGCCTCGACGGCCGGCGGGAAGGACTCCACCAGCACGGCGCCGGAAGCGCCCCTGGAGAGCGCCTCGATGGCCATGGCTCCCGTCCCCGCGAAGAGATCCAGAACCTTCGCGCCGCCGACCCGTTCCCCCAGGACCGCGAAGACCGCCTCGCGCACCCGGTCGGTCGTCGGGCGAACGGCAAACCCCCGCGGCGCGCGCAGCGTCCTCCCTCGCCACTTCCCGGCGACGACCCTCAACAAACCCCCGAAGGCATCATTTTCGCCATTATTGGTATTTCGGCCGCGATCGTCAAGGACGTCCCGGGCCGCCCCCTCCCGCAGCGCGTGGTAGAATGTTCCCGAAATTCCGTCGGTTCCTCCGAGGAACAATTGGCCGAACAACCCATACTGCGCGTCGGTCGCATCCCCTACGCGAACCTCGTCCCCATCTTCCACGCCCTGCGGAGCGGCGGAGCGCCGGAAGGCGTCCTCTTCGTGGACGGGCACCCTTCCGAGCTGAACCTTCTCATGCGCTCAGGCGGCCTGGACCTTTCTCCGAACTCGTCCATCGAGTATGCCGTGCGCCCCGACCTGTACCTCCTGTGCCCCGGCATCTCCATCGCTTCCCGCACGCGGGTGATGAGCGTCCTGCTGCTTGCGAACGGGCCGCTGCGGGAACTGCCTCCCGACCCGATCGCGGTGACGGGCGCCTCCGACACTTCCGTGACGCTCCTCGAGATCCTGCTCGGCGAGTCGCTGGGGCGCCGGAACCCTCTCGTCCGGACGGATCTTGGGCCGGAAGAGGCGTTGCGGAAATTCCCTGCGTATCTCGCCATCGGCGACGAGGCGATCCGGGCGGCCGTCGAGGGGGCGGCTCCGCACATCATTGATCTCGGGGAATGGTGGAAACGGGAGACCGGGAAACCTTTCGTCTTCTCCCTGTGGATTGCCTCCCGCGCCGCGTGGGAAGGTTCGCGGAAGGGACCTCTCTCCCGGTTCGCCGCGGCGCTGATCGAGGCCAAGCGGTCCGTCCAGGAATCGATCCGCCGCGGGGAATACCCCTGGGGAGGTCCCGAATGGATTCCGCAGAAGTTCCGGGAGGATTACTGGCACTGCCTCTCCTACGACCTCGACGAGGAAGCGGAGGGACTTGCGCTCTTCTACCGGCTGGCGGCGAAATACGGACGGATCCCCAGCGCTCCTCCCATCCGCTTCCTCGAAAACACTCCCCAGCGGCCGTGATAAAATCGGATGATACTTCCCGAGGGAGACCGTCGATGATCGAAAAGGACATGAAGATCGATGAGATTCTCCGGCGCTTCCCGGAGACGATCCCCGTTTTCCGGAGGTTCGGGATCGACTGCGTCCAGTGCCAGCTGTCCGAGTTCGAAAACCTCGAGCACGGGGCCAGGGTCCACGGGATCGACCTCGACGCGCTGCTGTCGAGCATGAACGAGGCGCTCGAGGCGAAGCGGTAGCGACTTTCTTTTTTAGCCCCGGCGGAAATACTCCGCCCGGGCATCCTCGGATTCCCAGACGGTGACGCGCGCCACCCGGGCGGGCGCGGGAGTCCTTTTTTCCATCTCCTCGAAAATGTGCCGGGCGAGGTTCTCCGAAGACGGGTTCATCCCGTCGAAGGGGGGGACGTCGTTCAGGTACCTGTGGTCGAAGAGGGAAAGCAGTCCGGAGATGGAAGCCTTGATCTCCCGGAAATCCAAGGCGATTCCGCGTTCGTCGAGCTCCTCGGACTCCACCGTCACCTCGACCCGCCAGTTGTGCCCGTGCAGCCGTTCGCAGTTGCCCTCGTACTCCTTCAGCCGGTGCGCCGCGGCGAAACCGGACCGGACGGTGAGGGCATAGGTCCCGTTCATTTGTCCTCCATGGGCGACAAGGTGATCGAGGATTTCGATGCGGCGCGGGAGTGCCAGTTTCGAACCGCCCGGTCGATTTTCTCCTCCAGCAGCTCCGTCCGGACCGTTTCCTCGGTCAACCCGGGCGCGGCGTCTCCCTGCGCCAGGCGGCGCTGGTACTCCTTGAGGACGTCGTCGTTATTGATGTCGACGAACACGGCGACCCGCCGCCGCAGGAAATCGCGGATGAGGAGTTTCCGCTCCGTCCATTCCGAGATCTGCCGCGGGGAGATCCCCTCGCGGCAGGGCGAGGCGCACCCGGCCGTCCTTGCGAGGGCCTCCCGCACCTGGTCCGCCAGCAACGCGTTGTCCACCTGCCCGAGCACGAGCTTCCTCTGCTCCTGGAGCGCCAGCGTGTCGGCGACCAGCCGGTCCCGCGCCTCCTGGAGGGAAAGGAGCTCCTCCCGGCTTCCCGGCATCGTCGCGCACCGTCGGAGGCATTGCTCCCGGAGCACGTCGGAGAGGAACAGGACTTCCTTGTTGACGGAAGCCGCCGTCCCCTCGTAGAACCGGAACCCGTCGAGAGCGCGCGCGCCGGGCGGAAAAAGGAGCGGCAGGAGAAGCAGGAAAAGGACGCGCCGGATCAAGGCGACAGTTCGAAGGAGATGTCGAGGGCGGGAGCGGAATGCGTGATCGCTCCCACGGCGATCGCGGCGACTCCCGTGCGGGCATACTCCTCCACGTTCCCGAGGTGGATCCCCCCGGAGGCTTCGAGGAAGACCTCCCCTCCGAAGCGGACGACCGCCTCCCGGACCATCGATGGATTCATGTTGTCCAGCAGGACCGCGTCGGCGCCCGCGCCCACCGCCTCCTCGACCTCGGCAAGGGTTTCCGCCTCGACCTCGATCTTCACGAGGTGGTGGGAGACCCTGCGCGCGACGGCGATCGCCGCGGCGATCCCCCCCGCGGCCCGTATGCCGTTTTCCTTGATCAGGATGCCGTCCGAAAGGGAAAAGCGGTGGTTCACCCCTCCCCCCACGCGAACGGCGTACTTTTCCAGGACGCGAAGGAGAGGGGTCGTTTTTCTCGTGTCGAGGAGGCACGTGCCGTGCGCCGCGGTCTTCCCGACGAAACGGGAGGTCGCGGTGGCTACGCCGGAGAGGCGCTGCAGGAAGTTGAGGGCCGTCCGCTCCGCGCGCAGCAGAGCCGACACCGGGCCGGACGCCTCCCCCACGCGATCCCCCGCCGCCACTTGCCGGCCTTCCGGAACGAACGAGGCGGCAACCGAGGGGTCGACCTGGCGAAACACCTCCAGCGCGACGGGTCCCCCGCAGAAGATCCCCTCGCTCCGGGAAAGGAAGGTGCCGGCGCCTTTCCCGGGAAGCGCCTCCCCGAACGGATCGCCGAAAGGGGCGTCTTCCCGCAGCGCGTGGCCGACGAGCCGCTGATAGTGCGACCAGTGGATCACGACAGGTATCTGCTCACCAGTTCGAGGTTCTTTCCGAGTTTCTCCGTCTTCTGCTCGAGGGCGCCCCGCCGTTCGCGGAGGGCCTCCACGATGTCTTCCGGCGCGTTGGAGACGAACTTCCCGTTCTCGAGCTGGGCTGTGACGCGGGAAAGCTCCGCCCTCACCTTCTCGATCTCTTTCCTCAAACGCTTCGTCTCCCGGTCGAAGTCGATGAGTCCCGCCAGGGGGAGGCAAACCTCGATGCCGTCGACGACCGCCGTGGCGTCCTCCACGGGGATGTAGTCGGCGTCGACGTACGCCACGCGTTCCGCGCGGGCAAGACGCCGCAGGATCTCTTCGTGGTCCTTGAGGAACGCGAGCTCGCCGGGCTCCCCTTTCAGGCGGACCTCCACTTTCTTCGCCGGCGGAATGTTCAGTTCGCTGCGGATGTTCCGGACGGCTCGGATGACCTCCATCAGGTGGCCCATGTCCTCTTCGACGTCCGCGTCCGCCGCCGCGGCGTCGGAGGACGGGTATTCCCGGTCGTACAGGAGGCCACGGTCACCGGGGAGGGCATGCCAAAGCTCCTCGGTGATGAAGGGGATGAAGGGGTGCCCTAGAGCGATGATGGTCTCGTACACGCGCAGGAGCACCGAACGCTGTCGGGACCGGACCGGGTCGTCCGCCTCGGGATCGAGCGCGGGCTTGATCATCTCGAGGTACCAGTCGCAGAACTCATGCCACACGAACTGGTAGTATGCCGATCCCGCGTCGTTGAACCTGTACTCCTCGATGCCCCTCCGGACCTCGTCGATCACCCGCTGGAGCCGGGAAAGGATCCACCGGTCCACCACGGTAAGGTCCGAGGGAGGTTTCCGGCCGGTCGTCCCGTCCACGTGCATCGTGACGAAACGGCCCGCCTGGAAGAGCTTGTTCATGAAGTTGCGGTATCCCTCGACGCGGTCGTCCGACATCCGGATGTCGCGCCCCTGCGCGGCCAGCGCCGCGAGGGTGAACCGGAAGGCGTCCGTGCCGAACCGATCGATCACCTCGAGGGGATCGATGACGTTCCCCCGCGTCTTGCTCATCTTTTCCCCCCGGGCGTCGCGCACCAGGGCGTGGATCACCACGTCGCGGAAGGGGGCCTTCCCGGTGCATTCGATCCCCATCATCATCATCCGGGCGACCCAGAAGAAGAGGATGTCGAACCCGGTCACGAGGGCCGAGGTGGGGTAGTACCGCTCGAGGTCGGCGGTCTTCTCCGGCCACCCCATCGTGGAGAAAGGCCAAAGCCCCGAGGAAAACCAGGTGTCGAGGACGTCCTCCTCCTGTTTGAGCTCCTTCCAGCCGCAGAAGGGGCACTTGTCGGGCATGTCGATCTCGACGACGGTCTTTCCGCACGCGTCGCAATGGAACGCCGGGATCCGGTGCCCCCACCAGATCTGCCGGGAGATGCACCAGTCGCGGATGTTTTCCATCCACTCGTAGTAGGTCTTTTCCCAATGGGCCGGGACGATCCGGGTCTCCCCGCTCCGCACGGCCCGGATGGCGGGCTCCGCCAGCGGCTTCGTCTTCACGAACCATTGCATGCTCTCGGAGGGCTCCACCACCGTCTGGCAGCGGTAGCAGTGCCCGATGTTGTGGAGGTAAGGCTCCTCCCGGACCAGCAGCCCCTCCTCCGCAAGCTTCGCGACCACCGCGTCCCGGCAGGCGAACCGGTCCATGCCCGCGTAGTTCCCGGCGTCGGCCGTCATCTTCCCCGACTCGTCGATCACCCGGACGGAGGGGAGCTCGTGGCGCTTCGCGACCTCGAAATCGTTCACGTCGTGCGCCGGCGTGATCTTCACCGCGCCGGTACCGAACTCCCGGTCCACCATGGAGTCCTCGAGAAGGGGGATCGGGCGATTCATCAGCGGGAGGCGCAGCGTCTCCCCGATCCTCCCGGCGAACCGTTCGTCCTTCGGGTTCACCGCGACGGCAGTGTCGCCCAGCATCGTCTCCGGCCGGGTGGTCGCCACGACGACCCCCTCGCCGCCGGACCATCCGGGATAACGGATGTACCAGAGCCCCCCCTTCTTCTCCTCGAAGGAGACCTCCAGGTCGGACAGCGCCGTGTGGCACCGGGGGCACCAGTTGATGATGTACCGCCCCTTGTAGATGAGGCCTTTCCGGTAAAGGCGGACGAACGCCTCCCGGACGGCGCGGGACAGCCCCTCGTCCATGGTGAACCGTTCCCGGTCCCAGTCGCAGGCCGCTCCCAGGCGCTTCAGCTGCCGCAGGATCGTTCCCCCGCTCTGCTCCTTCCATTTCCAGACGCGCTCGACGAAGGCCTCCCGGCCCAGTTCCTGGCGGGTGATTCCCTCCTTCTTGAGCTCACGTTCCACCACGTTCTGCGTGGCGATCCCGGCGTGATCCATCCCGGGGATCCACAGGGCGTTGCGCCCGGTCATCCGGGCGTAACGGATGAGGATGTCCTGCAGCGTCACGTTCAGCGCGTGCCCCATGTGGAGCGAACCGGTGACGTTGGGAGGGGGGATGACGATCGTGTACGGCTCGCCCGGGCGGGACGGATCGGCGTGGAACGCCCCGGCGGCAATCCAAGCCGCGTACCACTTCTCCTCGGAGGCCTTCGGGTTGTAGGTCTTGTCTTTTCCGGTATCCGTGTCCGTTCCCTTTTCCTTCATGTCGACATCGGCTTTCCGGCCTGGTTCCGGATCCGGGAGATCTCCTCCCGGATCAGCGCCTCCGCGGTGGCCGGGATCACCTCCCAGGCGACGGCTTCGACCGATTCGCGGATTTTTGCCGAGAATTCCTCGGTAAGTCGGTCCATCATCTCCCACATCACCTTTTCCACGGCCTCGGAAGCCACCTCCCGGAAGATCGTCTCGGCCCGGGCGACGAACTGCTCCTTCAGCTCCGCCTGGAACGCCTCGTCCCGAACTGTCGCTTCCGCCGCAACCTCCGCTTCCGCCGCCTCCGGAGCTTCCTGTCTTTCCTGTAATTCCGCAATTTCCTCGATTTCCTCTATTTCCTCGATTTCCTCTATTTCCTCGGGCTCCTTCTCCTCTTCCGACGCGGCCGGGGGGCCGGTTTCCGCCGGGAGAGACGCCGGTTCCCCGATCTCGTCGATCGATACGTCGAACTCGTCGTAGTTCTCCGCCGCCTCCTGATCCCCGGCTTTCAGGAGCGCCGAGGCGAACAACTCCTCCCCCGCCTTCGTCGGCGCTTCCGGTTTCACCGCCGGAGCCTTTTCCTCGACTTCGTCCAGGACATCGCTGAAGTCCCAGCGCTCGTCCGCCGGAGGGGGGGCTTCCGGGGTATTCCCTATGGCGGGAGCCTTCTCGCGTTTTCCGAGGAGACTTTCCACCTTTTCCAGAAGTTCCATGGTTTCGAACGGTTTGAACAGGACCCCCTTCGCACCGCACGCCTTGAACCGCCCCTCGTCGAAGGGCGTAAGGGTCCCGGAAAGGATCAGGACCGGGAGGTCCTTTGCGGATTCCTCCCCGAGAATCGCCGCGGCGACCTCGAATCCGTCTTTCCCAGGCAAGGTGACGTCGGCGATCACCAGGTCGGGGGAGGTTTCCGCCGCCATGCGCACGGCGTCGTCGCCGTTGTCGATGGAGACCACGGTGATGTCCGATCCCTCGAAGGCAAGTTCGAACACTTTCTGGATGGTGGCACTGTCTTCGGCCAGCAGAAGTTTCTTTCGCATGGGCACCCCCGGATTGGCCACCATTTTAGGGATTTTCCTTTAGTTTTTCAATGAAAAGGAAGTCCACTTCCCCCCGGTCCGGGTCCGCGCCGCGCACCCGCACGCGCACCCGGTCGCCCAGGGCGATCCGCCGTTTCCGGTACGCTCCGACCCATTCCATCCGATCCCGGGAGAACCGGTAATCGTCGTCTCGCAGGGTGGAGACGTGGACCATCCCCTCCACCATCCAATCGGAGAGCTCGACGAAAAAGCCCGAGGGCACGAGGGACGAGACCACCCCCTCGAGTGTTTGGCCCACACGGCCTGTCATGAAGAGCGCCTTCGCCCGCGCCATCACCGCCCGTTCGGCGTCCGTCGCCACCCGTTCCCTGCCGGAAAGGTGTTCGCCGATCCGCGGTCCCTTTTCCGCAAGGGTGCGGAGGCTGGAAGCATGCCGGTTGTCGCCGAGGGCCGCCCGCAGGGCCCGATGGACGACAAGGTCCGGGTACCTGCGGATCGGCGAGGTGAAATGGGTGTAGCGCGAGAGCGCCAGACCGAAATGCCCCTTCGTTTCCGGGCCGTACCGGGCGAGCATCAGGCTCCGCAGGAGCATCATGTGGACCGCCCGCTCGTACTTCCCTCCTCGGGCGAGGTCCGCCCATGCCTGCAGGCGGGAAGCCACGTCCCGACGGTCGGTGGACCGGGACCGCCTCAAGAGCCGGCCCGCTGCGGCTTCGAACTCCTCCACCTTGTCGGCCGCCGGCTCTTCGTGGATCCGGAAAAGGAACGGATCGCCCCGCCGGGAGAGGAACTCCGCCACCGCGGTGTTCGCGGCCAGCATGAACTCCTCGATGATCCGATGGGACTCCCGCCTCGGCGCCGCGCGCACGGAGACGGGCATCCCCGCCTCCACCATGATTTCCGCCTCCGGCAGATCGAGGTCCAGCGCTCCCCTCCCGGTGCGGGCGAGCGCCAGCCACCCCGCCGCCGTCGCCATGTCGCGCAGCATCCGTCCGATCTCGCCCTCGTCTTCCCGGGCAATCCGGTCATGGACCTCGTCGTATGTAAGCCTGGCCCTGCTCCGGATGACGCCGGAATGGAACGAAGGGGGCCCGAGCCCCCCCCCTGGGCGGATCGTCACTTCCACGTTCAACGTCAACCGGTTCACGCCGGCCTTCAGGCTGCACACCCCCTCGGACAGCTCGGGCGGAAGCATCGGGATGCACCGGTCGGGGAAATAGACGCTGGTTCCCCTTCGGTACGCCTCCCGGTCGAGGGCCGAGCCGGGCTCCACGTAATGACCGACGTCGGCGATCGCAACGTGAAGCCGGAAACCGTCCCCCTCGGGGAGGAGGCACACCGCGTCGTCGAAATCACGCGCGTCGGCGCCGTCGATGGTGACGAACGGAAGGCGGCGCAGGTCGAGACGCGGGAGCGGATCGTCCCCGTGACGCAGCCCGTCATCGTGCGAAGAAAGGCGGACCGCCCGGGGGACCATCGCCGCCTCCCGGGCCGCTTCCTCCGGGAAAACGACGGGAAGATCCATGGCGGAGGACACTGCGAGGGAAAGCGTTTCCATCGTATGCGACTTTCCCAAGACCCGCACGATGCGGGCCCGCCCCTCGGAATTCCCCTCGGGATACTGGGTGACCTCCGCCAGGACGAGGTCCCCGGCTTCCGCGGAAAAACCCGGCGGGAGGTCCACTTCGAGGAGGAGGTCGGAATCGCGGTCGCGGAAACGCGCGAAGGATCGCGTCCCCCTCGGCGCGTACCTCCCGACGAACGTCCGGACCCCCCGTTCGAGGATCCGCTCGATCCGTCCGTACATCGGCGCGCCCCCGCGCCTCCGCTCGACCCGCACCTGCACACGGTCCCTGGGCCACGCGCCGGACAGGGCATGTCCCGGGATGCGGACGACGGGGACGTCCGGGTCCTCGGGGATCACGATCGGTCGCCCTTCCCGGGTGAAACGGAGCCGCCCTTCGACCGTCCTGCCTTCGCCGCCCCCCGGCCGGCGGGTCGAGGCGCCGTAGGGCGTTCCGGCCTGCGGCTGTTTCCCCCTGCCCCTCCGCGGGGGCTTCTTCGGCCGCTTGCCCGGAGGACCTTCCGGGTTCGCGGCCTTCAGGGCGGCCTTGAAGGCGCGACGCTCCCCTTTCTCGACGCCGGCCTCCCTGTACCAATCCTTGATGGTGGAAAGCCGTTCCCGAAGGGCGGCCCCGTTCTGCCGGATCCACCGCTCCCAGTAGGACTGGTCGTGCATCCGCGCCATCTCCTTCCCCGGGTCCTTCTTCCTCATCATAGGTGATATTTGGGGGTTGCCGCCACGGGAGGTTTTGCTATATTCTGCTTTTCCGCGACAAGCGTGCCGAAGTGGCGGAACTGGCAGACGCGCTAGATTCAGGGTCTAGTGTGGGCAACCACGTGGGGGTTCAAATCCCCCCTTCGGCACCAGATAACGCCAAAAGGAGCCCGGAGTAATCCGTCGGCTCCTTTTTTAATTCATCTGGTGCCGAAGGGGGGATTTGAACTCCAAGGCGCCGCCGAGTGATCAACGAGGAAGAGCCGCCAGGGATGGCGGCGGAAGGCGCCGCGGCCGCCGGCGGAGTGAGGGCATGGATGCCCGAGCGCGAGCCGGTCAAATCCCCCCTTTTCCAAATCGTGATAACAAACAGAGGTCATCGACTGATGCCCCACGTTTTCATTTTCGAGTGGTGCCGTCGAAGGGGATTTGAACGGGTGAGGGCCGCCGACGAACGGGAGGAAAAGCGCGACGCACGGGAGCGCGTCAGGCCCGAACCCTGCCGCCAAAGCCGATGGCCTGGCTGGGCCGCCCCACTCCCGGATTTAACACGCTCCCTGGGGTACCCCGCGATGAAAAGCCTTGGGGCAAGGCTCAGGCGGGCGAATCCCCCCTTCGGCACCATGAATAATAAGGGGTTACGGTCTTCTTGCCGTAGCCCCATTTCTCGACCTTAGTCATTTGTAACCGTTTTGTTACCACCAGCTAAGCTTTCCCCCTGATACCAGCTGGGATCTGTGTCTCGTCATCTATTTCCGCCGATGACACCATCTCGGGGGTGAGACCCCTTACGAGTCTTAAATCTGTTTGCATCAACCTCGTCCCCTTCAGCGTTGCTCTATGAAAAAACGTACCTTCAAAAGATGCTCCTACCATGGCGGCCCCGCTCAGGTCGGCATCAGAAAATTGAACGTAATCAAGTTTTGAGTATGAAAAGTCCGCCCCCTTCGCAGATATCCCGGTCAGATTTGCTCTCCGCATATCAGCGCTGTCGATCACAGCATCATCAAGACATGCGCCTCTTAGCCGGGCTTGCTCCATGTGGGAAGAATTGAGATTCGCCTTCGATAGATTTGCCTTCCACATCCTCGCCCGCTGTAGATGTGCCTCTTCCAGATATGCACCGCAAAGATTCGCACCAACAAGAGTTGCGCCCTCGAGGTGTGCTGAATCCAGACGCGCGCCTTCTAAGTCCACTTCGGAAGCCCTTACATCTTCCAGATGTGCCCTCCAAAGCCTCGCTCCTTTCAATCAGGCATTGCGTAAGATTGCATTCTCCAGGTGGGTATCGGTCAGGTGCGCTTTCTCAAGGAATCCTCCCGTTAAGTCATAACCACGTAGGTCCGTCCCATGAAGGTCGATAGGTCCAGACTCAGCGTCGATCCATTGCCTACGGCAAATAACAGACAATGCAGCCTGTATGTCTGTCTTTGTTACCACCTTCGACGGCGGCGGAGGAGGTGATGGAGAGGGAGACGGCGATGATGTTGGAATAGCTTCCTCACCACTGTGAACATCTTCCGGCTCTGCACCTTCCCCTTCCCACCGCGCGTTTTCTCTTATGAATGCGGTTAAAACCTCCATGACGGTCCAATGGTCTTTCTTTGAGTCCTTGGCGATTCTCTCAAGAGAATATATCCCTCCCAAGCGAACCTCCAACCTGCTGTTCCCCAATTGCTCGATTGCTCTCGTGAACCGCTCCGTAATTTGTCTGTCTTCCGAACTTCTGACTTCCTGCTCTACAGCCGTGATGCGCCGCCAATTGAGGTACACCCCCACCAGGAGCAGGAAACCGCCAATTATCTGAGCAATTGTTTTCCGGTACTCGTTTGCCAAGAGGGGGAAAGACTCATCCGTAACGTTCTCGCTATGATACTGGGCCTGCCACTCTGGAACTACCCAGAGAACGAGGACTATGCCGACAAGAATAAACAACCCGGCGAGATATCGGTGATTCGGGAGAGACCATTTTCCTTTATTCCGTTCAGGTTCCATTTCCAGCAATTATGTCATCACATGTGACCACTTTCCACTCCGGCAAACCTTCCACCGCTTTCCGTTTGTGCTCCGGGATCAGGTGGGCGTAACGCTTCATCATGCTGAAGTCCGAATGGCCCAATAAGTCCATCAGGGTGTAGTCATCCACGGAGACCCCATGTTTTCAATAGCCAGCCTGAAGGGCTACCCTTTCTCCCTGCACAGGTACAATCCCACGGAATCCATGGTCATGACCGTTTCGCGATTCCGGTTCGTCACCTCGACGGAGAAATCCACTATCCCCCTGTCGGGCTTTGAGCGGGAACGTCTGGCCGCCCGGACCGTCACCCGGATCGACAGCGCATCCCCGGGCCGCACCGGCGCAAGCCACCGCAGTTCCTTCACGCCGGGGGAACCCAGGCTCGCGACGGGGGAAATCACGTTGTCGACCAAAAGACGCATCGTCAGCCCGGCCGTGTGCCAACCGCTCGCGATCAGTCCGCCGTAGATGGATTGTTTCGCGCTTTCCGGATCCGTGTGGAAATACTGCGGATCGTAGCGCCGCGCGAAGGCGATGATCTCTTCTTCCGTCACCGCGATCGGCCCGTGCTCATGAACCTGCCCGACAACGTAATCCTCGAAGTACCGGTCGCCTCCCACGCGTCTACTTCGGCGCCGATGCGGGCAGCCGGACCGTCGCCACGCATCCGCCGCCGGAGACGTTCCCGAGCCGCAGCGTTCCCCCCGCCCCGGAGACGATTTGCCTGGCCACCGCCAGCCCCAATCCGGTGCGGAAAGACTCCGGCCGCGTCGTGTAGCCTTCCTCGAAGACTTTCTCCTCGAACCCGACGGGGACACCCGCCCCCTGATCCGAAATCGTGATCACGAAATCGTCTCCGTCCCGGGAAACGTCGACCGACAGTTGCCCCCCCTTGTCCGCCATCGACTCCGCCCCGTTGAAAAGGAGCGCCAGGAATGCGAGCCCGACGTCGCGCCGGTCGCCCTGAAGGTATCCCGGCGGGTAGGAAAGCGGCGTCGTGACGGCGCAGCCGCCGCGGCACAGGTCGTACCGGGCGAACAGGAGCAGTTCGGGAATCACCTCCCCCGGCGCGAAGAACTCCCGTTCCGGGGAATGCGGCCTGACGTATTGCGAATACTGCTTTATCAACGCCGCGATCTTCTCGCCCGCCGAAAGGATCTTGCCCGCGCTGGCGACGACCTTCTGCTCGTTGGACGCGGAGATCTGGATGATCTCGGAAAAACCGATGACCACGCTCAGGTGGTTGTCCACCTCGTGAGCCAGCCCCATGGCCATCCTTCCGAAGAGGGACAGCCGGTACACCTCGATCATCTTCCTGTCCATGAACGTCACCCTTTCAGATCTGCATTCCGAGAACACCGCCCCGCCCGCGCCGCTTCGAGTCGTACATCAGCCGATCGGCGATGTCGAGGATCTGGTCCCTGGCGGTCGATTCGGGACCGCACACGGCGTATCCGATGCTCGCGGTGAAGGAGACGGCGCTCGACCGCTCCACGTCCATCCGGATGGCGGCGATCCCCTCGGCGATGCGGCCCGCAATGACCGCCGCGGAGGACAGGTCGGTTTCCGGGAGGATCACCGCGAACTCGTCCCCGCCGTACCGGGCGGCGATGTCGGTCTTCCTCAAATGCGCCCCCAGCGCCCCGGCAACCAGCGCGAGCACCCGGTCCCCCGTGATGTGGCCGTACGTATCGTTGATCTCCTTGAAACCGTCGAGGTCCATCATGATGACGGCCATCGGCCGGTTGTAGCGGCTCGCACGCTCGAGCTCGATCGAGAGCTTCTCGTGGAACGATCCATGGTTGTACAGAAGCGTCAGGGAATCCTTTTCGGCAAGGGACTTCACGAACCCGAACAGCTCGGCGTTCTCCATCGCGATCGCCAGGTAGGACGCCAGCACCCGCATCGTCGGAAGAAGCTCCGGCTTGAAGGCGTTCGGTTTCACGTGGTGCAGCATCAGCACGCCGATGCACTTTCCCTTGGACTGAAGGGGAACGCAGAGCAGCGACCGGACGTCCCGGCGCAACCAGCCGAAATAGTGCGTTTCGGGCGACTCCTTGACGTCGGGAACCCATGCCGCCTCCCCTGTGAGGAACACCTTTCCCGCAATCCCCTCCCCCGGCGAAAGGTCCGGCGGCGTCGCGTCGTTCGGGTCCCCCCCGGCCGATGCCTTGGCGACCAGCTTGTTCCTTTCCTCGTTGTAGAGCATGATGCAGAAATCGTTCAGGTCCAGCCTCCGCATCACGCGCTCGGGGATGATCCGGTAGAGTTCTTCCGGGTCCAGGGTGCCCGCGACGGCGGTCGATACTTCGGCGATCGTCCGCAGGTACTGTACGCCGGCTTCGAGGCTCGCCTGGCTCTCCTCCCGGGCGCGGACCGCCTCGCGCAGCGTCGAGACCGACCGGTCCAGCCGGGCGGAGATCGCCTCCGCGAGCGGAAGCAGCGGCCCTTCCGTCGCCGGAAGCACCCCCCCATCCCCGGCCGCCACGTCTTTCCGCAGGCGCTCCACGGGACGGACCACGTGCCGTTCGAGCAGGATGTAGCTCCCGATGGCAAGGATGGCCTCCCCCGCCGCGGCACCGGAGAAAAAAACCGCGCGTTCCCTTCGTGTCCCGTTCAGCAGCAATGCGAGCAGCAGGGTGAGGGCAAACAGCCCTCCCCAGAAAAACGAGAATATGGCGCGCCATCCCGGCATGATGGGAAAGTTATCACGATTTCCGGCCGTTCGAACGCGGAATTTCCCGGGGTCAGAAGACCATCCCGATGGTAAAGCTCAATTCTCCCGGGGATTCCCCGGGGCGGCGGTCCAGTTTCCACCCGTAATCCAGGCTGATCGGCCCTACCGGGGTCACATACCGAAGGCTCAATCCCGCGCTTTCCCTGAGGTAGAACCCGTTCAGCGGGTCCTTCGAAAGCCAGATGCTGCCGGCGTCCACGAAGATCGCCGTCAGGAATCCGTACTGCAATGGGAACCGCATTTCGACATTGAATATCAATTGGTTGTTTCCTCCGGTGGCGGACCCGTCCGACCCGCGGGGCCCGAGGGAATCCTGCTCGAACCCCCGGACCGTCGTCCGCCCTCCGGCGAAATACCGCTTCTGTATCGGGACCTCGGGGGTCGACCCGTAGGGCCGGATGACGCCCGCGCGGGCGGAGAGGGCGAGCGAGTTTCGCCGCACGACCGGAAGGTAGTAGCTCGTCTGCCCGGACACCGACCAGAAGTTGACCTGCGAGCCGAGAACTTCGGTTCCCAGTTCCACCCCGCCGGAAACGAACGACCCCTCCTTGGGATTGAACGGGTCGTCCCGGAAATCGAGGACGATGAGCGCGCGTACGCTGGCAAGGTTCGCCCTTCCCTGGTCCTGCTCCGAGATCACCGCGCCGGGCTGGACATCGACCGTCTCGTCGAGGGAAAACTCGTATTGCAGCGAGACGGTAGACCGTTCCAGGATCTTCTCCTGGATCGCCGCGATCAGCGCCTGCTTCCGCAGCGAGAAGCTGGGACGCTCCTGGAACTGGTGGGAAGCGGTCAGCACCCCCTCCCACTTCCACCGGTCCCCAAGGACGTACGGCTCCCGCAGCTCCGCCTGGTAATTCTGTTCCTTCTGGCCGACCAACGCCCGGCCGGAGAGGCTTCTCCCGAGGCCGTCGATGTTCTTCTCCTTCGCGAAGACCGATCCCCGGATGCCCGTCTCGGTGCCGTAACCCCCCCCGAGCTCGACATCGAGGAACATCGTCTCTTCGACCTCGACGACGAGGTCGAGCACGCTTTCCTCGGGCCGCTTGACCCGTTGCATCCGCACGCTTTTGTACAACCCCGTCGCGTAGACCGCCTGCTGGAACTTGAGCAACCCCTCCTCGCCCGCGAACCCGCCGGGGGCGATGGGATTCTCCCGGAGCACCGCGGGGGCCCGGGTAAGGAGGTTTCCCTGGACGACCACGGCTCCGAGCCGATACCGCTGCCCCTCCGTGATCCGGAACCGCGCCGCCGCGCTGTCGGTCCCCTCGTCGAAATCGAGCGTCCCCTCGACGATCGCGTCCAGGAAGCCCGCGTTGCGGTATTTCTCCGCGATGGTTTCCTGGTCGCGCTCCAGCCCGATGTAATCGACGAAACGGCCCTCCCCGTTCCGCATCGAGGCGAGAAACTCCTCCCTCAGGAAGTGATCGTTCCCCTCGAACGCGATCTTCCGGAGCCTGTACCTCGTCCCCTCCTCGACGCGGATGGTCTTGGTGATCCCCCCGACCCCGTCCCACTGGTTGTCCACGCCGGCGATTTTCATCCCGACGTACCCTTGCGTCTGGTAATACCCGATGACGGCCTTCAGGTCCCGGTTCCACTCCTCGTCGTCGTACTTCCCGGACCCGGTGATCCGGTGGAACGTTCCCCGCTTCCTCGTGATCATCTGTCGCAGCAGGGTTTCTTCCGCGATCTCGCGGTTTCCCTCGAACCGGATTTCCTTGATGTGTCCCGCCATCCCCTCCCGGACCGTCACGACCAGCGGGACGATCCCTCCGGTTTCCTCCCCGATGGCCACATCCACCTGCGCCTGGAAGTACCCCTCTTTCAGGTAGAAGGAACGGACCCTTTCCCTCAGGTCGTAGACCAGGGCCCCTTCGGTCGACTCCTCGCCCTCGTGGAGGCCCGCCTCCTTCGTCAGCGTTCCGTGGGAGAACCGGCGGACGCCTTCCCAGCGGATGTCGTATCGTTTCCCCTCTTCCACCGCCACCCGCGGGCATAACCCCCCTCCTTCGCCGCACCCGGGAGTGGATTCGTCGACCTGCACGGTCAGGTACCCCGCCTTCCGGTATTCCGAGAGGAGTTTCGGAATCCCTTCCTCCCACCGCCTGAAATCGAAAGGTTCGCCGATCTTCACCCCGAGGATCTCCGGGATGCGTCCCGCCGGGAACACGGTTGCGCCCGGAGTGTCGAGCCCCTTCACGACCGCGGCTTTCCCCTCCTGCACGACGATCCGGACCCTCCCCGACCCGTCCGCGACGCTGCAGGAGACCACGATGTCCGCCTTTCCTTCCGTGAATCCCTTCCGGGCAAGGAACGATTCCACCGCGCGCCTTGCCTCCGCGAGAGACTCCGACGGCAGCGCCCCGCCCCTCCGGATCCGGGACGCCGCGATGACCTGGGCCGGCGGCAAGACCTCGTGGCCCGAGACGTCGATCGTGGCGACGAGCGGGACCGGGTGCAGGAAGAACAGCACCTCGGCTTTCCCCCCCTCTTCCCGCACGTACGCCGTCACTTCGCTGAAGACGGACTTGGTGTGGAGCCGCCGGATGGAATCCCGGACAACCTCCCGGGAAAGCGGATCCCCGGCCCGCAGCGTGACGAGCCCGTAGAGTTCCTCGTACGATAGCTGGTAAGGGGAAGCCGCCCGGAAGGAGACGTCCGAAACGACCGTTTCCGCCGCGCCGGCGGGGAAAGGAAGCGCGAGCCATCCCGCAGCCAGGAGAACGAAGAGCCGGCTAATCCCTGCCATTGAAGAGGCCCTTCAGGGATTGGAACCGGTACCGCACTTTTAGGTCTCCGCTGACCTGCCCGGGGGTCGAGCTGGTGGAGCTTTGCCATCCCCCCTCCAGGTAAACGTTTTCGCGGAGGCGGACCTCCCCGGAAGCGGAGGTTTCCGAAGTGGCACCCACGCTCTGGGACAGCGATACGGACAACCGGTCCTCGAACGACTTCCTGACGACGAACCTCGGCTCGAACGACTGGGTGGTCTGCGAAAAGCCCGTCTCGATGGAGAATTTGTCGAGCCCCACGGCCCCGCGGATCTTCTCGTCCACGCCCCCCAGGCTCCCTATGGCGATGGCCGCCCCCTCGACGGTCGCGGTGCCGCTCGAGGACCTGGCCCCCGAGCCGAGCAGCGTTTCCGTCGTGACGCCGAACGACAGAAGGCTGACGATATCCGTTCGGCTCAACGGCGGGTCGGACGTGAAATCCACCTCGGGTTTCTCCAGGGTTCCGGAGACGAGCACGGCCAGGATGTAATTCCCCTTGCGGGTCTCGGCCCGCGCATCGAGGCGCGGGTTGTTCCTGCGCGGGTCCTGGAAGTCCACGGTGACCCGTTTCAGCTCGTACTTGTTCCCGTAGAACTCCACGTACCCCTCGTACACGTCGAAGGAACCGAGGACGATCACATTCCCGGTGTCCCCCTGGATCTTGAACTCCCCGCTGGCGCTCACGTCCGCCAGGTTGTTCTTGATGCGGATCGTCCGGTCCGCAACGACGTCGATGTCGAGGCGCACGCGGAAATCCGTTTTTTCCCGGCGCGCGACGACGTCCGAAAGCCTCCGGCGGAAATCGAGGAGCGCCTTTTCGGGATACATGTTCCGGGTGTAGCGCGCGGACTGCACCTCGACGTCGCCCGTCGCCAGCAGGTCGTCCAGCGGACCGAACAGCTCGACGTGCCCCTGGACGACAGGGCGAAATTCATCCGGGTAAGGATACCGCATGTCGAAGAAATCCACCGAGAAGTATATCCGCTGCCCGGCGTCCATGTTGAGGGGGACCTCACCCCAGCCGTCGATGTACCCGCCGCCGCTTCTCCCCTCGAAGTGCTCGAAAACGATCTTCTCCCGGCTGATGACCGCTTCGGCCCTCAAGGCATCGAATTGCTGCGCGTACCCCCGGAAGGACAGGGTTCCCCCCTCCAGCTGTCCCGTCCCCACGATCGTCGGATCCGACCGGTTCCCGGTGACCCGGACCTCGAGCGTAACGACCCCGTCGAGGCGGTCGAATACGCCCGGAACGGCGAGCCGAACCACCCCTGCGGGCAGTTTCCCGTCGATGCGCGCATCGAGCTCCCCCTGCCATGACATCTTTCCCGCGACCCGCACGGGAGCGCCCGCGGCGGTCAGGGTACCGCCTTCCCAGCGGATCCCTTCCGGGTCCATCGTCGCGGCCAGACCTTTTCCGGAAAGTTCCCATCCTCCTTCCCGGTACGTGAGCGAATCGATCCGGATCGACCCCGCCGTCCTGTCGAAAGCCCGGAGCGCGCCGCTGATCCGGGTCCGCCCGCTGACCGAAAAGCGCCTCCTGTCGTCCAGCGGAGCGCCGTTGATCGGCTCACCGACCGAAAATGGACCCTCCAGCCGGAACCCGTAAGGTTCCCGCAGGGAGAGTTCCCAGGCAAGTCGCGTGTCGGGACCGCTGGTGGACAGTTCTCCGGCAAGGACGTCCCCTTCCCTTTTCCCGGAAGCCCGGAATTCCCTGAAGCTCAGCGCCCCGACGGCGGGCCCCTCCGCATGAACCGATCCATGAAGGTCCGGGAACGCTTCCGGGATGACCGTTTTCCCCTCGACCAGTCCCGCCAGGCGAACGACGCCCCCCGCCTCGGCCGACCAGCTGCCCTCTGAGGCAACGCCTTTCCGCCCCGCAACCGCCAGGAGGAACGACGTCGGCAGGGAGGAAAGCGACAGGGAGACTTTCGCCGGCCATTCCCCCCCCCTGCGGACCTCCCCGGAAAGCGTCATGCGGGGGGAATCCGCCCCGATGACGAAGCTGCCGGCGGCGGCACCGAGAGTGCCCTCCGCGCGGACATCCGAGATCCGTTCCGTCCCTACGGTCAGCTCCTTCGACGCCGCCGATGCCCTCGGAAACTCCCACCCCGCCGGGCCGTCCCTGGCCTCGATCCGGGCGTCCACGACTCCCTCCACGTCGCCGATGGCGTCCCGCCTCACGAGGGCGAGCGCCTGGGAGATTCTCAGGCCGGCGATGTCCGCCGTCGCGTTCGTCCCCTCCCCGGTGCCGCCCTTCGCGGTGACGCGGACGAACCCGTCCCCGAATTTCCCCTCGCCGCCCGCCGTCCAGCGGCTCTCCCCGCCCGCTTCCCCGTATCCCCCTTCCGCCTTCACGGAGACCAGCGGGATCCCGCGGACGACCACTTCCTTCGATCGGAATACCCCCGAAACATCGATCGCGCCCGGCGCAAGCCCGATCCGTCCGTCGACCTCCGCCATTCCCTTCGCCCCGTCGAGGTATTCCCGGATCCTCCCCGGATCCTTCCCGAGCGAGGCGAGAACGGCGGCGACCCACTTTCCGCCGTCCCCGAGGTCGATTTCTCTCGCCGTGACCGAGACGCTCGTCCGTGCCCTGCCCGGCTCCATGGGGGACGTGGCCGTCCCGACGGCGGTGACCTTGAAGGAATCCGCCGGGATGTCGCCCACGAAATGGAGCGCGTCCGACGGGACCCCGTCGATTTTCACCGTGGCGGGAACCGGTGGAAGGGACCATGCGGCGAGCGCGGAGATCCTGAGGGAAGCCTTCGTGCGAAGGCGATTCACGGGCCCCGAAAGCTCCCATTCCCCGGCTACGCTCCCCCAGGACAGCGGTTGCTCGAAACCGTACTCCGCGGCCCTCCCGGACGGGACCTCCAAGGATCCGAGAAGCCGGACGGACGGGCCGGACGATAGGATCTCCCCCGCTCCCCGGAGCACCGCGCGTCCCGCGCTCAGGCGGAACGATTCCAGGCGCACCGAGCCGTTTTCCGAAAGGTCGGCGGAGACGTCCGCGGAGAGGGGAACACGGACCTTGAATCCGTCCTGGTCCCGGGAGCGCGGCATCTCCACCCCCTCGGGGAGAGACAACGACACGCCCCCTCGCAGGCGGTCCTGCGTTCCCGAAAAAGACACATCGAGATTAGCCGTCCCCGCGAGCCGGAACGGGACCTCGAGGTCGGCCCAGGGCACGGCGGCGAGAGAGAAGCGGTGGAACGCACCCTTCCCCTCCGCCCTCCCCGAATCCAGGGCGTAACTGCCCGTGGCATCAGCGTCTCCGCCCAGGAGCTTCGCACGGGCGCGATCGAGGCGCACGACGCGGCCTTTGAGCGACAGCGCCGCCTCGGCGTCCGTTACGGCGGTCCCGTAAAGGTCCCCGCCGCGCAGGGCGATCCTGGCCGTCCCGTCCGGGTCGTCCCAGGGGCCGGCGACGGAGACCGAGAACTCCGCCTTGCCGCCCCGGATCCCGCGCCGGGCGAACGCGGCCCCCGGAAAGCCGCCGGTGATCCATTTCGCGAGATCGACATTCCCGGACGCCTTCAATTCCACGAGCTGCGCCGCGGTTTCGAGGAACCCGGAAAACCGGACCGAGGAGGCGGCTCCCCACGCACGCACCCGGCGGACCTTGAAGACGTTTCCCTTGTGGACGAGATCCGCTTCCAGGGACGGGAACGGCCAGGCGGCGCTCCCTTCCCCGGCAACCGAGATCTCTCCCCTGGCGCGCGCGACGGACGCGTGGATCCGTGTGCCGTAAAACCGCCCTTCGCGGATGCGCAATTCCCGGACATCCGCCTCCAGGCGGCGTACCGGCCCCAAGGGGCCCAGGAGCAGCGAACCGTCGACGAAGAGGATTTCCGGGAGCGACCCGCCGGACCGCTTCCCCGAAGAGGAGAGCTTTTCATACAGCTGGCGGTTTCTCTCTCCCGCTTCGACCCGGAAGTTCCTTACCCTGATTCGGGAAACCGGGATCTCCCCTCTCAGCATCCGAAACGGAGAAAGGGAAATTTCCACGTCTCCCGCGCTTGCCAGGAACCGGTCCGCGGAGGCGTCGCGCACCTCGATGTCGTGAAGGGAAAGGTAGAGGTGAAGGAGGTGGAACTTCAGCCCGCCGTGGCGGATATCCAGCCCGTATCGCGCGGCGGCGGCGGCGATTTCCCCTTCGGCACTGCGCAACCTCTCCGGGATCTCGATCGACAGCCGCCACCCGGCCCATGCCAGGAGAACGACGAGGATGCCTCCACCAAACCACCGGATCCATCGCTTCGACATGGAGTAATTATAGAAGAAAACGGCCGAAAGCGAAGGGCGTCGCCCCCCGGGGGGCGACGCCCTTCTTCATCCATCGAAACGCCGGCTCCGCGGCGGCAGGTATTCTATGGAGCGGGCGACCGGATTCGAACCGGCGACGTTCAGCTTGGGAAGCTGACATTCTACCCCTGAATTACGCCCGCTCGCGTTGGTACCGTTTACCACAAACCGGGGCGGGAATGCAACGGCGCATCCGCATCAGGAACGGCACCGTTCCGCCCGGGCCTCCACGTCCCGATATCCCGGAAACTCCTCGCTCAAGGCAAGGAAGATCCTCCCGGCCTCTTTATCCCGGCCCGCGCGCGACAGCAACACCGCCTTGTAGTACCGCAGATCGCGCTGCTGCTCCACCTTAAGCGATTTCGCCTCGAGCGCCTCGTCGATGGCGGCGATCCCGGCGTCGACGTCCCCCATCTCCGTGAGGGTGTCGGCGAGCATGGAAGTGGCTCCCACCAGGAGTTCGGGCTTTCCCATCGACAGCCGGAACTCCTTCACCGCCTCCTCGTGCAGCCCCATCTCCTTGTAGGCGATCCCGAGATTGTACCGGGTTTCGAGGTCCGAAACGCCGATCTCTTCGTGGACCTTGGCCTGCAACCGGCCCAGCGCATCGCGGACCAGGTCCGCGTCTTCCGTGGATTCCCCCTCCTGCGGGGGGGGTTCGGTCTTGGACGGCGGGGGCGTAGGCGGCTCCGCGGACGCGGCGGCGGCTTCGGCGCGTTTCCGGATCACCTCGGCGAAGGAAAACACGCCCGTCTCAAGGGGGTTCCATCCCTCGCGGATCAACTCCAGGACCTCGCGCATCTCCGCGACCCGATCCTTATGGCCGAGCTCTTCCTCGTGCCGGATGATCCGCGTTAGGAGCGGTACGCCCTCGTCCGGCATCCCCGCGGAGGCCCAAAGGAACCCGCACGGCTCGATGATCCCCAGGTCCTTGTCGGCCTGGTGGACCAAGGCACGGAGCCGTTCCGTGAATTCCGCATACATGCCGGATGCCACCGTGTCCGGGACGGCCTTGCCCAACTCGTTCACGGCCTCCAACAACTTCCTCTGCCCGCGGAAAATGTCCGCGATGTAGATATGGGGCAAGGGATTGCCGCGCATGAACTCCGCGATCTGGCGGAAGAAGTCGAGCCGCTGCTCGTCGGACGAGAACCGGCCGGTCTCCCCGGCGATTTTCCTAAGCTCGGTTTGCGCGTCGGCGGAAAGCCCCTCCGCGGAAAGCAGGCGGATCAGCCATTTCTGGAAATCGTTGTTTTTCTGGTCGTGCTTGAGCATCTGTCGCAGGACCGCGATCGCCTTGCCGGCGAACCCGTCCTTCTCGTAGAGAACGGCGGCCCGGGCAAGCTGGTCGAGGCCTTCCACGACTTCCCCGGTCCGCATGAGGAAAATCCCGAGCTTCTGCCGGGCCTGGGGATCGTTGGGCGCCGCCTGGACTTTGCGGGACAACAACACCCGGTCGTCCTTGTCCTGGGACGAAAACGCTTTCTTGATGGAATCGAGGATGCTCACCCTATGCCCCCGGCATCACGGACGTTGCTTTTCCAGGAAATTCGTCGACAGCCTCGCTTCGACGAAGTCGGAATTCACCATGATCTTCTTGTGGAAGTTCACCGTCGTGCGGACCCCCTCGATCCGGACCTCGTCGAGGGCGCGCCGCATCCGCATGATGGCCTCGTTCCGATCCTCCCCGTGGACGATCAGCTTTCCGAGGAGGGAATCGTACGTCGGGGGCACGGTGTATCCCGCGTAGATCGCCGTATCGATCCGGACGCCGAACCCCCCGGGGAACCGGCACGAGTGGATCGGCCCGGGAAACGGGAGGAACGTCTCGGGGTCCTCGGCGTTGATGCGGACCTCGATGGCGTGCCCGCGCAGCTGGATGTCCTCCTGCGCGTACCGGAGTTTCTTCCCGTCCGCGATCCGGATCTGCTCCCGCACGATGTCGATCCCCGTGGTCATTTCCGTGACGGGATGCTCTACCTGGATCCGGGTGTTCATCTCCAGGAAATAGTACTCCCCGTCGGGAATGTAGAGGAACTCGACGGTCCCGACGTTGTCGTATTTCACTCCGGACGCCGCGTCGACCGCCGCCTTCCACAGCCCTTTCCGCACCCTCGCGGGCACTCCGGGCGCCGGCGACTCCTCGATCAGCTTCTGGTGCCGCCGTTGCATGGAGCAGTCGCGGTCCCCGAGGTGGATGATGTTGCCGTGGCGGTCCCCCATCACCTGGACCTCTACGTGCCTCGCGTTGTCGAAATATTTTTCGATATACACGTCCGGGACGCCGAAGGCCGAGAGCGCCTCCGACTGGGCCGTCAGGAAGGCGTTGATGAAGGAGGCCGGGCTGTGGACGATCTTCATCCCGCGTCCTCCCCCGCCCGCGGCCGCCTTGACGATCACGGGAAACCCCAGGTCCTTGGCGATCCGCAAGCCCTCGTCCTCTTCCGTGATCGCCTGTTCGCTTCCCGGCACGACGGGGACCTTGACTTTCTGCACCGCCCGCCGGGCGGCGATCTTGTCCCCCATCAGGCGGATGGCTTCCGACGAGGGACCGATGAACTTGACGCCGTAGTTCTGGCAGATCTCCGCGAACGCCGCGTTCTCCGCGAGGAACCCGTAGCCGGGGTGGACGGAGTCGGCGTCGGTGATCTCGACGGCGGAGAGGATGGACGGGATGTTCAGGTAGCTTTCCGCGCTGGGCGGCGGCCCGATGCAGACGGACTGGTCGGCCATCTTCACGTGGAGGGCGTCCCGGTCGGCTGTGGAGTACACCGCAACCGTCTTGATTCCCATCTCCCGGCAGGTCCGGATGATCCGGACGGCGATCTCGCCCCGATTTGCGATGAGAACCTTGTGGATCATGGCGCTCCCTTACTCCGGAAGGATGTGGAACAGCGGCTGGCCGTACGCCACGGGCTGGGCGTTCTCGACGAGGATCGCCGCGATCGATCCCGTGGTGTCGGATTCGATCTGGTTCATGATCTTCATCGCCTCGATGATGCAGAGGACCTGGCCCTTGACCACGTGGGTCCCCACTTCGACGAACGGCGCGGAGTCGGGGGCCGGGGAGCGGTAGAACGTTCCCACGATCGGGGAAACGAGCTCCTTGTACGCGGGCTTCGCCGCCGCGGTCTCGGCGGCCTTCGCCTCCGCCGCGTCCGGGGCCCGGGCGGGCATCGGGGCGGCGGCCTGCTGCATCTGCGGGAAAAACTGCGCGGGAGGAGCGCCGCGCCGGACCTTCAGGACCGTTTCCCCGCGCCCGAGCTCGAATTCGGTCACGTCGGACCCCTTCAGCAGGTCCAGGATCTCCCGGATCTCCTTCAGGTTCATGGGAATCCCCTCACATCCTTTCGATGTAGGTGCCATCTCTCGTGTCCACCTTTATGACGTCCCCTTCGTTCAGGAACAGCGGAACGGAGACCACGGCCCCGGACTCGAGCTTCGCCGGCTTCGTCGCCCCGCTCACGGTATCTCCCCGTACGCCGGGCTCGGTCTCCACGATCCGCAGGTCGATGAAGGTCGGGATGTCGATGCCGATGGGCTCCCCCTTGTAGAAGAGGATCTTCACCGGAAGGTTCTCGATCAGGTAGTTCCCCGCTTCCTCCACGTGGTCCTGATCGAGGTAGATCTGCTCATAGGTCCGGGTGTCCATGAAGTGGAACTGGTTCCCCTCCCGGTACATGAACTGCATGTCCCGGTCTTCCAGGTCGGGTTTCTCGACCTTGTCGCCGCTCCGGAAGGTGTGCTCCAGTACCGCTCCGGTCTTCAGGTTCTTCAGCTTCGTCCGGACGAAAGCCCCGCCCTTCCCCGGCTTCACGTGCTGGAAATAGACGATCACGTACGGCGCGCCCTCGAACTCGAGCTTCAGCCCGTTGCGGAAATCGGACGTTGTGTACATCCCGGTTCCAAACCCCCTCAGATCAATGGCTTTGCCGTCTTGGGAAGGAACGTGATCCGTTCGCAACCCCCGCCGGTGACCTTCGCCGTATCCTCGAGGCGAACGCCCCCGATGCCGGGAAGGTACACCCCCGGTTCGACGGTGACGACCATGCCCTCCTCGAGCCGGTCCTTCGACCGCGGAGACAGGTAAGGCCGCTCATGGACGTCGAGACCCACCCCATGTCCGGTCGAATGAAC
>JACZKY010056396.1_pt1 | contig 45039 bp, 26 predicted proteins | sample 8237611 | NCBI WGS metagenome assembly JACZKY01 (sample SAMN16148055, study PRJNA663545) | marine sediment metagenome | biome: sediments and biomass from bioreactor inoculated with such sediments; feature: coastal sediments; material: methane- and iron-fed bioreactor; isolation source: Bothnian...
GCTCGAGGGGGGGCGCAACGCCGCGGACACGATCCGGGCGATCGCGTCGGCGGACATCCCGGTCATGGGTCACATCGGGCTCACGCCGCAGTCGGTCCACCGGATGGGCGGCTACCGGGTGCAGGGGAAGACCGACCCGCAGCGGGAACGGCTGATGGACGACGCCGCGGCGGTGCAGGAGGCGGGGGCCTTCTCGGTGGTGCTCGAGGGAATGCCGGCCGCGCTCGCCGGGGAGATCACGCGGATGCTCGCGATCCCGACGATCGGGATCGGGGCGGGAGCCGGCTGCGACGGGCAGGTGCTGGTGATGCACGACCTGCTCGGGCTGTTCGACGACTTCCGCCCGAAGTTCGTGAAGCGCTTCGGCGAGTTGCGGAAACCGGTGGAGGACGCGGTCGGGGCGTACTCCGCCGCGGTGCGCGACGGGTCGTTTCCCGGGAAGGAGCACTCTTTCTGATGGAGCTGCTTCGCACTCCGGCGGCGATGCGGACCTGGGCCGACGTGCGCAGGGCGGCAGGTGCGCGGATCGGACTGGTGCCGACGATGGGGTACCTGCACGAGGGGCACGTGAGCCTGGTGCGGGTCGCGAAGGGGGCCGGCTGCTCCGCGGTGGCGGCGTCGATCTTCGTCAACCCGACGCAGTTCGGGCCGGGCGAGGATTACGAAAAGTATCCCCGGGACGAGGCACGGGACCTTTCGATGCTCGATGCGGCGGGAGTCGAGGCGGTGTACCTTCCGGCTGCCGAGGACATGTACCCGGAGGGGCACCAGACGCACGTGGAGGTGCGAACGGTTTCGCAGGGGCTGTGCGGCGCGGCGCGTCCCGGCCATTTCCGCGGGGTCGCCACGGTGGTGGCGAAGCTGTTCCTCGCGGCGAAGCCCCACGTGGCGGTCTTCGGGGAGAAGGATTATCAGCAGCTGGCGGTGATCCGCGCGATGAACAGGGACCTCGACTTCGGCATCAAGATCGTCGGGGCGCCGATCGTGCGGGAGGAGGACGGGCTGGCGATGAGCTCGCGCAACGCGTACCTGTCGGGCGACGACCGGGTCGCGGCCCGGTGCCTGTCGCGGGGGCTCTTCCGGGCGAAAGATCTCTTCGACGCCGGGGAGCGGGATGCCGAAGCGCTGGTCGCGGAGGCCCGGGTGGCGATCGAGGGGGAGCCGCTGGCGAAATTGGAATACGCGGAAGGGCGGGACACGGTCTCGCTCACCCCGCTTTCGGGCCGGGTCGGCGCCATCACGATCCTGGTGGCGGCGAAGGTCGGGCCCGCGCGGTTGATCGACAACATCACGCTGGGAAATTAATCCCGGGGAGGGACGCATCATGATGAAGACCATGCTGAAGTGCAAGATCCACCGGGCGACGGTGACCGATGCCGTTCTGCACTACGAGGGGAGCGTGACGATCGACAAGACGCTGATGGACGCGGCGGGCCTGGTCGAGTACGAGATGGTGCACATCTGGAACGTCGACAACGGCAACCGGTTCACCACCTACGCCATCGAGGGGGAGGCGGACTCCGGCGTGATCTGCCTGAACGGAGCCGCCGCCCGCCAGGTGAGCAAGGGCGACCTGGTGATCATCGCCAACTTCTCCGCCTACGACGAAAAGGAGTTGAAGCACTTCCAGCCGACGCTGGTCTATGTGGACCGGAAGAACCGGATCACGAGCGTGAAACGGAAGGTCGAGTCCGAGAGCCAGCGCCCTCGCGTCGCCGCCGCGGTCTGACCCCAGAACCGGGACGTTCCTGGAACTTCCCCGGAACCGGGACACACTTGGCGCGGCGGGAGACAGGGATGTCGCACCGTGAAATCGGCCCCTGACCAGCAAAGGGGGGTGGTGTTCGTCGCCTCGCGGCTGGTCGTGGACGCCGGGACGACGTTCGCCCCGGGCGCGCTCGCCGTGGCGGACGGAAGCGTCCTCCTCGCCGGATCGAAGGCGGACGTCCTCCGGGCGGCTCCAGCGGGCTATCCCCGGATGGAGTTCCCCGGCGCCGCGATCGTTCCCGGGCTGGTCAACGCGCACGTCCACCTGCAGATCCCGCGGTTCACCGGCCCGGCCGGGGTCACGCTGCAGATCCCCCCTTCCTTCGTCGACTGGATCCTCCGGGTGATCGCCTGGAGGCGGGGGGCGGACCCCGCCTCCTTCGCCGATAACTTCAAGGCGGCCGCCGGCGAGGCGCTCTCCTTCGGCACCACGACGGTGGGGGAGATCGCCGGGCCGGACCTGTCCGTCTACGACGGCTGTCCCCTGCGGGCGCGGGTCTTCGCGGAAGGGATCGGCCTCGATCCTCCGGTCGCCCCCGTAGTCCTCGCGATGGTGAGCGCGGCAGTCGACCGGCTGGAAGCGTCCGCCGCGTCGAACCCGTTGGTCTCCCGGGGTGTTTCGCCACACACCCTGTACACCGTCGGGGAGACGCTCCTGCGCTCCCTGGCGGGCCTTGCCGCGGCGAAGGGCCTTCCCGCCTGCCTCCACCTGGCCGAGTCGTCCGCCGAGACGGCGTTCCTCGCGGACGGAGGCGGGGAGATCGCGACCCGTCTCTACCCGGCGGTGGGAAAGGACGTCTCCTGGTTCCGCGGCCTCGGGCGAACGATTCCGGAGCATCTCCGCGAGGTCGGCCTTTTGCGGGAAGGGCTGCTGCTGGTGCATAATGTCCACCTCTCGCACCCGGAGATCGACGCCTTGCGCGAAGGGGGCGCCCGCTTCGTCCTGTGCCCCCGGAGCAACGCGGCGCACGGCAACGGCGCCCCGGACGTCGCGCGCTTCGTGGACGCGAAGATCCCCTTCGCCTTGGGAACCGACAGCCTCGGATCGGTGCCGGATCTCTCCCTCTGGTCGGAGATGCGGTCCGCGCGCTCCATGTACAAGGGACGGAAGAAGGACACCGCGCTGTGCCGGGAGCTCTTCCGCGCGGCCACGGAGAACGGGGCCGCCGCCCTCGGCCTGCCCGGCGGGATCCTCGCACCGGGCGAGCCGGCCGACATCGCGGTCGTGGACGATCCGGGGAGCGGCGGCGACCGGCTCTTCCGGGATCTCGTGGAGAAGACGAACCGGGAAAACGTGCGGCTGACCGTGGTCGCCGGGCAGACGGCGAGCGCCGCCGCCGAATGAAAGGGCCCCCGCAACGAATGGCAGGCAAGCCGGAAAAGCCCGACAGCCCTTCCGTGAAGGTCGTCTCCACGAACCGCCGCGCCCGGCACGAGTACGAGATCCTCGAAACCTTCGAGTGCGGGCTGGCGCTCCAGGGGCACGAGGTAAAATCGATCCGGGAGGGGCGCGTCAACATCGCGGACGGGTTCGCCTCCTTCCGCGGGAACGAGGCCTTCGTCGAGAACATGCACATCACGCCCTACTCCCACGGCGACGTGCGCGTCATCGACCCGCTGCGGGCCCGAAAGCTGCTCTTGAAGCGGAAGGAGATCGACTACCTCTTCGGCAAGGTCAAGGAGAGGGGGCTGTCCGTCATCCCGCTGAAGCTCTACTTCAAGGGACCGCGGGTCAAGCTCGAGGTGGGGCTGGGCCGGGGGAAGAAGCTCTACGACAAGCGGCACGACATCGCCGAGCGGGATGCCCGGCGCGACATCGAGCGCGCCACCCGGGCCCGGGGGAAGCGATCCACCGACCGGGAATAGGCACGTTGCCCCCGGTCCGGTGACCGAACCCGCGCAGAATTGCGGGAACCTTTTCCCTGGTTCGATCGTCAAATAAACGAGGGCAGCGATGCCCTCAGTTCCCTCCTCCGGTTGTTTGGCGGGCTCTTCGGTGCATATCCCCGGGAGCCCGCCAAACTGCTATAATGCAAAAAGAAAGGGGGCGAAACGGCTTCGACGGGGATGTCGATGCTCGTGGGTTGCGTGCCGAGGCCCTGCACCTCGTAAAAAGCGGGAAACCAATAGTCGCCAACGACTATCCGTTAGCTCAGGCGGCTTAAGCCGCCTGCCTCCGACCGCCGAATGCCCGTATAGGCGCGAAGAGGTCACTTTCACGGGATAGCCTGAAGCCTCCTCCCGGGGGGCCGAAGGGCGAGCCTTCTCCCGGGATGGTCCGAAGGGAACCCTGCCGGCCGGGGTCCCCGGGGACGAGACCCAAATGACCGGAAACGCACGTAGTGGCCCTGAGTAAAGAATCTTCGGACGGGGGTTCAACTCCCCCCGCCTCCACCAAGTGACCTTCCGATGTATTCCAACGCAGTACGGAAAGCCCCGAATTGCGGGGCTTTTTTTATATTTACTGTCCGATGGCATCCGGCAAGAAGTGTTGACATCCGGGGGTATTGGGGGTATATTTTTAGGGTAATGTACCCCCACGCGAAAAATATACCCCCAAAAGGTGACTGACATGTCCCTCTCTGACGCAAAAGTAAAGAACGCCAAGCCAAGAGAGAAATCGTACAAATTAGCGGATGGCGGCGGCATGTATCTATTGGTCGACCCGAAGGGCGGGAAATACTGGCGGTTGAAATATCGCATTGAAGGGAAAGAGAGGGTGCTGGCCCTTGGCACCTACCCTGAAGTGTCCTTGGCCGAAGCGCGGGAGAAGAGGGAACTGGCGCGGAAACGACTTGCCAGCGGCATCGACCCCGGCGCAGTCAAGAAGGCAGAGAGGGCGGCGAAGGCGGCAGAGGCGAAAAACGGATTTGAGATAGTTGCGCGGGAATGGTACGCCAGCAAATCGCACCTATGGGCCGCCTCTCATGCGGATACTGTCATCGGGCGGCTTCAACTTGATGTGTTCCCTGTACTGGGAGCGCGTCCGATTGATGAAATAAACGCGCCCGAGTTGCTAAAAATGCTTCGCCGGATTGAATCACGGGGCGCGCTGGAAACGGCACACAGAGTGAGAACCATTTGCGGGCAAGTGTTCCGCTATGCAATTGCCACAGGACGAGCCGAACGAGACCCAGCGGCAGATCTTCGGGACGCCCTGAAGCCGTACAAGAAGGGGCACCTTGCGGCGATAACCGACCCGAAAGCACTTACCCCGCTACTCCAAGCCATCGACGCCTACAAGGGAACGCACACCGTCAGATGCGCGCTTAAACTTACCTCGCTACTCATGGCGCGCCCGGGAGAGTTGCGCCAAGCGCAATGGTCAGAGATTGATTTCGACGCGGCAACATGGAGCATCCCAGCCGAGAAGATGAAGATGAGACAAGAGCATATCGTCCCCTTGTCGATGCAAGCGGTCGACATATTGAGAGACCTTGAAGCCCTGACGGGCGGCGGGAAGTACCTATTCCCCTGCAATGGGAGACCCAATCGACCGATGAGCGAGGCCGCGATAGCCGTTGCCCTGCATAAGATGGGATTCAAGGGGAAACAGACCGCCCACGGCTTCAGGGCGACGGCGCGGACCATCCTCGACGAGGTATTACAACAGCGGCCCGATTTTACCGAGCATCAACTGGCCCACGCCGTGAGAGATCCAAACGGGCGAGCATACAACCGGACCACGTTCCTTCCCGAGCGCCGACAGATGATGCAACTTTGGGCTGACTACATGGACGGATTGAAACAGGGGGCGGAGGTGATCCCGATCAAGCGAGATGCTGGCTGACCTCTTGCTGACACGGGAATTTGAGACGGACCAGGAAGCACAGATGGACGTAAGCAGGAGAAGGAAGCAGACTGATCAAGAAGGGGAATACGGGGATCCGGTGTCCCCTTCTTTGTATCAAGTTGGAATTGGTAGGCAAGGTCTACATCATAATTTACTTCAAAGTCCGAGGGGAGATGGAGACCCTGGGGGATGAAACACCGCGAAGACTTGCCGAGGAATGGCAGCTATCCCAGACTACATAAACAGTGACTCAAACTCCAACTTCCGGAAAATATCCCTCTGGCAAAATAATCAAGCGCTTCCCACTGATGCACAGCTTCCGAAGTCTGCATGTTTAAAATTTCATTGATATGCTGAGTTTCCAATACAAGTCGTGATCATAAAATCAACAACATGGAAGGTAGTCGACTGAGTTCTATTCCGTATTGCCATACGGGAGGGTCGCATGCAGTAGTTGATAATTACCCCATTTCTACAAACTATAGAGCGGGTTTTTTAATGCAGATCAGCAGGTGAGGGGGGATTGTACAAATCTAGATAAACATTATTATATGGCAAGACCGCGTACGCGGTGATTTGCCTCGGCTGCGCCCAAAGGTCTGCTTTCGGCCATGAGCGGTCATTGAGGCTGTCGCGTGTAACGGTTGTTCAGCCACTCGGACAGCAACCGTGGCTATTCGAACTTACGTCGAATCCTGCCTTTCTGGACTGCCTCGCGCAGAGCCCACATATGGGCTCATGATTCTCGGTCAACGCGCTCAAACGCTTGGGGGCGGATACAGTGAACACTATTACACCAAACATCGACTTCCGTGGCGCTCGCGGTTCGAACACGGGTGATCAGTTCCACGAACTGTGGGCTTTACAGCAGGTACTTGATCTTCTGCGCCCGGAAACTGATCTAAATGCTGTCGGTGTTGAAGGTGTCAGGACGGAAAAGCCGTCGCAGAATGCTGACAATCCCACTTGGGATGGTGTTGATTGTACGCTGTACTATGGAGGAACATCGCTTGAGACTGTAGATAAAATCGAATTCGCCCAGCTCAAATATTCTGCCGCAAATCCCGAAACGGCCTGGTCGGTTGCACGATTGACCGAGAACACTGCGAAAAAAGGGAACAACTCCATCATCCGCAAGATGGCAGAGGACTTCAAGGGCGCCAAAACACGCATGAAAAAAGGTGCGCAGGTCAAGATTCATCTTGTGAGTAATCAAGACATCTCGGCAGGACTCAAGAAGGTTCTTGGCACACGGTGGACAGGACCCCTTGGGAGCGCAAGCATCGACCGAGCAACAGCAGACGGCCTCAAGCGTCTGATCGCTGCATCCGGACTCACAGCAACAGAGCTTCAAGACTTCCTTGAAACACTGGATTTCAGTGAATGTGGCTCCAATTCCCGCTTTGCCAAGAGAGAAAGGGTTGTAGCCACGGTTGCTGGTCTTCTTGGCGACGATGTATCGTCAGACGTTCGGGACCTCCAAGTTAAGGTCCGTGAGTTGATGCTGCCAGAGCGGGCAAGGGAGATCGTCACCGAAAAGGATATCCTTCTCTGGTTTGGTCTGAGCGGTCGCGAAGGCTTGTTTCCATGTCCCCCAGACATTCGAATACCTGAACATGCTGTGGAAAGGTCGGCCGCTGATGAGGTCGTCAGACTACTGACAAAGGGCGAGCGACTTGTTTTGGTGCATGGCGTCGGTGGTTGCGGAAAGACAACACTTATGCGCCAGATTGCCGATCGTTTGCCCGAAGAATCCGTTTCGGTCTTTTTCGACTGCTTTGGAGGCGGACGCTGCACATATTCTGATGACAAGAGGCATCTGCCGGAGAATGCATTTCTCCATCTTGCGAATGAACTTGCGGTTACGCTCCGTCTTCCGCTATTCATTCCACGATCGATCAAATCTCCGGCAACAATAAAATCATTCCTGGCAAAGTTGCACTCGGCTGGCGAAGCGCTCAAACAACTTACCAAAGACGGGATGTTGCTGATCATTATTGATGCAGCAGACAATGCTGTTGCAGAGGCTAACAAAGCCGATCCTTCCGAACGCCCCTTCGTTCACGAACTATTTGGGGCTAATTTGTCAGTCCTGCCGGAGAATATTCGCATCATCACGTCGTGCCGGACCGACCCCCCCCGTCGCGCTTCGCTACTGCTGCCGTCGCTGACACCTGCCGTCATTTGCCCGCCATTTACATTGCAGGAATCACGACAACATCTTGAGATCACGTTTTCCGCTCCAAAAGAAAGCCTTGTTGAGCAGTTTCACGAACTGTCGAATGCAAATCCGCGTGTGCAGGCTTATGCAATTGCCGCGGCCCACGGCGACCAAACCCGGCTCTTCGAAGCACTCCTGCCAGGGGGAAAGAGTTTGGCCGATGTTCTAAGCGCAAGCTTCAATAATGCGCTTAAGAAACTTGGCCAGCCTCAGGTATTTGAGAAGCTGGTTGGGGTCCTCGCATTTCTACCCGCGCCTATTTCCATCCCCTCGATAGCGCGCATTACGCGCTGCACCGAGGACACCGTTCGTGATTTTGCCTTCGATGTTGCACCCGGGCTTCGGCTTCACGGGAACACCGTGACCATTGCCGATGAAGATTTCGACGCTTTCATCAAGGACAAGGGATCTGCCAATCGCGACGCGATTATTGCAGACATAGCGGAGGACTTCATTACAACCTTCCAAACCGATTCCTACAGCTCGATACATGTTGCCGATGCACTTATTAACGCTGGTCGGGCTCGGGAAGTTTTGCATGTCATTGAACGAGACCCCCAGGCAGCTGCGATAGGCGACTCAATTGTACGCCGCCAGGTCCAGGTCAGGCGGCTTAAGCTCTCGCTGGTCGCGTGCAGAGAAGCAAACTCAACGAATGATGCGCTAAAGACCGTCTTGATCAGCGCCGAAGCCGAGCGAGATGACAGCACACTAAAAGAGGTCCTCGATAAAGAATTGGATCTGTCGGTGGAATTCGCTGGCTCATCACTGCGCCGAACGATCCTACTGGACCACGATCGTGTCAGCGAGCATGGATCGTTTCTGGCACAAGACGCGGTTCGGGCGATCCGGAAAGATGATCGTGTAACTGCCAGAGAGCAGCTTTACTTCCAGGAAGCATGGCTAAAGCGTCGCCGCGAGATACCGAATGAGGAACTCAAACGCTGGCCCGTTACAGATCGTGATATCTCGGCCCGTGTAGAGACAATTTTAGAACTTGCTGGGCCGAAGGCGGCTTTCAACGATCTTATGCGATGGAAGCCACGCGATGTTTCCCTTCGTGTCGCATATATTCTTGTGCCTCAGCTTATAGCCGCTGGCAAAGTCCATCACATAAAAGCGCTCCTAACGGATTATCCTCTACCTGGGCCATGGGACTTGCTCTTATGGGTGCCGCTCGCGATGGCCGGTGAATCTGTCGATGGGCTTGCGATCGAAAAATCTTTGAGACGCTTGCGGCATTGTTTTATCCCCGACACTAGTGCCTTCCGGTTTGCACATGGCGAAGATAAATGGCGAGAGAATTTACTCGATACCTTCATCACGGCTTGCGAGCTTGCTTTTAAGCTTAACCTGGCTAGTAAGACTATTCTCGGTGCTGTAAACCAAATTCTTGAGATCCTAGAAGGAAAGCATAAGTGGCCCCTATTTGGCTCGGATGCGCATCGAGTTGACGGTCTTTTCCGGTGCTGGCTTCTCAGGGAGGCGATATCCAAGAAGACAGCAAAGATCGAAAATTATCTCGAGTATGTGATGTTTTTAAATCCGGCTCCCAAGCCGGAAAAACGGCGTGGCGGCAAGCAACAAAAAAAACGCACCGGAACTCAGCAAACATACAATCGGGAATTTGAGAAGCTTTGTAAAATAATCAGGGCATTATTCCCTGTCTATTCGGCCCGCCTCGAAATTCTCTCATGCGCCGGGAAAAACCAGCAGATCACAGATGAACAACTGAATAGGCTAGGCAGCGTCGACTCGCATGCCTACGACTTCGATTACGATTACGATAGCACCTTCCTGCGCGACACAGCCGCCCGAAGCGTCATGGGATTGCTGATCGTCGAGAACATGGAGGCATCCGAACTTTTCAAGCGCGCTAGAACGCTGGCCAAAGGCCGATCCAGCGACGCGTTCGCAAACCATCGTCAAATGCTTTGGACTCGGATGCGGCTTCGCACGTCAGAGTCCGATAAGCTGGTGTTGCTGGTCGCTGAAGCAGCGGGGAATATCAAGGGGTTGCGCGCAGGCTCGTCCGAAAAACTGCAGGCATTCATTAACCTATCCAGGCTCATCTTGCCGGTCAGCCGGGACGATGCCGAGTCACTGTTCAATGATGCCGTTGGCATTGCAAAGGAGATCGACCAGGAAGCTTTCGATCAGATCGATTTTACATCGGTTTTGGCCGAACGTGCCTTCATTTCGGAAGAGGGCGATCGCAGAACAATAGCAGCCGATTTCTTTGCGTTTGTTTCAGGTGCTGCCGAGCGCCTTTCGGATCGTGAAGGATTCCCGTGGAGGGCGGCTGTTAACGCCCTTACTTGCGTGGACGATGTAACCGCACTAGCCGCAATTTGCCGATGGGCGGACGATGGAACGATTAGGCTCGATTATACGCTTGACCAATTTCTGCTGACTGCTTTACAACGAGACATTATTAGTACTGAGGCCTCAACGTCCCTATCCATGTTGATCTGCGGTTCGGTCGGTGATCTTCGAAGGGCGCTTGTATCCAGGTCAGCGGCGGAACCCCAGAAATACAAAGAAGTCATTGAAGTACTGGCCAGGGAAACTCTCCTGCTTTCACCTCAGCATGCACGGCTTCCATTAGGGAAGGAGATCGTCGATCGGATTCCCAAGAATAACTGTCCGGAGGGGAAATGGCTCACACACCTCAGGAACACAATCGCATTTCTTGAACATGCCACGGCCAAGTCTCAAGAGGCAACAGCGATCCGTCAGGACAAGGCACTACAACTGGCCAGCGACAACGATCTTCCTAAGGAGTTCGAGTTTGACCCGCAAGGACGATCATTCACGACACCGGAATGTATCACGGAAGTCCTTCATGCTGCGGAAACGTCTGGTCTGCGGCATCATGATCATGATCTTCTCAAGAAAATGAGGGAGGCGTCGTCCAGTCCCAGGGACAGGGTTTCGTTCCTGAATGCACTTGCCGGGGTTCCCGAGGACTCTATAAGGAGTACGGTTCGGGTTGAAATGATCCAAGAGACAGTAGCTGTGTGGAAAGGCACTCCCGCAGTTGACCGATGGTGCAAAGAGTCTCTCCCGTCGGTTTTGGTCTCTCATTTCTATGGTGCAACATGGTGGCTCAAAGAAGGACAATCCGTCCTGCATCAGCTCCTGGATTACACCAAGCTGGATTCCCACAGCCGTCTCAAGATCATTCTTGCAGGAGTTGCGCAGGTCGGAGAAGCCTTGAACAGCCGCACCTTGTTCGCCATTGCCGAAGAAATCGCGCGCACAATTGATGCAGAGGATGCGGGTATTCTTCTATGTTGGTACGCACAACGGCTTCGGAGCCGGCTCCCTGTCGAAGATCAATCCTTGCGCTTACCCGCCGAGATTCCAAACGACAAGACTGAAGCAATTGCCCGCTTTCTGTTCGCCCTCATGAGCGATATTGACATGCGAGTTCGATGGAAGGCAGCCCATGCTCTCCGCCGGCTGGCTAAACTCGGCTGCCTCGATATCGTCAAAGCTACGGTCTCACAATCGGACAGAGTCAAAGACAACGCTTTCCGCGACCCCACCGGACCCTTCTACTTCCTAGCGGCCAAACTCTGGTTGACAATTTCGCTGTATCGGATCAGCAGCGAAACGCCTGAAGCGCTGAGCGCCTGTAAATTGCACCTATTTAATATTGCGGTCTCATCTGAACTGCCGCATGTCGGGATTCGGGAATATGCGAAACGAGCCCTGCTTCAACTGGCATCCGCAGGCGCAATATCTCTAATCTCTTCGGAAAAAGAGCAAATTGATCAGGTCAACACCGCTCTCAAAGGGCGTACGACCAAGAAGAAAGCCACATATCGGTCATTCGGCCACGTGCGGGACAATCAGCGTCGGTTCAAGTTCGATGAAATGGACACAATTCCCTACTGGTATGAAGGCATCTTGCGCGTTTTCCCCACAGTGTCTAGGGATCGGGTACTTGAAATCGCAGAGCGATGGATTCTCGACAAATGGGGCGCCGATCCGGAGGCCAATTGGTGGAACAAGGAACCTAGAAAAGGACGTTATGATGAGCGGCGTTTTGGATTATGGTCGCACAACCATGGTTCCCTTCCAACGGTCGAGCGCTACGGTACGCATCTTGAGTGGAATGCAATGCATTGCGTCGTAGGTGAACTACTGACTACCCACCCGATTTCGAAGGGAAAGGAGTACGACTATGGCAGTTTCGATTGTTGGCTTGGACAAGTGCTGCCTACCGACCCTCCGGCATGGCTCTCCGACAATCGCGGCCCAACTCCCCTTGAGCTTCGGCTATGGAAGGAAGACCCACGCACAGATAGCGGTTGGCTCCACAATGCACGCCGCGACGAATTCCTGATGGAGGTCGGCGTACGCACACCGCTCCGTGAGGGATGGATAGTTGTCGAGGGTTACTACACCGCCCATTTCCCCAAGCGGGAGATGAATATCCGAATCAGTTCGGCGTTAGTCTCACCGAAGACCGCTCCTGCGCTTGTTCGCGCGCTTCAGACAGCGAGCAATCCATGGGACTTCCGGATACCGGATGAGGATGACAATCTGCAAATCGATGTACCTCCTTATCGTCTTCTCGGGTGGCTGGCACATATTGAAAGTGAAACGCGCTTCGATGATAAGGATCCCTTCAGGTATGAGGTCAGCCAAATAAGGGCTAAGCCAGGACGCAAACTGACAAAGATGTTTGAACTTGTGCCGCAGGCTGGCAGTCATCGTACCTGGATTTGTAATAAAACCGGTGAAGCTGCAGTAATCTATGAATCATGGTGCGACGAGCCACCCCCCGAGGAAGACTACTATCCTCGATGGATTCGCTCGAATGGTTGGCGGCTTTTCGCAAGAGCCGATATAGTGCGGTCTTTCCTTACTAATGGAGAATGGGATCTGATCTGCGAGGTTAATGTCGAACGCCGGCTCCGAAACAAATACGGACGGTCATATGAAACGGATTCGAAAAGGAAAACACATGACAAAATCCTCCTCTTCCGGGCTGACGGCTCTGTCACCGACGCCAAAGGTCGTGTTGGATCTTGGGCGGGCGTTAGTCGAAGAGCTGGGTCTTGACCCGGGCGTAGACACGCTGAGCCGCTGGATGGCTCACTACATCGCAGAATTGATAGAAGACGCGAAGACCGCCAAGGTCGAAGAGCGGCCAGCTAAGAATTCTAAGTGCGCCGATGCCATCCTCAAACTTTGGGAACGTCGTCATCAATTGCCGAATGGTAAGCGTCCATTCGAGGATCTGGAGCCGATCCTAAGGGCGCTTGAGAGCCTTGATCCCGCCAATGACACACCTAGATATTTTCATTCCCAAAGGATGGCGGCCGACGAAGCCAAACAGAACGTGGAAACGATGAAGTGGCTTGAGCTTGCCGATAGCCTGGATTATTCCGCAAGAATTCTAATCCGCTACTGCCTAACCTTAGCAGCGCAAACTGCCTTGGACAGATCAAGGGACTGGGTTAAGTTCGCTGAAACTGCGAGCTTGGAGAATGGAACTGATCTTCAAGCTATTCGCTTTATCTTTGAGGAAAGTGATCTATTAAAGGAGAATGAACCAGATAAGAAAGCGCAAAAGCTGCTAAAGGACCGAATTAAGCGGTTAGATTCCTTTAAAAAAATGGCTGACGCCCTTGCATCTGACTTGCGACGGCAAATCAAGAAATCACTTGCACCCAAAGTGAGTTCTTAGTCTTTTGATCGCGGGTAATGCCCCCGCGGATTGACTGGGTGCGTTGATCAAGCACCGTCTTTGCTCATGGTTCTCGCGGAGCATTGAAACCGGAGGTGCCATTGACCATTACCGCTCCGAAACGAACGTTTCTTCGGCTTTGGGAATCAGATAGACAAAAAGTGCTTGAGGCCGTAACCAAAGCTTTCGAGACTTTGGTGAAAGAAGCAAAGTCATACCGATTCGACGATGCAGGAATCAAGAAAATACCGCCATCAAACGTCATTTCGAGGCGAATGAAAGCGGTTGGTATTCCCCCATGGCTCCTGGGCGGCGAGGTCCATGTCAGACGTCTAGTGAGACAGGCGATTGAAATGAAATATGAACGGGACCAGCAATTCTCAAACAATGCCGTGTTGGAAAGGTGGTTCTGCTTCCTCTACATTTCCCTCGACGGGAATACACTCAAAGACATACTCGAGAATGAAGAAAACCGGGAACTATGGATTGATCGCCTCAAGGGAGCCAAATGGGACGATGCACGAATTTCGGTCCATTCAGGAGCCTGGATTACCGAGAAGCTATGTGAGAAGTACCTCCCAGAGCTCGAATTGTCTAAAGGTGCCTTGGTTAAGCGAATCGACAATTGGATGAAATCCTACCCATCCGGTCTTCCCCCTCGCCTACCGTCAGTTCCGTAGCATGTGACCGTTTCGTCTACGGTCGAGCTCGGTTCGGGATATGTGAAATTCATTGGCTACCCCTCTAGCCTCCCCGTCTATATCAAACGGCAAATAGGCTCCCTTATACTCTGGGCGTGACTGACCGGATCGCAAATATTGCCCCGTATTTGCCAGGTTCTGGGCACTAGGCCCGGCAACAAGAAGGGGGAAAATGAGGAAAACATGAGCAATTACGAACTCTTTCGTGAGCAGACCCCCTTGGAGACGAGGCCAGTCAAACTTCGTAATGCGCGGGACGCCCGGCGCTTTTTGGCGCGAATCATCGAGCAGACTTACAAGAACCAAATGGACAGCGGAAAAGCAGCGAAGATCGGTTTCTTGATTGGTGTGCTGCTTCGCGCTGTTGAGGTGTCTGATATGGAGATCAGGATCGCCAAACTGGAGCATTCCGTCACCGAGGGTGAAAGGAAGTGAACATTCGAGCTCGGTTGAGCAAGATTGAAAAGTCGTTGGCCTGGGCCGACCGCTATAGATTATCGCGTCAACCATTTCTGTGGGAACCTAACGACCCGGTTTCGACAGCGGTTGTTCTGAAGCAAACGTTTGAAACGCCGCATCCCCAGCGACGATACGAGATCCGAATCGCCGGAGGACCATCCCAAAAAATCGTCGGCAAGATAGCCCGTGAGACGATCCCAGACAAAGAGGCGCTGCAAAGTCTTAGTGACGCAGAACTCGATGCTTGCACCCGGCGCTTTATGGAAGCGTACGATCAGGAGCTAACCAAGTCTCGTCGAGCAGCGGGCTTGCCTCCAGTGACGTGGCACCGATCTCGCCCTACGGGAGGAGAGGCTAATTGAAGTCGTCGCTACCTATTTCCCGCGTTCCATGGGAATCACGTCCCACCAAGATCCCGAGAGCAAATTTGTTCCGGATAGAGAACATTCTGATGCCGAACCACCGTGTATTCAATTTCACAGTTATCTTTTTTGACACGCGGGGTGTGGCCTAGGTGGAATCCCAGATCAACCATCTAGCTTCCCGCCTTAAGAATGTTCACTGGGATAGCTCCAGCAACCTTGTGGCCAGTTGTCCGGTTCCAACACATGGCAAGGGGCGCGGCGATCTTAAGCCATCCCTTTCTGTTCGCGCTGATGGCGACAGATTGCTTGTCAAGTGCCATGCAGGTTGCGACACGATCTCCGTCCTGAAAGCGATTGGCCTCGAATGGGAAGATATCGTCGGGGCCAGAGAGAAGAGCAATCCACAGCGGCCGGCGAAGATTGTTGCCACTTACGATTACCGGGATAGTACCGGTCAAATGTTATTTCAGGTTGTTCGCCTCGACCCCAAGAATTTTCGTCAACGACGGCCGCATCCGACAATTTCAACTGAATGGTTATGGGACTTACGCGGTTGCCAACGAGTACTCTACCGCCTCCCGGAAATCATCGAGGCTGTCAAAAACGGCCGGACAGTCTTCCTCGTTGAAGGAGAAAAGGATGCAGACTCCCTAGCGGCCCTTGGGCTTGATGCAACGACTAATTCGGGTGGTGCGGGGAAGTGGAGGACGGAGTATTCGGAAACGCTTCGCGGAGCAAATGTAGTAATCATCCCGGATGCCGATGCCCCAGGGCAAACGCATGCGGAGAAAGTAGCTCGAACGATCACGGGAATTGCCGCGAAGGTCAGAGTTGTCTCCCTGCCGGGCGCCGGGAAAGACGTATCCGATTGGATCGCGGCTGGTGGGACTCGAGAACAGCTCGAAGTGCTTGTGAGTGCAACACCCGCAAGCACATTCGAGGCTCCCTTAGACAAACCGATCATCTATGCGAACACGGGAGATCTTGCAACGGTTACCCATGCGGCGTGGACCGCCATCGAAAGGGCAAATTGCAAGCCATTTGTCTTTCGTCGTGGAGGACGCATCGTGCGCATTGGCGCAGACGACGACGGTCGACCTCTCTTTGAGGAACTCACCGTCGATCGTCTCCGGCACCTCGCTGCACGTGAGGCCCGTTGGCGAAAACACGAAAAGAGGACGGGTGATGAAATCGACGCTAGGCCGCCCATCGACGTCATCAAAGACATGCTTGCCACGCCATCGGAGCGGATTCCCCTCCCGGTCGTTACTCGGATTACAGATGTTCCGGTCTGCGACTCCGCTGGAAAGATATGTGACCTACGCGGTTATAATCCGGGGAACAAGACTTATTATGTTCCAGTTCCAGGGCTCACCATCCCTCCAGTCACGATCGCTCCAACCGAGGAAGCTGTCCGCAAGGCAAGAGATACGGTGATTGATCCCTTCCTCGACTTTCCCTTTAAGGACGAGGCGGATCTTACCCACATCGTTGCCATGACCATCCTTCCCTTCTGCCGGAATATGATCATTGGCCCGACGCCACTCCATGCTATTACAGCAACCGTCCCAGGAACCGGGAAGACAAAGGCCGCGGAAGTCGCTTTGTATCCAGCCACTGGCGGGTGCTATGGCATTGTGTCGTCGTCTTCCGAAGAGGAACTTAGGAAAAGGATTCTCACGGAACTGATGCGTGGGCGGACTGCGATCCTCTTTGACAATATCAATCGCCTTGACTCATCTCTCCTGTCAGCAGTACTCACACAGGTGACCTGGACTGATCGAATATTGGGTCGAAACGAAGAAATTTCTGTCCCAAACATGGCCGTCTATGCGCTCACAGGAAACAATCCCATTCTGTCAGTTGAAATTGCCCGCCGTTGTATCCGGACTCATCTTGACCCGAACATGGAGCGACCATGGGAACGTAAAGGATTTCGATATCCAAACCTCTCGGAATGGCTCGCAAAAAATAGGGGGCAACTCATCGGTGCGATTCAGGTCCTCATCCAAGCCTGGGTGAACGACGGGAAACCACTCTGGAAGGGGAGAGCGCTCGGAAGTTTTGAATCGTGGTCTGGCGTCATTGGTGGAATCTTGAACCGAGCTGGGATCGGGCATTTCCTTGAAAACTCCGATGAACTTTACGAATCTTGCAGCCTGGAGAGTGCTGTCTGGCGGGAAATCACCAATTCCTGGTGGTCGGCTAATAAATCTATGGAGGTGGGTACCTCGGACCTGTTCCCACTCGCAGAAAAGGTTGTAGCCCTAGATCTGGGAAGGGGGAGTGAGCGAAGCCAAAAAACCATTTTTGGAAAAAAGTTGGCCGCGATGAAAGACCGGGTGGTTGGTGATTATCGAATCACAAGATCCAGGCAGTCAAACGGGGCAACACTCTGGCGCCTTCTTCCAGTAAAGGGCATTGGCGCTGAGTGAACATGAACGAACATGAATGAACATTTTCCCGGTACCCCGCGCGATGTAAATACAAGACCGGAAACTCGATCGTGTGGCGCTAAAAAGGTTCATACCACGACTGGCACTGCTGGGAGCAGAGCCTGGGTAGTTCAGAGGCGTATCGAAGAAAGTGTCGTAAGCCGATTAACAGCGAAGCTGTTCAGGCCGAATACATTCAGCGCGCGCGGAGACCGCGATCTGCCGTGGTGCGCAGTCGAAATTCGATAAATGGAACGACTGAAACAGAGTGGGATGGTGAGAATATCGGTCGACGTCCCCGTTGACGATCTAGCGGCACTTACGCGGGGCATCGCGGATGCGGTGGTGGCACAATTGAAACCGATGTTGTCAGGCTTAGAGACAAAGCCGCAGCAAGCCGGCGACATGATGGGAGTAGTCCGCTTTGGCGCGAAGGGGGTAGGTGCCGGCTCAAATGCAAAGGGCCGGGAGGAACCTGATCGGCAATGCTTATCCCACGGCTTCTTACGTTTAAAAGATGTATTGGCGATTGTTCCCGTGTCCAGATCAACTTTTTACAAGGGTATCGGAGACGGCCGCTACCCGAAACCCACTAAACGGTTTGGTCCGCGGATAGTGGCTTGGGATATCCGTGATATTTTGCCCCTGCTTGAGCGGGGAGATGATTGATTTCATATTGGGATCCCTACGGACACCTCTCCACCCGCCTGAAGCCATTAACAAGGCCTGCCATGAAAAGAAATGTCCCCGCGAGTCGCCGCGTATCGAATAGTTACGTTAGATATCCCCCCCCGCGCGTCTGTGCTCTTTCCGCGGAGTATCCTGGGGAAGGCGGTTGAGGCGTTTTTCAAGGAACTCCGGGAGGATGGGATTCAGGTCGAGGACCTGCCGGGGGGTGAGTAGAAATGGTGTCTTTTACACGGAAATGATTCGCGTAGGGAGAAATATGGAGGGAGAAACCCAGGTTATCGTACCCTTGGCATCCCTTCGCTTATCCAGGAGAACGCACGGAGCTTCTCCCCGGTGACGTTGCTGTTGAGGACATCCTCCGGCGATTCCGGAAACGGAAACCCTTCGTCATCCCCGGGGTCGTCTTCTGGGGATTTTTCGTCGAACATGCTGTTCCAGAGGGAGACGAAGAGCATCGACTCCCCGTCGAATCCTTCGCACAGGGCTTTGCAGATATCGCTTCGTTCATCGTCGATGAGGGAATAGAGCGCGGATTCGAGAAGGGAGGATTCGTCCGCATCGTCGTCCGGACCGAATTCGGGATCGTTCCCTATGAGTTGTGCCACCCTGAAAGAATTCAGGCCCATCTCTTCCGCCCATATCAAGTATTCCGTGTCCCATGCATCGTCGTAAGCAAGATCGCAGAACTCCCGATAAATCGTTCCGAGCGTCATCGCGCGGATCAGGACCCTGGTTCGTTCCAATTCGTTGGAGAAAAGAGTGAGCCCTCGACGTTCAAGAAACGCCCATGCCTTGCGTGCCCACGCGAGTTCAGGTTGCCCGATCCACACATCGAACATGGACACGGAGGGATCTTCCCAGGGGAACCGCATTGGGGCGTTCAATGTGTATCCTTTTATATGTATCCTAGGATCTCCACGGGACATTCATCCAAGCCCTGATTGAAGCGTAGCACCCCGCAAACAGAATGTCACCGATAGCATGTAGACCGATAATCATCACGTCCGCAAGATGCCCCTATGCGGAAAGAGAAGGCCGGAGGCCGTGATCCTGTCCTGATGGCAATCGGGCTCGCCATTCAGAAACGACGGCGAGAGATGGGGATATCGCAGGAGGAAGCGGCCTCACGTGCCGGGGTCCATCGAACCTATTTTGCGGATGTGGAGAGAGGGGCGCGGAACGTTGGGTTCAAAAACGTGGTCGCAATCGCGAGAGGGTTGGATGTAACGCCATCAGATCTCATGAAGAAGATCCGGTAAGGGATTCCTAAACCTTTGGTCGCGTGTTCGAGTAACCCTGGGGCACCATTTAAATCAACAGGTTATCTAATGAAGCTTCAGACAGACATACGTATCCCCCCCGAACGACAATCGAAGTCCCAATCATCCCCCTTTGCTCTGTTGAAGATTGGCAGGTAATCATCGGTCCTGGAATTGGGGTGTCGTCCTCCTCCCCTATGACGGCCCCAATAAAGAGGAGACGACATGGGGATTACCGATTGGTAACCATCCCGAAGGTCGTTTGTCATCAGTCACGAAAACACTAAAGAGATTGTAAAGTTCCAGATACTTTTAACTGGTGATAATCATAATGTGTCCATCTTGTGTCTGTACATGACTCCCCCTATGAGATCTTGATGTAAACGGGATAGAATGCCCCCATCGGGAATACCCCCGATAAAGGGGTTAACTAACCGCTTTGAGCGATCTGCTCCCAGGAACCGAAGTTGTCGCGCGCGGGCTTCGCTGGGAAGTTGTCTTATCCCAGTCCCTCGGGATGCAGGTTCTCTACCGGCTCCGCGGCCTTGAGGGGGCTCTCCGCGGAATGGAATTCGACCTCGTTCATCCTTTCGAACCGATCCGTGCCATCATAAAAAATTTCCAGCCAGACAAGGCTGCTCCTCTCCCCAATTGGCTTGCGTATCACCGGGCATTCCTCCTCGAACAAGCCCTGGGGGCCAATGCCCTGTTAGCAGCCCAGCCCGGTAGACTCAAGCTTGAGCCGTACCAGCTTGTCCCCGCCTTACGGGCTATCCGCATGGCCAGGCCCCGGCTCATGCTCGCAGACGGCGTTGGACTCGGAAAGACCATCCAGGCAGCTCTGGTCACCGTAGAACTGATCGCCCGTCGGCTCGTCCACCGGATCCTGATCGTCTCCCCAGCTGGACCGCTGCTGGAGCAGTGGAAGACAGAGATGAGCGAGCGGTTCGGCCTGCGATTCGAGGTAATCGACCGAGCCAAGATCGAGGAGGTCAGGAAGTCCCAGGAGCTCGGCGCCAATCCTTTCGACCACCTGCCACTGGGCCTTTCCTCGATCGACTTCCTGAAGCAGGAGAGGATCCTGGAGATCCTCGAAAGATCGAGTTACGACCTGGTCATCATCGACGAGGTGCACCACTGCACCGACCTCGGGGCAATCGGAACCCGGGAGGACACGCAGCGGCGGCGCCTCGCGCAAGTCCTCGCGCGGAAGAGCGACTCCCTGTTGCTTCTGTCCGCTACGCCCCATGACGGCAACGACCGGTCGTTCGCCTCGCTATGCGAACTCCTCGACCCTTCCCTGGTCGACGGAAAAGGGAACCTCCGGGAGGGCCGGTACAAGGCGCATGTCGTTCGGCGCCTGAAAAAGCACATCAAGGATCCGGTGACTGGAGAACCTCTCTTCAAGGACCGTAAGGTGATCCCCATCCCGGTAACCCTAAACAAGGAGCGCCACGCCAGGGTCGGCGAGATGCACCGTAGCCTGATCGACCTCCTGGCTCCCGAGCTCCGCCGGGCCGTGCGGGCGAAGCGATACAACGATGTCTTGTCTTTCATCACCCTGCTCAAGCGGAGCGTGTCGACCGTTGCGGCTTGCGCCAGCACCTTGCAGGTCGTCTCTTCCCGGTTCGGGAAGATCCTTTCCGAAGGCGCCGAGGCGCAGGAGAGCCGCCGTCAGAGGCTACAGACCCTCAGGGATTACCGGAGAAAGCTCGACCGATACGGGGTGGTTAGCCCGGACGAGGAGAAGGAATTCTTCGACATCGAGGTAGAGGACCTCGCCCAGCAGTTCGCCGGCCTCCAGCGGGAAGTGAAATCGGGCTCCTACCGCCTCAAGCGCACCGCCGACGTGGTCGATGCGCTCGATGACCTAGTCCGGATTACGGAAGAGGCCCTCGCGGACGACCCCAAGCTGGAGTGTCTGGTCACCGAGGTCAGGAAGATCCGGCAGCAGGAGCCAGGGACCAATATCCTGGTCTACACTGAATACACGGACAGCCAGGCGGTTGCTGCCAAAGCCCTCCGGAAGGCCGGGGTCGGGGAAATCCTGACCTTGAGCGGGGAAGACGAGGAGGGGGACCGGATAAAGATCACGACCCGGTTCCGGTTGGATGACAACCTCGTCCTGGTGAGCACCGATACCGCAGCCGAGGGCCTGAACCTCCACGAGCGCTGCCACAACCTGATCCACCTCGAACTCCCGTTCAATCCGAACCGACTTGAGCAACGCAACGGCCGCATCGACAGGTACGGCCAGAAGGTCGAGCCGGTGGTGCGGTACTTCTTCCTTCAGGGGACCTTTGAGGGAAGGATACTGGCGCGCCTGATTGCCAAATACGAGAGACAGCGGGCCCGGCTTACGTTCGTCCCCAATACGCTTGGCATTTCGGCGACCAACGAGGTCGTCGCCGAGCAGTTGCTTAAGGGGCTCTTCGAGGAGGAAGAGCGCCTGTTCAAGGACCCCGGCATTACCTACGAGTTCGGGAAATCCGACGAGAACGAAGGGGCGGACGAGGCCACGAAGGATCTTCTCTCCGAAATCGACCGGGTCGTCAACGGCTATGACAAAGCCACGAAGGTCCATTCCTGGCTGGGGGAGACGGGGCTTAACGCCGAAAACGCACTGATGACGGAGGCCGGCAAGGCCTTGGACCAGGGCGACCGCATCGGCGCTGTCGATCTGGCAACGTTCGTGATTGACGCCGTGCTTCTCGACGGCGGCAGAGTAAAGGGTTCCCGCAAGGACAAGGTCTTCGAGGTGTCTCCGCCTCCTTCCTGGGTGCATGGCCTCGGAGGCCTCCCCGGGGCTGATCCGATCGCAGGCGTAATACGCCTCACGACTGACGCGGGATACCTCCGGGACGAGGAGAAGCGGCCCGTGGGGTTCCTCGGAAGGGCCCATCCGCTAACCCGAAAGGCCATCGAGCGAGTCCGCCATCTGTCGTTTGGCGCCGATGGCGGATTCGTCCAGGATGTCCGGGTCAGCGCAGTCTCAGCGAAGGTCGATCGCCCGGAACTGCTGTTCACCTTCCTGGGCCGGGTAATGAGCAAGGCAGGCAGGGAGTTCGAAAGGGTACTTGCTGTCAGGGTGCCCAAGGACGGGCCTCCGGAATTTCTCGAATCCCCGGAATCCTGGCTTCCCCTTGCGGAGAAATCTCACGCGATCACAACGACCGGAATCTGGGAGAAGCAATTTTCCGGTTGGGGGACCAGGGCGAAAACCGTCGCGGCCGACGCCGCAGTGAACGGGTTCTCGCCCATCGCAGAAAAGTTCTCCGGGGAGTACCGTTCCCGCCTGGAAGGGGACCGCAAAGGAACCGAGGATTGGCTGCGCGCCAGGGCAACCGAGATCACAGGAAAGGATTCGGCCCAACAAGCGCAGTTGGGGCTTTTCCGGTCCGGTGATAGTGCCCAGGCCGAGTACGGCACTCCCGAAGAACAGATTGCTTCCATCGCCTCAGACCCGAGCAACCCCAGCGCGTTACGCAGCGAGGCGGACGGGGTCATCCGGCTCTACAAGCAACGTTTTGCGGACCAGGAAACCCGCAGGTCCCTTGCCAACCCGGAGATCGTGCCGTTGGGAGTCCTGATGATCATTCCGGAGGCCGGACATGTCGTTTGACATCCTAGCCTCCGCATCGGTGTCGGGTCCGGCGTTCCCCGAGCCCTTCGTCCGGTTCGAACTCGGGAACGAGCTTGTTCGTCTGCGACTTCTTCCGAAAAACACGGGCGAAGAGGGGAGGGAACTCCAAGTCTCCTGGGAAGCGTACCGGAGTAAGATCCGGGATCTCGTCTCCCAAGGGGGTGCAGTGCGGGTCCGAAATCACGTGATCGAACCTCTGGTGTCCAGGCTCGGTTATGAACACCTGGAAGAGGCCGGCGTGGTCGAAACTCGGGAAGGAAGGGAGCCCGGTGGGTATTTCCTGACCGCACGTGACGGTTCCCGTCTCCGGGCGTGGGCTGTGTCGCTTGGGGAGGACCTGGACGCCCCGTCGCGCCGCGGCAGGGCGTATCGCTTCAGCCACGCCCGGGTGGCCAACCGGGTGCTCCTGGCTGCCAGGGAACAGATTGGGCTGCTTACAAACGGATACGAACTGCGGATCATCCTTTCCGACCCGTCGCGGCCTGATTCCAATATTTCGATTCCTGTCGACCCTCATTGGAAACAGAGCCGGGAAGTGCCGGACACTTTCCGGATGCTTTCGGCGCTGGCCCGTCCAGCGGGAGTCAAGGCGATACCCGATTTGGTCGAGAAGGCCCGCCTGCAGCAGTCCGCCGTCACCAAGGACCTGCGGATCCAAGCCCGAAAGGCCGTCGAGGAGTTCGTCCAAGAGATCTTGAACCACCCTTCGAACAGTGAGGCTTTGGTCAGGATCTCCGATAAGGAGAAACTGGCCAAGTACCTGTGGCACGAGGGGTTGACCGTCGTGTACCGCCTCCTGTTCATCCTAAAATTGGAGGCGAACGACGACCCGGCGCGGTGCTTCAACTTTGCCTCCGCCAGCCTTTGGAGAAACACCTTCTCCCCCAGCGTGGCGCTCGCGCGGTATACACGGGCCGTCCTCGAAACACACTCCGAGACCGGGTCTTTCCTCGAGGACGGACTCAGGGCCCTGTTCCGTATGTTCGGGCAAGGGTTCCAGAGTAACGAGATACAGGTCCACCCCTTGAACGGCGCGCTTTTCGGGCCGAACACCATGCCGCTTCTCGACAGTCTGCGATGGGGCGACCGTGCGGTGGCGTTCCTTCTGGACCGTCTACTTTGGACTCCCGCAAAGAGGGGCGCGGATTCCAGGAAACGGGTCCATTATGGATCACTAGACGTGGAGAACCTCGGCAGCGTCTATGAGGCCCTACTCGAACTGGAACCAGGGGTCGCCAGTGAGACGATGTGCCGGCTTCGCCGCAAGAAATTGGAAGTCGTCGTTCCTATAGGCCAAGGAGAAAAATATAAGACTAAAAAAATGGATCGGGATGACAATCCCACTGGTGGAAGTAATGAGAGGGAAGAAGAAGACGACGAGGGCAAAGACGTCGATGGAAGCCTGGAAAAAAGCACGGGCGTGGAATGGATTGAGAAAATCCCCGCAGGACGTTTTTTCCTCCAAGTAGGACTTGGAAGGAAGGCGACCGGATCCTTCTACACGCCGACGCCGTTCGTCAAATTTCTTGTTCAAGAGACCCTTGGCCCTCTCGTGTCCGAGAAGAGTCCTCCGAGAGATCCGAACCCACTGGAAATCCTGAAAATTAAAGTGCTCGATCCGGCAATGGGCAGCGGCCATTTTCTTGTGGAGGCGTGTCGCTTCTTGGGAGACCACCTCTATGAAGCCTGCCGCCTCTGCGATGAGCGATCCTATTCCGCAGAAGGTCGTGCGGAGGGAGCAAAATCAAATGAAGAGCGAGCCCGGTATCTTTCAGAGGCCAAGCTTTACAAGAAAAGAGTCCTCGACCTTCCGGATCCCCACGATGAAATACTTGCATACCTCCCTAGTCGCGCCACGGAAGGTGGAGAGACTGGATTGTCGCAAAAAAAGGCGGAGGCACTCTGCCGACGACTGGTTTCCATCCATTGTCTCTACGGCGTAGACAAGAACCCTCTTGCAGTCGAGCTCGCCAAACTCTCCTTGTGGCTCGAATCCCACGCGGAGAAGCTGCCATTGACGTTCCTGGATCACCGCCTGATCGTAGGGGATTCTCTAACCGGCCCTTTCTACTGGAACGTTATTGTCTATCCCGGAAGCAAAACCCCCCTTGACGATCTCTTTTCAATTGGCCTACGCGAGAAACTTGTCACTGCTCTAGAGGTTGCACTCGAGAAAGTCCACAGCCTTCAATCTACGGTAGGCATAGATTTGGCGGAAGTTGAGGCGAAGGTTGCCACGAAGAACGAGATCGAAAATACCTTGGCACCATTTAAGGTCATCGCTGCTGCTTGGTCTGGCGGTGCGATGCTGGCACCTAGTTCTTGCGACGATGCAGGGTACGCCAAACTGATCAGGCACGTTGTTGAGTCCAATGGGCTGCCAGCCGGAAGATTGCCGGCAGGCAACTTATCCTTGATGATTGGTAAGGGGCTCGGTTTGGATGTCGTGCCTCTGATGTGGGAGGACATACAGAAACTCGTCGTATCCGGAAAAATCAATTCGTCCTTGCCATATGATCTGGCGTTCCCGGATGTATTTTTCAAGAAGGGGCGTGTCGAGGAACCGGAGGGCTTTGACGTCGTCCTCGGCAATCCTCCCTGGGACAAGCTGAAAAACGAGAAGAAATCGTTCGCGGGCTCTTTCTATTTCCCAATCCTTGAAATCGACCGGAAAAGCCAGTGGGAGCCTGTCGCGGACGAGGTCCTTTCGAAAAATCCCATCGCAGCAGCACGCTGGGAAGCAATTGTGGCGCAGAATGCCGCCATGCGGACAATCGGCCCATACCTGTATCGGAGTCAGGCCTACACGATCGGGGACGTCTCAGCCTCCGGGGACCGGGACCTGTTCATCTATTTTTCGGAGAGAGGCGTCACCCTGTTGAAGAAGGGTGGCCAGATCGGATTCGTTTTGAGCGGAGGACTTGCGAAGAACCCGGCCGCTACCAACACGAGGAAGCTTCTGTTCGAAGAGAGTGAATTGAGGTATTTCCGCCACTTCCACAACAGACGAACCCTATTTGCCGACCTCCCAGAGATCGTAGAGTTCACACTTGTCGTTGCAACAAAACAACCTTGGACGCCAAGTTCGAAGTGTTCCATTGGTCTTGATCTGGACGAATTCGACCACCTCCACCATAGAGAAAGCGATACCCGGTTCCGCTCGCTGACACTTGACGAGCTTCGCCGGGAGGCTGGAGAGTTGTTGATCCTCACGGGCGAGAAGAGAACTGCCTTTCCCGTAGGATCTTCTCTGGGTGCTTGGCTCATGAGTAAAGGGATCAATCTCGGAAACGATCTCCACCGGACAATGGACGAAGGTGCATACCGGGAACTGAAGGACGTATTGCCCGGGGCCACTGACGGGCGGGATCCGTCCGTGACCCGCGCACTTTGGGGGTTGGGGTACGCACCTCTCCGGAGCGGAAGAAGTATCGGCCAGTTCACAGACCTGCCAGAGACAAAATCCGCTCATTGGGATACCCGAGTTAGCATCGTTGTCTTAATCTCCGAAGGAAGAGCCCCCGCTAAAGCCAGGTATGCCCAGTATTACAGGTTGGCTCTCCGGCGATCGTGCGGATCCCCTAAATCAAACGAAAGAAGTCTCATTGCTTGCATTCTTCCACCAGGAAATATCGGTCCCGACCAGATCTTTGTCGAACAAGATACATCTGCAAGACCGACATATTGTGCCTTGCTCTCGTGTGCCGTCCTGAACTCATACACACCAGACTCACTTATTCGTCCTTTCGTTCAGGCGGTGATGACGAAATCCTTCCTGGAATCCATCGGCAGTCCGAATCTTTCTGTCAACATGGAAACTTTTCTTGTCCACTCGTCCTTGCGTCTTACGTGTAACCATGTTGGTTTTAAGGCCCTATGGCACGAACAGGTTGGAGAGGCATGGAGGGAAGGGACTTCAAAATATTCCTGGCCTGTTCTTTTCTCCATGGAGCAACGTTGGTCGTTGCGTGCCCAGATCGACGCTGTCGTTGCTGTGGCATACGGCCTTTCACGCGAGCAATACATCGGCGTGTTATCCAAATTTACCCACCGCAGTTTCCCAAACGCCTCCGAAACCTGCTTGGCGGCCTACGATGTAATACAGAGTATCGGGCTCGACGAATTCTTGAAGCGGCATGACCCTTACCAGGACATCTCGCTGAATAGAGAAAATGCCAAGCCCGCGATTAGTATCCACGCTCTGCCATCATCGGGCATGGCAGCGCTTTTCGCTGGAACCCCAGATCCTCCTCTGACGTCCACGCCAGCGCGGTGGAAAGGGCGACCAAAGGCGAAGACGGAATAAACACCCTTCATAGGGGAAAGACCAATGAGCCTCCATCCGATACGTGAACTGAACCGGGTTATCGACGACTACAAGGAGTACCTCCGCACGGAGTTCCGGGCGAAGGACGAGAACCTCCGTGCGGCTCTCGAACGCGAACTCGAACGGCCCCTATTCATCGCGCAGGACCCTTTCTTCCAGACCTACCGCCCCTTCCGAAACGGTAAGGCCTGGCGCGACCTTCCGCTTGACGCAAAGCTCGCGGCGGCTATGCAGGAGCGGGCAAGAGGCAACCCTTCGTTCCTACACCAGTCAGACGCCATCGAGGAACTTCTCTCCCCAGCGCCGAAGCCGGTCGTCGTCACCACAGGCACGGGCTCCGGAAAGACCGAGGCGTTCCTTATGCCTGTGATCCAGAACGCTATCGAGGACGTAGCAAAGTTTAGGCATTCCGGATTGACAGCGATCCTTGTATACCCGATGAACGCTCTGGCGAACGACCAGCTCGTTCGGATCGAGGAGATCCTTGCGGATGCCGGACTCTCCGGGGCTGTCACCGTCGGGAAATACGACCGCGGAACTCCGGAGTCGGAGCGGAAGGCGATGCGGGAAACCCCGCCTCACATCTTGCTCACGAACTACGTGATGCTGGAATACCTCCTCGTCCGCCCGGCGGACAGGGAAGGCATCTTCGCCAACCACCGGTGCCGATTCATCGTGTTGGACGAGGTGCATACATATCGTGGATCCCTGGGGAGCAACATCGCCCTGCTGATCCGCAGACTCCGGCACCACCTCACCCACGCGGTACACGACTGGATGTCGGATCCCCCGGAGGCATTGCAGGCGAAGAGGTACCCCTCGCTGGTTCCGATCGGGACCTCCGCCACCATCAAGAGCGTCGCGGAGACCGGATCTCAGGAAGAGGCGATCCGGTTGCGCGATCTGGACGTACAGGATTTCTTCGGCAGACTGACCGGAGTCGCTCCTGAGTCGATCCGGGTCTACGGAGAAAGTTTGGAAGAAATCCGTCCCCCCGCAGGGGCCGCCTATCCCGCCGCGCCCGGCAGCGTAGACCTGACCTCGATTGACGTCTCCGATCCGGAGAGCGTCCGTAAGGCCCTATGTCGGTTGGCAGGAGTCCCAGAGGGCACCCCCGTTGCGGATGCAGCGAATCGCTGCAAGTTGCTCTGGGATCTAAACTCCATTCTGATCTGCTCGCCGAGGTCCGTCCCCGGAATTGTCTCGACCATTATCCAAGGCAATCCGGAGCGGGCCGCATCCGATCCAGTGTTGATCCACAAGGAAGTCGAGACTGCCCTCGTCGTCGGTGCCGCCTTGCCCGACGGGACCCCAGGGGCGCTCCGGTTGAAGGTCCACCGCATTATCCGCGGGGGGTGGCAGTTTCACCGGTGCATCAACCCGGATTGTGGACGGCTCTACCCCATGGGGGAAGAGTGCTGTTCCTGCGGGTTCGTCACCGCGCCCCTCTACATCTGCCGCAACTGCGGAGCGGACTACATGAGGTTTGAGTGCACGGACCCTGAGAGCGAACCCCTGCATCCGAAAGCTGGTCCGACAGCGTCCGTCGAGTGGGTGCTCTTTGAACCGGCAAGGTTCGAGGATCCGGTCGGCAGAGCGGGCGACGAAGAAGAGGAGGAGACCGAGGGGAACGGTGAGGAAGCGCCGAGACGGCGAGGACGGCGCCAGAATCCATCTACGGTTAAGCTCCGCAAGGTCTTGGAGGGATCCTTCGATCCAGGCACGCTCCAGTTCAGCACCAATCCGGATGCCTACAGCAAGAAGGTCGTCCTGATCCCGGGGCGAACGCGGTGCTTCTGCTGCGGCGGGACAGCAGGAAGCCGCAGCGTCATAACTCCGATATCCATCGGGACCTCCGCCGCCCTCAAGGTGGTCACCGAAGGGGTCCTAGAAGCGCTCAGCGACGCCAATAAGGGCCGCGCCGGACACGACGGGAAAGAGCGGCTATTGATCTTCAGCGACAGCCGGCAGGACGCCGCCCACCAAGCCCGCTTCATCCACTTCGCAGGCCGGTACGACCGGATGCGCCGGAACCTCGCCAACATCCTTGGAAGAAGCGGTCCAATCCCGTTGCAACGGGCTGTGGAACTGCTGGGGGACCAGGCTGTCCGCGACAAGGATAACCCGTATGTTCCCTCCGCTCCTTACGTGCATCCGGACGTAAAGAAGAAGATCCAGATCTGGGAAGAAGCCCCACTTCTTGATGATCTCGCCGTAAATGCCGGGTTCCGAGCGACTCTTCCCAACCTGGGGCTATTAGGGGTCCAGTACAACGGGCTTGGCGGCTACGTGAGCGAGGCCGGCGGGGAACTGGCAGCCTCGCTAGGCATCAACAAGGAGCAGTTCCTCTACATCTGCAGGTGTCTTCTGGACTTCATGCGGATCCGAAACGCCCTTTCCCGAGACCTGCTCCGCTACAACCCACTCCATCCATCATGTCCGGATCAGTTGTCGTATGCCGAGTGGGAAAGAAAAATAAAGACCCCGTCCGGTTTCGCCTGCGGACTCGATGAAAGGCCCGCCCTCAATCCGGATGACCGGGTCCCCCGGGGAATCAAGGCTCGCTCTCTGTGGAGAGGGCCCGGAAGAGGAGGCAGGGACCCCGAGATCCAGCGAATCCTAAAGAACCTCCTGTCGGCATTTGGAGGTATCGAGCCGACCCCCGAAACGATGCTGGAAATCGTCAGATTCCTGTTCGACGGGACCTTCCTGGTGCCGTCCGGTCTCTTCGGCATAACGGAGTCGCGCAAATTCCTCCAGGTGAACGCCGAGTACCTGCTCCTCGGAATCCTTGGAGAGGCCGAACGCTTGCGTTGCGCGGTATGCGGGGCGCCTCGGCATTATGCTGCTCCGGGTTTTCCCTGCCCGATGTGCCATGGATCGTTAGTGCCATGGACAAATGCAGAGATGGCCAGGAATCGGAACGTCCAAAGGATACGTTCCGGATCGTTCATCCCCCTGTACGCCGGTGAGCACACCGCTCAGATCACGACCGATCGCAGGGAGGAACTCGAAAAGCAGTTCAAGGCCCCCGCCAGCGAGTCCAAGGTTAACGTGATCGCATGCTCTCCCACTATGGAGATGGGGATCGACGTCGGCGGACTGGATGCGATTGCCCTCCGGAACATGCCGCCGCGGCCTGACAACTACGCTCAACGAGGCGGCCGGGCCGGGCGGCGTTCCCGCGTCGGCCTAGTCCTCGGGTACGCCCGAAATACGCCCCACGATCAGTATTTCTACGACAAGCCCACGGAGATGATCTCCGGGGAGATCCCCGCCCCCCTCCTGGCCCTTGGAAACAAGGATGTCCTCCTACGGCACGCCAACGCGATCTTGTTCGGGGCAGCAACACCCGGGCTGTCCGGCAAGATGGGGGATTACGTCACCACTCAGGGCGCTGTCATCGAGGAGAAGGTCGCGGAGTTGATCGCAGCTCTGCGGACCCAGATCGAATACAGCATCACGACCGCAACGGTGGCCTTCGGAAGCAATGTTCTTGCGGAAGCGGGGATTACCGAACAGGGACTTAGGGAGTGGTTCGAGGCCCTTCCGGACAAGGTCCGGGATGTCTTCGAAAGGACCGCTCGGCAAGTGATCGAACTTCGCCAAGCCCTTGACCGCCTCGCGGTCTACCTGGTAGGACAGCGTGAGGGAGTTCATGCGGCAGAGCTTATACGTCGCCTGCTCGGACTACCCAAGGACCACGGCAGCGCGGGAACAGATGCGGATGACCACTCTGCGGGATACCCCTTGAGGCGTTTTGCGGAATTCGGAATCCTGCCGGGATACGAATTCCCGACGGCGCCGGCGACCCTTCGGTTGAAAGGTGATCCCAATGAGGACAATCCGGTAACGGTGGGCCGTGTCGTCGGGATTGCCCAGTTCAGGCCCGAGGCAAACGTCTACGCAAGGAATGTCCGGTGGAAGGTTATCGGGTTGGACCCTGCCTCCCCATGGAACCCAAAGGTCGAGGGGCCGAGCTGGGGTTACATGGTGTGTTCGCAATGTGCCCTGCGATTCTCAGCGGGGAGGCCGCAATGTCCGCGTTGCGGGAACGCTTCTCCCGGAAGACCGCACCCCGCTTCGGAGTTCGCCGGATTCCTCGCAGTGAAGAACGAAACCCCTGTCTTCGAGGAGGAAGACCGCATTGCGGTACGGAACCTGGTCCGGACGTATCCCCAGTGGGATGGTGTCGTCACAGGCAAGTGGGGTGCTGGTGGAGGGTGGACGCTCAATCTCTACGGCCGCGAGGAGGTAAGGTGGCTGAACGAGGGAATGAAGCCCACCCCAAAAGACCTCGCGGGGCCGCACCGCACCGCGTTTCTTCATGACGAGGCCAAGGGATATCTCCTGTGTGGAATTTGCGGGGCCACACTGTCGTTCCCGCCGGCGGAAAACGCCGGACGAGGAAGGCGCCAGGCCCAAGGAGGCAGTGGAAACCAGCCGGATCAATTCGGACACCGGAGGGGCTGCCCAAGGGCGGGTACTCCGCCGATGCCTCAGGCGATCGTCGCCGAAGGGAGGACGGAGGTCCTCCGCCTGATAATCCCGCTTCCTTCTGGGAACAACGAGGACGCCTCTTCCTTCGGGCTTTCCCTCGGGTATTCTCTCATGATCGGGATGAGGCGCCGGTACATGCTCGACAGCTCAGAGATCGACTTCGAACTAGAGGGTCCCTGGGAAGCGCCTTACGAAGGAGGGGCGAATGTCAGCTGGCTTTGCATGTCCTTCATCGACCCAAGCGTGGGGGGAACAGGGTACCTAAACAAAGCTGCCGAGGAATTCCACCTGGTGGCCCGCAGGGCGATAGAGCACCTTGACCACCCCAACTGCGAGACAGCCTGTTACAGGTGCCTGAAGTCATATTCGAACCAGCGGTTCCACGACAAGCTCCGGTGGCCTCTGGTGATCCCGGTTCTTGAAATAATCGCATCCGAACCGCCTGTAGCACGAGCTCCGACAGCGCGAGACATCGATGACCCGGGACCCTGGCTAGAAGCATATGCCGCCGGGGTTGGATCGCCCTTGGAACTCAAGTACCTCCGGCTCTTCGAGGCCAACGGGTTCAATCCCGTCAAGCAGTATCCTATCTGCCGGGAGGGATCGGCGGTTCCCTTCACGATCGCCGATTTTGCGGTGCCCGAGAAACGGCTGGCCATCTACATCGATGGAGCTTCATTTCACGTCGGGAGGAATCTGAGGCGCGACCGAAGGATTCGCGCAGATCTGCGCGGTGCAACACCTCCTTGGGCGGTCCTAGAATTCGGTGCACAAGAACTGCGTCGCGGCGTCGAACTCATAAATGACATCATGGAGAAGACTTCATAGAAATTTGAAGATTGTGACAAGTCTGTGACCAAGAATAGGCTGACTTGCATTCTGTCAAATTATAGTTAGAGGGACACGATATGATTGAAAAAACTCTAAAGGACTGGGACGAGTATGAGACTGAAATTCGTAATTTAATAGCAGTACGTGACAAAAGAAAAGCTGATTATAAAACATATGTATCACAAATGTTATTCCGTGGACAATCAAATGGCGAATGGCGGCTCGAAACTACTTTGGAGCGATATTCTCCGAAATCACTAGTAGCTAAAGATTATTATAATGTTATTCATGGGGCGAAATATGGTATTGAAAGTCTTACGGAAAATGAATGGAATATAAAAACCCCTCCTGAATATGATCAATGGCTGGAGACACAAGACGTATTTGGTCTTTATGATATACCTGCTTATGATTATATGATCTATTTACGGCATCACGGATTCCCATCGCCACTATTGGATTGGACGCGATCTCCGTATATTGCAGCATTTTTCGCTTACTCTAATGCTTCTATTAATTCGAAATATGTCTCAATATTTATATTCATGGAATATTATGGTCAAGGTAAAGTTGGCAAGAGGGGGGAACCAAGAATAAGTACACGAGGTCCATATGTGCGAACCCATAGAAGACATGTGCTACAACAATGTGAATACACGATATGCACAAGAAAAAACGGGAATAATTGGTATTATATCCCACATGAGGATGTACTGGCACAAAATGAAGAAGATCAAGATGTATTATGGAAAATCAATATACCATCAAACGAACGCATGAAAGTATTAACACAATTGGATCAAAAAAATATAAATGCCTATACTCTTTTTGGCTCTGATGAAAGTCTTATGGATGCCATGGCATTTAGAGAATTTACATCAAAATTTGGTGCTCTCTAACCACAGGCTGAAGCTGACGGCTCATCTGGTGAAAATCATGAGTGCCCGCAGCTTAGCCTGAGTGATAGATTAACTCGAAGAGAAATTAATCAGGAGGGGATGGTGGCTTAAGTCAGATGTGATAAGGAGGTCTTTCTAAGTGGCTGACTGTCCTCGCATGCTTGCAAATCGATATGCTTTGACCACTGACTGCAAGAAAGGCGGTATGTCACGGGTATATCGAGCTGTAGATCTAAAAAACAATGCGACTCCAGTTGCGGTAAAGTTATTCAATCATGACATAGTGGAACTACCGATTCTACAAGAAGCTTTCAAACGTGAGACTTTAGCATTGCAAGAATTAAAACATCCAAACATTGTTAATATACATGATTTCGGTGTGGACATAGAAACGGGACATCCGTACATAATCTTGGAGTGGATCGAAAAGACACTTTTCGAGTGCCGTGAACGCATCGCCTCGATTGGTTGGGACTCATTTTATGAAGATATTGGTAAGCCGATCCTTGATGCCATAAGTTATGCACATTCTAGAAATTACGTTCACAGAGATATAAAACCACAAAATATATTGCTTCATAAAGACAACACACCAAAATTGGCTGATTTTGGTATATCAAAATTGCGTAAATATTTAATTAATGGGATTACTCTAGCAGATCACTCTACGATTCCTTTCAGCCCTCCAGAGCGTGATTTGGGAAAACATTCCTTTACTATTGATGTATTTGGTTTTGGAATGTTAACATTGTGGTCTCTTTCTGATATTGATATATCCACCTATCAAGATATAGAAAAAGCAATACGTGATATTGATGTTCCGCCTGATATTGAAGGAGTTATTGAAAGATCTGTTTCATTTGATCCTTTGTGTCGCCAACAAAATGCAGGTATTCTTCAATCTGAAATAGAACAGATTCAATCACAAAGGCGAAAAAGCTGGCAACCACGCAGAAAATGCTATCTCGTAATGACGAATAAATCATATCGTGAAGTTGATTCTACTTACCGGTGTAAATCACATGAGGAGGCAGAATTAATTGTAGCTGAAGATTTATCTGGAGAATATGGAATTAGGCAGTTGAATGTACACGGCACCCGTACGCCTGGACAATATAATATTTATGGGACAACCAATGCTTATCTTTTTCTTATTGATGAGGCCAATCGTAACCGTTTGGCCCTTGTCAGGATGTGGAGGATGCAAGCAGCACTGCTTGAACGAGAAAGAGATAAAGGGTGGAACGCGCCTTTCGAATTTACTTTTGCAGATCCGCGCAACGTGGATCAAGCAAAAGAAGCAATATTGGCTTTGGAGTTAGGAGTTGATGAATTTGAAGCCGATCTTGAAAGAACGCAAATAGCAGAAAGAGAAACATATATTTTCACGGCATGGAATAATTTTCTAAGAGCTAGGCTTGATATTGAGCAAACACGAGAAAGTGATATTCCATACGATGAATTTTTAATTGATGGGAATAGAGTTGTTTTTAAATGTGGATCTGTGCCAGAAGGGAGCTTATTGAATCAGATTCGTAGAGTCTCGCTCAAGGATGATAGTTCACTTATAGGCGAGATAGACGATGTCGGCGATAGTACCATCACGCTATATGTTGAGGAGGGGGATGCAAACTTATTGCCTGTAAGAGGTTTGCTGATGTTCGACATTCGGGCAGCAAAAACTGCATTAGACCGCCAGAAAAGCGCACTCGATGCGGTTCGGTACAGCAGGTCGGTTCGCGCTGACTTGAAAGACTTGATCATTCACCCATCCAACGTGGGTGAGCCAGTTCCAGTGGATGATGTAATTTATTTTCAGGCGGAGTTAGACGAAGCCAAGAGACATGCAGTGAGATTGTGTCTTGGAGCTCCCAGCCTATCGGTGATCGAAGGGCCGCCAGGCACTGGAAAAACTACCTTTATCGCTGAGTTGGTTCTCCAATGCATTGTGAGAAATCCGAAAGCTAGAATTTTGCTTTGCTCGCAAACTCATGTGGCTTTAGATAATGCGATAGAGCGAATACAAAAAGTAAATTCGACTGTACGGATGATTCGCGTTGGGCGAGAAAATGACTCTCGTATTGATCCGAACGTAAAAGAGTTTCTTATTGATAGAAAGATGCAGAGTTGGTCAAAGGAGGTTTATGAAAAAGGTCAGAACTATCTTATAAAATGGGCAGAGAACCATGGAATTAAAAAATATGATGTTGAATTAGGTATGGTATTAAAAAAATTACAAATTGCATACGACGCGATAAAAAGGGTAAAAATAGAAATAGACGACAAAATTAACAAATTAGATAATCTGGTTATAGAGGAAAAGAAGGTCAATGAAACGGGTATTGAATATAAAGTAATTCGCTCCAGCGAAGAAATTGAAGAACTCAAGGCAGATGTCGCAAAATTACGGGCAGAGCGTGCAGATTTCGAAAGGCGTATAGACGAGATCCGGTATGATATTTCCTCAAAAGGTGAATTGGAAGCCGATTTGGCCAATCTCCCAGAGGACAATTTAGCCGAATGGGTTAGGGATTTATTGCCCCGAACTGCGGATACCGATGCCTTCCTTGCGCTATTAAACATCAATGCGGATTGGAATGACAGGTTTGGAAAAGGTTACGGTTTTCAAGCAGCACTTGTTGCCTCGTCTCAATTAGTTACTGGCACATGTGTTGGCGTAGCTAGCATTAGAGGGCTAGAGAACATAGAGTTTGATCTTTGCATCGTAGATGAAGCTTCCAAAGCTACACCAACTGAAATTTTAGTTCCAATGTCCAGATCAAAAAAATGGGTTCTTGTAGGGGATCCAAAACAGTTGCCCCCGTTCATCGAGGACCAATTTAGGGACAGAGATATATTACAAAAGTATAATCTCCAACAAGACATCGTCAAGTTAACATTGCTACAGCATTTTCTTGATGCAGTTCCATCTAGCGCAAAGCACATTCTAAATATACAACACCGTATGGTGCAGCCTATTGGGGATTTGATAAGTAATTGTTTTTATGGTGGAATGTTGACAAGCGCTAGAAAATATTTGAAACAGATTCCTAAAAGTATTTTAGCGAAGCCGGTAACCTGGTTAACTACTGCGAAATTTCAGGACAGATATGAGGAGTCAGTTGGCACAAGTTATATAAATACCTCTGAGTCCAAGACCATAATGAACATCCTAGAACGGATAAATTGGTATGGGAAAAACATTAATAAGCATTTCCATATTTCTTTATTGACGGGTTATGCCGCACAAAAGAATTTGCTTCATAGGCAAACTATCGATAAATTGCAGGAATGGGAATATCTAAAGATCGATTGCCAAACTGTTGATGCTTACCAAGGAAGAGAAGCTGACATCAATATCTACTCAATTACAAGATCCAATGATAAGAATAAAATCGGCTTTGTCCGAGAAAGTGAAAGACTTAATGTTGCGCTATCGAGAGGAAGGGATGCATTGATTATCGTTGGTGATCACATATTTTGTAGAAATGTAACTGGAGAAAATTCCTTTCGAGTTGTTGTGGATTATATCGAGGCAAATGGAAACGATTGTGCGATTGTAGAGGTATAATGTATGACTCCTGAACAGATCGCTGTCAGGTACTCCGTTAGGCCTGGATACCGCCTTGTTGATTACATGGAGGTGGCCTTACCGGTGTATCGCTTGAACCTGGCGGCGTTTACGGTCGTTCATAAACCAATGCCACCTATTGAAGACTTTATTTTAAGGACTATCGGCTCTGGTATCAAGGATCCTAACGAGATAGCTGATTTTCTTGGGCTACACACTAGTGTGGTTGAGGGTGCCCTAACATGCCTTATCCAATCCGATGATGTTGTAGTCAATCAACTGCGGGGCGCCATACAAGGGAGCGTAGACTTAACGGAAAAGGGGAAGCAGACGCTCGAGACATCTGTAATGATTCGTCCCCAAGAGGAAAGTATAGTTATTGAATTTGACGGACTATTAAGAAGACCAATTTGGTACGGCAGACTGCAATTGCTTTCCCCTAAGCAATGCAAAGAGGAAGGCGTTCGAGAAATTCAAACGTTTCAACCAAGACCTGAAATAGATGATATTAAATTGGTGGAGTTAAGCGACTATGTTGCCAATACTTTTGAAAAAAAAGATATTAAAAAAATAATTTTAAATGTGCGTAGCGTTGAACGCAGGCAATTATTTTATCTTAGATCTACGGGCTTACTATATAAAGCCGTTAGTGATGACCAGTTAATGATGGCGTTTGCAGTCGATGGCAGATTATCCATAGAGCACGAGAATGCATTTGCACAACTTTCCGGTTTGCAAAAAATGCGGATTGTTGATGAAGTGCAACCAAGAGAAGGGCGAGAAAGTGAAGTTCGAAGAAAAACATTAGAAAATCTCGGAATTACAGAGAAAGATCTTGAACCTGTCCGGGAAATTCAGCGAGAAATTGAATCTACAAAAGAAGAATTATTAAAAGAAGAAGTTATTAACGCTTCTGTTACGAAACCAGAGGAAGTACAGATTAGGGGTAAAATTGAAGCTGCGAGGTTAAAGCTATCTTTTTCGGAGGCAAAAATAGCTGAATTTTCTGTTCGTCCATTGCCTGTTTATGAACACCCACCAATATTAGAGAAAGCATTAAGTGAGGCTAAAGAGAGATTATTAATTATTTCACCGTGGATTAGAGCTAAGGTTGTAGATAAGGACTTTGTTAGACGCATTGAGGAACTATTGCAAAATAGAGTAACAGTTTATATTGGATATGGTCTAGGTCCGGACTATAAAGGGAACCAGGCCGACAATAAAGTTATTTATAATTTGAAAAAACTTTCAGAAAAACACAAAGATTTGTTCTTATTTAAAGAATTCGGTGATACTCATGCTAAGGTATTAATTCAAGATGATAAATATTTTGTTATAACGAGTTTTAACTGGTTATCGTTTCGTGGGGATCCTAAGAGAACGTTTCGAGAGGAGTGGGGAACATATGTCGGTGAAAAAAAGGTGGTGGAGAGGTACTTCGAAGAGTTGAGAGAGCGGTTTAATTCTTGAATATACCGCATTTATCGCGTGCGAACATCGAAGGTAAAACTCCGCAAGTTGTCCCGACTAAACGGAATGCAGGCCATCGCAGGTCTATGTGCCCGATTTGTGTCCGATCTATTCCCGGCGATGAAATCCCAAAATCCCCTCGTCCTGTTGGTCTGAAAACGAGGGGTAGGTCAGTGGCGGGACAGTTTACTTTTCTTAAACAGGTATTTGACGATTGATATTATTCATCTTCACTGCAAAACCCGCATTGATTACATACCAGTTTGTTGCCCCATTTTTTAGTTTAGAGCCAGGGCGATTCAAGTAAAGCTTCGTGCCTTCCACGACATTGCGAACATATCGGGGACCAACCACATTCGTCCAGATTCGGTCGCCTAGCCGGATATTCGTTGTCCCGGCTTGTAACATCTGAGGCGTCCAACCCATTGGAGGAGAGGCATTCCGGGCTAAATCTAGAAACCACATGTGACGTTTGATTGCTTGGGCAAGTGTAGTGAGGAACTCCATCCGTGCCTGTTTGTGCAGGCACTTCATTCCTTCCAACAGGGCTGACTCGTCAAGCGCACCTGCGGCGATACCGGTTTGCCGGTACAGCGTGTAGCCAAGAACCTCTAGGTCCTCTTTCAGGCTTATCCAACGCTCTCGTACGGCAAGTTCCATGGCGATGCACACAGCCCAGCACGATGTTGTCCATGCACCGAAATATTCGTCGGGGAGGCTTTCGATATCATCGGGCAATCGAAGTCGATTGATCAATGGGCGATCGCCGGCCGTTATGAAGTCTCCAAGAACGTCGCATATCAACTGCGGGAAGTTGAAGCTGGAAGTAGGATCATTAGCCGGGATGACCCGCTCCTCGCTGCCAGTTTCAAGAACAATCCTGCGTCCGGCGAGGAATGACAGCAGGGCCAGAAGTGCCCAAAGCCTGGAAACCTCATCGGTGTCAAGATTCCTGCGGTTGTCCAGATGTATACCCCTGCACCATTTCGCATAGCGATCGACTAGGCGCAGGATGCGTTTTCGTGCTCTCTCTAGCTCTGCGCCTGGGATTGGCAATAGCAAAATATCCCTCGGTGGATCAGGCTCGTCTTCGCCATAACCCCCACCTTGCTCCAAATCCTCCTCGGACGCCTCTTCATTCTCAAGCTCTGAAATCGATGGGGGAGGCCTTCGGAATAGGGGCATGAGAAATTCTACGAGAAGCGCAGCGTCGTCCCCGACGGTCACGACCAGGTTTTTTATTCCCGTGCTGGGTTCTATTTGCCTCTTGATAAACTCTTCGTAAGTCAGCCTCCTCCCGGCGTCCTCTCCTTCTTCTTTCCCGGCTCGCCCAGGATCCTTCCTCCCCGGATTCTCACCAGGAACATTTTCTTGCTCCTGCTTTGCGAAAATCAAATGTTCGAAAGGTGTAAGAAGGGACTTCAAGTCAGTTTCATCGAGTCGGATATGTTCGAGGAGATTTTGCATGCGTTCCCGGGCTGGACTTGGGGCGGCACGCCGGAGATCTTCGTGGAAGTGTAGAATCGTAGGGGCGGTTCTACCTCCATCGGGGAAGGAAATGCTTGCGAAATGTATAGCCGGATAGGATGCGAGTGAAATCCCGATGGATGGCGGCTCGGTTGTGGAGTCAAACGGAAGGGGATCGCCAACGCATTCTCCAGATGCATTCATTAGAATCAGAGATGCCCCCGTTGGGTTCATGCGTGCAGGGGGCAGCCAGTAGATTCTCCTTTCTATTACCTCGATAGTTCCCGGAAGTGGCAACCCTTCGGCAGGTCGCTCGTCCTCCCTGTATGGCGGCAAATCGCGCAGGTCTTGATCTGTAAGCGCTTCCGTAGAAAGTAGCGACTCCGAAAGCGACAGCGCCTTGGCTGCCTCACCTCGCGGTATTCGATAATAAAGACAAGCTTCGGCATTGACCGGTGGTGTATCGCCAAGGCCAAGTGCAGCTATTGAGCAGTTTGCACTTCCGGCAAGCACGTGGTCGGCCCTTCTGCCCTCCGCCACGATCAATTTCGCATGGAGATATCGTCCGTCGGAGCCCCCCAGTATTCCTGCGTTGAAGATCTCCGTTAGGCCCGGAACCTTTGGAAGGGCGTTTATCGGGAAATTCACGGTTCTTGGATGGATCAAGATGCTGGTCCGGGCTGGCTGGAGCAACTGGATCAGCTCGGAAAGGGCCTTCAGATTTGGATCCCAGAAAGGAGAGCTAACGATCAGGTGTAGGATTTCATCCCCATCCACCAGATTTCGAAAGCGTTCCATGATCCTGGTTCCAGGCGATAATAGAAGATCGACATTGTGATCTCGATCCTCTATCGGGTAGGGACCTTCTTTCCGGGTGGCTGTCCGAAGCCATGGCGCATCCGACTCGATGCGGTTCAACTTGTATCCTACCGACATGGCTCTGCGGTCGAGAAAAGAGCAGACGTAATCATATGCCTTCGCGATAATCATCTGCTCCGGACTCTCTTCGGGACCACAATTCAGAACTGCCGTGAGCTCACGATTGTCGCCATAGCCACGGCTTGAAATATTGGCGGATCCAATAAGGAGCCTGCCCTTGTCCTTCCCGACCAATAGAAAGAGCTTCGGATGAAATACCCCTCCGACTCTTGCCGGAGCGACGAGATAACGCCTGCCGGCGTCAGCGGATAAAGCGCTGGAGAGGGGAGTGGACCGCGAGTAGGATCCCGCATCAACCAGGAGAAAGTTGTTCCGGCATCCTGTTCCCCTCAGGCGAGGCTGGATGACCGAACTGTAGAAGGACAGATCGCAACTGAAGCTCGTGGCGATGGAAGAGTGGAAACCATTCGCATTCAGAGCGTCAAGAAGCTTCATAAGGTCGCCAACAAAGCTTTTCCCCGCATCGTCGGCCCATTATTGTCGACCAGGTGCAAATCCTTTAAGAAGCCGATGGCACTGCTTAAGCGGGGATTCGTGAGGACAGGCGCTGTCAGTAGACGTCTGATCATCAGGTCATCATCCAGCTCGAACAGGAATGTCCGTTTGCCCTGCTGGTGTAATTTATGAAGCGCTACGCGCAGATGTTGCTCCACGATGAAGCACTGGACCAGCCGTGCCAGCGTACGATCCAAAGGAGCGTTACCATGCGATCGTAAAAATGCCAATGTGCCGCGGATCGACTGCGGGAAACGCATTCCAAGGCGGTTTGTCGGTCCGAAAGTCCGTCCTACGGGATGATCGTATCCTGCCCACCGCCTGTCTAGCGCTGCAAGCAGCCGAATTCCCGCGACTGCGGCCTCAACCGGATCTCCCGCATCCAGCACAAATCTCGAAAGTGCCGCTTCGCTGCTGTCGTCCGAGTAATCTGATGCATTCGGGGCGATTCCCTGAGAGCGGCAATACGCGCTCCAGCTCTCATCCGATGTTTTCAGCCCGGCCTGCACTGTTTCCACGACTTTATGCACGAGCAGGCCGAGCTCCATGCCATGCTCCGGTATTATTCCTAATAGAAGGGCCAACAGGCTTTCGAGAGCGATGTGTCCCAGTTCATTTGCTTGATATGCTTGCCACATCTCGCACCGATTGGACAAAGATTTCGGGGTAAGAAAGACGGCACCATCTGGGAGATGTCCTGAATAAAGGGACCAGCGAATGTGATTGGGGGTAGGAGTGCCTCCCATCTGGTCTGCGATGCTGAGGCAAAGCCCCAGACTTTCGCGTCGGGCGCTGGAGTCTTCGTCGTTGCGGGTGTCGAAGCTGAACAGGACCTCCTCCAACAATTCACGTTCAGTCGAGTCTTGGGGGATCGCATCCGGCTTTATCCTTCGACCTACTCGCTGAAGGAAATTTGCATCGACATCTTCCTGTTCCAGTTTCTCGATAAACTCCTCTCCTTCCCGACCAATGGAAGCGGCAAAGGACTGGGCAAGCTTCTCTCCGGTTCCGCGACTTTGTACCGGTATCGAATGTCCTGCGGCTGTAGAAAGGATACCGAGTTCGAAGAGAGGATTTGAATAGATTTGCCCATATCCTCCAAGCTTGCCAGCCCAGTATCCTCCCGCGGCTCCATGGACAGCGGCGCTGGCGTAAGGAATGTATCCCCCCGCCACTCGCTTCTCCCACGCTCGCCAAGCCCAGTTGACGCCAACGATTCCCTCTTGTTTCTGGTCATTGGCCGCGCAGGAAGCCAGTGCGAGAAGGGCTTCCGCACGTCGAAGGAAGAGCAGCCATGTCGTCCTGGACGTATCGCCCTTCCGTCGTGCGTACTGGTCAAACAACCATGGGAAGAAGGAATAATAACGAACACGCTTGGTGACGTTGGTGATGGAGGGAACAAGCAGGGCGTACAGGGCGATGGAGGGAGCCTGCATGCCCAGATGGTCCCTGCCGTTTGCCTTCGGAGGAGGAGTGCTCCACTGCGGGAGTTGTAGTGACTGGGCCAAGGATTGGTGCCTCTTGGACGGGAATTATTACGGTATGTATTCGGAGAGAGTATAGCGGTTATTTGAAGAAATCCATGAAAACAGTATAGCTGCGCACCCCGATGGTCTTCATGATGGGATCCACGCCGTTTCCCCTTTCGGCCGAGGGAATCCCCATATTTGGGTGGCCACCTATAAAGGGGGCAGGTCGCACCTGCTGAATCTTATGTGGCAACGAATATTACCCCCTCTTGGTTCCATGCAGGAGGGACTGGAGAATATTTTCTTGGACTACCGTGGCGTAGGGCGGTAATGGCAAAGACCTGAGGATATATCTTTCCCACCGTCGTGAGGGCTGCCACCAAGGCGTCTGCCCTGTCAGACCCAGTCACTTCTCCTGTGCGCAGCGATTGGCGTATCCTGGCTCTTTCAGGGGAGGCATTCTGCAAACGGCCAATAACCGCTCGAAGATTATTCATCGTTCCCGTGAGGGCTGAACCGGATGTCCTGGCGTATTGGATCGTTGCCCGCGGGAATACCTCGATAAGGTTTCCTCCCAATCCCCCCGGAATGGATGCAAAGCCGTTTACGAGAAAATCCCTCCATGTTGGCTGAGAAGGGTTGAAGCGACAGGCGAAGGCATAAAACGTAGCCATGCCAAATAGCATCCAAGCCCATTGGCTTCCATGAATCCTGTTGCACGCCACGGAGGGACTCATCTGGAAGATTGGTTGGTAGGCGCCTATCAACCCAAAATGTCTTCCAACTTTTTCGGTCGCGCGACCATGTCCGCGGGTATTTCTTGAAAAACCCGATGGGCTATCGATTGCCACGACGAGACGGGAATCCATTTCAACGCTAGGATTATCGATGCCCAAGGAAGAAATCTGCGCGCTAAGTCCACCGTTGACGAAGTGGGCGATGGGGTAAGATATTTGCGAAATCTGTGAAATGTTCCCTTGTACACAGGCCGCAGCTATTTGTGCAAAGTTGAATAGGGGGTAACAGCTATTTGGGCGGCCCAGAGGAAGAGCACCCCAGCAGACGTGGGATACGTGTATCGGAGTATCTCCCCATCGGACGACCGCGAGAGTCAGGCTTTTTCCAGGACCACCTGCAATATCAATTCCAACGCTGATCAATGATTTTTCCTCGAGTATAGGAAAAAAATAATACTATCCGATTGAGGCCTATCAATGCATGAAAATGTCCATAGTCGTTGCTCCCAGCGAAGTCCTTGGTTCAGATGTGTCTTCCACATCGGTGACGCGCGAGGTACATGTGTAGTGCTGAATTTATGGGGGTATAATTGGGGGTATATTAAAAATTATAAAAATGATATCAACTTTAAGATAAGGTAGTTACACAACCAGTTCAACTCCCCCCGCCTCCACCAGCCTTCGCTCAAGAGCGCGATAACAACCTTATGCTCTTGAGCTACGGCTGGGCATGCCATCTTTCGCGACACGGCGAAGGCTGTCCCGACGTAGCTCGAACGGAAAAACGAGAATCATCGTTCGAGCGAAGTCGGACAATCCCTGAATTTTCCTTGGCATTCCGTTTGCACCCCTCGGCACTATCACTGCCGGCGGAGCAAGCGATGCGCTACGTCTATATCCTGAGAAGCAATTCATGCCCGTGGCGCCACTACGTGGGCGTAACGCTCGATCCGGATCGGCGCCTGGTTGCACATAATGCCGGAATGAGTCCCCATACGTCGAAATATCGGCCATGGAGCATCATCGTGGCGATTCGCTTCGAGGACGACGCCCGTGCGTTCGGGTTCGAGAAATATCTGAAGTCTCCATCTGGGCGCGCGTTTGCGAAAAAGCACCTATGAGTCCTGCACAGTCGCCTGAGACCATCCGCCTTTCGATCTCCATCGACCTTGGACACCTTCCTGATTCAGGCGCTTCACGATGCTCGATTCGGCCTGCCCCTCGACGAATTCCTGGAAGATGCATAGATCAACGGCTGCCTCCCGGGACTCTGTGGCCATCTTGTAACCATCCGTAA
>JACZKY010061182.1_pt1 | contig 44167 bp, 35 predicted proteins | sample 8237611 | NCBI WGS metagenome assembly JACZKY01 (sample SAMN16148055, study PRJNA663545) | marine sediment metagenome | biome: sediments and biomass from bioreactor inoculated with such sediments; feature: coastal sediments; material: methane- and iron-fed bioreactor; isolation source: Bothnian...
AGCGGATGTAGCGGTTCCGGGCTACGGCGATTCTGTTTTCGGTACCCTCGAGCTGGGCCTGGAGGTCACGAAAATTCGCGTCGGACTTCAGCTGCGGGTAGTTTTCGGAAACCACGAGCAGCCGGGAAAGAGACGACGTCAGTTGTCCCTGGGCCGCCTCGAACTTTGCGAACGCGGCGGGGTCCGCCAGCAGTTCCGGCGTGGCGCGCATGGCGCCCACTTGCGCCCTGGCTTCGGTCACCCGCGTTAGAACGTCTTTTTCCTGGTTCGCATATCCCTTCACGGTGTTCACGAGATTCGGCACCAGATCGGCACGTCGCTGGTACTGATTGAGCACTTCGGACCAGTTGGCCTTCACCTGCTCGTCTTGGGCCTGTATGGCGTTGTAGCCGCATCCGGACAGCATCACGATGCAGGCCGTCATCAACACCGCAAGACACGCGGCACGAAAAGTCGAAAAGCGTTGCATGTCCTGCCCCCTTACGGCCGGTTGTGTCTGTTGAAACGATGCTAAGCGGCTCGCGTATGACTGGTTTGATTTGCGTCAATGGGGGCAGCCCGGCCTTGCGTGTCGACTTCGGATGGATGTCCGCCTCGACAGGCAGGAGGAACGCGACACGGACGCGCGATTCGGGCAAGTGTGGCGAGACTATGCGGCAGTCACACAGCGATTTTTTCGCGGTTGTTTGGTGACAAGGAATCGTACGTTCACTGATTGCGATGCTGATGTCGATTAATTCCGCTTACCCGACATGCAGTTACGTTTACGTGACAATTTTCGCCGTGAAAACAAGAAGATATGACGTCGACAAGCTACGCTGATGAGGCGCTGCACTTTGCAAAACGCATAGCGATGCGAGGTCCAAGTAATATGCAATAGTTCTCCTTACGTGAGCTTTTATTGAGCGCGCAGCCTCGGAACGGACTCCGTTCAATAGCCCGGCTCAGCCGCCGCCGGGCCGGCTGTGACTCTCTGTTACGACGCAGATTCGCCCCTATGCCTGAGGCAGCTCAAAGAACGTCCTTCAACCGAGCAGTCAGCGTGCGGTAGAACGACTGTTGTGATGGATAGCACGTAACCACCTCGGCGTTATCGACTTGCGCCTGCCCTTCGACAGGCATTTCAGCGCTCACGAGCCCATACGCTTTCGCTTGGTCAACGGCGCGTGAAGCGTTGCGCTTTACCTCCGCATTCGACCGGGCGCCTCGCACACTGTCTCCAATAAGCAACCCTGGGTTGACCTCCACCCGCCGGCGAGCAACTTCTCCGATACCCCGCTGTTGCTCAACTGTGAGTCGTATCCCGGATTGAATAGACGTTCTTATGAGCTTCTTTTGCTGTAGTAAGTCGTCCATCCACATGAGGTCCCATTGCTTCCAGGTCTGACACGGTCCCAAAGTTCGCTCGTCCTCATCGACCAACTGCAGTGGCGCGACTGAGCCGTCGTGACGCAACCACATAATAGTATGCGGCGAACCGTCGAGCCGCTTGACGTTGACCCGCAGCGGTCCCCGGTCGTCCCCCTTAACATGGTCGTTGAACAATGCAGTTAACTCATCTGATTTGTAGCGCAAATGCTGGAAATGAATCAATCCTCCCCGGCATGTGTAGGGCTTCCATGGAATGAATCTGTCGTAGACCTCGCGAGGAGTTAGACGAACCGCAGCGTCGCCTCGACGTTGCACCCGCTGTGTATACTCGAAAATATCAGCGGGACATATTCCTATGCCTGCCTCACGCATATCCCGGGTTCGTAGGCGCCGCTTGTTTGTGGTTGTGTTGTACTGCATGATGGCTTTCAGGAGCAACCGCTCGAAATCGTCCAGTGAAATGGGCGTTGCCAGTCTTTTCCAGCGGCGAATCTCTCGAGATAGAGGGTCCGTGGCTCTCGTGTATCCGCTGCGCGCACGAGCCATCATTTTGACCATGATGCCATTTACGCCTTCTCCGACGCCCTTGAGGTCGCCGCGTCCTGGTGGCGGAAGCATCCTCATGAGCCTCATGTTCTCGCATGCGGCTACCACGACCTCCTCGGAAGCCCCGGCTCCGTTGTCGACGAAGATTGCATCGATGTTCCCCGACACTAGCCCCTTCGTGGATTTGAAACCTAGCTCTCGAGCGCGTTCCGTCTTCGACAGAAAGATGGACGCGATACATCGACGAAATGCCTCGGCATTCTCGTCCTTCATTGCTATCTCGTATCCAAGGATTGCACCCGACAGTCTTGAGACTGCAAATACCACGGTCAAATGGATTGACTTGATTTTCTGACCTACTCGGACAGCGACTCCGACCTTTGCGACAAAGCCGTCCACGTCCACAATCTCGATGACGCCTTGCGTCAAATGGCTTGCCTGTCCAACGCGAGCATCCAAGTACTGTGCAGAAAGCGTTCGCCCATAGCGAAGGCGCTTCAAGTCATATTCAGCTATCAGTCGAGTCTTGTGGTACATGAACATACCGAAGGTCGGGATAAGCCTAATCGGCCATTTGGGGTACTCCTCACTAACCATGGCACGATACGTGTCTGCAAGCGACAGGCGGCCCAGAGCCCAATGCTCGGTTAGCGCCCTAACAAACTTTACCTCATCACACGGTCGTACCGGGTACCGTCGTTCCACGAGAGGCGCTTCGCCCAATGCTTTGCCGCGCGCGTGTTGATAGGCTTCCTCGACTGAGAGAGGTCCTGGTTTGGTCTTGTACTTGCCCACCCGCGATTTCCCTTTCCCGCCCTGCTGAAACGACAGTCTCATTAGCGCGTTCCAATGGCCGCCGTTGTATGCGTACTTATGCAGCAATTCACGGAGGTATGTTTGGTAGCCTCGTGGCTGACCTAATGCGCTGCACACCCGCTTCGCTGATTCAACTCGCGTTGACGCACTGATAAAGATGAAGTCATTGAATAAGAAGTCTTGAGGATTTCCATTCCCAGCAGGGTCGACGAACGCGAACGCCCGCAGGAGCGACATGCGCCGTTCGAAACCGACCACGCAACTGCGTGGCAGCTTCTCCAGTTGTTCCGTCAGTGGCAAAGGGATAAGGGATTCATCCACCAAGTAGATGTCGTCGAGCGGGCGGTCTGTGGCACCGCGCTTCCACTGCTCCCAGCATCCGGCTCCTCGTGGGGTATGGCGACCTGCGATTTTGAGTACATGAAGTGTATCGGCATTGGGGTCCCAGCACACTGGGCGGTAGATAATTGAGTCACCATCTCGCAAGCGTTTAAATGGGCGAAATCGCTTCAGATTGCAGGGCCAAGTAGCCGACTGCAGTGCGATAAGTCTCGAGCGAAAATTCGCGTCCACTACGGGTGTCTGCGGAAAACTATCGTCTGGATTTTTCATGTCAAAACCGCGAATCTGCGACGGAAAGGGTGCTTCGTTGAGACGTCGCGACCTAAGAGCGGTCGGCCGTCTGGCTAATCGAATATTTACTATCGAATGAGGTGAAGGCGTGCACTGGGCAGCAGTTCCTTCTCGTGGTCGACAGTCAAGAATCCGAAGGAGGCGCCTACTGCGAATAGGCGATGGCCGTCGTCTTCAGCGATGCCGAGCGCTCGTGAAACGCGAGCAAGAACCGAATCCATCGTCCCTCGAGTCGACCCGGATAGCAGTCTTTTAGAAAACCACAGCGCCTGGTCATATAGTGCTCGCGCGTTTTGCTCTCGTATGGTGCGGTACATCGCCCAATTGTTCGCGAACTCGCGGCTGCTTACTGCGTCGCCTCGAACGAGTTCCCACGTCCCGTTCATCTCCGCCATGGTCTGCTTTTCCCACTCTTCACGTCGACGTTCCTTTTCATTGGGTACATATGATGGCTCTTTTATCGATATGCCGTGGTTGTGTAGCTGTACACTGCCAGGCAGTAAGTGCGTTACGTAAAAATCGATGGTCCTGACGTCAGTACGGAGCATCCGTTTGCCTGCCGCATATGCTCGCCAGTAGTCCTCATCATTGAAGATTGCATACTGCTCTCGAATATCAACAACGTATGGGTTGAAGCACAACGAAAGTAAGATACGTAGTTCATTCATGGACAGTAGCTCATAGCGGCGTCTGAACTTCATGCCGAATGCGGTCGTTCGCGTGCTCAGGCGGCTGGCTCTCGCCTTCAAGAACGGCTCGTATGGCTCGCCGTGCAGATAGCAGAAATGGTCTATCGCAGGCAGGCTAATGTCCCTTGGAGTCGTAAACGGGCGAGGCAGCTTTAGAAGGTTCATTTCGACTCCTCTTGCACGTGCCGCAGCGTTTGCAAACGACGAGCGAAGGCGGCCCGAGTCTCCTCACACTCTGCAAGTGCCTGTATTGTCAGCGGCAACCGTGCCTTGATTCTGGCCCACGCACGCGTCATCCGGTGACCGTTGAACAAGACTGTCCGTGACAGTCGCTGCCGATGCCCGGAAGCAAGTAGAGCCCGCGCCGAATCGCGCACGTGTCGAGATAGAGAAGCGTCGAGTGCTTCGTCGTAGTCGTCTCTGTATCCCTCGTTGCTATGAGCGGCCGGGGAGATGCGTACTCCTGCCTCTGATAGTCGCTTTCGCGATAGGAAAATTGCCGCTCCGGATGGAAGGCGTCGCATTAATGCTGCATGCGTCTCGCTCGGATGAAGCTCACGAAGTTGCCGGTATTCTTGCGTGTAGCGATGTATATATCGCTCCCTGTTTTGCGCGAGCCACTGTACCCGACCGATAGGTCGAGGCTTCCGCCGGTCGCGAGGTTGTTCCGTTCTCAGGAATGTCGCACGACTGCCCTCGGCAATTTGTAAAAGCGAATGTTCAACGTCGCGCCACGTGCCGTGCAAAACCTTCAGCAAGATTATGCTGTGCACCGGATGACGCAGCACACGTCTTCCGGTGATGGCTTCCCTGAGCGCCGAGTGACGTGCAGGAGGGAAACCCGTCCGCATCAGCAGGCTCCGGTGGCGCCATCGTTGCAATAGTGTTTCCACGCGAGACCAATCTACTTGGCCGCCACGAGTCAGCTGCTGTTCCGAAGCGGCGCGTGCCACCACGGCAGCCAAATTTGAGTGGTTGAGACCGGGAAGATAGGTAGGGTCGAGCAACATGGATGTCACCTTCGCCAATTCAATTTCTGCTGATGCCTCAACGTCTTTGAGCCCGGCCGCCGCAGGAATCGCACGCAGGCCACAACCGCAGTGTGCCCTCGGGTCTGTCATCCAAGAGCGCCTTCTAAAGTCCGCGCAACGCGAACACGCGGCATGCAGCGGCATTTCATGCTGTTGGCAAAAGAGCAGTCCAGGAATCAAATTGTCGCGACGCCAAAATGACTTCCCGCAGGGAGCAATGTCCTGTTCAATGCAGCGCGGGCAACACGCGATTCTTGCCTGCACCCATCCCGATAACGGACCGCCTAGTCCCGTTGTCGTCGCGATACCGCTTCGCGACTTGTGGAGCAGGTGCGTGCGCAACGCCGTTCTGCTTTCGTCCGGCAGGAAGCGCGCGAACAGTGGATAGAGTGTATTTCCAGAAAGCACTTGGTCGTGGGTGCCAACGTAGTCACGGAACTGGTCGATGAGGGGCGCTAGCCCGCTCGGCCACAACCAGGACTTCGGCGCGAAGTCTTGGCTGCCGAATCCTTGCTGCCTGGCTAGATAAAACGCGAAGTGCTCGCCGGGCGAAATGGTTGTCATCAAAAGCGCGGGAAAGAACGATGCGGCCATGAAATTAGGTTCCGTGAAGGTGAGCCGTTGATGGCACAAAAAGCCGCCGATATCGCACCACTGTGCTGAGGCGCAATCGCGCCTGCCGGGCAACGTTCACTTCACTATGTGTCATGCCCGTTTCATTCAAGGCCGTAATCGCCGCCGCAACCCTCTTGGCCACGAAGACTTCTTTAAGCGCCGGCAATGCAGCGTGTCGGCCAACACCGCCCAACTCGCGTGCGGCCCAGTTGAACCCGTAGTCACTCATCCCGTACGCTAGTCGCATCTGATAGGCGGATGGCAAAGGGGGAAACCACTTCTGACGAGGGCGTAGTTCATTCTTGCTCGACGAGATGGATTGAGCGACCTGCTGTGGAAATGGCATTCTCCGGCGTGTACCGTTGGGTCGGGTGCGGGGTGGCTGATTATTGCTCAGCCACTCGCGGTCGTGACGGTACAGCCAGGCCCATGTAGACGGCAGGAGAAGGCGTGTCTGTGTCCTGGTCATACTGGGATAACGGCGTAGATGCTCTGTCCATTCGTGTCGTTTTATCGTAGTCAACGATGACGCCGGGACTTTCCGAATTGCCGCGGTCGATGCACGGCCAACAGAATGAGGAGGCGCGGATTTCGCGACATCGACGTCTGTCGAGAGCCAGTCCATAAGGACGAGATAAACCGGATGGGTGGCGCGATTCTTCAGTACGCAACGAACGAAAGTCTCGCATGGGTCCGCGCTCGCGAGAAGTTCGTTCAGCCGGACATCTTCGAACCCTGCTGAAAACATCTTGGAAAAATTGCTCCGGAGCGCGGCCAAGCGAATGCTACCGCCGGGGCAAATATAGCCGCGGTCGCGTAGTCGGCTCCAGATGTCAACGATGACGTCTTCGACGCTATCGCACGCGATGCGTTTTGCAAGACGCGCGAAACGGAGCGCATTTATTGTCGGAAGTGTGCCGCGAGCAGTCGCGAGCATGCTCTCCAAGGTGCTGCATTCGTCGTCGTTAAATAACCGACACTCGTGGAGTGGGCAGCGGGTAACAAACGGCGCGCAGTGGAAGCAAAAGGAAACGCGGCGGCCGTAGTTGTGGTGCGCCTCTGCAGCGCATTCTGGGCATTGCAGGCCATATCTGTTTCCGCATTCAAGGACCGGCCTCAGTCGCGGGGCGCAAATGCGGCTACGCGTGCCGCCGATAAGCTGGCTCTCCGCGCGTGACCGCAGTTCCGGGCTCATACCGTGCTGGTACAGCGGCAAAAGAGTGTGGGTACGCAGAACATTGTGCTCGTCGCCGTAAGCCTGCTCGGTGGCCTCGCAAAATCTCCATGCCCGACACGGTAAGGTGCCGACGAGGGGCGCGTTCCGGCGCATGCAACCAGCAAAGAGCTGTTTCGCGATACGAGAATCAGTTGTATAGGCAGCGCACGCGAGAATGCTTGTCGCCGTTTCCCACGGAGCTGCGGGTAGGTAAGTCCTAAACACTTTGTGCCTCAGCTCTGTTGTCGCTTGCAATGAGACCAAGCTGCCCATGTTCGTCGACCAGTCCTGGAACGGTAGTCATGAGCGCGTCGAGCGGAAGCCAGTCACCATGGCGACGAATGCTTGTCGCAGTAAATCTGCCGCCGCCGCTTCGCCATAATCTGATGGCTCGGAGATGGGGTTGCTCGAGCGTCAGTGCCTCCCTCGCGTATCGGACGAAATCTTCCGGTGAGAGTCGATTTGATTCGGTCGCACGTAGTTTGCTTGATACGTGGATGCAGGCCTTTTTCGCCAAGCGATAGTGCCCGTACGATTCCTGCCACAAGCGCTCGGTGAACCAGTCGGGCTCGTTCGAACCAGCTACATCTTTCAGGTATTTGGCGAAAAGGATTTTGGCGAAGAGGCACCATACCTCTGACGTCGGGATGTCCGCCGGAAGGCTATAGACGCTATGCGTGACGAGTTCGCCTATCGCGCTGCTCTGTTCGGAAAGAGCTGCGGCCGCCCCCGGAGTACCGAGGCACAGCACTGGAATTCCGGTGGCAGACGTGAACTGGCCTAAAGCGTCCCAAAGCGTTTCAGCATCCCGCCCGCGGGCGACCCGCGTGTTAATGCGCTCGACGATGAGCACGCCAAGATTGAGTGCGACCGCAAAGGCGCACAGGGCGGCGATAACCTCCTGCTCTCCGCGATGCAGTGCACCCCGATTGCGGGCTAGATACCTTGTCCCGACCGCCGCATCGACGTTCGCAATAAACGCTTTCGCGAAGCTGCGCAACGAACCTCTAGCAGGCCAAGCGATTCGCATGGCAGGCAATTGCAGATAGCGACTCATCTGGCCGTCTTGGAGCGCGACCTCGATAACTATCGGTTCCGTCTTCAGATAGGCGGCGATTGCATGCGCCGTTACGCGGCGACCGGTGCCGGCCGGTATCACGGCAAAAAATCCGCGCGGCCTTGCGCCTGGAACCGCTAAAACTGGCGTCGGAAGCGAATGGCCGTGCCGGTCGTCGGGATGATTGACGAGTATGGCCGATGCGGTAGCAATTCTCCGAAACTCTGGTGAAGACAAATTGCGGTGCCGGTAGCCATCAATTACAGCCCTAACAATGTCGAGGCATAGCCTCCCATGTTCAGGGGTTGGAATAAGGAGGTCACCGCCCTCGGATTCTGGAGGGCAATCTCCGAGCCCAGGCAGACACGTCATGGCTGTCATCGCGTCTTCCAGCGATTGCAGCTGACGGATGTTCGAAAGACAAGGGTTCGCCTCCTTCGTGTCGTCGCTCGCGATAACCGCGTGCTTGGTCACCGCGTCTGCGCGCTGCTCGCGGACAGCCTTGATAGGCGCGTTGAGAGGGTGCGATGAGCGCGTGTTTCGGGCGCTGAGAGATTCGGAATTCGAGCGCGTAGACGTGCGCTGAGACAGCTGACTCATGGGCAAGGAGGCCTTATCCGCCTATGTACAGGCGTGGGTTGACAAGGCGCATCCCGTCTGGCACTCTACGCGCGCGTAATGCGTATGTGTGTGCCTTCGGGCTGCACCGCGGAACGGCGGTCAGGGGTCCAGCCTGGCCGCCGTTTTTTATTTCGGAACGGTTGGTATTGTTGGACTTACTTCAGAGTCGTTCTCCCGTAATCGGTGCTAGTCAGAGCGGGCAGCAAAGTTAACTAGCGCCTGACACCATTTCGCGATATACTATCGAGTTAAGTTTCCAATAGCGTTTTGCCTATTGGATTGCGATGGTATCCGATGCGGTTCCTCTATTGCAAGCGCTCGTTGCTCGACGGCGTTTGCGTCTGTGTGGCGCGGCAACAAACTTAGAGCCAAGCAGGGCGCGCGCTATATCCCCGGACGAAATCAACGACCTCTCCGTCTTTTTTAATTGATATGGCGGGGCGGCGCAGCGAAAATCGACTGTAGTGAACGCGGGGACAGGGCATCCGAGCCCGGCCAGGAGTAGTGTGGGCCCGCGCCGGCGGCAAGAATGGTGCCGCGACATTTGTCACGTCGAATTTAGCTCATTCCAGTCAAAACACAAGGGACTTTTTGTGAACGAGGAAGATGCGCTGTGGGCAGGCCTGGCTTCTCGGGTTATCCGCGTCGCTCTTGAGCGTAAGGGTGTCGGTTATGCGCAACTTGCCGATGCGTTGAGTTCCATCGAGGTGAAGGAGACAGAGCGTTCGCTCATCTCGCGCGTCTCGCGCGGGACCGTCAAGTTGACGCTCCTGCTGCAAATAATCGAGGTTACCAGTGCCGTTCCGCCATGCCTATGGGTGGATGCTGTTAGGCGCCCGGGAGCTTGGGAAGACCGCGCACAAGCGGTTGCGGCGGTCGAGCTAGCACAGAGACCATGGGTCACGCCGTCAAAGCTGGCAGCGCTTCTGGCTGACATTGGCACTGATATCAACGAGCGGGCGCTTGCATTGCAGCTATCCACTGGCACGATGAGTCTTTCTCTCTTTCTGCAGTGCATTGCCGTACTGGGGAGTTCGAGTCTCGACCGGTTCATCGACTTTCCCGACCTCGCATCTGCGGCCCTCGTAACGCGAGAAACGCGCACGATGAACTGAGTTCGCAGCTCAGCGGACTTGCCTTTCGTCCATCATCAGCTAGACTTCATTTGCGCGACATTTGTATCGATTTTGGCAGCCGGATTCGTCCGCGGAAGCCGGTGGCCCGGACACCGACACTGGGTGACATGGTTGGTCGCAGCCATATCGTGGGACGTGACCGCAAGAGCGGGGCTCGGTGCTCCGAGTGGTCGGGCGCCGAACAGGAGGCGTGTATGCCCATTTGGAAAATCGCCCCGGTGAGCGACGAACCAGGAGTCTCGTTAATCCGATGGAGCATCCTTGAGACGGATGACGGAACTCGGCACTTCGTCGGTGTCGACAAGCGCGACTCCACGGGGCGTGTCAGCTCTCAGGTCGTTACGTTTGACTGTCTTGCGTTACGCGGAGAGACGCAGTCCGGGCGCATTTACCATCTCACTGGACGACCCGGTTGGTCGAGCAACGCGGAATATGTCTGGAAGTGCTGGTGCGAGGTGAACGGCGTGGCATCGTACGCCGACGTCACCAGGCAGCTTCTCGGAGGGACAGATGACCACCGCGTATGAACGCACGCAAGCGGTCGTCGAAACACGCAAGTTTTTGCAGATGCTTGCATCTGCCGATGGTGCATCGAACAACGCGCGTGTTCAGTCAGTCGCGGCACGGCTACTTCGGCACTACCCGCTCGACATCGACCTTGAGTTGTCTGCTGCGGCATTGCCGGGAATTTGGGGCGCGCCTCAACATTGACCATATGCAGATGAGGGGATGATGCTGGGGACTCGGCGGCCTCACGTTTGGTGAGGCGACCGACGCAGTGATTGCGAATTCGTGTCCTTGTTCAATCGCGAAACCGTGAAAATCCCCGCCGGCCCGCCGCCTCACATTATCAGCGGCGCGCTCGGGAATTCGTCGACAGGTGGTCGGCTGGCTGGAAAATGCGTCTTCAACAGCTCGGTGACCCGCTCGATACCCCGCAAAACACCGGATTGGTACCGGCTTTTCGCCCACTCGACCTGGTTTAGTACAGCGCGACTATGACCATGAGCCGTGTCGACAACAACAACGTCAACGCCCGCTTCTACGAGCGAGCGGAAGCGAATCTGGTCATCGACGGATACACCAATGGCCGCGCCGACACGGAGGCGCCCAGCAGCATCTTTGCAGGCGCTTGGAAGTTCAATCGACTTTGCAATGTCTTTCGCGGTAATGATTCCGCGCAGCTCGAATGCCTCGTTCACCACAATGACGCGCTCAAGCCTGTGCTCGTGCATGAGCGTGCGAGCAATCGTCAGGGACTCGCCCTCCTTAATCGTGACGAGACGTTCAAGCGGCGTCATGACTTCACGCACGAACTGATGGGTCGACGGCGTGAAGCGCAAGTCTCGCCCCGTCACTACACCAATGAGCAGGCCGCCCGACTCTACTACCGGAAAACCAGAGATACCATTGTTTCGAACCAGTTCTCTCACCGCTTCCAGACTTGTCTCCGGGCCAACACTTATTGGTTCACGGACCACTCCGGCTTCAAAGCGCTTTACCCGCGCAACTTCGCGAGATTGCGCTTCAACCGAAAGATTTTTGCGAATGATGCCGATACCACCGAGTTGCGCGATGGCGATTGCGAGTGGCGATTCGGTCACGGTGTCCATTGCTGCTGAAACAAGCGGCAGGTTGAGACCGACGTTTCGGCTCAGCCTTGTAGTCAGGTCGGTTTGACGGGGGGGTAATTTCCGACGCGCCAGGGATAAGCAGCACATCGTCGTAGGTAAGACCGGTTGGAATGGAGCGCATGGAACGCCTCGAATAATCAGGTGCGGATAACCGTATCGACGGTCATCAACGCTGCTAGACGAGGAGTTTAGAAAAGATGAGAGATTCGCGTTTTCGACAGGTTGACTCGACCTGTTGAGAATCGGACATCTAATTGCGCGAAGGCTTATGCCTACGAGGTTGCGCGGGATATGGCGTTTGAGAAGAACGCGGCCGGTGTGGTACCGAGGTTGCGTCGGAACATGACGGTGAATGCGCTTTGCGAGTTGTAGCCGAGACCGGCTGCAACGTCGATTACCTTTTGCCCGTCTGCAAGCCACTCGAGCGCAAGTAGCAGGTGGGCCTGTTGCAGCCAGTTGCGGTATGACATTCCAGTTTGACGGACAAAGAGACGATGCAGAGTGCGTTTGTCGACGTTCAGTTTCTGCGCCCAGGTATCTAGCGAAACATGGTCGTGGGGTCTTTCGAGTACATGACGCTCAATGCCGGATAGTCGACTTTCTCGTAACGAAGGGAGGTGAACCGGCAGGACCGGTAACTCCTGCAGTTCGTGTATTAGCACGGCTGTTAGCGCGGAATCGCGCGCAGACATTTCAGTGCCGGTAGCTTTGTCAGCAAGAACGTTGATAACCTCACGCATCAACGGCGTCACGGCCAGGACGCAGCTTTCAGCCAATACAGGCGCACTCGAACCACTTGCAAACATCACTGAACGTAGCTGGACGTCGCCGCTGGTTCGTGCCCAGTGCCGCACACCCGGAGATAGCCATAGCGCGCGAGTTGGAGGCACAACCCAATAGCCAACGTCGCTCCCAACGACCACGACGCCGGTCGCAGCGTAGACAAGTTGCCCATGAGCATGGGTGTGAGCATCCAGCACCATCGGGCGGAGAATATGCTCTTTTAGTCCGATGACCGAAATCTCGCCTGCGCCGAGCGGTCCGTCGAGCAGCTGCGTCAGCCGCGAGGCTCTGGGTGCATTGGAGCGGTCGGTGGCAGAGTCACTCACGGCAAAATTCTCGCGAGTTGGGCGCTTACAGGCCGAAAAGATTATGCTGAATCTGGCGCAGGTGCCCAGTCAACACTTGGCCAGCCTGTTCCGCATCGCGGTCACGCAGCGCTTCGACAATTGCCCGATGCTGCGCTTCATATTCTTTCCGACGTTCAGGTGTAAGCGAGTGGCGTTTGAGTCGCCCCCATTCGCCCTGCTCGCGCACGCGGTTGGTTAGTTCAAGCACCTTAAGGAAGAAGGAGTTATGCGTTGCCAGCGCGAACGTCCGGTGCAGTTCGCCATCCCAATGCTCGAACTCTTCCACCGTCTCGGCAGCTTCCGAGCGCTCGATGCATTCCATCATCCGCGCGAAGTCCGACGAAGTGGCGTTGCGTGCAATCAGCTTCGGCATTAGCGGTTCGATAAGAAGCCGCGCCTCCATCAGCTCAGCGGGGCTGGTCTGCGTCTCGAAAATCTCGTCAATGACGATTTCCGGCGCCGGCAATGCTTTCGCAGCACCGGGAAGCACAAAGGTTCCGCTGCCCACTGTCTGCGTTATCAGACCGCGGTCCTTAAGGTCTTGCAAAACTCGCCTGACTGCGCCGCGCGACGCACCAAACTGCTCGCTTAATTGACGCTCAGCGGGAAGTTTGACGCCATCGCCCATGCGACCGGACGCAATCTCGTCGTAGAGATACGCCGCGAGTGCTTTCGCACCGGTCGCCCTGACGGGGCTTTTCGCCTCAACTTCTCCCATCGCAATGCTCCCCTGTTGCATTGACCGAATCTTACCACAAGATGTACCAATTGGTAGCTTTATTGGTTAACCCTTACTTGCAAGTGGTCCAATATGGTTCTACAGTACGTCCTACACAAACCAATTGGACTAACTCAGGAGCCAATTCATGAAACTCGCAAACCTCCACGTTGACGGCGTAGCGCTCGTCGCAGTCGTAGATACAAACAAATCGGCATTCTGGCCCGTGTCGACGTTGGTTCCGGAATTTAGCGGCGACATGGTCCAATTGGTCCAGTCGTTCACCCAATTCAAAGGCGACCTTCGGCCACGCGGCGACGGACGGCCACTGAGCGAGGCCAGCGTGCTCGCTCCTATCGACCAGCCGCGTCGCAACATCTTCTGCGTCGGTAAGAACTATCACGAGCATGCGGCGGAATTCCAGAAGTCCGGCTTTGACAGCAGCGCGAAGGACGGCGAACACGCGCCCGAGGCCCCCGTCATTTTTACCAAGCCGGCCAGCACCGTCATTGGCCCTGGCGTGAAGATTCCCCGCCACGTCGACGTCACTAGCCAGCTGGACTACGAGGCTGAGCTCGGAGTCGTTATTGGGAAGGCAGGACGCGGAATCAAGAAGGCCGACGCAATGGAGTACGTTTTCGGCTATACCGTAATCAATGATTTCACGGCACGTGACCTGCAAAAACTCCACCGCCAGTGGTTCATTGGCAAGTCGCTCGACGGCTTCTGCCCGATGGGTCCTTATCTGGTTACCGCTGATGAAGTCGACGGCCAGAACATCGATGTGAAATGCTGGGTCAACGGCGAGCTGCGCCAGAACTCGAACACATCACAGCTGATTTTCGACATCCCGACGCTTATCGAGACGCTGTCCGCAGGCATCGAACTGCAACCGGGCGACGTCATTGCAACTGGCACACCTGCTGGTGTTGGTATCGGGTTCAACCCGCCGAAGTTCCTGCAGAAGGGTGACGTGGTTCGTATCGAAATCGAGAACGTCGGCGTTCTGGAAAATGAGGTGGGTGAATGACAACATCACTGGTCAAGAATATCGCTGTCGAAGTCGACGGTGACGGCGACGGACAGGCGGTAGTCTGCATTCACGGCCTCGGCGGCTCGTCGAATAACTGGACGCCGGTTCTTTCCTCGTTTGAGGGCATGAAAGTCATCCGTCCCGAGCTGCCCGGCAGCGCACGTTCGGCGCTCCCTTCGCAACCTTTATCCATCGACCTGTACGTCGAGACGTTGGCTGCTGTCCTGGGCGAACTGGGTGTCTCGAAAGCACACGTGGTCGCGCACTCGATGGGCACTATCGTCGCGCAACATCTAGCCATCAGGCACCCCGACCTCGTGAAGAGCCTGGCGCTCTTCGGGCCTTTGCTTGCTCCACCGGACCAAGGGCGTGCGGGCATTCAGGCTCGTGCCGCGCTTTCGCGAGAAAAGGGAATCGCGGGCATCCAGGAAATTGCTGACGCCATCGTGAAGGGTGCGACGAGCGCTGAAACGAAGGCAGAGCGCCCTGTCACGGTCGCACTGGTGCGGGAAAGTGTGATGCGTCAGTCGCCGGAAGGCTACGCGCAAAGTTGCGAGGCATTGGCTGGCGCGCAGGCCGCCGCAGTCGAAAGCATTTCCGTTCCGACGTTGCTGGTTACCGGTGATGAAGACGGCGTTGGCCAACCGGCCGCGGTAAAGGCAATGGGCGAGCGCATCGTTGGAAGCAAGGTCTCGGTCCTTTCTGGCTGCGGCCATTGGACGACCTTTGAGAAGCCAACTGAATGTGCCGCAGAGCTCAAGGCCTTTTACAAGTCAATGCAGTAAGTCCCCCACCTATCGGAGGAGACATGAACAGAATCGCTTTTACCAACGTCAACATTTTCGACGGCACCGGCGCTGACCCGTATATCGGCGAAATCCTGGTCGAAAACAACCGGATTTCACGGGTCGCAAAAAACGGCGAAAGCGTGAACGCAAGTGGTGCACACACCATCGACGGGCGCGGACGGTTCATCATGCCAGGCATGACCGAGGCGCATACGCACTTCTCATGGAATGACCAGCCTTCGCTATCGGCAATCCAATTCATGCCGCCGGAAGAGCACATCCTGTGGTGCGTGAGGGTAGCAAAGCGATACCTCGAAATGGGCTTCACGTCTGCGCTCGGCGCTGCTGCCGCGAAACCGCGTCTGGACGTCGTCCTGCGCAACGCAATCAACGCGGGCGAATTCCCCGGACCGCGCTATCTGGCCGGCAGCCAGGAAATCACGACACTCGGTGGTCTTGGTGATAACACGTTGCCCCACCTGCCGTTCCGTGAGCTCAACTTCGGCGAAGTCGTGAGCGGGCCAGAAGAAGTGCGGCGTGCTGCACGCATGTTCATCAAATACGGCGTCGACCAGCTGAAAATCAACCTCTCCGGAGAATACATTGCCGGAATCCCGGCAGAAGTGTCGCCGTTCTCGGAGGAAGAAATTGCGATGCTGGCTGCGGAGGCGAAACGCGCTGGCAAGCGTGTTGCCGCTCACGCCCGCTCAAGCGAGTCCGTCAAGCAGTGTGTCCGCCACGGCCTGGAACTGGTATTCCACGCAAGCTTCGCGGATGAAGAAGCGCTCGACATGCTTGAAGCAAACAAGGACAAGCACTTCGTGGCACCCGGTATCGGGTGGCTGGTCAGCACGCTGTACCACGCCGAGCAGTGGGGTATTACGCAAGAAGTTGCTACCAAGATGGGCTACGCGCGCGAGTTGGAAATCGCTTCCGAAACGCTCACCAAGATGCACAAGCGTGGCATCCGGATTCTGCCCGGTGGCGACTACGGATTTGCTTGGATGCCACATGGCACGAATTCCCGTGACCTCGAGCACTTCGTGAAATACATCGGGATGACGCCGAAGGAAGCCCTGCTGTCGGCGACCAGGCTTGGAGGTGAACTGATGATGCAGCCGGACAGCATCGGAAAGTTGGCCGAAGGGTATTACGCGGACATCGTTCTGGTCGACGGCAACCCGCTTGAAGACCTGAAAGTGCTGCAGGACCCCGCAAAAATTTCTCTCGTCATGAAAGACGGCGAACTCATAAAAAGCTGCTATGACATGAAGGCGCCGGAGGGTGCAATCCATGTGACCGGCGGCAACGCACCGATGCGGGATGAAGGCGTCAAGAAGGCGCTGCACGCGGAGTCTCACTGAAGACAAGCCGGTGCAACTTTCGGACCGGCGACCTCACAATAAAAGTAAAGCCAGCTCACCGCGCGAAGCGCGGTGTGACTGTGCTCGCTCAAACACCTCTGAGGCAGACAAAGATGTGTGATTGCATTGGTAAAGCCCTCGAATTGGGGTTGTCGCGTCGTGGCTTCCTCGGCGCGGGCTGGAAACTGGCCGGAGCCGGTTTGCCACTTCTTTTGGGTGTTCCCGCCAGTGCGGCTGAAGTCGACCAGCGCAATCAATCGATTGCGGAAGCTCGCAGCATGGCCCAAAGCCATGACACGCGGCTCGTGCTATTGGGCACAGCAGGCGGTCCGGTCTGGTGGCCGAACTGCGACAGGGAGGGCATCTCTTCTGCTCTGGTTGTCGGCGACGCGGTCTACGTAGTCGATTGCGGCGACGGCGTTGGCAAGCGCTACAAGCAGGCCGAACTGGGTCCTATCAATACCGTGTCCGGTATGACTGGCATGGAAAATCTGCGCGGCATTTTTCTGACACACCTTCACTCAGACCACACCATCGACTATTTCAACCTCTTTCTGTACGGTTGGTACGACGGTCTGACGGGGGTGAAGCAGCCAGTCCAGATTTACGGCCCAGGTCGGCGCGGACAGATGGAGCCGATTTTCAATGTCCCTGGGCAGAAAGTCTCCGCACCTCCGCCGGTCGTCAATCCCGAGAATCCGACTCCGGGCACGGTCGACATGACCAACTATCTGTATCAGGCATACGCACTGGATATAAACGACCGGCTGCGCGACGCACACCGTCCGGACCTGCGCACCCTGATGCAGGTACACGACATTGTCATCCCGCCAATTAACGGATTCAAAAGTCCGAACGAGACGCCCGTCCCAAAAATGGAGCCCTTTCTTGTTCACGAGGATGAACGGGTACGTGTCACCGCAACGCTGGTGAATCACTTTCCCATCTGGCCGGCTTTTGCTTTCCGCTTCGACACGGATGACGGCTCCGTTGTATTTTCCGGCGACACGTCTCCATGCGACAACCTGGTAAGGCTCGCGCGGAATGCAGACGTCATAGTGCACGAGGTCATCGACACAACCTGGGTTGACGCACTTTTTCCGCCTCCGGTTGGCGAAAAGGAAGCCGCTTTCAAACAGCATCTGCTGAGCTCGCACACATCCATTGACGACGTGGGCAAGGTAGCTGAGGCAGCCGGTGCGAAAACGCTTGTGCTGTCGCATATCGCTCCGGGCCACGCACCGCGCGCAAATCTGATGCGGGCTCAACGCAATTTTTCGGGCCAGCTCATCATCGGCGAAGACTTGATGCAAATCGGCATTGGTCGGAAACGCGTCTAACCCAGGTCGTTTCCTCGAGCAGGAACGTCCATTCCAACATTCAGTGGCAACTTGCATGTGGTTGATTTCTTATAACATTAATAAATAGGAATACTAATATGAAGGTTTGGAGATACGCACCTTGTTTGGCTGTGTTGACTACGACAGCCCTGATATCGCAACAGAGCGTTGCCCAATCCAGCGTCACCATCCTTGGTCAGGTTGACCAATGGATAGGCGCAAAGGAGCTGCCCGGGGGAAACCGGGCATGGGGTATCCGCGGTGGGGGAATGCAGACGTCTTGGTGGGGACTTAGAGGCCAGGAGGACCTAGGAAACAACGTCAAAGCCATCTTTTCCGTCGAAGGCTTCTTCACCGCGAACGATGGACAGGCGGGTTCTTATAAAGGTGATGCCTTCTTTTCGCGAAACGCGTATGTCGGTGTCTTGAGCGACTATGGAACCCTCACCGCAGGCAGACACACAACACCTTATTTCGTATCGACCGTCCTGTTTAACCCGTTTGTCGATTCATACAATTTTTCTCCCATCGTGTTGCATACGTTCCTGGGCTTGCAAGGACAAGGTCTGGTGGGTGATTCGGGTTGGAACAACTCTATCCAGTATCGGTCGCCGAACTTCGGTGGCGTTCACTTCGCTGCAATCTACGCATTTGGAAATGCAGCAGGGCAGACTGGTCAGAACAAGTGGGGAGGCACGGTCTCCTATGACGTGGGTCAGTTCTCGTTTATCGGCGCCTATCAGCAGGTCAAGTTCAACTTCGTGCCGAATGACCTTTCCAGGGTAGCGCCGGGGTTCTCCAGTCAGCAGGCCGCGCAGGCAGGCGCATCCTACGATTTTGGCTTCCTAAAGCTGACTGGTCAGTACCAGTATATGAACGACGTGATTTCAGGCGGGGGCGCCCATAGCAACGGCGGTCAGTTCGGTGCGTCGGTTCCCATCGAGGCGGGCCGAGCACTTGCGTCTTACGCTTACACGAAGATGGTCGGGAGCGTGAACACGACGCGAAATACCTGGTCGGTCGGTTACGACTACAACCTTTCAAAGCGTACCGATGTCTATGCCGCCTATATGAATGACCGCATCACTGGCCTCAGTTCAGGCAACACGTTCGGAGTGGGAATCCGGACTTATTTTTAGGCGCAGCGTGCCGGGCGCTGGCTCGGCACCAATCTGGCCAAAGGCTAAGGGTTATGGCTTTGTCTGATAGAAGCCCAGAAACATATCTACTGCATTCTCGACGATGACGTCTCGTTCTTGCTGCGTGTATGTCTCATCAATTCCGACAACCCGTACCCAGAGAAGTGGCTCGTCGATAAGGCCGAGAAACTGGCGCGCGGCCAGCTTTGAGTTCCTGATTTTCACCAGCTTGCGTTTGGAGAGCGCTTCAAGATAAGTAGCGACAGCGTCCATTGCGGGCGCTTTACCGGTTTCGAAGAACGTTTTCGTGAGGGCTGGAAAGCGTGGGCCTTCACTGATGACCATACGGAGAAACGCAACAGCTTCTGCTGGTATCCAGAAGTTGGAAACTGCGTGGCCAAGGCGCGTCAGTCCGACTTTCGGGTCATGTAACGATTCTTTGTCGCGAGTGATGTCGAACACCGGGAAGCTCGCCCAGATGCGGGCTGTCATGGCCTCGAACAGTGCTTCCTTTCCATCGAACTGGTTATAAAGGGTGCGCCTTGCCGCACCGGATTCGGCGGCGACGCGGTCCATGCTTGTCCCCTCATAACCATGCTGCAGAAACACACGCGTAGCGGCGTCCAGTATCTGGTCGCGCTTGGTCGGTGCACCGGCAGCCGTCTCCGCAGGAGCCGCTGGCGCTGCTGATTTTGGTTGCGAGACTACCTTGCGCTGAAGTTTCTGGCTCTTCTCGATGTTTGCAGTCTTTGCCACGGGTGGTCGACGCTTAATGGGAAAGAAAGCTCAGATTGTACGCAATGCGGTGTGGATGTACGTTCGTGACAAATAACCCAACCCGGTTGTATTCCTAGCCGGAGGTCATTGCGGGCTTGCGGTTGAACACGCTTCGTACGATTAGCAGGCATGCGACGAGGGCAACCAATCCAAATCCGGTTACACAAACTCCATTCCACTTGCCCGCCGTCCACGCTGCAGCGCCGATGGCTGACCCGACGGCGCCGCCGGCGAAGGTAAATACCATGTACACGGTATTGAGCCGAGCGCGCGCCGCTGGGTCAAGCTTGAAGATGCGCGCCTGATTCGCAATCTGGCCCGCCTGATTTGCGAAGTCAAGCAAATTCACCCCGACAACCAGCGCGAATACCGAGACGTCGCCGCCGGCACTGAATGCTGCAAAGGCTAGCGCTGCGGAGCAAAGGGAAACAACGTTCGCGGCGGTAGGTCCGAACCTGTCCGAAAGACGTCCACATTGAGGGGCAACCAGCGCGCCTGCAGCTCCCCACAGTCCGAAAAGCCCCGCTTGAGCAGAGCCGAAGCCAAACGGCGGTTGAGCAAGATGAAATGCCAGCGTCGCCCAGAAGGCAGAAAATGCTCCAAACATTGAAGCGCCAAGCGCGGATGAAAATCGCAGGTCTCGCCACTTCAGAAGCAGAACCGGCAGTGAAGCAAGAAGCGACAGGTAGGACGCTGTGTTTGCCCGTGATGCACTGCGCCGCTCCGGGACGAATCTGGGTAGGACAAGCAATAGAAGCCCCGATAACGCGGCAGCAACAAAATATGCCGCGCGCCACGTACCGCTAAATTGACCAACCGCACCGGATACGGTTCTCGAAAGAAGAATGCCAAGGATGAGCCCCGTTTGCATCGTCCCGACTACCCGACCGGATTTTCCTGGTGCCGCGAGTGATACCGCGACAGGAATGAGCACCTGCGGAATCACAGTAACGGTAGTCACCAGAAGAGTGAGGAGTGCAAGCAGGTGTGCGGACGGGCTTAACCCCGCACAAATCAGCGCAACGCATGTCAGCGCGAGGAGGACTCGTACCAACCGGCGAGGGTCTGCGCGGTCGGCCAAAGGCACAACCAGCAGAATGCCCGCAGCGTATCCAACCTGTGCCGAAGTCGCCACAAGCCCCGCGGTTGATGCCGACGCATGGAAGCTGGTTGCGACCGCAGATAGTAACGGCTGGCAAAGGTAGACGTTCGCGACCGTGATGCCGCACGCGGCGGCCATCACAGGAATTGCGCCGCGCACGGCAGCCGGTTGGGGCAAGGTGTTATCCACGTGGAAGTGCCTTCTTGAAGTGATGCGTCACTGCGGCAGTCAGGCTAGCTTTGTCGCGGCGTCGTCAATTGCCGCGAATGCCTCTCGGGCCGCGTCGAGTGCAGCGATAGCGGTCGGAAGCCCAGCCGAAAAGCCCAGCTGCATGAGCACTTCCACAATCTCCACGCGAGAAGCGCCCGCGCGTAAAGCGGCACCGATGTGCATCTTCACCGCGCCCAACCCTGCTGTACCTAATGTCGCGCACGACGCGATGATGACCAGTTCGCGGGTTCGCAAGTCGAGGTTCGGACGGCCGTAAAGGTCACCGAATTCCCATTCGAGAACGTATTGGCCGAAGTCCGGCGCGACATCCTTGAAATGGTCAATGAATCCGGACGCTGAAGCGCCCATGACCTCTTCGAAGCGCATCACGCCTGCGGCAAGCCGGCTGGAATCAAACGACGTTTCAGTACCAATTGGCCCGTGTTGCATATCACCTCCCGTTTTGAGAACAAGTCCGCATAGTGCTACACTGCACTGCACAGTGCAATGCATTTTTTAAATTTCCTATCGCGACTTGCTGGCCCGAATCTGGCTGTGACTTGTCGATGATGGTTTCTATCGAGGAATTCTGTGATGAGCAGAGCACCGGAAAAACTGGGTATGCCGATAGTCGGATTGGGGACCTATCAGTTGCGCGGTCGCGAGTGTGTTGACGTCGTACAAACAGCGCTTGCAATGGGCTATCGCCATATCGATACGGCCGAGACTTATGGCAATGAAGCCGAGGTGGGACAGGCGCTCGCAAATTCGGGGGTTCCGAGACCATCGGTTTTCGTAACAACCAAGGTCTGGCCTCACAACTTTCATCGCAACGATTTTCTGACCTCGGTCGAGGCATCGCTCGGAAGACTCAAAACGGACTATGTAGACCTGCTCCTGCTTCACTGGCCAAACGACGAGGTCTCACTCGAGGAGCCACTGGGTGCGCTTGAAAGGCTCATTGCCGACGGGAAAGTGCGCAACGGTGGTGTCAGCAACTTCTCGGTGAGTCAGTTGAAGAACTCGCTACGAATCGCAGGGTCATCAGTCTCCTGCAACCAGGTCAAATGTCATCTCGGTGCAGTCCCGACAGATGTCATTCGTTGTGCGACTGACAATTCAATTGTCGTGACTGCATATTCACCGCTCGCCAAAGGCGCCCTCGCAAAGCAGAACCATCTTCGAGAAATCGGTGAGAAATACGGTAAGACCGCGTCGCAAATTGCGCTTCGATGGCTGACTCAACACGGGATAGCAGTGATACCCAAGACCAGCAAGCGTGAACGCCTCGAAGAGAACCTGGCATCCGCAGATTTCGCTCTTGATGCTGAGGACATAGACCTGCTTGGGCACTTGTAATCCAACCCCGCCAACGCTTCATGGTACGCGGGTCCTATTCGACGACCAGATGGGGAAACACATGACGGAACTAGCTGACAAGGTCGCCCTTATCACGGGCGGCAGTAAAGGAATCGGACGTGCAATTGCGCTCGCATATGCGAAGCAAGGAATAGCAGTTGCATTGACATACGTAACCGACGAAGCCTCTGCACACGATGTTGTTCAAGAGATTGAAAGTGACGGTGGGAGGGCTTTGGCCATCGGCGCGGATGTTCGCGATGAAGCTAGTATCAAGGCGATGGTCGCCAGCACACGTGATGCTTTCGGGCAGGTTGACATTCTGGTCAATAACGCTGGCGTCACGATGCCCAAACCGTGGCAGGAGCTGACCGTGGAGAACTGGAACGCAATCCTGTCGACCAACCTGACATCCGCATTTATCACCACGCAACAGGTGGTGCCTGAAATGGTTAGCCGCGGATGGGGCCGAGTCATCATCCTGTCTTCGGTGGCCGCGCAGTTGGGTGGCGTAGTGGGACCACACTACGCGGCTTCAAAGGCGGGACTGATTGGGCTCGCACATGGTTACGCTTCGGTACTCGCGAAAACAGGTGTGACCGTCAATGCGATTGCGCCGGCACTGATTGAGACGGGAATGCTTGCGGGCAATCCGAACATCAAGAAGGAGCTGATTCCCGTTGGCCGATTTGGTGAACCTGATGAGGTTGCAGACGTTGCAGTACTGCTCGCGAGCAATGGCTACATGACCGGCCAGACTATCAATGTCAATGGTGGCTGGTACATGAGCTGACCACTTCTACGACATGGAGATTCTCAAATGAGAATGATTCTCGTCTAAACTGATGATGTCCATTTGTTCGTTTGAGGTCTTCCATGCAGCTATCTGACTTTACTGTTCATGATGTCGCGCGATTTCCGGAAGTGCGGTGTGCACCTGAAGCTGCTCAGGTGGGGTACGCGGCCCAATGGCGCACGGAACTGGAGACACTGATTGAACGTGGCGACCCGTTCTTCATGCTATTCGTCGAAGGTGAGTTCAAGGAAGCGCCGGAAGACACGCGAATTCGCGCGGTATGGCTGAAAGAGAACAAGGCCAAGTTTGCGAAACTATGTCGCAGTATCGTGAGCATCGAATCAGACGCCGCAAAGCGGGCAAAGCTGCTCCAGCAATCAAAAGGGCTGGAAAAAGCGTTTGGAATACCACGGCTCGTCGCCTCGACGGAAGCTGAGGGCCGGGCTGCCGGCATGGAGTCGATTGCGCGCAGAGATGGCTGACATCAGGCGTTTTCTTTGATTCGTTTTTTCGAGAATGCCCCTTGGTGGACAGCGTCGTCGAGCGCGGCCGCCCAGAGCGGCGACCACTCGGTCTGAGCCACATGTGCCAGTGGGGTTGAAGCCACCGAATTTCCCGCCTCGTTGACGGAATGTCGAGAGAGATGGACCGGTTGCGGTGACGCGTATTGCACGATGTGGTCAATCGAAAATAGGGCGCGAATCAGGCGTCCGCGTACGTGAATGTCCAGAGAGACTATTAGCCGCACCACAATGCTATACGCGAAATTGCCGGGCTATAATCCACGCCATGAAACTGCTTCGCACCTTCATCCTCGTGCTGCTTTGCGCCGTGCTGCCCATCAGTGGGTTGGCGGCCAGTGGCTTGACCGGTGAATGTCCGATGCAGCAAAGCACGTCGACGGATTCCGCGAGCATGTCGGCTGATATGCCGGGTTGCGATTCAATGAAACCGTCTTCCGTGGATAAAGCCAAAACCAAGGGCGCGTTCTGCAAGGTGACCGCCCAGTGCCAGTTCGGTAGCCTGTACCATCCGGCCGCCAGGGCCGAGGTCAGCCGTCCGGCGGCGCTCGCCAGCTCGGTCGTCTTTCACTACGCCCAGACTGTCCCGGTCCGTGACCCGAACGGGTTATGGCGCCCCCCACGCCTCATCTAATCCCAAGCTGACAGGTTCACCGCGGTTGCGGTGAGGTTCGTCCGTTGCCAGGACGTGAAATCCCTATGGGATTTCGCCGTTGGGGTTAGAACATGCCATTCATCTTTGGCACGCCGCTGCGTCGGCGTGTTCCATGGCGCGCGCACGCGCTTTTTGCCGCGCTTCTTGTCGTGGGCGTCGTCCACGCCCAGCAAGCACCTTTCACACTCGACGCCGCACTGCAGTCGGCAGCCGACCATTCTGCATCGATGCAGGCCGCGCAGGCGTCCGTCCGCGCCAGCTCGGAAGCCGCAGTCAAGGCCGGCCAGTTGCCCGACCCGATGCTAAAGGCCGGCATCGACAATCTGCCCGTGAACGGTGGGCAGCGCTTCACCATCGGCCAGGATTTCATGACGATGCGGCGCATCGGCATCGAACAGGAGTGGGTATCGGGCGATAAACGGCGCCTTCGCTCCGCCCTGGCCGGCGAGATAGTCGCTCGCGAGCGCGCCGGCTATCTGGTGCAACTCGCAACCGTTCGTCAGCAAACCGCCACGGCCTGGTTGAACGCCGTGTATGCGAAGAAGGCGCTCGCTTTACAACAAGCATTGCTGGACCACATGCAACACGAACTTGGCGCGACGAAAGCGTCGTATCGCGGCGCCAAGGCGAGCGCTGCCGATGTCGTTCAGGCGCAAGCGATGCTGGCCCAGACTCAGGACCAAGTGCTCAAGGCACAGCAAACGTATCAGACGGCGCTCATCGGCCTATCGCGGTGGACCGCCGTCCCTGTGTCGGACGTCACCGGGGAGCCGCCGGCGCCCGAATCCTTCGTGTCTTCCTTGCCGCCGGATGAGCTGCGTTTTTCACAGCCCACACTCGTGGCCGCCGCGGACGACATTGCGGTGGCCGAAGCCGAAACTGCGGTCGCTAACAGCGAGCGCAGTCCGAACTGGACATGGGAAGTCGCTTACCAGCAACGTGGCGGTGCGTACTCGAACATGGTGTCGGTCGGCGTCACCATTCCGTTGCCACTGAACCGGAAAAACCGACAGAACCGCGACGTCGCCGAGAAGGCCGAACTCGCCACGAAGGCGCGGCTGATGTACGAAGACGCGCTGCGGCAAGTTCAGGCCGACATCCGTGCTCAATCCGCGACGCTGGCGAGTGGGCGCGACCGCATCGCCAATCTAAGCCAATCGCTGCTGCACGCAGCAGACCAACGCGTGCAGTTGGCGAACGCCGCATACCGTGCGGGCACGGGCACGCTCGCAGACACGTTCGCCGCCCGGCGCACGCAACTGGAAGCGCAGTTGCAGGTGCTCGACCTCAAACGTGAGGTGTCGCAAACGTGGGCGCAACTTGAATATCAGGTCGTGCCGTCGACGATGGCCGCCGCTCGGTGAGGAGAACAATATGACCAAGAAACCACTGGTGCGTGCGGTGCTGGCGGTGTTTGCCGGCGCTGTACTGGTCGGCGCAGGATACGTCGCGGGGACGCGTCACGCGGCGACCGGCGTTTCGGTAGCGCCAATCGCTGCCGCAGCATCTAGCGAAAAGATTGACCCCAAGACCGGCAGGAAGGTGCTGTACTGGCACGACCCGATGGTGCCCAATCAGCACTTCGACAAACCCGGCAAGTCGCCGTTTATGGACATGCAGCTGGAGCCCGTCTATGCGGACGACGGTGGCGGTTCGACTGGTATCAAGATTGACCCGGGCCTGCAGCAGAATCTCGGCATTCGCTATGCAACCGCGCGTCGTCAGGACACGACGGGTGGATTCGACTCCGTCGGCACGACCCAATTCGACGAATCGCGCGCGGACGTCGTCCAGTCGCGCGTCACCGGCTATATCGACCGGCTGTACGCGAACGCGCCGATGCAGCGCATCGCAAAGGGTGCACCGGTGGCGTCACTGTTCGTGCCGGAATGGCTTGCGCCGCAAGAGGAATACCTTGCGCTCAGGCGTGGCGGGATGGACGCCAGCTTGCTCGAAGCATCGCGTGCACGGATGCGTGCGATGTCGATTCCTGACGGCATCATCGCGAACCTCGAACGAACCGGCAAGGCCCAGACACATGTCGTGTTGACGTCGCCCGAGGCCGGTGTCGTCAGCGAACTGAACGTTCGCGACGGCGCGATGGTCGCGCCCGGCCAGACGCTCGCGAAGGTTGCTGGCCTGTCGAAGCTCTGGCTCATCGTCGAGATTCCCGAGGCGCTCGCGCTCAGCGTGCAGCCGGGCGCGACGGTCGACGCCACGTTCGCCGGTGACCCGACCCAGCATTTCACCGGGTATATCCGCGAAATCCTGCCGGGCATCAGTACCACCAGCCGTACGCTGCAGGCACGCCTGGAAATCGACAACGCTGCGCTCAAGCTGACGCCGGGCATGCTGATGCGCGTGCGCGTCGGCGGCCAGAAGGCGGTGTCGCGGCTGCTGGTGCCTTCCGAAGCGGTCATCACGACCGGCAAGCGGTCGGTCGTTATCGTGAAGAACAGCGACGGGCGTCTTCAGCCTGCGACAGTGACCGTAGGCAATGATGTCGGCAACGAAACGGAGGTGCTGAGCGGTCTGAACGACGGCGACACGGTCGTCGCGTCCGGCCAGTTCCTGATTGACTCGGAGGCCAGCCTGAAATCGGTCTTGCCTCGACTCGAGGGCGGTAAGGGCGCGGGTGTGGCGATGCCGGCGTCCGCGACGACTGCTGCCGTGCCGACCTACGAGACCACGGGCAAGGTCGAAAAGGTGACCGCGTCGGACATCACGTTCTCCCATCAGCCCGTTCCTGCGCTTGGCTGGGGCGCGATGACGATGGCATTCAACAAGCCCGCTCCTACCGCCTTTCAGGACGTCAAGGTCGGGCAGACAGTGCACTTCGTCTTCAAGCAGTCAGATGACGGCTATCAGTTGACGAAGGTCGAACCCGTCGGAGGCGCCCAATGATTGCCCGGCTCATCCGCTGGTCCATCCACAATCGCTTCATGGTGCTGCTCGCGACCGTGCTAGTCACGGGTTGGGGCGTGTATTCGGTGACCGAGACGCCGCTCGACGCATTGCCTGACCTGTCCGATACCCAGGTCATCATCAAGGCATCGTATCCGGGCAAGGCGCCGCAAGTCATCGAGGACCAGGTCACGTACCCGCTGACGACCACGTTGCTCGGTGTACCCGGTGCGAAGACCATTCGCGCGTACTCGTCGTTCGGCGATGCGTTCGTCTATGTGCTGTTCGACGACAAGACCGACCAGTATTGGGCGCGCTCGCGTGTGCTCGAATACCTGAACCAGGTGCAAAGCCGGCTGCCGCAGGGGGCGACGGTCTCGCTTGGGCCGGACGCGACCGGGGTCGGCTGGGTGTATGAGTATGCGCTGGTCGACCGGACCGGACAGCATGACCTCGGGCAACTGCGTGCGCTGAACGACTGGTTCCTGAAGTTCGAGCTGAAGTCGGTGCCGGACGTCTCGGAGGTCGCCAGCATCGGCGGCATGGTGCGCCAGTACCAGGTCGTGCTCGACCCGGACAAGCTGCGCGCGTACGGCATTACGCAGGCCGCGGTGGACGATGCGCTCGGCAAGGCGAATCAGGCATCGGGCGGCTCGGTTGTCGAACTGGCGGAGTCCGAGTACATGGTGCGCTCGTCCGGCTACCTGCGCTCGCTCGACGATTTCCGGAATGTGGTATTGCGCACCAACGACGCCGGCACGCCGGTGCTACTGGGTGACGTGGCGCACATCCAGATTGGCCCTGAGATGCGCAGAGGCATTGCCGAGCTGAACGGCCAGGGCGAGGTCGCTGGTGGCGTCATTGTGATGCGCTCGGGCAAGAACGCGCTCACCACCATCGATGCCGTCAAGGCGAAACTGGTGGACCTCAAGCGGTCTCTGCCGCCCGGTGTCGAGGTGGTCACGACTTACGACCGCTCACAGCTCATCGAACGCGCGGTGGACAATCTGAAGGACAAGCTCATCGAGGAATTCATCATCGTCGGGCTTGTCTGTGCGGTGTTCCTGTTTCATCTGCGTAGCGCGTTCGTCGCCATTCTGTCGTTGCCGCTCGGCGTGCTGGCCGCGTTCATCGTGATGCGCTATCAGGGCGTCAACGCGAACCTGATGTCGCTCGGCGGCATTGCGATTGCCATCGGCGCGATGATTGACGCGGCCATTGTGATGATAGAGAACGCACACAAGCACCTGGAGGCCTTCGAGCACGAGTTTCCCGATACGCGAATCACTGCCGCGCAGCGTTGGGAACTCATCGCGACGTCCGCCGCCGAAGTCGGCCCCGCTCTGTTCTTCTCGCTGCTCATCATCACGCTGTCGTTCATTCCGGTGTTTTCGCTGGAAGGACAGGAAGGCAAGCTGTTCTCGCCGCTGGCGTTCACGAAGACCTACACGATTGCGGCGGCGGCAGGGCTATCTGTCACGCTCGTGCCGGTCCTGATGGGCTATCTCATCCGGGGCCGGATTCCGCACGAAAATGCGAACCCCATCAACCGCGTGCTAATTCGGCTTTACCGACCGTTGCTCGAAGCAACATTGCGCCGCCCCTGGGCCGCAATCGGTCTCGCTGTCGTCGCATTGGTGCTCACCGTGCTTCCGATTTCTCGTCTTGGCGGGGAATTTATGCCGCCACTCGACGAAGGCGACCTGCTGTACATGCCGACTGCGCTTCCGGGTATTTCCGCCGCAAAGGCGAGCGAGTTGCTCCAGCAGACCGACAGGCTCATCAAGACGGTGCCGGAGGTCGCGACCGTCTTCGGTAAATCCGGACGCGCGGACACGGCAACCGACCCGGCGCCGCTCGAGATGTTCGAGACCACGATTAAGTTCAAGCCACGCAGCCAATGGCGGCCCGGGATGACGCCGGCGAAGCTGGTCGACGAGCTGGACCGCACGGTCAAGGTGCCCGGGCTTTCGAACGTCTGGGTGCCGCCCATCCGCAACCGGCTGGACATGCTGTCGACCGGTATCAAAACGCCGGTGGGCGTCAAGATTTCCGGTCCGGACCTGACGCAAATCGACCGAATTGCAACGCAGGTTGAAACAGCCGTCAAAGGGGTGCCTGGCGTGACATCGGCGCTTGCGGAACGGCTGAATGGCGGACGGTACATCGATGTGGATATCGACCGGCTCGCTGCAGCGCGGTATGGCCTGTCGGTGGCCGACATCCAGTCTGTCGTGTCGACGGCGGTGGGCGGCGAAAACGTCGGCGAGGTGATTGCCGGCCGCGAGCGCTTTCCCATCAACGTTCGCTATCCGCGCGAAATTCGCGATTCGCTCGAGAAGCTGCGGCAGTTGCCGGTCGTCACGGACCGCGGCGCGCAAATCCAGCTTGGCGACGTCGCGCGCATCGCGATTGCCGACGGTCCCCCGATGATTCGCAGCGAGAACGCGCGGCTGTCCGGGTATGTCTACGTCGACATCCGGAACACCGACCTGCAGTCGGCCGTCAAGGCAATGCAAAAAGCGGTGGCCCAGCAGGTCCAGTTGCCACCCGGCTACTCGATTGCATGGTCGGGCCAGTTCGAGTATCTCGAACGCGCGGCGGCAAAGCTGCGAACGGTGATTCCCGTGACGCTCGTCGTCATCTTCGTGCTGCTGTTCCTGACCTTCAACTCCGCTGCCGATGCGCTGCTGCTGATGTCGACCGTGCCGTTCGCGCTGGTGGGCGGATTCTGGCTCATCTGGCTGCTGGGGCATTCGGTATCGGTTGCCACATCGGTCGGGTTTATCGCACTCGCGGGTGTGGCGGCCGAATTCGGTGTGGTGATGCTGCTATACCTGAAAGGTGCACTCAACCGCCGGCTCGAAGACGGAGAGCTGCTCACCGAAGCATTGTTGTTCGAAGCGATTCGAGAAGGCGCCGTGCTGCGCGTGCGACCGAAGGCGATGACAGTCGCCGTCGTGCTTGCGGGCCTCATTCCTATCATGGTCGGACATGGCGCTGGGTCGGAGGTCATGCAACGCATCGCCGCACCGATGGTTGGCGGCATGGTGACCGCTCCGCTCCTGTCGATGTTCGTCATTCCCGCAGCGTGGTTCCTGTTGCAGCGTCGTCGCGTGAAACAGGCCAGCGCGACCCGCTTTCCTCACGCAGTACCTTCCGGCACGAAAGTGTCGGCCAACCAAACTGGAGAAGTTCAATGAAGAAACTGATTGTAGTGTCCGCTGCCCTCGCTGCCGCTTCTGCGTCGCCCGCATTTGCCGGCGACGATATGGCCGGCATGGACATGTCGACCAAAGGGGCGATGATGAAAGCGTCGTCGTCGGCCAACGCGCTCACCGACGCGGAGGTGAAGAAGGTCGACACGGCGACAGGCATGGTCACGCTGAAGCATGGCGCGTTGGAAAACGTCGGCATGCCGCCGATGACGATGGCGTTCAAGGCCAAGGATGCCGAGATGGTCAATCATGTCAAGGCGGGCGACAAGGTCAAGGTACGCATCGAGAACGTCAATGGCACGCTGACTATCGTGAAGCTCGAAAAGCAGTCTTGATAAGGCTCTCACGTCAGGCGCGCGGGTTTCGGCCCGCACGCCGGAAACAAGGATGCCACGCCAGGAGACCACCGTGCTTCTGGCGCATATGAAGGGCCGCCGAATCACTACCATGAAGCTTGTTTGTCGGCGCTTTGGGGCGACCGTGAGCGGCCGAGCAGTGATGTCAAGTATATGGTCATGCAGCACGTCGACGACCTGAATGTGCGCATACGGGAACTCGTCGAGATGAGGGACACGCTCCAATATCTGGCTGACCATTGCAAGGGAGACGCGCGTCCTGACTGCCCGATATTGGAGGAGTTGGCGGGTGAATCACGATGTGCTTGACTTGAAGCATAGGCCGCGCCCTCGAACGGTGTCCCAATGATTCTGGCCATTACGGGGCCCGAAGGCGGACATTTGGCCATTCAAAAAGGAAATGGCGCCATTGGATTCGTTTGATTGGGCTGGACCGGTCACGCTCGATTTACGAGCGAGCACGAAGCCACCCCGATTCCGGCTGAGGTACATGTGAAATCCGAATGAATTGCTGGTGTCGCCATTACCGATAGCGAAGGAGCGTCAAGATGAGAGGACAGCATGCCGACCACGGGTCACAACAGCAGCCAGTTTCCGAACATTCGATGTCAGACGCATATCCTGTCCACGGCGCGAATCAGCACCATCATTCCGTCGAACACGAGCATGACAGGCATGCGCCGCACCACGAGGGCCACTTCGCCGACGATGGTGCGGAAGCACCGTTGCGCGACCCAGTCTGCGGGATGTCGGTCACAAAGACGTCGAACTTCCATAGCGAACACAACGGCAAGCCGTACTTCTTTTGCAGCCAGGCCTGCCTGACGAAGTTTCAGGCCGCTCCGTCGAAATACGTCGAACCGTCGACTTCGGAGCCGTTGCCCTCCACGCCGGACGGCACAATCTACACGTGCCCGATGCATCCGGAAATCCGTCAAGACCATCCGGGGCAGTGCCCGAAGTGCGGCATGACCCTCGAGCCGGTGCTGCCGACAATTGAAGAAGGTGAAAACCCCGAACTGGTCGATTTCCGCCGTCGGTTCTGGTGGACGCTGCCGCTGACTGCCATCGTCTTCGTCATGGCGATGTTCGGCCATCAGTTCCAGTTGATGCCGTCGTCGACTGAGAGTTGGGTCGAATTCATCCTTTCTTCGCCAGTCATCCTATGGGCCGGATTCCCGTTCTTTGCGCGGTGCGTACGCTCGTTTGCCAATCGCAGCCCGAACATGTGGACGCTCATCGGGCTCGGGACTGGAGCAGCGTACGTATATAGCGTCATCGCTACGGTCTTTCCTGGTGTGTTTCCAGAGACGTACCGCGCCCACGGTCGGGTCAGCGTATATTTTGAAGCTGCAGCGGTCATCATCTCGCTCACTCTACTTGGTCAATTACTCGAGCTGAAGGCGCGCTCGCAGACGTCGGCCGCCATCAAGGCACTTCTGGGACTCGCCCCGAAGACGGCGCGCCGCATTAACCCGGACGGCTCAGAGGAAGACATTCCGTTGTCCCACGTTCACGTAGGCGATTCGCTTCGGGTTCGGCCCGGTGAGAAAGTCCCGGTGGATGGTGTCGTGATTGACGGCACGAGCTCGCTGGACGAGTCCATGATTACAGGCGAGCCCATTCCGGTCACGAAGCGCATCGGCGACCACGTCATTGGTGCGACGATGAACGCAACCGGTAGTCTGGTCATTCGCTCGGAGAAGGTCGGCTCGCAGACTGTGTTGTCGCAAATCGTGCAGATGGTCGCGCAGGCTCAGCGGTCTCGCGCGCCCATGCAGCGAATGGCAGATAAGGTTGCGGGCGTATTCGTCGTCGGAGTCGTGAGCGTCGCTCTTCTGACGTTCCTCCTGTGGGGCATATTCGGGCCGGAGCCCAGCTGGGTGTTCGGTCTTATCAACGCTGTCGCAGTGCTCATCATCGCCTGTCCATGCGCGTTGGGCCTCGCGACACCGATGTCCATCATGGTGGCGAGTGGCAAAGGCGCTACCACGGGGATTCTCTTCCGGGACGCCGCTGCCATCGAGAACTTGCGAAAGGTCGACGTCCTGATTGTGGACAAGACCGGGACGCTGACTGAAGGGCGGCCTGCGTTCGAGCGAGCTGTCGGAACGAACGGACACTCGGCCGATGAAGTGCTTCGCCTGGCCGCCAGTGTGGACCAAGGCAGCGAACATCCGCTCGCGGCCGCAATCGTTGCTGCGGCACGCCAGAAGGGGCTACAGCTGGACCGGGCGGAAAAATTCGAATCCGCGACGGGTATCGGCGTGCGCGGGCTGGTCGCCGGCCGACAGCTGGCGCTTGGCAACACCGCGCTCATGCAGACTGACCAGGTGTCCGTCGAGTCGCTCGCCAATGAAGCAGACAGTATGCGAGCACAAGGAGCGAGTGTCATGTACCTGTCGGTCGATGGCCGTTTGGCTGGTTTGCTTGCGGTCGCTGACCCAATCAAGACCACCACGCCGGAAGCCCTTGCAACGTTGAAGGAGAACGGCATCCGTGTCGTGATGGCGACCGGCGATGGTGTGGTAACTGCCAAGGCCGTTGCCGAGAGACTCGGCATCGACGAATATCACGGAGAGGTCAAGCCGGCCGACAAGCTGGACTTGGTGACGAAGCTCCAACAGGCCCGACATGTTGTGGCGATGGCTGGCGACGGTATCAACGACGCCCCCGCGCTCGCGAAAGCCGATGTGGGCGTTGCAATGGGAACAGGCACGGACGTGGCGATGAGCAGTGCGCAAGTGACGCTCGTCAAAGGCGACTTGCGCGGTATCGCGCGGGCGCGGGAGCTGTCCGAGGCAACTGTCGCGAACATGAAGCAAAACCTCGGCTTCGCGTTCGTCTACAACACGCTCGGGGTTCCGTTGGCGGCCGGGGTACTTTATCCGTTCACCGGTTTGCTACTCTCGCCGATGATAGCGGCACTGGCAATGAGCCTAAGCTCAGCCTCAGTCGTCTCGAACGCACTGCGATTGCGCAACACGAAGATTTAGCTTGTCGTATACATGCGAGTACCGCATAAGCGAGCGTGCAAGCTACGATTGCTGCTCGAACGGAGCCCGGAGCGCTTCGTTCGCACCGAACCGGCGTTGCCATCGGAAACGCGGCGACACAATTGATGTATAGGCCGGGGCAAAACGTACCGTCGCAGTTGTACTTGCATGAGGCATTGTGCATCTATCACATCTCTAATGTAAGATTAAGCAATTCGGGGAACAGCCATATTTGGCGTGTCCAGTACGCACAATTGGAGGGTCATCGGCGGCAGTCCATGACTCCTAGAACAAAAGGCGTTACGGTGTCACATAATCTTGAAGCAGAGTTAAGCAGCCTACTCGGGACGATGGATTGGGTACCAATCTATCTCACGGAGCATGCGGAGCCGGATTCCGGAGGCAAATCAATCCGACAGTTCTTCTTGGCGCTGCGCGATGATGAGCCGATGTTGATGGAGTTTGCTGCCAAACTCGCGGACCAGATAATCGCATACTGTCTTCCACGAAAGCGTCTTGCTAAGGCAGTACAGAAGCATCTTAATAATCCGTCTGATTTAGCGGCAGCCATGGCTGCGTTGAGACGGGAGGCTCGCAAGGCTTTTCAGAAGTACCGTGAAGAGTATCCAGCACGGTCGGGCGAGGGTGGTGAGATGCTCGCGTATGTGTTCGTGGAGCATTTCCTCCGGGCACCGATGGCGATTGCGAAGATGCATGCGAAGACTAATACCACCATGCCGGTGTTCGGTGCTGATGGCGTTCATGTGCGATATCTGAGCGAGTCCGACGAACTCGAGGTCATATATCTCGAGTCCAAGGTTCATGCCACGATTGGCTCGGCTGCTCGAGATGCTTCGAAATCAATCGACGAGTTTCGCCAGGGACAGCAACGAACTGTCGAGCTTCGACTGGCTTTGGACCTTGGAAACTTCGACCAACTCGAGAGCGAGGCGCAACAGGCACTCGAAGAGTTTTTGGACCCCTATTCGGGTGCACGAACCGGTAACCGCCTTGATAGGCATGCCTGCTTACTGGCATACAACGAGCCTTCGTTCGAGAAAGCAGTGGGGCCAAACGCAAAAGAATCTTTGCGCGAGGCCTTTAATGAAGGTTGCGACGGCCGTCGCAAGGTTGTGACTGATGCTTACAAAGGTCGCCAACTACCCGAAGACAAGATTGTGACTTTTGTGTTGGGTCTTCCAAGCGTGGTGGAATTTCGGAGTGAATTTGAAAAGGCGTTGAGCAATGGGTAATTTTGCTGCGCGACTCTCCAAGCGTATTCAGGAAAATCCGATATTCAAGAACGACTACTCCTGGTTGTGTGCGAATGGTATCGCGGCACTTACGGAGAATCAGGACCTACAGCTCGATGTCGACCAGGACGGCGACGACATAGTGCGACTGACTAGGCTCGTCGAGTCGGCGAGCTGTTTCGCCATGGATGACGATGTCCGCAGTCACCAACTGGCACAGACGATAGCGCTCTATGGTGTGGCATCCAATCGTGAACCCGCTCTGGTGGCTGCATGCGGACACATCCTGGCCGAGCTTGGGAATTTCCCGGCATCCCGTTTCGTCCGGAAACTGCACAATATCAAGGACGACAGCCTGCCGCGAATTGTGCATGTACGGGACTTCGCGCGCCGGTACCATAACACGGTCAAGTTGCCGAGCGGGAGCATTCCGCTTACGGATTTTCAGTTTGATATCTGGCACGACCTGACGGAAGGCCTCTCGACAGCAGTTTCCGCGCCGACGTCTGCTGGCAAGTCGTTTGTTGTACGCGAATACGTCGTGCAGAAAATCAAAGAGATGCCTGCCGTCACGGTCGCGTACATCGTGCCGACGCGGGCCTTGATGGCCGAAGTGCAGGACAAGCTGGCACTATCGCTGGGTCACGACGACAAGACGCTGCGGGTAACAAGCGTACCCATCGAGGACATCGAGATGCGGCCTCGGCAAGTCTTCGTTGTCACTCAGGAGCGCCTGCTCTCGTATATGGACGAAGTCCCCTCAGCATGTTTCGATTTTGTCGTCGTCGACGAGGCTCAGCAGATGGGAGACGGTTCGCGCGGGATGATTCTTCAAGAATGTCTTGAACGCATCAACAAGGCGAATCCGGGCTGCTATCAGTATTTCATCGCACCCATGGCCAGCCGGGTTGATAATCTTGCGGCTGCGGTTGGCCGCTCGCAGATTGCAACCCACTTGACGCAGGACTCCCCCGTGGTCTCGACGAAGATTGTCGTGAGGCCTAGTGCTGACTCAGTCCAAGACCTTATTTTGGAGATGGTTGACCGCGGACAGCGCATTCCTGTCGGAAGACTTCATCGCGAGTATGGGTTTGGAGACCGGCGAACCTTACTGGCTTCCGTATGCATCGAGCTTGGAGCGGCGGGCGGTTCGCTCGTCTACGCATCTGGCCAGGCGGACGCCGAAGCGATAGCGTTGCAAATTGCCTTCGACCTGCCCGAGCGAGGCACGGCGGAGCTTATCGAGCTGGCTCGGTTTATCCGCTCCGACGTCCACCGGGATTACTCGCTGGCGTACTGCGTCCTTCGTGGTGTCGGTTTCCACTATGGCTCGATGCCGACGTTGCTTCGCCAGGCATTGGAGACCGCATTCCATAACGGAAGTCTCTCCTATTTGGTTTGCACCACGACACTGTTCCAAGGTGTGAATCTTCCCGCGCGAAACGTATTCATCGACAAGGTTAAGCGTGGTCGGAACGACCAACTTGAAGAGGATGACGTCTGGAACTTCGTCGGACGAGCCGGACGTCTGATGCACGATGTGGCTGGTAATGTTTTTCTGGTCGACTATGACAACTGGCCGGCCAAGTTGCTCGATGCTCCCCCACAGGTGAGAGTAGAGCCGGCATTAAGCAAAATTCTTGGTCCGGGCCTTCCGCAACTGGAGCAATATATTGAGCAGCGCGGCGTGGTCGAGAAGGGCTTCCAGAATCTGCGCGATGTCGAGGCTGCCGCCGGCCTGATGCTGAACCGTGTTAGAAGGGGAACTTTTCGTGAAACGATTTCGCGGTGTGGTGGGAGCCTCGACGAAGTAGAGGTCAAAAGACTCGAGCAGCAACTGGAGGGTGCTCTCGCGCAACTGAATGTACCGTCGGATGTACTCGATAGGAACTGGCTCATCGCTGCATGGCGACTCCAGGCAATGTACGAATTCCTTGAGGAACAGGTTGTTGCAGGCACGTGGCGGGAATATTATCCGTCACATCCCATGCTGCCCGAGAGCTACGCGCGGTACGAGAACATGTTCACGGCCATTGAAGTGCATCTCAACGGAAAGCCGAATGAGCGTTGGGCGCGCTATCTCAACTATCAGGCGCTCGCGTGGATGAAGGGGGCAACCATCTCGACGATGGTCGACAAAGAGCTTACCTACAATCCGCCGAAGCCGCGCAAGAACGCCGCCGGTGTGTCTTCTTCAAACACGGCGGTGCGGAAAATCTTCGACCTTCTAGAGAAAACGCTTCGCTTCACCTATGTCCAGTTGACCCGCGCGTATTGCGATTGTCTCGCAGCAGCGTTGCGGAAAGCCGGGCTGACGAAAGAGGCGGATAGTGTGTATCCGGTCGCGCTCGCTTTGGAGCTAGGTGCCTGCACGAAAACCATCATCTCCCTTATCGAGCTTGGGCTGTCGCGTATCTCCGCTCAAGCACTGAGCAACGTCATCAAGGGGTCGGAATTGACTGCACCCCAGATAAGGAACTGGTTGCTCTCCCGTAGCGAGAGGGACCTACCAATTTCGCGAATTGTCCTCGATGAACTGTCGCGACTCCGGCTGTTGCGTACTACATAGAATTGATAACCCTGCGCTCTACACGGCGCCGCTGAGCACTTGGGCGCCGTGTCCGGCACAGCGTGCGCCCGGTGCCATTCGCGAATGAAGTGTGCGTTCATCGCGGTAACAGGGAACTCAGTCTAGCCGGGGCTCACGGCAGTCGGTTCACGCGAGCCCAACAAGGAAAGTAGACATGAAGCTGAAGAGAGATGCGCGCACACTAAAACAGCACGGGTTGGCGTCACTACGGCGGGGCCTTGAAATATTCAATGGCTACGATGACCGTGGTCGAACAGAAAGCGTCTTGTTGCATTTGCAGCACAGCAGCGAAATGCTTGTGAAAGCTCTACTGGTTCAACGGTCTCAAGTAGTCTTCGACAAGGAAAAGGGTACCTCCATCGGCTTAGAGAAGGCACTCAACGTGGCCACATCCAATGGCTACATTACGGGAGTGCAGGCAGGAGCCATTCGAGCTATCGACGCCATGCGCGATGCCGCTCAGCATTGGATGCTCGTCGTAACTGAGGACGTGCTGTATCTGAACTCGCGGACATTAATAACTGCTATTGACGAACTCTTGCAAGAGCATTTCGAAGACACTCTGGCAGACCATCTTCCGCTCAGGGTGCTTCCAATCTCGACCCAACCCTTACAGGATTTCGAGCTACTTATCGACCGCGAATATACGCAAATCGCCGAACTGCTTGCCCCGGGGAAGCGTGCCCGAGATGAGGCGCGAGGTCGCATCAGAGCTTTGCTGGCCATGGAAGGGCATGTAACGGACACTATCGCAGTTTCGGAGCGAGATATCGACCGAATCGAGAGAGCAATCAGAAACGCCACGCCCGTTGCAGCTGTTTTTCCTCGACTGATGACGTTAGCCAGCGACGTCGCTGGTGAAGGCCCAACCGTCAAGGTACGGTTCACGAAGAAACAAGGCGCTCCCGTACGCTTTGTTTCTGGCGATGACCCCGAGGCGGCGGCGGCCATTCGCGAAGTTGACCTTCAGAAGAAGTACCACCTAAGTCCTCAACAACTCGCTGAGAAGCTAAAGCTCACCGCCCCAAAGTGTAAGGCGCTACGGGACTACGTCAACGTGGATTCGGACCCGGCAAACATGATGGTGTTCGAGTTCGGTAGTCAACGACATCCGAGGTATTCTGACAACGCGCTGCGCACACTGCAGGAAGCGAATACAGCAGAAAACGTCGAAAACGCTTGGCGTAACAGAAAGCGATAGTCGGTCTCCTTGGCAGATTGAAATCCACCGCAAACCACCTTCCGTCAAAAATTGCTCGTCCTCTGCCCCGCGTTGCGCTCACTTGATAGCTGAGCCTTCGTAAGGCAACGGGGGGCTTTGGGCATCTACAGGCTGCCGTACATGATGCTCCAAGAATTGCGTCGCTACCGGAGACCGGCGGGCGGGCAGGTCTCTTGTTTGCAAAAAAACAAAACTTCATTCGTTCGTAGGCAATGTTGTCAGGGTACTTTCTTTTACGCCTTACTGGCAAAGGAGTTTGGCTGGGCGAGATGCCTCTTAAGCAGAACTTTCCACGCCTCCGTAAAAAGAACTATTCAAAATCAGCAGCGACCGCCAAAACCCCCACCGCCCCTCACTCCACCGTCACCGACTTCGCCAGATTCCTCGGCTTATCAATATCCGTCCCCCGCGCCAGCGCCGCGTGATAAGCCAGCAACTGCATCGGCACGGTATGCAGGATCGGCGAAAGCGGCCCGTAGTACTCGTTGAGCCGAATCACGTCGATCCCTTCGCCCGACGTCAACCCGCAGTCGACGTCCGCGAACACGAACAGCCTGCCGTTGCGCGCGCTCACCTCGTGCATGTTCGACTTGAGCTTTTCCAACAGCATGTCGTTCGGCGCGACCGCGATCACCGGCATCTCGTTGCTGACCAGCGCCAGCGGCCCATGCTTCAGTTCGCCCGCCGGATACGCCTCGGCATGGATATACGAAATCTCCTTCATCTTCAGTGCGCCTTCCAATGCGATCGGGTAATGCATCCCGCGGCCGAGGAACAGCATGTTGTCGCGTCGCGCGAGCAGCTCCGACCAGCCCATGATCTGCGGCTCCAGCGCGAGCACTTTCGCCATCGCATCGGGCAGATGCCGCAGCGCGCGCAGATGCGCCTTCTCGTCGTCGTCGCTCAGCCGGCCGCGAACCTGCGCGAGCGACAGCGTCAGCAGGAACAACGCGACGAGCTGCGTCGTGAACGCCTTCGTCGACGCGACGCCAATCTCGATCCCCGCGCGCGTGACGAACTGCAGCGCACACTCGCGCATCAGCGCGCTCGACGCGACGTTGCAGATCGCCAGCGTATGCATCATCCCGCGCTGCTTCGCGACCTGCACGGCGCCGAGCACGTCGGCCGTCTCGCCGCTCTGCGACACCGCGACGACCAGCGTGCGCGGGTTCGCCACGCCGTCGCGATAGCGGAACTCGCTGGCGATCTCGACGTTCGTCGGCAGCTTCGCGATGCTCTCGATCCAGTACTTCGCCGTCAGCGCCGCGTGATAGCTGCCGCCGCACGCGAGCAGCAACACCGAGTCGACGTCGTTGAACACGCGCCACGCGCCGTCGCCGAACAGCTCCGGCATGATCGACGCGACATCGAGCAGCGTATCGGCCACCGCCTGCGGCTGCTCGAAGATCTCTTTCTGCATGTAGTAGCGGTACGCGCCGAGATCGGCCGCGCCGCTGTGCGCGGCGACCCGCTGTACCGCGCGCTCGACACGCTGGCCGGCCGCATCGACGATCCAGTAGCGATGCAGTTGAATGTCCGCGACGTCGCCGTTCTCGAGGTACGCGATGCGGTCGGTCACGCCCGACAGCGCGATCGCATCCGACGCGAGAAAGTTCTCGCCGTCGCCGACGCCCACGACGAGCGGCATCCCGTCGCGCGCACCGACGATGCGATGCGGCTCGTCGCGGCACATCACCGCGATCGCGTAGCTGCCGCGCAAGCGCGCGACGGCGCCGCGCACCGCGTCGAACAAGTCGCCGTCGTACAGATGATCGATCAGATGCGCGATCGCCTCGCTGTCCGTCTGGCTGGCAAACACGTAGCCGTGCGCCTGCAGCTCCGCACGCAATTGATCGCAGTTCTCGATGATCCCGTTGTGCGACAGCGCGATGCGCGCGTTGTCGTCGCGCGGCGAAAAATGCGGATGCGCGTTGAGCGTGACGGGCGCGCCGTGCGTGGCCCAGCGCGTGTGCGCGATGCCGGTGTAGCCCGACAGCCCCTGCGCCGCGATCTCGCGCTGCAGGTTCGCGACGCGATCGACGCTGCGCGCGCGGGCGAGCGCGCGGTCGCGATAGACCACGACCCCGCACGAATCGTAGCCGCGGTATTCGAGCCGCTTCAGCCCGTCGACGAGATTGGGCACGATGTCCCGCTGAGCCACCGCCCCGACAATTCCACACATATCGCGCTCCCTGAATACGTTGTCTGAGTCCGTGACCGCGATAGTAGAGGCAGCAAAATGGAATTAAATTTCAAAATTGGCGTAATCCTGAAACGATGCGGCAATGCGGTAGGATGATGAAATTAAATTCCACATCCATCTCGCAAGGAGCTGCCGATGGCCGGCATCACGCTCGACGATCTCGACCTGCGCATTCTCGCGATCCTGCAGGACGACGCGTCGGTGTCGAACCTGCAACTGGCCGAGCGCGCGCTGTCGTCGCCGCCGACCTGCATGCGCCGTGTGCGGCGGCTGACGGAGGCCGGCGTGATCCGCCGGCAGATCGCGGTGTTCGATCCGGTCGCGATCGGCACGGCCGTCACCGCGCTGATCGAGATCAGCCTCGACCGGCAGACGGCCGAAGACTACGACGCATTCGAGGCCTACGTGTGCGCGGAGCCGTCGGTCACGCAGTGCTACCGCGTGTCGCCGGGGCCGGATTTCATCGTGGTGGCCGATCTGGCCGACGTCGCCGAATACGACGCGTTCGCGCGGCGCCTCTTCACCGGCGCATCGAACGTGCGCAACGTGCGGACGTTCTTCTCGACGCATCGCGCGAAATTCGACGCGAACGCGCGCGTCGCGCACGCAATGCGCAAGCGTCGCGACGATTGACCCACGGCGGCGCGTCGCACGCGATCCGACGCCTTCAGAACGCGAACGCCTGCTGCGCCGCGTGTCGGTCACCGCGCACGAAGCGCGCGCCTTCGAGCGACAACAACGCGCGCTTGCGTTCGATCCCGCCTGCATAGCCGGTGAGGCTGCCGGACGCGCCGATCACGCGATGGCACGGCACCATGATCGCGACCGGATTGCGGCCGATCGCGCCGCCGACGGCGCGCGCCGCACTCATCGGCAACCCCAGGCGCTCGGTGACGTCGCCGTACGACACGAGTTCGCCGAACGGGATCGCGAGCAGTTGCTGCCAGACGCCACGCTGGAACGCGGTGCCGTTCAGCTGAATCGGTACGGAGAAGGTGTGGCGCGTGCCGCCGAAATATTCGGTGACCTCGTCGGCGATGTGCCGCGCGAGCGATGAAGCGGCGACGTGCGCGTGCTCATCCGCGGCGATCGCGAGCGACGGATAGTATTTCTGGCCGACGAAGAACAGGCCGGTCAGCGCATCATGCTCGATACGGACGGCGATGTCGCCGAGCGGGCTCGGGATCAGAAGCGCGGGAGTCATCGCGAAGTTTCTCCTTGAGGGCGTTGGCTCGCGTAGCGCGGCATATGCACGCTATTGCGCGCCGCGGCGCCGGCAGCGAACGCATTCGGCGCGTTTACGCAGCGGGCCATGCGGCGCTCCACCTAGGGCGACGATACGCACATCCGAACCCGCCGTTGAGGCAGCGATTGCGCGAAGGCATCGTGTCGTAGCAGACAGCGGAGCGGGATCGGCATACATCCGATGACTTTAAACGATCCGCAGCGCAGTTTCCGGCCGAACGCTGACTTGCGCATCCGCGCGCACGGGCTCCGTCACGACCCCGTTTCACCGCACACGCATCGCGGAAAACGATTGATGTGCACTTTGCGAAACGGTCATCTCTTTTTGAGCGATCGAATTTGAGATGACTCATCGAAATCCCGGACTGACATCGCCCCGACCGGCGGCCTATGCTTGGAAAAACGTTTTCCACCCATCGGTGAAATAGCGGCTGCGCGATGCCTGCGCAGTTGCGGTTCGCCGCGGCGCCCGTCGCCGGTTACGGACTACGTATCGACAGTCGGCGCGACGGGCGCGGCCGCGCATCGGAGACACTCATGCAATCTGCCGTTGTCGGCGCGGTGCGCGCCGTCGCCAGCCGCTACCGCTGGACCGTCTGTGCGCTGCTGTTCTTCGCGACGGTCATCAACTACATGGACCGGCAGATCCTCGGCCTGCTCGCGCCGATGCTGCAGCACGACATCGGCTGGACCCAGGTGCAGTACGGCCGCATCGTGATGGCGTTCACCGCGTTCTATGCGATCGGCCTGCTGGGCTTCGGGCGCATCGTCGACTGGCTCGGCACGCGCATCTCGTACGCGGCCGCGATGCTGATGTGGAGCATTGCGGCGATGCTGCATGCGGCGGTCGGCTCCGTGATGGGCTTCGCCGCGGTGCGCGCGTTGCTGGGGATCGGCGAGGGCGGCAACTTCCCGGCCGCGATCAAGACGACGGCCGAATGGTTTCCGCGCCGCGAACGCGCGCTCGCGACCGGCATCTTCAACTCGGGCGCGAACATCGGCGCGGTGTTCGCGCCGGCGATCATCCCGGCGATCGCGCTGGCCTACGGATGGCGCGCGGCGTTCGTGATCATCGGCGCGATCGGCATCGTGTGGCTCGCGGTGTGGCTGGTGCTGTACCGCACGGCCGACACGCGCGCGCTCGCCGCCGAATACGACGAGCCGCGCGACGAAGCGGAAGCGCTCGACGCGGCCAACGCGGATGCCGGCGCGCCGCGCTGGGGCGAGCTGATCCGCAAGCGCGAAACCTGGGCATTCCTGATCGGCAAGTTCCTGACCGACCCGGTGTGGTGGTTCTATCTGTTCTGGCTGCCGAAGTGGCTCAACGAGTCGCGCGGGATGGACATGCAGCACATCGGCCTGCCGCTCGTGTGCATCTATGCGCTGACCACGGTGGGTAGCGTGGGCGGCGGCTGGCTGTCGTCGGCGCTGCTGCGCGCGGGCTGGAGCGTGAACGGCGCGCGCAAGACGGCGATGCTCGTCTGCGCGTGCTGCGTGCTGCCGATCGCGTTCGTGTCGCAGGTGCAGAGCCTGTGGATCGCGGTGACGATCGTCGGGCTCGCCGCGGCCGCGCACCAGGGCTGGTCGGCGAACCTGTTCACGACGGCATCCGATCTGTTTCCGCGCCGCGCGGTCGCGTCGGTGGTGGGCATCGGCGGGATGGCCGGTTCGATCGGCGGCGTGCTGTTCTCGGAAGTGATCGGGCAGGTGCTGCAGCGCACGGGCCACTACTGGGTGCTGTTCGCGATCGGCGCGCTGGCGTACCTGCTCGCGCTCGCGATCATGCACGCGCTCACGCCGAAGATGAAGCCGGCCCGACTCGGCGCGTAAGCGCCGCGACACGCGAACGCGCCGCGCTGGACGCGGCGCGTTTTCGTTTGGGG
>JACZKY010084819.1_pt1 | contig 43763 bp, 48 predicted proteins | sample 8237611 | NCBI WGS metagenome assembly JACZKY01 (sample SAMN16148055, study PRJNA663545) | marine sediment metagenome | biome: sediments and biomass from bioreactor inoculated with such sediments; feature: coastal sediments; material: methane- and iron-fed bioreactor; isolation source: Bothnian...
AGCCCGGGGACCTATGGATTCTAGGGGATCATCGGCTTCTGTGCGGGGACAGCTGCAGTCCGGAGGACGTGGACCGGCTCTTGGGCGGCGCGAAGATCCACCTCGTGAACACCGATCCGCCGTACAACGTCAAGGTCGAGCCCAGGAGCAACAACGCGATCGCGGCGGGGAACAGTTCGTTTACGAAGACACATCACCAGAGCATGGATCTCGCGCTCCATCCGGGGAAGGACAAGCCCACCACCACGAAGATGCGGCCCAAGGACCGCCAACTGGCGAATGACTTCGTCTCCGACGAGGAGTTCGACCGGCTGCTGCGGGCGTGGTTCGGGAACATCACCCGGGTGCTCGAGCCCGGGCGAGGTTTCTACATCTGGGGCGGGTACGCCAACTGTGCGAACTACCCGTCGGTCTTGAAGGAGAACAAGCTCTACTTCTCCCAGTCGATTATCTGGGTGAAAGAGCACCCGGTCCTAACCCGGAAGGACTTCATGGGAAACCATGAGTGGTGCTTCTACGGCTGGAAGGAAGGAGCCGCGCACCAGTGGCTGGGCCCGACCAACGCCACGGACGTCTGGTCGGTCAAGAAGGTCAATCCGCAAAGCATGGTGCATCTGACCGAGAAGCCGGTGGAGCTCGCCGCGCGGGCAATGCAGTACTCCTCTCGCCCGGGCGAGAACATCCTGGATTTGTTCGGGGGCAGCGGGTCGACGCTCATCGCTGCGGAGCAGGCGGGCCGGAAATCCTTCCTTATGGAACTCGACCCGCCTTACTGCGACGTCATCGTCCAGCGGTACGAGAACTTCACCGGGAAGAAAGCGAAAGCGATGCCCCGTGGCGACCGCGTGGCTGTTTAAGTACGTCCTCCTCCCGGACCTCGACCGGTACCTCGCACAAGGATGGGCGGTTGCCGGTCCGGGCCCTAATCTCGGGGGGTGGATTTCGGTGATCGTCCGGCGAAGGGCGTAAATGGCAGCCCAAACCTATCCCGTCGCAGTCATCTCGAAGCTGCTCGACTTGACTCCGAGACGGGTCCAGCACCTGGCAAACGAAGGAATCATCCCCCGGGCGGAGAAGGGGAGGTACGAACTCGTCCCGGCAGTGCGCGGGTACATCCGCTATCTCCGGGACCGATCCATCGGCCGCGATGGAGAGCAGTCCTCGGATATCGCCTCCGAGCGGGCCCGACTGACCCGCGAGCAGGCGGACAAGATGGCGATGGAGAACGCCAAATCCCGCGGCGAGTTGATCCCGACTCCGCTGGTGCAGAAATCCATCGAGCGCGTGTTTTCCGCGTTCGGCGCTCGCATCGACGCCATCCCGCGGAAAGCCGTCCCGCGGTTGAAGGGTTGTTCGGGCGACGCCGCCCGCGAAAAGGTCCTGCGCGAGCTGATCAAGGAGGCCCTCTACGAACTCTCCAGCTTTGATTTCTCCGGAATCATACGGAGTGATGGAGAGGGTCTTGCGGTCGGCGGCAACGGTTCTGCGGCCGCCGCCGGACCTGACGATCAGCCAGTGGGCGGACCGGTACCGCATCCTGTCCGCCGAAGCCAGCGCGGAGCCGGGGAAGTGGAGCACGTCGCGGGCTGAATACCTGCGAGGCGTCATGGACGCCTTCTCCGATCCGGAAGTCGTAACCGTCGTCTTCATGAAATCTGCCCAAGTAGGATCGACCGAGATCATCAACAACATCATCGGCTACCACATCCACCAGGATCCGGCCCCGATCCTCGTGGTGCAGCCGAACATCAAGATGGTCAACTCCTGGAGCAAGTCGCGGCTGGCCCCGATGCTTCGGGACACCCCGGTCTTGTGGGGGAAGGTCGGAGACCCCCGGGCGAAGGACTCCTCGAACACGATCCAGGAGAAAGTGTTCGAGGGCGGGATCCTGGCCGTTGCCACGGCGAACAGTCCCGCGGATTTGGCCTCCCGGCCGATCCGGATCGTCCTGTTCGACGAGGTGGATAAATACCCCCCGTCCGTCAAGGAGGAGGGGGACGCGATCGAGCTGGGGACGGTCCGTACCGAGACGTTCTGGAACTCGAAGACCTACAAGGGATCGACTCCAACCGTCCATGAGATCTCGCGCATCGAGAGCGAGTGGGACGAGTCGGACCAGCGGTATTTCGAGGTTCCCTGTCCCCGCAAGGGATGCGGGAAGTACCAGCGGCTCATCTGGCCGCAGGTCAAATGGCAAAAGGACGATCGCGGCAACCCGGTGGGCGTCCACTACGAGTGCGGCTACTGCAGAGGCGAGATCGAGCACCACGAAAAGTACCGGATGGTCTCCCGCGGGAAGTGGGTCGCATCGAGGCCTTGGGTAAAAGGGACCGCCGGATTCCACATCTCGGCTCTGTATTCCCCGTGGACGACCTGGGAGAAGCTCGCGCATCGGTTCGTCAAAGCCGTCCGGTCGAAAAGCCCGGAGCAGCTCCGGGTATTCGTGAATGCGGCCCTTGGGGAGACGTGGAAGGAGGACACCACGACGGTGGATGAGAGCGGCCTCCTTGCCCGCCGCGAAACCTACGGGCCGCTTATTCCCGAGCGAGTATGCGCGATCACCGTCGGTGTGGACGTCCAGGACGACCGGATCGAGGCCGAGGTGATCGGATGGGCACCGGGAGAGGAGTCGTGGCAGATCGAATACGCCGTCATCCCGGGCCGTACGGAAACCGACCTTCGCCCCTGGCAGGACCTGGACGTTCTCCTGTCGAAGCGGTACCCGCACGAGCTGGGCGTGACCCTCGTCGTCATGGCGGCGGGGATCGACTCAGGCGGCCACGCCACGACGAAGGTCTACGAGTTCTGCCAACCCCGCGAGGAGCGCCGCATCTGGGCGCTGAAAGGCGGAAGCAAGACGGGGATCCCCGCGGTGGGTCGTCCCAGCCGGAACAATGCCGGGAACGTCCCTTTGCGGATCATCGGGACGGACGCCATTAAGCGGACGATCCTGTCGCGATTGAAGCTCGAGGCGCCGGGTCCTGGGTTCATGCACTTCCCGATGACTGCGGATGAGGAGTACTTCAAGCAGCTCACGGCGGAATCGCTCATCAAGATCCGGGACAAGGGGCAAGTCAAGTTCATCTGGAAAAAAAACCGGGAACGCAACGAGGGGCTGGACTGCCGCGTGTACGGCTATGCGGCCCTGATCGCCCTCAATCCGGATCTGGAACGATACGCTGCGATGATCCAGGCGCAGGCGCGGGAGGCGGCGGTCAACAAGGGGCCGGTGGCCCAGGGGCATATCTCGGGCGGCCGGCGGGTCATCAGCAGAGGAGTGGGGAGGTAGCAGATGGCGGGAATCACGCTCGCTCAAGCGGAAGCGCAGCTATCTCTTGCGCTGACGGCGCTGGGGAAAGCTCGGCAGATGGCCTCTTACAGCATCGGAGGCCAGACCGTCGCCCGGCAGAAGGTCGACGCCTGCCAGGCGGACGTCGATTACTGGGACAAGAAGTGCCAGGAACTCTCCGGAGAGACGAACGTCGCCCGGAAAATCAAGGTGTACGGGGCGACTCCTGTATGAAGTTCGAGATGCGGGTCGGGGGGAGGAAGGTCGAAGTTGAGGAGAACGCCGTCGACCGGGCGATCCGTTTCCTGTCTCCCGCCCGCGCGAACGACCGCGCCCGTGCCCGCATGGCTGCGGCGGTGGCCGGGGGATACGTCGGGGCCTCCACATCCAGACGTCAGACGCTGACCTGGCAGGCGCAGAAAGGGGATGCGGACGCCGTCGTCCTCTACGACCTCCCCAGCTTGCGGGAGCGCTCCCGCGACCTGGTCCGGAACGAACCCCTGGCCGGAGGCGCGATCGCCACGGTGGTCACCAACGTGGTGGGCACCGGCCTCCGGATGAAAAGCCAGATCGACCGCGATGCGCTTAATCTCACGGAGGAACAGGCGGACGCCTGGGAATCGCAGGCGGAACGGGAATGGAGCCTGTGGTCGGAATCGACCGAATGCGACCTTGCCCGGACGCTGAACTTCAGGGGGCTGCAGGATCTGGCCTGCCGGCAGACGCTTGAAAACGGCGACGTCTTCACCCTCATGCCGCAGGTTCGTCGGCCGGGGTCCCCTTATGGGCTGAAGCTCCAGATGGTCGAGGGGGACCGGGTTTGTAACAAGGATGGCATCCCGGACTCGCCCTCCCTTGCCGGCGGGGTGCGCCGCGACGGCAACGGGGCTCCGGAGAGCTACGACGTCATGGATCAGCATCCCGGGTCCGTGTTCTTCCGGATGACGCAGCGCTCCTGGACCACGGTACCGGCGTTTACGGCGACCGGCAGACGCAACGTGATCCACCTGTTCAAGCCGTCCCGTCCCGGCCAAACCCGCGGGGTGCCGTACCTCGCTCCCGTCATCGAACCGCTGAAGCAGCTGGGGCGCTACACGGAAGGCGAGCTCATGGCGACCGTGGTGTCGTCCATGTTCACGGTGTTCGTCAAATCCGAGAGCGGCGGCACCACGCTTTCTCCCATGGTTCCAACCGAGGGGGTGGGGGGAGCTGGCACGACCGCCCCGGGCGAGGATTACAAGCTGGCCGCCGGAGCCATTCTGGACCTGGCAAAGGGTGAGGAGATCCAGATCGCGAACCCCTCCCGGCCCAACCCTGGGTTCGATCCGTTCGTCATGGCGGTCCTGCGGCAGATCGGGGTGGGGTTGGAGTTGCCGTTCGAGGTGCTGGTGAAGCACTTCACGGCGTCCTACTCGGCCGCCCGGGCGGCGCTTCTAGAGGCGTGGCGGTTCTTCCGCACCCGCCGCGAATGGCTCGCGACTTACTTCTGTCAGCCCGTCTACGAGAACTTCATGGACGAGGCGGTTGCCCGCGGCCGCATCAAGGCCCCGGGTTACTTCGCAGATCCCCTGATCCGGAAGGCGTACCTCGGCTCCGAGTGGACCGGCCCGGCTCCGGGCCAGATCGACCCGGGCAAGGAAATCGGCGCGGCGAAGGAACGGGTTGCCCTTGGGGTCTCCACGGTGGAGAAGGAGACGGCGGAGCTCACCGGCGGCGACTTCGAGCGCAACCTCCCACAGATCAGGAAGGAACGCAGGCTCTTGAAAGAAGCGGGCCTCCTGGGAACGGAACCGGAGGCTCCCGCTCCTGCGGATGGAGGGAAAGGAATGGCGATGCCGGCGGATCCCGGCAAGGCTCCGCAGGACGAGGATCAACCGGAAAAGGGGGACGAACCTTGAAGCTTGTCGACATCCTGACCAGTCCGTGGGCCATCCGGCCTGAGAAGCTCCTGGAGATCCAGGGGATCTACCGGACCCACCTTCGGGGCGAAAAGATCGACCTTGGGGCGATCGAGGCGAAACTCGGGCGGCCTTTGGCGAACGACCCACCGCCGTATGAGGTCGTAAGCGGAGTGGCGGTAATCCAGATGGAGGGGATCGTTGCCAAGCGGATGAGCCTCTTCCAGAAGATTTCCGGAGGGGTCTCTACCTACCACATCCAGCAGCAGTTCTCGGAAGCGTTGGCGGACCGAAAGGTGAGGGCGATCCTCCTCAACATCGACTCTCCGGGTGGAAGCGTCGATGGGACGGCGGAGCTTGCGGAGATGATCTACGCGGCCCGCGGGGAGAAGCCCATCGTAGCGTGGACGGATGGCATGATGGCTTCGGCCGCCTACTGGATCGGCAGCGCGGCAGACCAGGTGTTTATCTCCGGCGAAACGGCGGACGTGGGCTCGATCGGCGTGGTGGCGTCCCACGTGGATTTCTCCAAGTTCGAAGTAAACCTTGGCATTAAGACTACTGAGATAACCGCCGGTAAATATAAGCGGATTGCCTCCGAGTACGCCCCTCTCTCCAAGGAGGGGAAGGCGTACATCCAGGAGCAGGTGGACCATATCTACTCCGTGTTCGTGGATGCGGTCGCCAGGCACCGGGGGGTGTCGTCCGAAGAGGTGGTGCAGCGCATGGCGGACGGTCGGATCTTCCTCGGCCGTCGCGCACTGGACGCCGGCATGGTCGACGGTGTTTCGACCATGGAGGGCTTAATCGGCAAACTATCCGCCGGCGAATTTACGGCGGCCAGACTCCCTGCGGCCGGTGCCGTCGCAGCGGCAATTGATGAGACCGAGGAGGACTACATGAAGGTGAAAGCCGGTGAGGATGTGATCGATGTCCAGGACACCCTGGAAATCGACGCGAAGTGGATCTCGGAGAACTGTCCCGATATCGCGGGAGCCTTGCGGGGCGAGGGTGCTGCAGCCGAACGGGAGAGGATCCAAGGAGTAGAGGAGGCGGCGCTTCCCGGGTACGAGAAGATCGTCTCCGAGGCCAAGGCGGACGGCAAATCCACCGGGGCGGATGTGGCCTTGAAGATCGTCAAGGCCGAGAACCTGGTGCGGGCGGACAAACTCGTGGAGATCGAGAGCGGGTCCGTCAAACCGGTGCCCGGTGTGGCCGTGGACGGCGTACCCATGCCGAAAGACCAGGGGAAGAAGGGGTTCATGAGCCTGGTGGATCAGTACCAGGCCGAGACCAAGTGCTCCCGCGGCGTGGCGATCCAGGAAACGGTGAAGGCGCATCCGGAAGCGCACAAGGCGTGGCTGGTTGAGCAGGAAGCGAAGTCGTAGCGATCATTCACGGCTGCTGGTGATGCGGCCGATCCATCTTCAACGATAACAAGGAGGTTCGATATGAGCTGGATTGAAGGAGATATGACGTTCACGGCCAACGGCGCACTGGGGGCCAATGTGCGGGTGAAGATCACAGCAGGATCCACCACCGACCCGCCCCAGGTCGGATTGGCCGGAGCTGGCGAGGAGCACATCGGCATCACGAAGTTCGCCGTTGCCAGCGGAGAGCTCGTAACGATTCGGAGCAGGAAGTCCCCGGGGATCCATGAGGTGGCCGCAGCGGGCGCATTCGCCGTGGGTGCTGCACTCTACGGAGCGGCGGCGGGGAAAGTGGACGATGTAGTCTCCGGCGCGATTATCGGGTATGCCGTCGAGGCTGCCACGGCCGATGGGGATATCGTGAAGATCGTCGACCATCCATAGCTTGGTCTTTGATCCATACCGACTAACGGGCCCGCTCTGCGCGGGTCTTTTTATTTTCCGATAAGGAGGAACGGCAAATGCCGAGACCGACCAGTGCGACGACCATCCAGCGCCCCGACCTGGGGGTGCTGGTCTACGAGTACGTGATGAACGCGGGAGAACAAGGGTTCATCTGCCTCGATCTGCTCCCGATCTTCGACGCCATGGAGCAGTCGGCGGATTATCCCGTGATCCCGTTCGAAGCCCTGCTCAAACTCCAAAGCACTGCCCGGGCTCCGCGCGGCGCTTATGCTCGCGGCGACTACGAGTTCGAAACCGGCACCTACGCCTGCAAGGAAAACGGGTGGGAGGAGCCGGTAGACGATGTGGAGCGCAAGCTCTACCGGCGGTTCTTCGACGCCGAGGTGGTAGCTGCTCTTCGGGCCGCCGACATCGTGCTGCGATCGCAGGAAGCCCGGGTGGCCGCCAAGGTGTTCAACACGGCCAACATCACCCAGACCGGGGGGGTCACGGTCGAATGGGACACTTCCGCGACTTGCACTCCGCGGGAGGACGTCGCCGGTGCCAAGGAAGCCATGCGGGCTGCCGGCCAGCCGGAGCCCAACGTTCTTGTGATCTCCAAGAAGGTCTTCAACAAGCTGTTACTCGCCAAGCAGGTCACCGACGCTTTCCGATACGGTGCGGTGCCCTTCGAAAACCAGCCCGCCGCGGTTAAGAAGACCATGCTCGCCGCCTTTTTCGATGTGGAGCGGATCCTGGTCGGCGGGGCGATCAAGGACACCACGAAGAAGGGCAAGGCATTTACCGCCGGAGACATCTGGGACGACGAATACGCCGGCCTGTTCAGGGTCTCCAAGGGCGGCCAGGACCTGCGGGAGCCGTGTCTTGGACGGACGTTTCTGTGGACGGCGGATTCCCCGCAGAACATCGTGACCGAGTCCTACCGGGACGAGACGATCCGCAGCGATATCTACCGGGTCCGGCAGTATACGGACGAGGCGTTCGTCTTCACCGGGGCCGGCTACCTGCTCTCCAACATCCACACCTAAACGAAAAACCACATGACGGCGGGGGAGGGGTGGCAAAACGCTCCTCCCCCTCGTTAAGGAGAAGTCGTGGCCTACGATTTTACGTCCGACCTGGAGACGATGTTCGACACGGACGAACTCGCCAAGACGGCGACGTACATACGCTGCGGATATCCCTCCGTCTCCATCCCGGTGATCTTGGAGGCGCCCGGGGCAAACGCATCCCTCGCGGGCGGTATGGAGTACGAGACGGCCTCTCCGAAAGTCCTCTGCAGGACGGCGGATGTTCCGAAGGTGTCCCATGGGGATGCTGTGACTATCGATGCCAAACCGTACAAAGTCATCGGGATTTCCCCGGACGGGACGGGGATCACCACGTTGACCCTGTCGGAGGATACCGATGGCTGACGCTTCCAGGAGGGACCAGGTCGTAGCCGTCATCGTCAACAGGCTAAAGGAGATCCGCAAGACCTCCGGGTATCAGACCGATGCCGGGGTCAACGTATTCCTCTGGAGGACGACCCCGCTGGGGGCCAACGAGGTGCCGGGTTGCCTCGTACGGGATCCGGACCGTCGAGTGACGTATGAGTATTCCGATCTGGCACGAGACTACGAGATGACCGTCGAGGTGGTGGGGGTTGGCTCCCACGGAAACCCGGACGATCTTGGCGCGGTGGGGGATGATATCTATCAGGCCCTGCTCGAGGGGGACCGCACCTTCGGGGGGCTGGTCAACGACATTACCCCCGATTCCGACGAGAAGGTGTACGACCAGCAGGCCCAGCGGATCGGGGCCCTGCTGATTCGATTCAAGGTCCGCTACCGGACCAATTAATCCACACACGGAGCTATCCCGATGGAAGAGCTGGTTGGCAGCTTCATCGCCGACGAGGACGGGACCTTGCGCCCGAACCTGGACGACGAAGCGATGGCACAGCGCGAAAAGATGAAATATCCACAACAGTCCGGACACGAGGAGGTGATCAACGATGGGGAACGCGGAACGCAAATCCCTGATCCTGGCCAAGATCGAGACAACCTATAACACTGACTCTGTTCCTGTCGTCGGGACAGATGCCATCATCGCCGGGAAGGTGGAGTACTCCATCGGCGGCCGGGCCTTGGAACGGGACGTGGTTCTGCCGACCTTCGGCAAGCTGGGCCAGGCAAACGTCGGGGAGTCGATCAAGATCGCCTTCCCGGTCGAGGTCCGCGGGTCGGGGACAGCTGGTACCGCCCCTCGGATCGGGTGTCTGCTTCGGGCCTGCAACCTCACCGAAACGATCAACGCGGGCGTTTCGGTTGCCTACGACCCCAACAGCACGCTCGATGCCGAATCGGTAACCCTCTACTTCTACGCGGACAACATCCTCCACAAAGCCACCGGGTGCGTGGGGAATGTGAAGACGTCTGCCAAGGCAGGGGATTACGGCAAGTTCGACTTCGAGTTCACGGGGATGTATTCCGGATCGGCCTCCTCGGACGCCTCACCCGCCACCCCCACCTTCGGTGACGCCACCACGGTTCCCCGGTTTGTATCGGCGTCGTTTGCCTTCCAGACGACGGCGCTGGCCATCGAGAGCTTCGAAGTGGACCTGGGCAATTCCATCGGGGCCCGCAAGGACGCCAATTCGGCCACGGGGATTACCCGGTATTTCATCAACGACCGGGCGGTGAAGGGGTCGTTCGACCCGGCGGTAGCCGCGCTTTCCACCTTCAACCCGTGGACGAAGTGGGATCAGGCCACCCTGGGAGCCATCACCGCGACGATCGGCTCGTCGGCGGGGAATCGCCTGGTGGTTTCCTCGGCCAACTGCTCCTTGACCGACGCGCCCAAGTACGGGGCTCGTGAGGGGGAGAGGATCTACCAGCTGGGCTTTGGATGCTACCCGACGCTATCCGCCGGAAACAATGAAATACAGTTATTATTCAGCTAATTAGACAGGAGGAGAGAATGAGGGACTTGAAGAAATCCGACCGCAATAAGGTGGTATTAGACGATGCGGTCAGCGGTACGAAAATCGGCATCTACTACAGCACCCCGACGGCGTCGCAGATCCGTTCCTACCGCCAGCAGTCGATCCGCCGCAAAGGTGGGAAGGTGATCGTCGATACCTTCGGGCCAGCCCTCAAATGTGGCCTGGAGATCATCACGGGGTTCGATGAGGGGGCCTTCGGTTTTGACGGATCCCCCATCTCCTCAGACCCCGGATCCCCCCATTTCCGGGAGGACTGGAAAAAGCTACTCGAGGAGACCGCCGCCGACGTCGTGACCTTGGTAGCCCAGATCGCCTTCGATGGAGTCAAGACCGACCGTCTCGATGACATCGAGCTCGGGGAGGAGGGCGAGTCCGTAATCCCTTTGGGGGAGAGCTTCAACGTTTAAGGGAGAACTGTGATGCGAAAAAGCACCGGGAGTGCTTGAAGGGCTGCGGCACCCTGGCCAACCTCCATGCTGTCTGCGAGCGGTGCGAGCGCAAGGAGCCGTACGTACCTTCTGATTGGTTTACCCACATCTGGTTTCTGTACTGCTTGCAGCGGGGAGGGTATCCGTTTGCCCAGGACGACCTGTCTCTGGACGAATGGATGGGTCTGGGAGAGATGAAAGCGGAAGTCGAATCGTGGAAGGTGCCGGTTGGCAAATGAGCGCGAAATAAAGATCGTCCTTAAGGCGGACGGCACCGCAGCCATCGCCGGGATCCGCTCTGTCGGAACGGAGCTCGACGGTTTCGGGAGCAAGGCCGCATCCTTCGCGCAGTCCTTCCAGAAGAACTGGGCGGCGATCGGCGCGGGAGTCACAGCCGCGTACCTGGCCCTCCAGAAGATTTGGGGCGCGATGGACGCGGCCGCTACCTACCAGGACAAGATGGAGATGCTGAGCGTCCTCACCGCCCGGTACGGGACGACCGCGGAGGACCTGACAAGAGCCATCACCCGCAACTCGCAAGGGTTGATCGACATGGCGACCGCCGCGAACGTGGCGACGGACGCATTGGGAAAAGGGTTTACGCCCGAGCAGGTGGAGCAGATGGCGAAATGGGCGCCAACCCTTGCGGATATCTCCGGGCAGGCGGGGAATACCTCCGACGCGTTCCGGTCCTTGGAGGAATCTTTAGTTGCCGCCAGGGAGCGGGGGGTTGTGCAGTTCATGGGCGCGACGATCGACCTCGAGGCCCAGATCGGTAAGCAGTACGCCACCATGTCGAAGGCGGAGAGGTCGGCGGCTCTCTACAACCTCGTCGCTCAGCGGATGGCCACGATCCAAAAGGAAGTCGGTACGGAGCAGAACGCCGCCGCCGACCGGATGGAGCGGTTCAACAACTCCCTCCTCCAGGCAAAGATCTTCCTCGGACAGCTGCTCCTCGTGGTCGGTCAGCCGTTCATGGCCGTCTTTAACATGGCGTTGGGCATGGCCTATGGCCTGGCGGCCGGAATCGGCAACGTCGTCGGTGCGCTTGCCATGCTTACCGACAAGCTCGGCGTCACGAAGGGCAGCGCGGAGAAGGTGTTCAAGTGGGCCGATGGGATGGCGGAGCATTCCGCCAACCAGATGGAACAGATGCTTTCCAACGTAAAGGGCGGTCTTGACCAGTTGCTCTCCCTCGGGACGGTCGGCGGAGGAGCAGGGGCGACGTTCGGCAAGGGATTTAACTTCGGAGGCGACGGGAGGAACGTAAAGAGGCTCGAGGAGGAGCAAAAGGAGCGCCAGAAGCTGATCGAGGAAGAAGCGAAGGCGTGGGGGGCTGTGGCCGAGGTCCGGATCCGGGAGGACGAGGAGGTTGCGAAGGCGATCTCAGAATCCTTGAAGGATCAAGTTCGAAAGGAGGACGAGGCGAGGACGTATTCGCAGACGAAGGCTGCCGAGTATTACCAGTGGGAGATCGACGAGCGAAATCGAGTCATCACGGAAGGCTACGACAAGTGGCTTGAGGCGGAAACGCGGCTATTGGAAATCCGCCGGGAGCAGAAGGATCTCCTGTTTGCCTCGAATATGGCGAACACGCAGGAGGCTCTAAACGCGATCGGCGGGTCGGAACTGTCCGCGAATCTCGGGATGGTCGGCGCGATTGGGGCCGGAACGGATCCCTATACGCAGGACTTCGAGCGCTGGAAGGCCCTCCAGGACGAGAAACTCGCCTACCTGGCCCAGATCGGAGCAACGGAGCAAGAGTGGCAAGCGGCGTTCGTCGACGAGCAACTTCAGCGCGAATCGATGCTGAATCAGAAAAAGATCGCGCTTGCGGCCAACACCTTCGGCGTCATCGGGAACCTTGGTGCGGCGATGTACGCCGCCAGCGGCAACAAGAGCAAAGAAGCATTCGCCGTGATGAAGGCGTACCGGATCGGCGAGACGATGATGAATACCTATTCCGCGGCGGTTGGCGCATACAACGCCCTTTGTAATATCCCGTATGTCGGTCCCGCCCTCGGCGCGGCGGCAGCAGCGGCGGCGATCGCCTACGGCATGGCACAAGTGAAGGCGATCTCGGCGATGCGACCGGGGGGATCGAGTGCGTCATCGGCGTCCGCTTCGGTAATCAGTGCGGGATCCGCATCCGCATCATCGAGCAATTACCCGGCGGTGGAGGAACCGGAGACGAAAACGGGTCCTGTCGTGAACGTCCATGTGTACGGAAACATCGTCGACCATGATGCCTTCGCCCGGGAGCTCATCCCGTCGATTACGAAGGCGATCTCGGACGGGGTGGTATAGATGGCGAACCCTTACATCCTGGCGGACAACCGTTTTCTCGATGGAACGCCTATCGCCGCTGGGACGGCGAGCGGCTACAGCGTCTTGAACATACGGGACTTAAAGACCTTCACGAAGTGGAAGGATTCCGCTGCGGGGAGTGCCCGGTACATCAAGGTCGACTGCGGAACCCCAAAGGCTGCGGATACCGTTGCGCTGGTCGGGCATAACTTTGGATCGGCAGGGGCGCTGTTCGACGTGGAATATTCCAACGACGGGGTCTCTTACACGCAGATTCTCGCTCCGGTATATCCATCGGATGACAAGGCGCTGATCCGAACCTTTACGAAGACCACTGCCCGGTACTGGTACTTCGGCTACGGTTCAACGACTTCGCCAGTGGAGATTGCGGAGTTGATGATCGGTGAGAGAATTACCTTCCCCTACCCGCCGGATACCCCGTTCGTCCCGTCCACGCTGAAGATCGAGGCGGATTCCAACCGAAGCAAAACCGGGCAGCTGTTGGGGACGGTCGTTCGGTATAAGCCTTACAAGATCGCCCCGAAATGGTCCTCCCTGTCACGGACCTGGGTCGACGCCACCTTCCGCCCCTTTTGGGAGGGTTACGCCAGCGAGTTGAAACCGTTTTTTTGGGCGTGGGACGTAGCGACGTTTCCCTCTGATGTCCGGTTCGTGACGATCGACCCGGAATCCTCGATGGAGACTCCCGTGACCGTTTTGTCCTCGTATGACGAACTCTCCCTCGAGATGGTCGGGGTGAAGGAATAATGTCGACCCCGATCTACCTCGTCACCCTGTCGATGGGGTATTGCTCCCGGACGTTTGGGACCTCCCCCTGCCTGGCGACGGGAGAGAAGTGCTTCAACACCTACCCGACGTGCAAGTATGCGTCGGCGTTTAGCGACGCGGGGAAGGATTACAAGTTCACCTCGGCCGATGTCCCAGTCCCGTTCGACGGCGTCTGTCCGTATGTGAAATCCGTAAAACTCCTGCCGACCGAGATCACGACCACGTTCACGATTTCAGGCCGCGTGACGGTCGAGTTCCTTGACGAACCGGACGGGGACGTCGGAATCGATCCGTATGTGACCGCGCGGACGGCGTTTCCCAACATCCCTGGGACCTTCTGGAAGAAATTCCTAAGCCGGAACCGCAATTATAAGAACAGGATCTTGAAAGTGTACGAGGGATGGTCGGGGGAGGCGGAAGGGTCTTTCGATCTGCGGTGGGCGGGCAGGATGGACAACGCCACCTATGAGCGTGGTGTCTTAAAAATCGAGGCGGTGGATTTTCTCAAAGACCTGGCGAAGGTCGAAGTCCCACCGAAGCTCGACATCAAGGTCAACGGGAATTTTGTAAGCACGGCGACGGAGTACCTGGTGACCTCCGTTTCTGAACTTGATGCGGCCGGGACGGTCATGATCGACGACGAGGTCATGTCGTACACGTCGATCTCGGGACTGACGTTGAACGGCGTCACCCGCGGCCTGTACGGGACTTATGCCACGGATCACGACCACAACGCGAAGGTCCAGAAGTGCCGGGTATATCCGCCGGCGAATCCGTTCGACATCCTGAGCGAGATGCTCCTAACCGACGCGGCGATTCCCGCGGCCTACGTCGACTCGGCGGCCTTCGCCTACTGGAAGACGTACCCGGAAACAGACGTCAATATCTCCGCGGTCATAACCTCCCCAACGAATTTGAGCAAATTATTCTTTGAGATCGCGGATCTGGTCAACTCGAAGGTGTGGTTCTCGGAATCGAACAAGATCACGATTTGTCGGGATATTCCTTTCGACCCATTGAGGTCGTTCACCACGATCTCCGACGAGGACAACATCCTGCATGGATCGGCGAAGGTCGACCGGAACGAGAAGGCACGGCTTTCGAGGGTGTTCATCTACTGGGAGAAGACCCCGACGGGCGACATGGATGAGGTCGGATCGTTCGGCCGCCTCGACGTGGCGGTCGACGCCGTTGCGGAGAGTGCGGCCGATTACAGCGATATGGTTGAGAAGAAGGTCTTCTCCCGATGGGTCAGCATCGGGTCCCAGGTCGAGGAAACGGTTCGGTACTTTGCCCGAAACTGTGTCATGCGGCGGGTGTGGAGGAACCGGGACGCCCCGGCCATCCTCTCGATCGAGGTCGACCTGAAGGACGAAGCGATCAAGACCGGGGATTACACCTACGTCACCACCGACGAGTTCGTGGACTTTTTCGGAAACGCGATCGAAAGCGCAGAGTTCCAGGTCGTCCGGAGGGAGAGGAAGGATGGGAAGATCGCCTTAAATCTTCTCCGGGTCGGCCCTCACCGGTCGGCGTTCATCGGGGCGGATACCCTCTCCGACTGGGCTTCCGCGACCGCCCCGGAGAAGTTGTACGGGTATATTTGCGCGGATGATTCGTCGCTTCCGACGGATCAGGACGGGTATTACATCTACTGATGAAGGGGTTTTAGAGATGGCATTCGTCACATTGGCCAATTCAGACATCGCGGTGGGGAAACCCGTCAAGCAAGCACTGATGCAACAGATCAAGGACAACTTCGATGATCTAAATACGAGAGTCACAGCGGTCGTCGAGGCGATTGTCCCGAATGGTTCCTTCGAGGTCGATTCGGATTCGGACGGGATCCCGGACAACTGGACTCGGTCGCTCTACACCGGAGGCTCGTCCTCGTTCGACACTAGCACTCCGGTTCATGGGGCGAAGGCTTACAAGATCACCTCTCCGGGGGGATCGGGAAACGGCGGTGGCTACCTGGATTCCGACTATATCCTCTGCTCCCCGAACTGCACGGTTGCGATCGGATGGTTGCTCAAGTCGTCCGTTGCGGGTATCCACAACTTAGTCGAGATTCTGTGGTACACCGCGGCGAAGTCGTATATCTCCACCGCGACGCTCTATGATTCCGCGGCGAATCCGACCTCGTGGACGGCATACGTCAGAGGAGTTGCGCCTCCGTCGACTGCGATGTTTTTCAAGATTCGGATCACGGGCGCGAAATCGGACAACACCGCGGGGGGAACGGCGTATTTTGACGGCGTTTATCTTGCGGGGGATGAGAGGGTCGACCCATCCGGGGCGATCGCGGAGCAGTCCACAACGAGCTCGGCATACATCGACCGGGGATCGATTGCCGTGGCGCTTCCGTTTCTATCGGCGGCCTCGATTGTGGAACTGAAGATTATCGGCCAGGCAAGGATTGGGTCGGGAGCGATATCAAACCAAAGATTCAGGCTCGGGTCGACATACTCAAACGAAAGCAGCACGACAAGTACATCGTATGTGACCTTCACTTATACCTTGCTGGTCTACGGCGTCTCGGGGAGCCAGACGCTCTACCAGCAGCTCTGCGACGGAAGCGGAGACGTCAATACGGCATACGGCAAGGTGGACGCCTACAGCGTGGTTGCCAGAATTATTCGGCCATAAAAAGGGGGGACCGTGGGATATCTCATCATCAAGCACCTTGGGAACCCGGTTATCGCGATCACGGAAGGCAAAGCCGAGGACCTCGAGAGGCACCTGGTCGCGTATCGGGAGATCTGGGAGGAACATCTCCTTGGCAACGTCTCGGGCGAGGAGGTCGAGAACTTGGACGGCATCGTGCTATCGGCGATGCCGCTTACGGCGGGGATGCTGGATGAGGCGATCCGAAAAGCGCTCGTGAAGGTCCTCTTGAACCATGAAAACCGCGTCCGCGCCCTCGAAGGCAAGGCGACCGTGACGATCGACCAGTTCAAGGATGCCCTGAAACCGCTGCTCGGCCTGTAATCTTCACACCACAGATAGTCCAACAAGCGGCCCTCCAAGGCCGTTTTTGTTTTTGAAGGAGGGGGGATGGACCTGACGGGCAAAGACGTCACGATCGTCTGCAACCGCCTGAAGGTGAACGCGAAGGCAGGAAAGGTCGCGGACGGACTCGAGGCCCTGGTCTGGCTCATCAGGAGAAACGGCGGGCAACTCTCCTACGGGGATGCCCTTCGGGAGATGAAAAACCCCAAACAGTTCGGTCGATGGATGACCGACCGATTCCAGAAGGAGGAACCAGGAAATGGCAGATCTTAAGTACCACGACTTATTCAAGCAGATCATGAACAAGAAGATCGACTGCGCCGCCGGTGGGGATGTGTTCAAGCTGGCGCTTTTTACGTCGTCCCACACGCCGAACCAGGACAATGCGGTATTCGCGGATCTAACCGGGGAGGTCAGCGGGACCGGCTACACGGCGGGCGGGTACGCCTTCACGAACACGAACAACTCTCTCTTAGACGACGACACGAACAACCAGGCGGTGTTCGACATCGGCGAGGACGCCTCATGGCCTTCCTCGACGATCACCGCGCGGTACGGGGTCCTCTACGACGACACGCCGACCTCCCCGGGGGATCCGCTGGTGGGGCTTTTCGACTTCGGGTCGGACAAGTCTACCTCCAACGGAACCTTTACCGTCCAGTTCAACGCTTCGGGGATCATGACGATCGCCTAACGACGTCTGAAAGGGGTATGCGCAGGTGGCGATAGCGCACGGAAACGATGCCTCTGGGCAGAACACGACTGCGGCTACCAGCGTAACGGTTTCGCACTCGCTTTCTGCCGCATCCGGCAACAACCGTCTTGTGGTGATCGGCGGGGCGGTAGACAACAACGGCGCGACCCTGTCCTGCACCTACAACGGCGTTTCGGCCGTCTCTATCCGGTCGGCGAACGGGTATGGGATGACCACCTACCTGTTCTATCTGCTGGATGAGGACTTGCCTGCCTCTGCTGGCAACTACAACGTCGTCCTGACCTGCAGCGCATCCGACTATTTGAAGTTGATGGTATCCGACTTCACCGGGGTAAAGCAGCAAGCCCCGGAGAACGACAACGGTGCGATCAATTACACCAATATCATCACGGTATCGATCGAAACCTTCACTGATAACGCGCTGATCTATGGTTGCGCCGGGGACGGTTCTTCAAGCGGCACCTGGAGTTCCCACGGGAGCGGGCAGACCCTGGTGGCCGAGTTGGAAGGCGGCGGGGACTGCCACGCTTGCGCTACCTGGAAGGTTCTAGCAACCGCTGGCTCCACCAGCATGACCGATACCTCCAATCAGTCTGCTGGCATATCGGCTGTAGCGGCGGCGTTCGAGGAAGCGGCGACGGCCGTCAACCAGACGATCGGCGCGGGATTGCTACAAGGGTCGGGATCGGTCCCAGCGACCTTTCTATCCCTAGGCTCCACGGCCGGGGTAGGTCTGTTCTCAGGATCTGCGGTTTTCAAGGATTCTAGCCAGCAGGCGGGGGCGGCGATATCGCTGGGGGCGCTTTCCCCAGGGGCTTCGATCTTCGGAACCGACCAGCAGGCGGAGAGCCGCGTATCCCTGAGCGAACTTTTCGGCCTGGCGGGGATCCTCGCGGCAGGCCGGTCGTGCGGGGCGACGGTCGGAATCAACCTTCTGACGGCGTCGGCCACGGTCTATGCGCCGACGGTTTCCAGCGGCCTCTCGATCGCGCTCGGGCTCCTGGCCGGGACGACGGGGATCCAGTCCGTGACGGTCGTCACCCTGGGGGATGTCACCGTTGCCCTCTCGGTTCTACCTGGGTCGTCGTTGATTAAATCCGCAGCCCCTTCGGCAGGGGCGACCGTCCCAGCGGGGATACTCTCGGGGGAAGCGGAAATCCTCTCCGGGTCCGTGGCGATCCACGCGGACTTCCAGGTCGACCTGCTCCAGGGGGCGGCTTCAGTTCGAAGTCCCACCACCTCGGTAGGAATGGCTTTATCGCTGGGGATCTTCCAAGGAATCCCGGGGATTCAGTCGGTTTCCGTTCAGGTCAGCAGTACCACGGAAATTACGGTCGGGATCCTTGTGGCGGATGGAGAGGTTGGGCCCCTGGCTATATCCGCGGGATCGATGATCGGACTCGGGGCGTTTTCCGGAGCTGGGGCAGTTTATGCGACGTCGGCCAACATCGACGCTCTGCTCGAGATCGCAAAGCTCTCCGGGACGGCGGCGGTTCTCACCGTCGATGCGGCCCTTGGCATCATCAGCTTTCTTGGGGTTGTAAACGGATCGGCCACGATCCGCGGGGTTGCGATTACCGCTTCCGTCCAGGAGGTCGTAAGCCTCCTCGAAGTGGCGGGATCGGTATTCGGGCCGGATGTGGTCATCGACTGGGACCTGGTCCTCAACCTCCTGCAGGGGCAGGGAGGTCTCTACGAGGCGAGGGCCTCCGTCGTGGTCATCCCGGCGTCGCAGATCCACTTCGCAACGAGGAGACACCGAGAATTCGAAGCGGAAAAGCGGGAGCGGGATTTCGTGGCGACGGAGAGGAAGCGGGATTATTACGACGCTTAAGGAGGAGGACGGAATGCCGGTCCAGTACGCCGACAAGCCGAAACAACCCGGAGAGACCCTCCGCTATTCGATGACCTTCACACCTGGGGAATCCATCGCCTCGGGCGATTCGCTTACCGGAACGCCGACGGTCACGGTGAAAGAGGTTGCATCGGGAGAGGACGTCACCACCGCCATGCTGGTTGCCGGGTCCGTCTCCCGGTCAGGAAACACCGTGTACGCCAAGATCACCGGGGGGACGAACGGGAACTCCTACAAGGTCACGTTCAAATGTGACACGGCCAACGGGGAGGAGGACGTCGAAGAAGACCTGGTGGTCGAGGTAAGGGAATACTGACGAAGAATCTTGTTTCCCTTGATGGGCCAGTCGTAGGGTCGGTCTGGTTCGACGCCATCGGCGTGGAAGGAATGGGGATGCAGGTTACGGTTTCAGAAGCGATCGTCCAGCCTCCGGTATCGATTTCTTCGCCGGGATGGTCGAACAAAGGATCTGTCTTCAATATCAGTATTCCGGCAGGAAGGTTCCAATGGCTGGTGGTCCCCGTGAAGGTTACAGGGGGCTCGGATTCATGGGACGGAGGCGTTGACTATTTCCAGGCAGACGCCCGGTGCTATATCGACTCGACCTATTCCTCTGTGGTTTCATCTCCGAACACGACCCCAGTCACCGGAAATTGCGTGCTCTATATCGGCGGCATGTCCGGGGCGAAGCAGCTGCGGTTCCAGGGGAAGATCGCGGATAGACACGGGTCACTCGAGTCTCACGCTTCCTTGAGGAAATATTACGCGACGAACTTCCGCGATGTGGATCATGGGGCGGGGACTGAGGCAGACATCTATGTGAAGCCGGCGATTTAGGGGTCGCCTATGAGGAGTTAAGTCAATCGAGATCCGGCCACCGATAATTCTTCGGCAGAGAGAACCCGGGATCGGGGACTGTGAATATTCAGTCGATCGGAAAAATGATGGCTACCATGTTGTTGGCTTATGGAAAGGTCCTTTCCCGTCGTGCAATATTACCGGGAATTGACTTGCGGAAAGTGCGCCTTTGCGAATTTGTCTAATAAACGAGGCATGTCTTAAGAGCGCCCTGCTTGGTTTAGGATGTGGATTAAGTATTCCAACTCTTAATTTAAGTTCATTCGTTATTATTTTGATTGGCTCCAATAGGTCTGAATCGTTTGTAATTAATATGGCTTCTTGGTAAATTCCCTTGAAGCCATCATATAGTAAATGTGTAGCAAGGTTAACATCAGATCCTTTTTCTTCTGTCTTTAATACATAAGCATATTTTTTACTGTTTGACGGGCACCCTACAAGAGGCATTTTCGCTACGTTTGTTAGGAAATGACCGAATACTATGTCAATGTTAGGAAGTGTTCTTAGGGCCCTAAGGTAAATTTCCTGCCTCATTGGTTGGTCTGGGTCGTTGGGACGACCGCTTACTCTAGCTGTAAAGTATTTGATGCGGTTGATCGTGTTGTTCGGAAGCAATAGTCGGCAGAGATGATGGACATTGATCCATTTGTACGGAGTACCTTTGAGGGCGCCGTAGTAGAAATTAAAACCATCAATATAGATGTTAGTAATCATGAAAGTGGGAAAAATGCAGAGGCCGCACCCGAAGGCACGGCCTCGCGCCCTGTCCTCGAAGGGACAGGGGGGATATACTCTGCGTTCAGCCTATCCGGTAGGCAGCCCCTTGTCAATACCCCCCCCAACCTCCGCGTAGCCCATCCTCATGCCCTTGCATCTCATCTTTGGTACACCGATTACGGACGCAAGAGAAATATTTCATCAAGCAATACCAATCCTCTCTCGCCGATGTTAGCACGACCATTTTTCGGTGCATAGCTTCTGATAACGTGGACATTAGCTCGAAACCATTCAAGTATTGACACCACATGGAATACTGTTGAGCAGAACCACGAGGGGTTGTAGCGCGAGCACCGGAGGTGTCATGTAATGAAGTGATTCATGAACGTAGTGACGATCGAGAATGTTCCCGCTCGTGAATTCCGTGTAAACTTCCTTCATGACCCCAAATAGGTAACGACTTTATGATGACCCGCTGCACATAATATGGCACTGGAAAGGCTCGCGTCCGACTTACCCACGTTTATACCCGACGAGGGGCCGGTCACCCGATAATGTATAGATGGTTCTTGAGTCTGTCCTGGTCCCAATCTGAGGAGCGAATGAACACCAAATACGGCGCAATCTGACATGCCCCTGGCCCTCCAAGACCTAAAGTCACACCTCTGGAACTGCGCAGAGATCCTCCGCGGCAGTGCCGTCGATCGCACGGACTGGAAGGCCTACATCCTCCCGCTGCTGTTCTTCAAGCGGATCTGCGATGTATGGGATGAGGAGACGGCGGAAGCCGCGAAGCTGTACGGGGATGTTGACCCCGTCGACTTTCCAGAGGTCCATCGCTTCAACGTTTCCGACGGTTGCCACTGGCGTGATGTCCGGGCCACCCCGGCGAACGTCGGCGCTGCACTCTCGCACGCCATGCGCGAGATCGAGCGAGCTAACCCCGGTACGCTCTACCGGGTCTTCGGGGCCGCCGACTGGGGCAACCGCGAGATTCTCACCGACGAGATCCTGAAAGACCTCATCGAAGGGCTCTCGGAGGTTTCGCTCGGCAACTTGGCCGTCACCTCCGACATCCTCGGCGACGCCTACGAATACCTGATTGGCAAGTTCGCCGACGTCACCAAGCGCAAGAAGGCCGGCGAGTTCTACACTCCGCGCAGCGTCGTGCGAATGATGGTCGACATCCTCGACCCCAAGGAGGGCGAGAGCATCTACGACCCGGCCTGCGGTACGGGCGGCATGCTGCTCGGGGCGATCGACCACGTGGAACGCGCCGGCGGCGACCCGCGCACTTTCTTCGGCAAGATCTACGGCCAGGAGAAGAACCTCACGACCTCCTCCATTGCCCGCATGAACCTCGTGCTCCACGGCATCGAGGACTTCCAGGTAGTGCGCGAGGACACGCTCCGCAGCCCGGCGTTTACCGACTCGAGCACTGGCGGCCTCGCCACCTTCGACTGCGTGATCGCCAATCCCCCTTTCTCGCTCAAGGAATGGGGCCGCGAAGTTTGGGAAGCCGACCCGTGGGGCCGTGCCGACTACGGGCTCCCCCCGGACAGTTACGGCGACTATGCCTGGGTCCAGCACATGGTCGCCTCCATGGCCTTGGGCACGGGGCGCATGGCGGTGGTACTTCCGCAGGGTGCTCTTTTCAGAAAAGACGCGGAAGGCAGGATCCGCCAAGCACTTCTGGAGAAAGATCTCATCGAGGCCGTCATCGGACTGGCCCCGAACATCTTCTACGGCACCGGTCTCGCGCCCGCCGTGGTGATTCTCAGTCGCACGAAGCCCTCAAAGAAGAAGGAGAAGGTCCTGGTCATCGATGCCTCGAGCCTCTTCCGTAAGGGACGTGCCCAGAACTTCCTTGATCCGGATCACGCCCAGCAGATCGTTGATTGGGTGCGTGCTTTCGATGACGTGGAAGATCACGCCAAGGTGGTCGGGCGCGACGAGATCAAGGACGAGGACTGGACGCTCAACATCTCTCGCTACGTGCTGTCGCCTATCGGCGGAGACATCCCGCCGCTCCCGGTGGCTGTCGCGGCTTTCAAGAAAGCCCTCTCTGAATGCCGAGTGGCCGAGGACCACCTGCGCGAGGTCCTGAACGAGGGAGGCTGGCTCGCATGATCAAGGCCCCCGAACACATGAGCCACCAGGAACTCGAGTCCTACCTCTGGGGTGCAGCCAAGCTCCTGCGGGGTCTGATCGACGCCGGCGACTACAAGCAGTACGTTTTCCCGCTGCTGTTCTTTAAACGGCTCTCCGACGTGTGGGACGAGGAGCATCAGACTGCCCTCGACGAGACTGGCGACAAGACTTATGCCCGTGCCACGGCCGACGATCGCTTCTCGATTCCCGATGGTGCGCACTGGTCTGACGTCCGTAGTGCCTCCCGCGACGTAGGCCGCGCACTGCTGAACGCCTTTCAGGCCATCGAGGGCGCCAACCCCGAGCGACTGTCTGGCGTCTTCGGCAACTCCTCGTGGACCGACAAGGCACAGCTGCCCGACGAGACGCTGAAGAACCTCATCGAGCACTTTTCGAGGCACAAGCTGAGCCTCGCTGCCGTGCCCGAGGATGAGCTCGGCAACGGCTACGAGTACCTCATCAAGCAGTTCGCCGACGACAGCGGTCACACGGCGCAGGAGTTCTATACCAACCGCACGCTCGTCCATCTGATGGTGCAGATGCTCGAGCCTCAGCCCGGGGAGCGGATCTACGATCCCACCGTCGGCACCGGCGGCATGCTTATCTCGGCGCTGGCCGAGGTGAAGCGCCGGGGTGGCGACACGCGGACTCTCGGCCTCTATGGCCAGGAGCTCATCCACATCACGGCAGCCATCGCCCGGATGAATCTCGTCCTGCATGGCGTAGAAGACTTCGAGATCGTCGCCGGCAACACGTTATGCAATCCCGCGTTCATCGAGCGCGATCGCCTGCGGACCTTCGACGTGGTCCTCGCCAATCCACCGTACTCAATCAAGAAGTGGAATCGAGAGGCGTGGCAGAGCGATCCTTGGGGCCGCAACTTTCTCGGCACCCCGCCCCAGGGCCGCGCCGATTACGCGTTCTTCCAGCACATCCTGAAGAGCCTGGACCCGAAGACTGGCCGCTGCGCGATCCTATTTCCGCACGGTGTCTTGTTCCGCAGCGAAGAGGCGGAGATGCGACGGCAGCTTGTCGAGTCGGACCTGATCGAATGCGTCCTCGGCCTCGGACCGAATCTCTTCTACAACTCGCCCATGGAGGCCTGTGTGGTGATCTGCCGCACTCGCAAGCCCGCCGACCGAAATGGGAGGATTCTGTTCATCGACGCCGTGCATGAAATCGCACGGGAGCAAGCCAAGAGCTTCCTGAAGTTGGAGCATCAGCAACGGATCCTAGGGGCTTATCAGGCATTCGTCGATGACCCCGGGTTCGCCAAGGTCGCGACGAAAGCAGAAGTGCTCGATAGGGATGGCAATATGTCGATTCCGCGCTACGTCAGGCCAATTGGGAATGGGACGAGCAACGGTGGCGGGCAGGACCTAAAGTCCGCCTGGACTGCGTTCGACGCTAGTGGTCGGGAGTTCTGGCAGCAGATGGACGCGCTGGTCGAAATGTTAGACGGCGCCGTCGGCGAGGAGGCGCCCGATGCCTGATGTTGCTATCAAGAAGGGGTGGACGCGAGTTGGCTTCGGCAATGTCGTGAAGCTGAGTGGGGAACGATCGAGAAATCCCGAAGAGGACGGGTTCGAGCGATTCGTCGGTCTCGAGCACATCGACCCAGGGGATCTCAAGATTCGGCGGTGGGGAGACATTGCGGATGGAACCACATTCACCAGTGTCTTCCGACCAGGCCAGGTCCTATTTGGGAAGCGGCGGGCCTATCAACGCAAGGTCGCTGTAGCAAACTTCAGTGGCGTGTGCTCTGGCGACATCTATGTCCTCGAGCCGAAAAATGCACATCTGTTGCCTGAGTTGCTCCCATTCATCTGCCAAACCGAAGCGTTCTTCGAGCACGCAGTTGGCACCTCGGCGGGTTCGCTCTCCCCGCGGACCAACTGGGAATCCCTCGCTGCATACGAGTTCGCATTGCCGCCGCTGGAGGAGCAACGGCGTAGCGTGCAGGTGCTTAGTGCCGCCCGCGCTATGGCAGAAAGCTACCATACAATTGCGACTGCATCATCGACGCTTCGATCGGCAATGGAAGCCGAGATTCTCGTTGGTGGAATCGAACGGGCCTCTAACGCAAAGGAGACAATCGAAGCCCTCGAGTTGCCTGTTGGGTGGGCACTCGTTCGCGCATCGAGTCTCTGTTCCGCCCCGGTCACAAGTGGCATTACGCCTCGGCATGGGGAACATGAGCCTGATAGGTCTTGCCCGTTTATCAAGGTAGGTAATCTAATGTTCGACGGCCAGCTCGACTTTGGACCAGATGACAGTCGACTGAATCGTTCATCCTTCGACGCTACGAAGTCGTTGCACGTGATCCCCGGTGACGTCCTAACCAACATTGTTGGCCCACCCCTGGGTAAGGTCTCGGTTGTCCCGAGCTCGATGCCTCAAGCACTCATCAACCAAGCAATCGTTAGGTATCGTCCGAAAAGTCCAGAGATAGGGACGTGGTTACGTGCCTACCTGATGTCTTCATGGGCGAAGCAATGGCTCTTCACTCGATCTAAAAAAACATCCGGACAGCGTAACATCAACGCGACAACATGTGCTTCCTTGCCGGTTCCAGTTCCTCCACCTTCTCAAATGATGGTACTCGTCAAGAGACTCGACGAAGTTCGTGAGGCAGACAGTTCCTTGTGCAGTCGAGTGGCGAGGGCAAGGTCGCTGCTGGCCAATATACTTAAGGAAACCGTGTCGCCATGAAATTCAACGAAGCCAATACCGTCGAAGCGTTTATCCGCGACCGACTCTGCGGTGGCATCACGCACCACACCGCTGTCGGCCCGGCCCTTGCGCGCCGCAATGGTCAGATCTCTGGACTTGGCTGGCACTACCTTGGACCGCAGAATCTCCCGCGTCTGCCCCACGAAGTTCTAGTTGAGCGCCACCTGCGGGAGGCACTGATCCGGCTGAACCCTCAAATTGCCGCCCAGTCCGACCGTACCGACGACGTCCTCTACAAGCTCCGTGCCATCGTCATGGGCGTCCGCAGCGACGGCCTCGTCAAGGCGAACGAGGAGTTTGCCGCCTGGCTCACCGGCGAGCGGTCAATGCCCTTCGGGGAGAACGGCGAGCACGTCACAATCCACCTGATCGACTTCGTCGATATCGAGCGCAACCAGTATGTCGTCACGACGCAGTACACCTATCGCGCGGGAGCTACCGAGAAGCGGGCCGATCTCGTGCTGCTCGTCAACGGTATTCCGCTAGCCGTGATCGAGGCAAAGACCCCCGTTCGCTCGAGCCAGAGCTGGCTCGACGGGGCGCTCCAGGTGCACGACGACTACGAGCGCAACGTCCCGGAGCTTTTCGTGCCCAACGTTCTCTCCGTCGCCACCGAGGGCAAGGAGTTCCGCTATGGTTCGATCGGGCTGCCGGTCGAGCTCTGGGGGCCGTGGCGAATCGAAGCCGACACCAATACTCCGGCCTTGCAGCAGATCGAGAAGGCGGTCGCGTCGATGCTGCGGCCGCACATCTTGCTCGATCTGCTGGCGAACTTCACCGCCTATGCTACCGACAAGAAAAAGCGCCGCATCAAGATCGTCGCCCGCTACCAGCAGTACGACGGCACGAACATGATCGTCGAGCGAGTGGTGGCCGGGCACCCGAAGAAGGGCCTCATCTGGCACTTCCAGGGTTCGGGCAAATCGCTGCTTATGCTCTTCGCGGCCCGAAAGCTCCGCCTGCACCCGGCGCTCAAGAACCCGACCGTGATTATTGTGGTTGACCGCATTGACCTCGACGCACAGATATCGAGCACCTTCTACGCCGCAGACACCCCCAACCTCGTCAAGGCCGATACTCGCACCGAGCTCCAGCGGCTGCTGGGGCAAGACGTGCGGAAGATCATCATCACCACGATCTTCAAATTCGGTGAGGCCGACGGCGTCCTGAACGACCGCAGCAATATCATCGCCATGGTCGACGAGGCCCATCGGACGCAGGAAGGCGACCTCGGACGCAAGATGCGCGAAGCGCTGCCCAACGCCTTCCTCTTCGGCCTGACGGGCACGCCGATCAACCGAGCCGATCGCAATACCTTCTACGCCTTCGGCGCCGATGAAGACGAACACGGCTACATGAGCCGCTACGGATTCGAAGAATCAATCCGCGACGGCGCCACGATGCCACTACACTTCGAGCCACGCCTGCTGGAGCTGCACATCAACAAGGATGCAATCGACCAGGCCTTCAAGGAGCTCACGGGCAACCTCAGCGACCTCGACAAGGACCAGCTCGCCAAGACAGCGGCCAAGATGGCGGTGCTGGTGAAGGCTCCGGAGCGAATTCAAAAGGTCTGCGCGGACATCGCCCGGCACTTCCAGGAGAAGGTGGAGCCTAACGGTTTCGGCGCGCAGGTGGTCACCTTCGACCGGGAGAGCTGTGTCCTCTACAAGAAGGCCATAGACGAGTTCCTGCCGCCGGAGGTTTCCGACATCGTAATGACGGTGAACAGCGGCGAGACCGAGTACGCGCCCTTCCGACGTGAACGAGAGGCCGAAGAGAAGCTCCTCGACCGTTTCCGTGACCCTGCCGATCCGCTAAAGATCTTGATCGTCACCTCGAAGCTCCTCACGGGCTTTGACGCGCCGATCCTGCAGGCTATGTACCTCGACAAGCCGCTGCGCGACCACACGCTGCTGCAGGCTATCTGCCGCACCAACCGCCCCTACGGCGAGGCGAAGACGCACGGTCTGATCGTTGACTACCTCGGCGTCTTCGACGATGTGGCCCAGGCGATTCAGTTCGACGAGGAGGGCATCACCCGGGTCGTTGCCAACATCAACGAACTCGTTGGCAAGCTGCCCGCCGCCGTGCAGAAATGCCTTACTTATTTCCCGGGCGTCGATCGCACCGTCATCGGCTACGAGGGGTTGATTACGGCGCAGGACTGCCTACCCAATAACGATACCCGCGACTGTTTTGCTGCGGACTTCAGCTATCTGAGCCGCCTCTGGGAGGCGATCTCACCCGATCCGATCCTCAGCCAGCACGAGACCGACTACCGCTGGCTGGCGCAGGTCTACGAGTCGGTGAAGCCTTCCACCGGCACCGGCAAGCTCCTCTGGCATGCGCTTGGGGCCAAGACGATCGAGCTAATCCATCAGCACGTCCACGTCGACGCCATCCGCGACGATTTGGAGACGCTGATTCTCGACGCCGACCTCCTCGAAGCAGTGCTGGGGACACCCGACCCGAACAAGAAGGCCAAGGAGATCGAGATTAAGGTCGCGCGGTACTTGCGAAAGCGGTTACATGACCTACGCTTCAAGGCGCTGGGTGAGCGGCTCGAAGCCCTCAAGCAGAAGCACGAGCAGGGCTTGCTTCTGAGCATCGACTTCCTTAAAGCATTGCTCGACTTAGCTCGTGACGTCGTGGCCGCGGAACACGCCGCTGAGCCCATAGGAGATGAAGAACTCGGCAAGGCCGCCCTCACCGAGCTCTTCCAGGAAGCGAAGAACGAGAAGACACCCATCATGGTCGAACGCGTCGTCAACGACATCGACGAGATCGTGCGCTACGTCCGCTTTGACGGATGGCAGAACACCCATGCGGGCGAGCGCGAGGTCAAAATGGCGCTCCGCAAGACGCTGTTCAAATACAAGCTCCATCAGGATCAGGAGCTGTTTGATCGAGCCTATGGTTACATCCGGCAGTATTACTGATGGGTGATGCAGGTCTGGGTGGGGTCACCTAACGATGGTATGCCGTAATCTAAAGAGATCCCTGGCCACAGAATCTGGGGGTAAATGACAAGAAGCAGGGTGGGATATGCCTGATGAAAGTACAAAGTCGTAAACCTCCCGTGTGTCTCATTTGTGTCCAATTTCCAAGGAAGGTAGCCGAAATCCTCCTAAATCTGCCTAAAGTGCCTTTTTGGCATGGCTGTAACTATACGATAAACTAAAGGATTGTAGTGCCTTATCAGGGGTAAGGCTGCTTGAGGGGGTGGTGGGGAAACCCGTGCGGGTTCAAATCCCGCCTTCGGCACCATCGTAAAACCTAAAGGGATTTCGGCTTAACGCCGAAGTCCCTTTTTTCGTAATTTGGGGCCGAGTGGCTAAAAAGTGGCTCGCGGGTATCCGGGTGTGGCCCCTATTCGTTCTAAAGCTACGCTGAGCTTCCATCGGACAATAAAATACGGCTGCTGGCGTTGCCCCCACTAAACCGAACATCCCGATGCTCCAAGCCACCAGACGAACACCGTACCGAGAAACAGTCAAACAGCGCCTCGCATTTCGGACGGAAGCCGATGCCGGAGAGTGGCGGGCGGTATTACCGTGTTAACAGCGGGATGGTGCAATTATGGTGGAAAAGTGGTTGTACGGAATTCTGACGGGAAGCTCGATGGTCGCGTTGGCAACGAATTCATTCGAAGCCGAACCATTCGGTTTCCAGGGGCCAGGCTCAACGGCAGGAATGTTGTTGTTTCTCGGATTAGGCCTGGTCGGATTGGGAAGGGGCAGGAAGAAGGCCCGCCAAGGGACATCCATCGATGGACGCTACCTGGTTTTGGGACTTGGAAAAGTGAATTATCGCGGGACCTCCCTTTTTTACGAACAAGAGGAAAGGGGAAGATGATGAAACGATTCATGATGGTTTTGACGGTTTTGTTTGTTTTTCGTGTTTCCGCATTTGCCCAGATGAGCACCGGTCAAGGTGGTGGCATGATGGGTAGTGGTTGGGGGTGGGGAATGAACTCGGGTTGGGTTTTCATTTTAATTATCGCGATTCTAGTTGTTTTGGGTATCTTTTATGCAATGAAACGAAAGTAAAGGAGAACATGCAATGAGTTATTACTTTACCAAAATAGTAAAGGCATCTTTTGATGAGGCCTTGGCAAAGGTAACCGATGAATTGAAAGTAGAAGGCTTCGGCATCCTGACCGAAATCGATGTCAAAGAGACACTGAAGAAAAAGCTTAATGTAGATTTTAGACGTTACAAAATCCTGGGAGCCTGCAACCCCCCGTTTGCGTACAAGGCATTAACCGCAGAGAATAAAATCGGAACGATGCTTCCCTGTAACGTAATTGTGCAAGAAATTTCAGCCGGGCAGGTTGAGGTTACGGCGATCGACCCTCTGGCTTCCATGCAGGCCGTCGAAAATACTGCGTTAAAGGATATTGCTTCCGAAATCAGCAATAAGCTGAAAACGGTTATTGGCAAAATGTAAAAAATTACTCGTTTCCGACACGTCCACTATGACCAGGAAGACGTGATGGATTACTGAATAACCCGGTCGTCCAAAAGGATGTTCATACCCGGAGTACCAAAGGAGGGACGAATGGTTAGGATGATTGTTGCCGTGTTCGTGATCATGATGTTGGCGGTTCCTGTCTTTGCCGCGGAGACCGTGACCTACGAGAAGGACATCAAGGGAATCGTCGCCAACCGGTGCCTCGTCTGCCATGGGCCGCAATCGCCCACAATGGAGGAGTTCAAAAAGGACGAGGAAGGGTACAAGAAGAAGATGAAGGGACCGAGGTACGACAGCTACAAGAGCCTGATCGTGGTGGTCAAGGGATCGGACGCGGGCGCTCTGATGAGAAGGTTGGACGACGGCAAGAACACCAAGGACGGGAAGCCGGGCAACATGTACACCTACCTTGGGAGCACCGACGCGGAGAGGAGTGCGAACCTGGAAACCTTCAAGAAGTGGGTAGGCAGCTGGACCCTCAAGAAAAAAAAGGAACTCAGCAAGAAAGAGCTGGAAGCGATCAAGGCCTCCGAAAAGTAGGGTCGCAAGGAAGGACGCAGAGGAGCGCATGGATGTAACGATCGGCCCGGAGAAAAGCAGCCTATTGCGAGCGGCACCAAGACTAATGCAAATCCTGCGCGTACTCGCCCGACACAAGTTCCTGAGGGTACTGCTCGGCAAGAGACATTGGCCACCGCCGAAAGAGGTACGGGAGACCCTCGAGATCTACGCGCACTTGATCTCCCTGTTGTGGTGAATGAATTTTCCAACACTTTGAACCGGGAAATCGATTTCAGCCGCGAAGCTCGCTCCACAGTGCTCTTTCGCAGCGCGCTGGCAGATGTCCCCGACCTCTGGATTCCGCATGTCGTTGTGGAGTATTCGAGGAAAACCGTGCTCACGATGGAGTACTCGGCCGGCGAACGGGTGGATCTCTACGCCAGGCTGCACCCGGAAGCTATGCCGCGGGTGATCAACACCCTGGTGAAGCTGATGCTGCAAACGATCTTCGAAGAAGGGTTATTTCATGCCGACCCGCATTCCGGAAATGTCTTCGTTCTGCCCGATGGGCGGCTCTCCCTTCTCGATTTCGGGATGACGGGCTACCTGGACGAGCCGATGCGCGACTCGCTGATGCTCCTGCTCGAAGCGGTCGTCAAAAGTGATGGACGAGGCGGAAGACGACGTGCTGGCGTATGTAACCTTCCCCGTGGAGCACTGGCGTCAGATTTGGTCGAACAATCCGCTGGAGCGGGTGAACAAGGAGATCAAGCGGCGCACGAACGTGGTGGGGATCTTCCCGAACACCGCATCGATCGTGCGCCTGGTGGGATCTGTGCTCTCCGAGCAGCATGACGAGTGGCAGGTGGCGAAGCGCTACTTCAGCGCGGAATCGCTGGCGAAGATGACGGGAAGGTTGGAAATGATCCCCATCCCGTTGGCGGCAGCGAGATAGAAGATGAGAACCACGTCATCGATTTACACACTTGACGGGACATGACCCTCCGGTTCGACCCACCCGGGGCGGGATCTAATACTGTTACATATGGGGATCTTTCGAGAAAGTCGACCTAAGTAATTGTTGGTTAACACTTTTTTCCTGTGTAATTTATACCCATATGTAACACTCGAACTATTGGGACGAAATCGTGAGAGGGTGTCGGGGAAACCCGTGCGGGTTCAAATCCCGCCTTGGGTGAAACGCCCCAGGGAGCATGAAGAAAATCCATTGCTCCCTTTTTTCGTTCCGGATTCCCAATCCATCCATCTATCCTTCCATTCTTCACATATCCATGACGAAATCGTCTCGACGTTGGTAAACTTCAAGGATGCTCAAAGAAAAGACGCCTTCGAAATCGGACGAAGAGAGAGGCATGGCCGAAGGATTATGAAGCTCTTTTCCGGAACTTCGTCCGCGTCGCCTCGCTTCCTTCTTTTCCTGGTTGCTACCGTTATCCTCACAGTCGGGTGGGTCGGCGGCACGTGCGGCGCATCGAACGGTTCGCCCGAAATCCACGCCGGAAGCGAGCTGGAGTTCCGACCTTATGCCTATACGGACAAGGATGGCCGGCCGACCGGTTTCGCGGTGGAGCTGTTGAAGGCCGTGGCCGACAAGATGGGTGTGCGTCCGCTTCATTCCCGGGCGCTGGGATCCGATATGGAACGGACTGGTCGCGGGGGAATTCGACGTGCTGCCGATCGTCGCCCGGACGCCAGGGCACGAGTCGCTCGTGGATTTCAGCCTTCCGCACTGAGACTCTGGATGTCCTGATTTACCGCCTATGTTGGAGGTACTCTCAAAATGACCATCTTTGTCGCCAGCATCGCTGTGGCGCTGTGTGTATCGTTTCTTTGCTCGCTGATGGAGGCGGCGCTTCTAAGCCTCACGCCCAGCCAGGTCGCGGACCTCTCGGCACGACACCCTAAAATCGGCGCAATCTGGCGTGGCTTCAAAGCCAATATTGAGCGTCCGATTACGGTGATCCTGACCCTGAACACCACCGCACACACCATCGGTGCAGCGGTGGCTGGATCACAGTTCGACGAGCTGTTCGGCGACCAGTGGATATGGCTGTTTTCACTGCTTTTCACATTTGCCATGCTCCAGTACAGCGAGCTTCTGCCTAAGACCCTCGGCGTCTACTTCAACCGCACGATTGCATTGTGGATCGCCAGGCCATTGTCGATGTTCATCAAGGTGTTTACACCCGTGATTCACTTCCTGCACCTGCTGAATCGCCCGTTCGAGGGCCGACGCACAGAGAAGCGACCACCCGCCACACTTGAGGAAATCACATCGCTGGCGATGATGGCGAGGCTGTCCAAACACATCGGTACGCACCAGGAACGCATCATCAACCGTGCGGCGGTGCTGTCCCAGACCAGCGCTCAGCAGGTCATGATCCCCATTGAGCAGGTGTCGATGCTCTCCACCGGTCAGACTCTGAATCAGGCGTTGATCGCGGCCCAAATCGACGCCCACACCCGGTTCCCCGTCTGCGAGGGCGATGACCGCAACCGCGTGCTCGGATACGTGAACTTCAAGGAAATGATCTATTTCATGAGCACCAGTCCGAGCGACCCAAGCTTGAAGGGCATCATCCGCCCGGTTCACTTCGTGGAACCGGGTAGTTCGGCGTCGGACCTGCTCAAGACCTTCATCGACCATCACGAGCACATGGCCATCGTGCGTGATGCACAGGGGCGCTGTTTGGGCCTGATCACACTGGAAGACCTGATCGAGGAGATGGTCGGCGAACTGGAGGACGAGTTCGACCGCCTGCCTCGCCATGTCCATTCGCTCAGCGGGGGCACTTGGATGTTCGGAGGCGGTGTGCCGGTAGCCGAGGTGGTCGCCAAACTCGGCGGCTCGCCTGTGTCGGCCGGCGGAACCCTGGCCGCTTGGCTGGAACGTCAACTGGGCCAGCCACCCAAATCCGGCCAGACAATCCGCCACGACGGCTTGATGTTTGTGGTGCGACGCGTCAGGCGCGGGCGAATCTTTGAGGTCTCGGCCAGCGTGAAAAGCCAATCGTGATAAGGAGAAAGGAGTTACATGGGTTCAGGGCGCGACAAGACTGAAATGACACTGGCTGAGAGTGTCGAGTATGTGAGCAAAAACCTTTCGGGGGCCGTGGTGACTTTGCGGGAGATACACAATCTCATCGGCCGCGAAGGAATGTTGGTTTTCTGCATATTCCTTACGCTGCCCTTCATGGTCCCTGTATCCATACCGGGGGTCAGTACCTTGTTTGGACTGGTCATCGGACTGGTTGGTGTCGGAATCATGACCAATCGCCCCCCCTGGCTTCCGGATCGACTGATGCGGAAGAAGTTTCCAGCCGACAGGCTGCGTTTGGCGTTGGAGAAGGGCGCCGTTTGGATTCACCGGTTGGGACGAATCACTCGACCTTCGATTCCCGCTCTGACGCACGGAATTGGAATGGCGCGGGTCAACGGGCTGATGCTGATCGCAGGCGCGCTGCTTCTGATGGCTCCCTTCGGGTTGATCCCTTTCTCCAATACGCTGCCGGGGTTGGCCATTCTCTTCCTGGCTATCGGAGTGCTCCAGCGGGACGGCCGGTCCGTCCTCCTTGGATACATGACCCTTGTTTTGACGATAAACTATTTCGCCTTTCTCCTGCTGGGAGGGATCGCCGTTCTGCAGGGTATGATTAAATGGATCCGTATCGCATAGGAAGCGTCTGCTGTGAGTCATTCCTGGATCAGTCTGCTGGTTTTTGTCGCTGCGTATAGTCTGTTTGTCATTCTGCCGAACCGGCGGTCTGCTGCTCGTCCTGACCGGGGTCCTGGGGTGGCGGGAAGCGTTCTTCGAGAAAATCGGCTGGAATGTGATGGGGCTGTTTTTTTGGAACCCTAAATGCCGGCTGAAATGTTCATGCGTTCGCGCGTTCATGCCGTGATGGCCGAATGGTTGGTTGACAAGGCACGTAGTGGACGCAGGGCGATGCTGGCGCTGTTCAGCCGCCACCCGCCCCTTGAATCGCGGATTGCGGCGCTGCAATCGGCATACTGAGACTTTCCGCCGGCCAAGCTTTCAACAGGCACCCGTTTAATTGACAAAGCCCCGCGCTAAAACGCGAGGCTTTTTTTATAACAGCATCTATCTTCCGAATCGCTCCTTTTTAACAGCCCGGTTGCATCCGGGATGGGTAGCGAGTGAGCCGCCGACGAGCAGGGGGAAGATCACGCAGGGATACGTACGGAAGGCGAGCGAGGAAGACTACGCAGAGAAGAGAGGGATGTCCTGATCTACCCCGGATCGGATCTAATACTGTTACATTCTTTGTCATCAGAAAGTGTTTCTGCTCGTCTCGGTAACGACGGGCCTTGCTGAAAGTAGAGGTTTAAGCAAATCGTTCCAGGAGCTTGTGGAACTCCTGGAGCTGGTCGCGGTGATCGGTGAGGGCAGTGATGGGACGGAGCACCCGCTCCGTAACGGAAGACCGGCGGGCCGCTTTCGGCATGGAAAGGATTTTTTTCCGGATCTCCGGCCCAAGACAAAGTAGGCCCATGACCTGTGTCACCCGGGCGCGGGTGATGCCCTTCTGGCAGGCGATTTCGGCCTGACTAGCGATCTTTCCGGATTCAAGAGATTTTTCCACTTGATGGCTTTGCGGAGGAGTTCCGCTATTCGGGGGGTCTTCGGTTCCCGGGGTGTTTTGGGGTCACCTCGGCCGGGTGGGACCACGCTTAGCACCCGGTCCGGCGGTGCTCGTCGCTTAAGTGTGCCGATGTTGCCGTTTTCAAACGCTCCCTGGGGCCCCGAGGGCGATTTCGACCATTTGTTCGCGGTAGGCCGCCATAGGGGCGCTATTAGGGCCATTCTGGGCGAGATGGACGACCCGAAAGTAAACCTCCGGCTCGATCCGTCCCAGGCGGGTTCGCGTACTGGTACATTTGGGGAGCCATGCAAACATCAGGGCCTGCCCGGATTTCCGCGGCAGGCCCTTTCCTTATACGGCTCCTTCTGGCAGGCGAGCGGCGGGTGTAGAAGGCGACGCGTGTCAATCGGCATTCAAAAACAAAAGATTGAGCTCGTCCGGGAATTTGTGGTGAATGGGAAGAAGGTCGCACTGGTGGGCGATGGAATTAATGACGCCCCGGCCTTGGCCATGGCCACCGTAGGGATGGGTCTTTCTCATTCTTGCCCCCCTGGGGTTAGCCACCCTCTGGATGGGTGTGGCTGCGGACATGGGAGTGTCTCTGCTGGTCATCGGCAACAGCATGCGCCTCCTTTGGGGGTCGAACGGATCCAGGAGTCTTGCGTACATCGCGAAAGAGGAGGGGGATCCCGCGTGAAATGTGACGTCCTCCCCCTTCCCGGCATGGAGAATGGGGAAGGGGGGACAGCGGCGTACCTCCATAAGGGGGACGGATCGGATGCCATTCCCAAGCTGACGGCGGCAGGCGTGCTGCCCAGTCGGCGGGTGGGGCTACCACAACGGTCCCTTTCCTTCCTCTTTCAACTCGGGATGAACCGGATGGCTGTGGACGGGTCGATCGCGCAGGAGAGGAGGATCTACATGCGTCGGGGAGCGTAACGGATTTGGATTATATCCGTCTTTAACGATGAAAAGGGGGGCTCGGTGGACGAGAAGATCCCGCCGGTAGTGGTCGAGGCGGCCCGCAACGGAAACGCAGACGCGCTCGCGCAGATCTGCGAACGGCTCTATCCGCGAATCTACCGGTACCTCTCCTACAAGGTGAACGACCTGCGGGATGCCGAGGATCTTGCGGGGGAGGTGTTTGTCCGGATGCTGGGAGCGATCCGGGAGCAAAAGGGAAACCTGGAGGCGTGGCTGTTTCGGATCGCCGGCAACGTGCTGACGGACCATTACCGGAAGCGGGCGGTTCGGTCGGGTGAGGTGGAACTTCCGGAAGAGATACCGGGAGGGAGCGACCCGGAGGCCGAGGTGGAGCGGAAACTCGACGGCGACCGGCTGCGGAAAGGACTCCAGACGTTGACCGAGGAACAGAGGGAGACGGTCGTTCTCCGGTTTGTGATGGGATACGACCCCGACGAAGTGGCCGCGATGACGGGGCGCTCGGCCGGCGCCGTCCGGGCGCTTCAGTTCCGCGCCCTGGCCGCCCTAAAGGAAGTATTGGAGAAGAAGTCATGAAGAGGACATCCGAGGAACTGCTGAACATTTGTCTGGAGATGGAGAGGCGCGGAGAGGACTGGAAGACGTTCCTCTCGGCATATCCCGACTGTTCCCGGGAGGTGGAAGGCCTGGTGACCCTGGCCGGGGAAGTCCGGGAGGCTTCCGCTCCCTCAGAGGCGCCTGCCCCGGGAGTGTCCGCGGCGCTTTTGCGCATGGGATGGGAGCTGTCGAGGCAGGAAGCCCGGCGGGAAGAAGCCGCGCACCGAACATGGGGCGGGTGGTGGCAAACCGCCTGGGTCAAGGCGGCCGTTGCGGGAATCGTCATGCTGGTGCTGGGAGCGAGCTCGGTAGAGCTCTCTGCCCGAACCGTACCGGGGAATTTCCTGTACCCGATGAAGATCCTGACGGAGAGGGTGCGCTTCGCCCTGACCTCGGATCCGGAGGAGCAGGTGGAGCTGCGGCTGACGTTTTCGGAGCGGCGGTTGTCCGAAGTCGTAAAAACGCTCAAGGAAGGGAAGGGCGCGGACCGGGAGCTGATCTCCGCGATGCTGGACGAAGCCAAGGCGGCGCTCTCGGGCGCGAAGAAGCTTCCCGAATCGAAGGCTTCGGCGTACGAGGCCCGGGTGGCGTCCCTGGAGCGGATCCAGAAGGACCGGCTGCGCTCCGTGGAAGCGCTGGTTCCTGCCGCTCGGCGGCCGGCCGTTGCGGAGGCGATAGGGATGTGCGACGCCGGCTGGGCGGGGATGCGCGGGATGATGATGGGCCCGCATATGCGAGGAACGGGCCGCGGGATGGGCGGAATGATGATGATGGGTCCCCCCGACGACCGGCGCAGCAGATGAGGTGCGTAACGGATCCGGTTGTCGGCCGTCTTAGGATGTAACAATTCACGATCCACCGGAGACCGCAAGGCCAAGCCCGGGGAATCGGAAAACGGGAGGACAGACAGATGAAGAAAGTTCTGATGGTTCTGGTGGCCGTCGTCGTCGTGGCAGGACTGGTCGCGGTGGCGTCCGCGCACATGGGGGGTAGCGGATACGGCATTACCGGGTCCCAAGGGTACGGCTGGATGGGCCCGGGCATGATGGGCTCGGGCATGGGACCGGGCGCGATGCACTCGGGCAGTGGAGGCGGCTGGATGTCCTGGATGGGTAACATGTTCGGAACGGGCCGGACGCCGCACCAGCGGTTTGACCAGGGCCGCCCGGCGGCAACTCCTCACGCGGCGCCCGATTCGACCACCCGTTGACGCGGAGGAGGCGCGAGGTTCAGGGCCACCAACCTCGCGTGACTCAGGGGGTTCCGGCGTTCTGCCGGAATCCCTTTTTTTTATGAATATGCCCATGAGGCCTCGTTAAGGCCGCGGCAGGCGAAACGCGACGTTCCGGCCTCGGTTGCGCGGGACGATATCCGGCCCATACGGGGGAGGAATCGCTTCGTGCCTTTCGGGGCCCGAAAGGCAGCCCGATGATGCGCCGCGTGACCATGGACGTCCCGTATGAACCGCGTAACAAATCCGGCCGCGATCCGTCTTTGGAAGTAACAAATTCGGAAAACGGGAGGAAAAGGAGATGAAACGGTTGCTGCTGGTTCTGGTGGCGGTAGTGGGCGTGGCGGGATTGGTTGCGGTGGCGTCCGCGCACATGTGGGGCGGAGGGACCGCCGGTCAGGGGGACGGCTGGATGGGCTCCGGCATGGGGCGGCCTGGGTGGATGCACGGTTCGGGCAGTTACTGCAACGGCTACGGCGGGAACGCCGGATCGGCCGCGTTGGTGCCGCAGGGCGAGGTGCAGAAGACGGTCGAAACGTTTGCGGAGAAGTCGTTCCCCGGGTTCAAGGTGGGCACGGTGGAACGGGACGACTACGGACGACCTTTCTATACGGCTTCGCTGACGGGAAAGGACAGCCGGTTCGAGGTGCAGGTGAACGGGTTCGACGGCAGGATCATCGCCGTCTATCCGGAGCAGCGGTAGCCGGTAAGAAGATTCGGAACAACGCTCTTTAAGAGGGGGTATTCGATCATGTGGGCCCAATATGAATGGCTGTTATGGCTCGTGTTTGGTGGGCTGTTTCTCTTCCTGATGTTCCGTGGCGGGGGTTTCTGCGGCGGGCATGGAGGCCATGGGGACAACAACGGAAAGACGCCCGACGGCACGACGCCCCGGAAACAGGCGCACACCGGTTGCCATTAGGCAGGCGCCGGACGCGCAACGGAACGGAGGTGAGGTTCCATGAAGAGGTATTCGATCCCAAAGGTCGCTCATTGTCACGAGGGCCACGTTTACGGTCCTGGACATGACCGAAAACTGTCCGATCTACAACCGGATCGACGGAATGTCCGCGGAAAAAAACATGTGGCGTAAGCTTGGTGCAACCAAGGCGCGCAGAAACTATCGTCTAGAGGTTTGAGCCGCGGGCTTGGTGGCACATGGACCACGAACGATGATCGCGGACGTCCTTTTAATCGATCACGAGAGGAGTTCCTTCTTCATCCGCTCGAACTCCTCCTTGTTGATCTCTCCCCGGGCGTAGCGCCGCTTCAGGATCTCCAGCGGCGAATCGTCTCCGTTTGCGCGGTCGCCCTTCCGGGACGTGGTCACCACCCACCGTACGAGAAGGTAAATCCCGGCGATCACGGCCACCCAGAAGACGATCATGAACAAGCCGCCGAACCATCCCATTCCGTAACCACCGTAGCCGCCCATCATGGCCGATACCGCCTAGGCGGTGTAACGCTCCGGTTCCTTCCGGAACTTTTCCAGGCACCCGGCGCTGCAGAACACATATTTCCTGCCGGTGCGTTCGATCTGGTGGGGACTGTCCGCCGCAACGGTCATCCCGCACACCGGGTCCTTCGTCTGCTCGTGGCCGGCTGGACCGTTGGTCTTGCTTTCAGGATGAGTCATGCGAAATCCTCCTTTCCTGGTAGAGCGGTCTCATTTCCGACTCCGTGTGAGGTGACATTGGACCGCGTGTGAGGTTAGCTTTCTTAATTTGATTCGCTCGGACGGGCGTTGGATTCAGCGGCGCGTGGGGAAATTTCCGTATCTTCTCGACCTGATTGATGTTTTTTGTCCTGGTGCTCCGATACACCGATTGCCCTCGAAACAGATTGGTGCCTTGAACGTCTTATCTATTAGCAGATTACGCGAGTAAGACATCAACGCAGGAAAGGCGGTATGGCGATGAGACACCGGCATTCCTCCGAAGCCGAAAAACATGAAGATCGGGACCCCCCGTCAACCAATTTGGTCAAGGACCCGGTCTGCGGCATGGACGTCGACCCGGCATCCTGCCGACAGTCGGCGGAACACGGCGGCCGGAGGTACTTCTTCTGCAGCGCCGGGTGCCTTGCGAAGTTCAAGGCAACGCCGGAAGCGTTTGTCGATACGGAACACCATGAGCCCGCTTCGAAGGACGATCGGAACCGTCCGGGGGCCCGCACCCCGGCGACCGGCGAGAGCTACACCTGCCCCATGCATCCCGAAGTCGAGCAGCAGGGCCCGGGAAGTTGCCCCAAGTGCGGGATGGCCCTGGAACCCAGGCAGGTGAAATCAGCGGCAGCGAAGACCCGGTACACCTGCCCGATGCACCCGGAGGTTGTGCAGGATGGCCCCGGCAGCTGCCCGAAGTGCGGCATGGCGCTGGAGCCGGTGGCCGCGACGGGGGCTGAGGAGGAGGATCCGGAACTGGCGTCCATGACTCGCCGTTTCTGGGTGAGCGTGATCCTGAGCGTCCCGGTGCTGTTCCTGGCGATGGGCGAACACGTCGGCATACCGGTCCACTCGTGGATAGCCCCCCGGACGGGCACCTGGATCGAGATGTTCCTGGCGACGCCGGTCGTGTTGTGGGGCGGCTGGCCGTTCTTCGTGCGCGGCTGGCGGTCGGTCGTGACGTGGAACCTGAACATGTTCACCCTGATCGGCCTGGGCACGGGCGTCGCGTGGGTCTACAGCATTGTCGCGACGTTGATTCCGGAGGTCTTCCCCTCGGCGTTTCGCGATAACGGCGTGGTTGCGGTCTACTTCGAGGCGGCGGCCGTGATCGTGACGCTCGTTCTGGTCGGCCAGGTTCTGGAACTGCGGGCGCGCCGTGCGACCAGCGGCGCTATCAAGGCGCTGCTGGGACTTTCCGCCAAGACGGCCCGTATCGTCCGGGACGACGGGACCGAGGAGGACATCCCGCTGGAAGAGGTCAAGATCGGCGACAAGCTCCGCATCCGCCCGGGCGAGAAGATCCCGGTGGACGGCAGCGTGCTGGACGGTAGATCCAACATCGACGAGTCGATGATCACCGGCGAGCCGATCCCCGTGGAGAAGCGCGCCGGGGACCGCGCCATCGGCGCCACGATCAACCAGACCGGCGCCCTGGTGATGGAAGCCGAAAAAGTCGGCAGCGACACGATGCTGGCGCAGATCGTACGGATGGTAAGCGAGGCGCAGCGCAGCCGCGCGCCCATCCAGAAACTTGCCGACCTGGCGGCGGGCTACTTCGTCCCGGCGGTCGTCGGCGTCGCGATCGTTACATTCATCGTGTGGTCCGTCTGGGGACCGGCTCCGGCCATGGCGTATGCGCTCGTCAATGCGGTGGCGGTGCTGATCATCGCGTGCCCTTGCGCGCTGGGCCTTGCGACGCCGATGTCGGTGATGGTCGGTGTGGGACGCGGCGCGCAGGAGGGCGTGCTGATCCGCGATGCGGAATCGCTGGAGGTGATGGAGAAGGTCGACACGCTGGTGGTGGACAAGACCGGCACCCTGACCGAAGGCCGTCCCCGGCTGGTGACGATCGAACCGGCGGAAGGGATCGGCGATGAGAAGCTGCTCGGGCTGGCCGCCGGCCTGGAGCGTGGAAGCGAACACCCGCTGGCGGCCTCGATCGTCAATGCGGCCCGGGAGCGCGGGATCGACGCGCGGGAAGCGAAAGAGTTCGAGTCGGTTACTGGGAAGGGAGTCCGTGGGCAGGTCGATGGCGCGACCGTGGCGTTGGGCAATCGGCGCATGATGGAGCATGAGGGCATCGACCCGGGTCCGATGGAGCAGCGTGCGGAAGAGCTTCGCAAGGACGGCCAGACCGTGATGTTCGTTGCTGCCTCAGGCAAACTGGTCGGTTTGCTGGGTGTCGCCGATCCGATCAAGGCGTCCACGCGGGAAGCCGTGGAGTCGCTGCATCGGGAAGGCGTCGAGATCATCATGCTGACGGGGGACAGCCGGACGACGGCCGAAGCCGTGGCTGGCAAATTGGGGATCGACCGGGTGGAGGCCGAGGTTCTTCCCGAGCAGAAGAACGAAGTGGTCAAGAAACTACAGGGCGAAGGGCGCACGGTGGCGATGGCGGGGGACGGAATCAACGATGCGCCGGCGCTGGCACAGGCCCAGGTCGGAATCGCGATGGGGACCGGCACGGACATCGCGATGCAGTCCGCCGGCGTGACCCTCGTCAAGGGAGATCTGCGCGGGATCGCCAAAGCGCGCCGGTTGAGCCGCGGAACGATGAAAAATATCCGGCAGAATCTGTTCTTCGCGTTCGTCTACAACTCGCTGGGCGTCCCGATCGCTGCCGGGATACTTTACCCCTTTTTCGGCATCCTGCTCAGTCCGATGATTGCGGCCGCAGCCATGAGCCTCAGTTCGGTTTCAGTGGTGGGCAATGCCCTGCGGCTGAGGCGCATCGCGCTTTGACGCGGGGAAGGGGGCGCGGGCAATGATCCGCGTAACGAATCCGTCCGTCGACCGTCTTCTCGAGCAAAAGAACAGGCGTTATGCGGAGGAACCGTGCCATGGTCACCCTGAATCGGGAAAGCAACAAGAAAGCCATAGCGGCGACCGCCATATTTCTGGCAGCGATGCTGCTCGCTGTCGGCAACGCGCGGGCTGGGGGGTCCGACACAAAGGGCCTTTCGAGAAGCGACAGTCAGGGACCGGTAACGGTGACCGCCACCTGCATGCCGCCCGACAAGACAACCGATGAAATCCGCTTCATCGTCAAGCTCAATACCCATTCAGTGGATCTCGACCGGTACCAACTGGGGAGTTTCGCCTTTCTCCGCTTCGACGATGGCAAGGAATACAAGAGCCTCGGCGCAATGCGGCAGGGGACCGGTCATCATGTCGTAGAGACTCTGCGATTCAAGGGGCCGGTTCCGAAAAGGGCCGGCGAGATGACGCTCATCCTCCGGGATCTCGGCGGGGTCGCGGAACGGACGCTGCAGTGGAAGCTGCCGGTCGAATGACCGGCGTCGGTCGGGACATTCGAGGGTCGCCAGGCGCAAAGCGAAAGTCGATTGCCTGCGGCATACTGGGAGCCGGCGCGCTGCTGGCCGTCTTCTTTGCCGTCGTCACGTTGTCAAACGGCTCTTTTTCCTCCGCCGTGGATGAAGGAAAGAAGATCTGGTACTGGATCGCGCTGCTCGCCGGCGGCTTTGGCCTGCAGCTGGGGCTTTTTGTCTACCTGAAGCACGTTGTGCAAGAGCACATGACCGGAGCCACGGCGGAGGTGGCCGCTGCCGGCACCGTCTCCACCGGCTCAATGGTGGCGTGCTGCTCCCACGCCATGGTCAACCTGCTGCCGATCCTCGGCATATCGGCCGCCGCCACCCTGCTGGCGCGGTACCAGCTGCCGCTTCTGTTGCTGGGCGTCTTCTCCAACCTGGTGGGGCTGACCATCATGATTGGATTGTTCCAGAGACACCGTCTCCTCGCGGCAGACAACGCGGTGAATCGCGTCAATATGAAAACGACCCGCCTTGTGGTCATCGTTTCGGGACTTGCAGCAATCGTCTATTCGATCCTCCTGGCGGCGTGAAAGGACGCCGATTCCGACGCGGTGTCGATCGGCATTGAACTTTGACCCCGTTGCGGGCGCAATCCTTTGAGAGCACCTTCGTGCGGATTCGCGCAAATCACTTCAGATAAATCGTCGTGATGTTTCCGGAGGTAAAGTACGGGTCTCCGAATAAACTCGTTCCAGTCATCGGGGACACAAATCCATTCGATCCTGCAGACGCGACCACCCCGGCGGCAAGCAGATCCCGGAGCAATCCTTCCCGTTCGGTGTCGATGTCCGGTCCGATCCGGTAGACCCCCTGCCAT
>JACZKY010093262.1_pt1 | contig 43591 bp, 42 predicted proteins | sample 8237611 | NCBI WGS metagenome assembly JACZKY01 (sample SAMN16148055, study PRJNA663545) | marine sediment metagenome | biome: sediments and biomass from bioreactor inoculated with such sediments; feature: coastal sediments; material: methane- and iron-fed bioreactor; isolation source: Bothnian...
TCGCAGCGATGTCGGCACTCTACGCCCGGGAGAAGTTCCTCGGGAAGGGGCAGTTCGTGGAGTGCACGGCGGCCGAGGGCGTCATCCGGATCATCGACTACAACTGGGGATGGAACGGCATGGACGGCTCCATCCGTCCCCGCTACGGGAACTGGGACCTGGCGATCAACATCTACGGCGTCAACCCGTGCGCCGACGGCCAGATCATGGTGGGCGGCGGGCACGACCGCCTCTGGTTCCGCATCTGGCGCACCGCCGGGAAGGTCAAGCCGTTCCTCGAGCAGCACATCGTCGAGGATCCCAAGCTCAAGGTCGTCACCGACCGGCTGGCGCACTACCAGCAGGTCGAGACGTACACGACGCTGGTCGAGTGGATGAAGGACTGCAGCCGGTACGAGTGCGAGACGGCGCTGCAGGAAGAGGAAGTCGCCTCGGGCGGCGTGTCGTTCATCGACGAGGTGTGCGAGTTCCCGCATTACAAGTACCGCGGCCACCTCAAGATGCAGGACGATCTCGAGTACGGCAACGTGCTCCTCGGCGCGTCGAGCTTCATCGGCTCCGGCACCCCGGGCCGGATCAAGTGGATCGGCCGGCCGGTCGGCAAGGACAACGAGGACGTGTACCGCGCGCTCGCGGGGCTGAACCGGCAGGAGCTTGCGGAGCTTAAGAAGGGAGGGGTGATCTGATGCTGGACAAATCCCTGAAGGATATGACGTTCGAGGATTTCTGCCGAACCGTCTTCAATACGAAGGACACGTTCCAAAAACCGGAAGTCATGAAGGGGATCCGGGTCATTTCCACGACCCAGTACATCCTCGGTCCCTGCGTGCCGGCATACCTCGCGGAGCTGGGCGCGGAGTCGATCAAGGTCGAGCTTCCCAAGCGCGGCGAGCCGATGCGGCACACCACCCCGTTCAACGAGCCGTTCCTGTACCCGCTTTCCCGCTGGCTGCCGGAAAAAGGGACGGGGCTGGGCTTCTTCGGCGCGAACACCCACGAGCAGTTCATGTCGCTCGACTTCCATAAGCCGGAAGCGGTCCAGATCATGAAGCGGCTCGCCGCCAAGGCCGACGTCATCGCCGAGAACTACCGGGCGGGCACCTTCGACCGGTGGGGGATCGGCTACCGGCAGTTCAAGGAGTTCAATCCCCGGCTTATCTACCAGTGGATGGGAGGCTTCGGCGGCTGGGGCCCGGGGCGCAACCGCGCTTCCTACGACATCCTCGGCCAGGCCCAGGGCGGCTGCTTCTCCATCACCGGGTGGCCCAAGGAATACGGCGGGATGCCCTCCAAGCAGACCATCTGGATCATGGACTACTGGGGCGGTGCGGTCTCCGCGTTCAACATCATCGCCTCCCTGTACTGGCGCGACAACGTCTCCGGCGTCGGGCAGTTCCTGGAGTACTCCCAGGTGCACGGCGCCCAGCGGCACCTCACCGACTTCATCGCCCTCTATGGCCGCAACGGCATCGTCGGCCAGCGGTGGGGGAACTGGGAGCCGCTCCTTTGCGTCCACGGGATCCTGAAGTGCGGGAAGTCGTCCTACCCCAAATCGAAGAACCCGCAGGAGCAGGAAGTGGGCTTCTGCTTCGTCTCCGCCTTCAAGGACGAGGAGTTCAAGAAGCTGTGCGGCGTCATCGGGAACGCCGAGCTCGCGAAGAAGTACCCGACCCACTCCGACCGCGTGGGGGCGGACGCCCAGACGGCGATCTACCCCGCCCTCGAGAAATGGGCCGCCGACAAGACCAAGGAACAGGTCTGGAAGGCGTGCACGGACGCGGGGCTGGTCGCCCAGCCGGTCTGGAACTCCAACGAGGTGGCGAACCACGAGCACTGGCACCTTCGCGGCTCGATCCAGTGGCTGGACGACCCGACCTACGGGGACATCATGATCCAGGGCGCCCCGTACCGGCTGTCCGAAACGCCGGCCCGCATCAAGAACGCCTTCAAGCCCGTCGGCGCGGACAACGAGCACATCCTGGCCAAGCTGTGCGGCTTCACGGGCTCCCAGATCGCCGAACTCGAGAAGAAAGAGATCATCTAAAGGGAAAGGGGGAATCAATGAGCGTTTTCCGCGATACGTCGCTCATAATGGAGTGCCCGAAGTGCGAGACGATCAACTACCTCGACCCCTTCACGTTCTGGAACTTCAAGGGGAAGATCAAGTGCGCCGGCTGCGACAGCATCTGGGCGTACGAGCTGGTGAACGGGACGCGTACCGCGCCGCCGGCCGCGGCCGAAGGGAAGCACGACAAGATGCCCGGGTACGCGCAGAGCAAGGACTGGAAAGGCATCACGGACCCCTCGAAGGTCAACACCGGGCCGCAGGCCCGGGAGGATTTCCAGGGGAGGCCGATCCCCATCACCAAAAACAAGCGCGGGAATCCCGTGTCGGGCGCCCCGCTGAAGCCCGAGGACCTGATCGGCAGCCGTCCGAAGAACTTCGCGAAGTGACCTGAAGGAGGAGAGCCCGTGGCGACCATACCCAATTGCCCGAAGTGCAAAAACTTCGTGCCGGCGACCGACCCGCAGATCGTGAAGGCCTACGCCGGCCAGTGCGTCAAGATCGAGTGGCCATATACCGTCAATATCCCCCGCGTGGACGGTATCGAGGGGGAGTGCGGCTATTATGAAGGAACGGAGCCGGCGATGGTCGCGCAGTGGGACCTCGCGGCAGCCGATACGCTTCTGAAGAAGGTCTCGGCCGTGGACCACACCGTCACGAAGGTCGAGTTCTACTACGATTCGGGAACGCAGCCCGGTTCCCAGTATTTCACGGACATCCCGGAGGCGCTCAAGCTGCTCAAGAAGCTCGGCACCGTCGGCGTCGCGATCGACCTCAAGGGGAAGCCGAACCCGGCGAAGGCGTACAACGCGGCGTGCACCGGGCCGAAGGCCGACATCCGCGGCGTCTTCGGGGCGAAGGGCGCCCTCGAGGAGGACTTCGGCAGGACGGTGCCCGCGCTCCTGGTCTACGGGTCCGACCCGAACTACCCGAGGGAAGCGTACCCGCGGTCCGACAAGGAGCAGCAGAGGGTCCTGGACGCCGTGGATGCGCTCGAGCGGCTGACGATCTGACCGCCGCGCGGAACACGCGCGGCGTCGAAAGAGCGGTGCCCGGGCAGGTATTTCTCTGCCCGGGCGCCGAACCATTTGGACCGCATCCTTCAAGGAGGAGGACACGAGGCGATGGGCAACATCCCCGAGAGCTACCTTCCGCCGCCGGAACTGAGGCCGCAGAGGATCTACACCCTCGACGAGTTCAGGAGCATCCCGCAGAGGTTCAACTCGACGGAGGTGCTTCTCGACCGGACGGCGGAGAAATACGGCGACAAGACGGCGATCTACTTCGACGACCAGCGGATCTCCTACCGGCAGCTCCAGGCCGGCGTGAACCGCGTCGCCAACGGGTTGAAGAAGCTGGGGGTCGAGGAGGGCGACCGCGTCCTGATGCGGATGCCCAACATCCCCCCGATCCTCGTCTGCAACTTCGCCATCATAAAGATCGGCGGGGTGTCGCTGCCCACGTCCGTCCTGTTCGCCCGCACCGAGATCTCCCACGTGGCCAACGTCTCGGAGGCGAAGGTCGTCATCGTCGCCGCGACGATGCTCGGCGAGGTGGAGGCGGTCAGGGCGGACCTGAAAGCCGTGAAGGCGATCGTCGTGGTGGGCGGGGACGAGAACGAGGTGCGGGCCAAGGGGTACACGCCGTACGCCGACCTCATGAAGAACCCCGACACGTGCGAAGCGGTGCGGAGGGACCGGATGGACGTCTCCGTCCTCCTGTTCACCTCGGGGACGACCGGGCTGCCCAAGGGGACGGCGCACTTCATGGAGGAGTCGCTCATCGTCGCCGACGGGTTCGGGAAATACTGCTGGGAGGTCACCGACAAGGACGTCATCGGCGGTCCGGCTCCCCTGGCGATGGCGGCCGGATACTCCACCGTGGGGGTCATCCCGTTCCGCTTCGGCGCGGGCGTTTCCCTCATCGCGAAGTTCGACCCGGTGTCGATGTTCAAGAACATCCGGGACCACAAGGTCTCCATCATGTCGGCGCTGCCGACCGCGTACCGCAAGATGCTGGTCGACATCGACCCGAAGGAGTGGGACTACTCCTCCCTGCGGTTCTGCACGGGCGGCGGCGAGGCGTTGACGGCCAAGACGTACCTCGACTGGAAGGAGACGTTCGGGCTCGAGATCTACGAAGGGCTGGGAACCACCGAGATGATGTTCGTCTTCATCTCCTCCGCCGTGACCAAGAAGGTGAAGCCCGGCGCGATCGGAACGGCGTGTCCCGGGTACGACGTGCGGGTGGTCAACGAGAGCTTCGAGCAGGTCCCGCCCGGCGACGTCGGGAAGATGATCGTCCGCGGCCCCACCGGCACGATCTACTGGAAGGACAACGACAAGCAGAAGTCGGCGGTGCGCGACGGCTGGTGCCTGGCGGGCGACGTGGTCACGATGGACGAGGACGGGTACGTCCAGTTCCTGTCCCGCGAGGACGACCTCATCAAGTCGTCCGGCTACCGGATCGGGCCCGAGGAGATCGAGGAGGCGCTGGTGACGCACCCTTCCGTCCTCGATGCGGGCGTGGTGGGCGTTCCCGACCCGATCATGGGGCAGAAGACCAAGGCGTTCGTCCAGCTGAAAGCCGGCGTCGAGGCTTCCGAGGAGCTGAAGAAAGAGCTGCTCGAGCATTGCAAGAGCAAGATCGCCGTGTACAAGCTGCCGCGGGACATCGAGTTCATCGGGGCGATGCCCCGGACCGCGGTCGGCAAGCTCCTGCGGCGCATCCTCCGCCAGCAGGAGATCGGAAAGTTAGGGGGCTGACGGGAGGCTTTGTCCCACTCGATCGAGATCCGCGTCCGTTTCGGAGAGACCGACCCGTACGGGGTGGCGTATTTCGCGTCCGTCCTCGACTACTTCAAGCGCGGGATGGACGAATTTCTCCGCTCCCGGGGGATATCTCCCGACCTGGCCTACCGGAACCGGAAGCGGAACCACGGCTTCCCCGTGGTGGCCTCCCGGTGCCGGTACCGGTCCCCCGTGCGGTTCGACGACCTCCTCACGCTGCGGACCCGCGTCGTCCGGGTGGAGCGCAACGGCGCCACCTTCGGCTTTTCCCTGTTCCGCACGGAGGCCGGGAAGGACGTCCTCGCGGCCGAGGGGAGCGTCTCCTGCCGCTCCATCGACGCTTCCTGGAAGCCGGTCCCCCTCCCGGAGGAGCTCGCGGCGGCCTTATCCCGCCGCTGACCGTCCGATCGCCGCGTCCAGCTTTCCGCGGACCCGCGACACGAGGCGTTTCAGCGCGTCCGGGGGGAGCTCCCTTCCCTCGATCTTGAAGACGTCCGCTCCCGCGCGGATCCACGACGGCAGCTCGTCTTCCATCGTTCGCGGCTCCCTGGGGACGGGCAGGCCCCGGCAGACGAGGCGGCATCCCCCCCCGCGTTTCGGGGGCGCCGCGCCGCCTTCCGGGCATTCCGCGGCGTACCCCGTCAAGCCGCACTTTCCATGGAGAAGGAATTCAGGGCGGCACCAGGCGAAGATCTCGATCCGCAGCCCCGACGCGCGCTTGATGGCGGGGATCTCCTCCGGGCGGACCGCCGAGGGGAGGACGACGGCGTCGGCCCCCAGGTCGCGGCAGGCCATCGCGTCCTCCGGGTTGACGACGGACAGCCCCACGGAGGCGCAGATCGGCAGGCCGGGCAACTCCCGCCGCGCAAGGGCGATCAGCCCCGGGTCGTTCAGGATGATCTCGGAGACCCCTTCACCGGCCAGCCGGCGGAGGGCGGAAAGGAAGGCGGTCAACTCCCCGGAGGACGGAACGGCGTTTACCGCCGCGTGGAGCCTTCCTCCCGCGTCGGCGCAGCGCGCCGCGGCCGGGGCCACCTCTTCCATGGGGATCCCCGTTCGCCCGCCTCGCGAGAGCCCGCGGACGCCGATGTAGACGGCATCGGCGCCCGCCGACAGCGCGACGTCCACCGCGGGAAGCGAGCCCGCGGGGGCGAGCAGAACCGGTGGCCGTGCAAGGGAAACGAATGCCATCGGCCCATTATAGCGGTTCTCCCGGAACGGAGAATTTTGCCGCGGATCAATTTTTTGGTTGACTTGGAATTATTCCCGAGTATCGTATTGCGCAAGCTACCTCAGGCAGATTGCCTTTCAAGGCGGAAAACGGAAACGACATGACCTATCAATTCGCAATGATCTTGGTGTTTGCGGTCTTTGCGGCATTCGTGGTCTTCGCGTTGAACATTGTCGCATGGCTCCTGTCTCCGAAAGCCCCCAACGCGATCAAGGCCTCCACCTACGAAAGCGGAGAGATCCCTTTCGGGCAATCGTGGGTCCAGTTCAACATCCGCTTTTACGTGATTGCGATCGCTTTCATCATCTTCGGCGTGGAAGTGGCGCTCCTGTTCCCGTGGGCGGTCGTCTTTCAGAAGCTCGGGTGGCTCGCCTTCGTCGAAGCGTTCATCTTCATCGTGATTCTGCTTGCCGGTCTGGCATACCTCTGGAAGGAGGGCGACCTCGACTGGGTCCGCACCCTCCAGGACGCCCCGGCCAAAAGGGGTGTCAAATGAGCCAGGACGCTGCGAAGCCCAAAATCAAGCCCCAAATCAAGCCCATCAAGTCCAACATCTTCGAGATTGTTCCCGCGCCTGCGGAACTGCCCAGGAACGTCCTGCAGGAGAATTTCGAGCGGGTTCGGGGGACTTGCACGGGCGCCGAGGGGCTCGTCAAGGTCGGTTACGCGGACCTGTTCGTCAACTGGTGCCGGAAGAGCTCCCTCTGGTACCTCTTCTACGCGACGGCGTGCTGCGGCATCGAGCTGATGCAGGGGGGCGCCTCCAAGTACGACTTCGACCGTTTCGGCGCGGTGTTCCGCGCGACTCCCAGGCAGGCCGACATGCTGCTGGTGTGCGGCACGATCTCGCACAAGATGGCCGAGCGGGTGCAGCGGCTCTACCACCAGATGCCGGAACCCAAGTGGGTCGTCGCCATCGGGGCGTGCACCATCAGCGGCGGCCCGTTCTACAAGGATTCGTACTGCGTGGTCAAGGGCGTCGACCTGATCTTGCCAAAAGTCGATGTTTACGTCCCCGGGTGCCCCCCTCGCCCCGAGGCGTTCATCGAAGGCATCATGAATCTGCAGAAACAAATCATGCAAACCAAAAATTTCGGCGGCCAGAAGGCGTGAAGGTCGAAATGAAACCGTTGACTGCCCAGGCAATCTACGAAAAGTTGAAGGGGAAGTTCGGCGCCGCCGTCGTCGAGCTGCAGGTGGAAGGATTCAACCCCCCGTTCGCGGTGGTATCCCCCGGGTCGATCAGGGAGATCTGCAGGTTCCTGAAGGAGGATCCCGAGCTTCTCTTCGATTCCCTCATGTGCGTCTCCGGCGTGGACTACAAGGACAAGTTCGCCGTGGCGTATCACTTGAATTCGATGGAGCTCGGGCACACGATCGGCATCAAGGCGATGCTTCCCCACGACAACCCTTCCATCCCCACGGTCGACGGGGTCTGGAAGGCCGCCATCTACCAGGAGAGGGAGACGTACGACCTGCTGGGGATCGTGTTCGAGGGCTCGTGCGACCCCAACCGCATCCTTCTTCCGGACGACTGGGAAGGACACCCGCTTCGGAAGGATTACAAGTACCCTGAGCATTATCACGGGATCAAGATATGACGGAACAAATCAAGGAAGCGCTTCGCACCGACGAGTGGACCATCAACATGGGTCCGCACCACCCCGCGACGCACGGGGTGCTGCGGGTCGAGCTGACCACCGACGGCGAGATCGTCAGCAAGGCGAGGCCCTCGCTGGGCTACCTGCACCGGGGCATGGAGAAAATCGGCGAACGGGTCTCTTGGGGCCAGTTCATGCCGTTCACGGACCGGGTGGACTACCTCGCGGGGATGAATTGCAACTGCGCCTACGCGTGGGCCGTCGAGAAGCTGGCGAAGATCGAGGTCCCCGAGCGCGCCGAGTGGATCCGCGTGCTCGTCTGCGAGTTGAACCGGGTCTCGTCGCATCTCGTCGGCTGGGGGTCGTTCTGCGCCGACATGGGTGCCTTCACCCCGTTCGTTTACGCCATCCGCGAGCGGGAATGGATCAACGACCTGTTCGAGATGCTGTGCGGGCAGCGGCTGACCTACAACTACGCCCGGATCGGCGGCGTCTCCCACGACCTCCCGCCGGGGTTCATCGAGAAGGTCAAGGAATTCTGCGACTATTTCGAGCCCTTGATCGACGAGTACAACAACCTCATCACATATAACAAGATCCTGGTTCACCGCTTGAAGCACCTTGCGGTGATCTCCGGGGAAGACGCGATCGAGTGGGGGTTGGCGGGACCGAACCTTCGCGCGTCCGGCGTCAGTTTCGATATCCGGAAGAACGATCCGTACTCGGTGTACCCGAAGCTCGATTTCAAGGTGGTCGTCGGCCACGCCGACCGCGGAACGCTCGGAGATTGCTTCGATCGGTACCTTTGCCGTATCGACGAGATGCGGGAAAGCGTGAAGATCATCCGGCAGGTCATCGCCCAGATCCCCGACGGACCGGTCCGGGCGAAGGTGCCGCGCGTCTTCAAGCCGCCGGTCGGCGAGTGCTACTTCCGCGCCGAGAACCCCCGCGGCGAGCACGGGTACTACCTGATCAGCGACGGAGGCACGAACGCCTACCGCATGAAGATCCGCACGGGTTCCTTCATGGCGATGAACATCTTCGAAAAGGTCTCGAGGGGGCTCATGATCTCCGACATTCCGGCCCTCATCGGCAGCTTCGACATCATCCTACCGGAAACAGACAGGTAAGACATGGAACCGTTGGCCTATTCAGTGTATCCGAACTACGACGGGATCGGCAGATCCATCCTCGAGGCGTTCCCGATCATCGGTTTCCTGCCCGTTTGGATGGTTGCGCTGGTCATCATGGTCGTCGTCGCCGCATGCGCCATCGTCTTCATCCTGTGCTTCGAGGGGGTGGGGTCCCTGGTGCTGCGCAAGGTGGCGGGCGACATCCAGTCCCGGATCGGGCCCAACCGGGTCGGCCCTTACGGGTGCATCCAGTTCCTCGCCGACGGCGTGAAGCTGATCCTGAAAGAAGACCTGAAACCGGCCGCTTGCGACCGTATCATCTTCCGCCTGGCCCCGTACCTGGCCTTCGTCGGCTCCTGCGCCGGCCTGGTGGTGATTCCCTTCTCCGTGGGGATGATCGCCGCCGACCTGGACATCGGCATCTACTACGTGATGGCGGTCTCTTCCCTCGTGTCGATCGGGGTGCTCCTCGGGGGATGGGCCTCCAACAACAAGTATTCCCTCATCGGCGGGATGCGCGCCGCGGCGCAGATCGTCTCGTTTGAAATCCCTGTCGCGATGGCGCTCATCCCGGTAATCCTGATCGCGGGCTCCATGTCGCTGCAGCAGATCGTCCGTTCGCAGGGCGATCTGTTCGGGATCTTCGGATGGAACCTGTTCCACAATCCGTTCGTTTTCTTCTCTTTCTTCCTCTACCTGACTGCGGCACAGGCCGAAGCCGCCCAGACGCCGTTCGACCTCCCGGAATGCGAGTCGGAGCTGGTCCAGGGCTTCATGACGGAATACTCCGGCATCCGGTTCGGGTATTTCTTCCTGGGCGAGTTCGGGGAGGTTTTCATCGTGTGCGCGCTTGCCTCCGCCGGCTTCCTCGGCGGATGGAACATCCCCTTCTTCAATGCGGACACCCTCGGGTGGTTCTGGGGGAACTTCCTCTCGTGCGGGGTATTCCTCTTCAAGACCTTCGCGCTGGTGCTGGTCTCCATGTGGGTCCGCTGGACGCTCCCCCGCACCCGTGTCGACCAATTGATGAGAATGTGCTGGAAATATCTGGTGCCGTTGACCTTCTTAAACCTCCTTGGCGTATCCCTGTGGCTCCTGGCCTTCGACGGCAAGGGGATCCCCGCGATGATCGCCTCGCTGTTCGGATGAAACCATGAGCCTGAGAGAGTATTTAAGCGACATTTCGGAAGCCGTCGTCACCATCGCGAAGGGGATGCGGATCACCTGGCGTTACGGGGTCGATTCGAAGGAAGAGACCACGATCTTCTACCCGGAAGAACGCATGGTGATGCCGGAGCGCACCCGGGGGTTCCTGACCAACGACCTCGCCACGTGCATCGTCTGCAACATGTGCGTGAAGGAGTGCCCCATCGACTGCATCTCACTCGAGCTGGTGAAAGGCGCCAATAAGAAGAACGTGCTCACGTCCTATGTCATCAACATGGGGCGCTGCATGCACTGCGGCCTCTGCGTCGAGATCTGCCCCCCGAAGTCGCTGAAGCACACGGATGCATACGAGGGGTCGGCTCACAGCCGGGAGGAGCTGATCGTCGAGTTCGTCAGGGAAGACAAGGAAACGATCCTGGCCCGGATCGCCCGTCAGGCCGCCGAGATGGAGAAGGCGGCGGAAGCCGCCCCCAAACCGCCGGCCGCGCCGGCGAGCCCCGCCGAGGGGGAGAAAAAGCAATGAACTTGAGCAACATCAACTTTCCCTTGGACTTCGTCTTTCTCGGCGTGGCGGCGGTCACGGTCGCGGCGGCCGTCCTGGTCTGCATCCTCCCGAACATCATCCATTCCGCCGTCGCGCTCCTGTTCACGCTGATCGGCGTGGCGGGGATCTACCTGTTCCTTTCCGCCGACTTCCTCGCCGCCACCCAGATGCTGATTTACGTCGGCGGCATAACGATGCTCATCCTGTTCGCGGTATTCCTGTCGCACCGGATCTCCGATGTGAAGATCAGCAACCCGTCCCGCTTCCAGCTTCCGGCCGCGGTGATCTGCCTGGTCATGTTCGGGGTTCTGTCGCTCATTGCCGTGTCGACGCCTTTTGCGGTGAAGACGGTCGTGTACCTCCCCACGACCGCCGACATCGGCGAACTGCTGATGACCCGGTACCTGCTTCCCTTTGAGGTCGCGTCGGTGCTGCTGCTGGCGGCGCTCATCGGGGCGGCCATGATTGCCCGGCCTGCCCGGAGCAACCCGGCCGAAGACCCGGAGGACAGGAAATGATGACGCTCCAGAGTTTCCTCATCATCAGCGCGGCGCTTTTCTGCGCGGGCCTCTATACCGTAATGACCCGCCGCAACGCGGTGTCGGTTCTCATGGGGGTCGAGCTCATACTCAACGCCGCCAACATCAACTTCGTGGCTTTCGCCCACTTCCTCTCCCGGGTGATGGGCGGGCAGATCTTCGCCGTGTTCGTCATCGTGCTCGCTGCGGCGGAGGCCGCGGTTGCCTTGGCCATCTTCCTGCGTCTGTTCGCGACCACGGGTTCGGTGGAAATCGACACCGCCGACCAGTTGAAGGGGTAGAGTGTTGATCCGATACGCTTACATCATCCCGTTCCTGCCGCTGGCGTCCTTCTTCATCACCATTTTCTTCGGCAAGCGCCTGCCTCGCAAGGGCGACTGGCTCTGCCTGGCCACCATCGCCACGGCCCTGCTCATGTCCATCTGCATCTTCGTCGAGGTCTTCCGGGCGTACGACCCGAACTTCCGGTACCATTTCACGTTCCCGTGGCTGAGCATCGGCGACCGGTTCGCGCTGAACGCCGGGATCCTCGTCGACAACGTCACCGCCGTGATGCTCCTGGTGGTCACCATCGTGTCGACGCTGGTGCACCTGTACTCCATCGGGTACATGCACGGGGATCCCAGGTACAGCCGCTTCTTCGCGTACCTTTCGATCTTCTCCTTCTCGATGCTGGGGCTGGTCCTGGCCGAGAGCTTCTTCTTCATGTTCATCTTCTGGGAACTGGTCGGCTTGTCCTCCTACCTGCTGATCGGGTTCTGGTTCGAGAAGAAGTCCGCCTCCGACGCCGGAAAGAAGGCGTTCATCGTCAACCGGATCGGCGATTACGGGTTCCTCATCGGCATCATGATCATTTTCGCGACCTGCGGTGTCCTCGGGTTCGACCAGGTGTTCGATTCCATCGCGGCGGGCAAGCTGTCGGGCCAGCTCCTGACGCTGGCGGGGATCGGCATCTTCTGCGGCGCCATCGGCAAATCCGCCCAGTTCCCGCTGCATGTCTGGCTTCCCGACGCGATGGAAGGCCCCACGCCGGTGTCCGCGTTGATCCACGCCGCGACCATGGTGGCCGCCGGCGTGTACCTCATCGGGCGCGTCTACCCGATGTTCACCCCCGACGCGTTCCTGTTCATCGCGTATTTCGGGCTCGTCACCCTGTTCATCTCCGCCACGATCGCCCTGACGCAGAACGACATCAAGAAGGTGCTGGCCTACTCGACCGTTTCCCAGCTGGGGTTCATGGTCATGGGGCTGGGCGTCGGCGGCTACACCGCCGGCCTGGCGCACCTGACCACCCACGCCGCCTTCAAGGCGTGCCTGTTCCTCGGCTCCGGCTCCGTGATCCACGCCGTCCACAGCCAGGACATCCAGGAGATGGGCGGCCTGCGGAAGAAGATGCCCATCACCTTCTACACCTTCCTCATCGCCACGCTGGCGATCGCCGGGGTGCCGTTCTTCTCGGGCTTCTACTCCAAGGACATGATTCTGGCGGCGGCGCTCGAGTTCGGCATGAAGAACCCTGCCCACCTGCCCATTTTCCTCGTCGCGCTCCTCACCGCCGGGATGACAGCCTTCTACATGTTCCGCATGGTGATCCTCACCTTCTTCGGGACGCCGCGCGACCATCACAAGTACGATCACGCGCACGAGTCGCCGTGGAACATGACGGTCCCGCTGATCATCCTCGCGACGCTGTCCTTCTCCTTCTGGTTCTCCCCCTGGTTCGGGGACCTGGTCCAGAAGCCGAAGACGGCGGCGAACGCTGCGATCGTTTCCGCGGCGCCGGCCGCCCATGCCGTCGCTCCCGCGGTTCCCGCGGAGGCCCCAGCGGCTCAGGCGGAAGCCCATGATGCGGCCCATGACGAGCACATAGCGCACATGGCGCATTCCTACGCCATGTATTCGTCGGTAGCGATCGGCGGCCTCGGCATTCTCCTCGCCTTCGGGGTGTACATGTTGGGGTGGGTCAATCCCGACAAGATGGCGGAAAGGTTCAAGCCGCTCCACGCCTTCCTGTACAACAAGTGGTACTTCGACGAGTTGTACGAGGCGACGGTCATCAACGGTTCCAAGGCGCTCTCGAGGGGGTGCGCCTGGTTCGACAACAACGTCGTGGACGGCCTGGTGAACCTTACGGCACAGATCGGGGTTTTCCTGGCCATGCTCGTCGGCAAGTTCGATAACGGCGTGATCGACGGCGCCGTCAACGGGGTGGCCGATGTGACGATCGGTAGCGGCTCGATCCTTCGCCGGGTGCAGACCGGCAAGTTGTACCATTACGTGTTCATTCTGGCCGGCGGCGCGCTAATCATTTTCCTGTTGAAAGTTTTTTAAGAACGGAGGTGGTTCTTCGTGGGTTTCTTCGATAGTCACATTCTAACGCTCATGACGTTCCTCCCCCTCCTCGGGGCCATGCTGATCCTGTGCGTGCCCAAGGGGAAGGACGAGGTGATCAAGGGGATCGCGGCGGTGGCGTCGTTCCTGCCGCTGGTTCTGGCGGTCCGCATGTTCTACATCTACGATCGGACCATGGCCGGCGTCAATTCGGTCAACACGTTCCAGTTCGTGGAGAAATACAGCTGGATCCCCAACATAAACGTCGAGTACTTCGTGGGGGCCGACGGCATCTCGGTTCCCATGATCCTCCTGACGGCCCTGCTGTCGTTTCTCGCGGTCATAGGGTCCTTCGGGATCGACAAGAAGATCCGGGGATACATGGCGCTGTTCCTCCTGCTGGAAACCGGTATGATGGGAACGTTCATCGCCCTCGACTTCTTCCTGTTCTACGTGTTCTGGGAAATCATGCTCCTCCCGATGTACTTCCTCATCGGCGTGTGGGGCGGTCCCCGGAAGGAGTACGCGGCCATCAAGTTCTTCCTGTATACCCTGGCCGGCTCCGTCCTGATGCTCATCGTCTTGCTGGCGCTCTACTTCAACACCACGGATCCCGCGACGGGCAAGCACACCTTCAACCTGCTCCACTACATGACCCAGTCCATGCACAACGAATGGCTGAAGGGCTTCGACGTCCGAATTCTCCTGTTCCTCGGCCTGTTCATCGGCTTCGCGATCAAGGTCCCGCTCTTCCCGTTCCACACCTGGCTTCCCGACGCCCACGTCGAAGCGCCAACCGCCATTTCGGTCATTCTGGCGGGCGTGCTGCTGAAGATGGGGACGTACGGCATGATGCGGATCTCGTTCCCGATCTTCCCCGACGTGACGGTGTACTTCGCCCTCCCGATGGCGATCCTCGGCGTCATCAACATCATCTACGGCGCCCTGTGCGCCATGGCGCAGTCCGACCTCAAGAAACTGGTCGCGTACTCCTCCGTCAGCCACATGGGTTTCTGTCTCCTGGGGATGGCGGCGCTGACGCCGCTGGGCATGGTCGGAGCGTCGATGCAGATGTTCTCCCACGGCCTGATCACCGCCATGTTGTTCTTCCTGGTCGGCGTGGTCTACGATCGGGCGCACCATCGCCAGATCGACGGCTTCGGCGGTCTGGGCGTGGTGGTCCCCATCTACACCGGCTACATCGCCTTCGCGTTCTTCGCTTCCCTCGGGCTGCCCGGGCTTTCGGGTTTCATCGCCGAGCAGATGGTGTTCCTCGGTTCCTTCCCGATCTTCCGCACGCTGGTGATCATCGCGGCCCTCGGGATCGTCTTCGTTGCGGCATTCCATCTCTGGGCGCTCCAGAGAGTCTTCCTCGGGCCGCTGAACCCGAAATATACGGCTCTCGAGGAGATCAACGCGAGAGAGCTCTTCTGCCTCACGCCGCTGGCCATCCTGGTCCTGTTCGTCGGGGTCTGGCCGATGACGGTGGTAAATCTCATGAGTGTTTCCCTGGTGCGGCTGGTGGACCTTGTGAAGGCGGTGATCTAGCATGTTCCTGGGCAACCTTGCCAGCGTAAAATATTTCCTTCCGGAATTCGTCGTCACGGCGACGATCTTCCTGCTGATCGTGCTGCGAGTGGTCTCGAACAGTCCCCGGTCCAATTCCTTCGCGTACCTCTCCCTCCTGGGGGCAGGCGCGGCGATCTTCTTCGCGAGCATCATCCCGTCGGGTGCCGGGAAATCGATCTTCGAGGGAATGGTCGCGTACGACGGCTTCGCCGTCTTCTTCAAAGTGGTGACGGCGCTTGCGACCATCGTGGTCATCTTCATGTCGCTCGACAGCAAGGAGATGGCTGGGAAGACCCAGGTCGAATTCTACGTATTCCTCATGGCTTCGCTGCTGGGGATGTTCCTGCTCTCGTCGGCGACCGACATCGTGATGATTTACCTGGCCCTGGAACTGGTTTCCATCCCGTCGTACCTGCTGGCCGGTTACAGCAAGGGCGAGGTGAAGTCCACCGAGGCGGCGATGAAATACGTGTTGTTCGGCGCCACCGCTTCGGGCGTGATGATCTACGGGTTCTCCCTGCTTTTCGGGATGACCGGGACCACCAGCATTGCCAAGATCGGGCAGACCCTTCTGTCCACCGACGCCCCGCTGGCGATGCTCATGGCCGCCGTGATGGTGGCGGTGGGCTTCGGATACAAGATCGCCGCCGTCCCGTTCCATATGTGGTGCCCCGACGTGTACGAGGGGGCGCCCACGCCGGCAACCGCGTTCTTCTCCGTAGCACCCAAGGCGGCCGGGTTTGCGGTGCTCGTGCGCTTCTACTACACGGTGTTCGCCGTCGTGGATCCTGCGACGTCCTTCTGGAAACTGGCATCCTCCTCGGTCGACTGGACGCTCCTGTTCGCCGTCCTTTCGGCGATCACGATGACCGTCGGGAACCTGGTGGCCGTGAAGCAGGACAACGTGAAGCGCCTGCTGGCCTATTCGTCGATCGCCCATGCGGGTTACATGCTCATGGGGTTCGTCCTGCTGACTCCCGCGGGAATCCAGGCGATCCTTATATACCTCGTGATCTACCTGTTCATGAACCTCGGGGCCTTCTACGTCGTGCTTCTGGTGAGCAATGCGAGCGGCGGCGAGGATATCGGCGACTTCGCAGGGCTTGGGACGCGCGCCCCTTTCATCGCGGTCTCGATGGCGGTGTTCCTCTTCGCCCTGACCGGGATCCCGCCGTTTTCCGGCTTCATCGCCAAGCTGTACCTCTTCGCCGAAGCCATCAATCGGGAGATCTACTGGCTGGTCGTGATCGCGGCGCTGAACAGCGTTGTCGGCCTGTACTACTATGCCCGGATCGTCCGGTCGATGTTCCTCGACGAGCCCAAGGCCACGGCGCCGATCGCCGTTCCGGTGGTTCCCCGTGCGGTGGTGCTCCTTCTTGTGGCGCCGACCCTGATTCTTGGGGTATACTGGGAGCCGGTCGCCAGAATCGCTTCCAATTCACTCCGGATGATAGCATTCTGATTCAAAGGGGGTGTGGCGAATCTAGCGATACCCAACGACACATAAGGTAGGCAATATGTGGGGGACCCTAGAAACCGCAAGGTTTTCAGACCCGTATTTCCCTGTCCTTATCCTCCTGATCATCGCGCTTTTCACCGCAGTCGGTCTGGTCATCCTCTCCCAGAAGGTCGGCCCCCGGGTTTACGACAAGGTCAAATACAGCGTTTATGAATGCGGTGTCGATCCGCTCGCTCCCGCCACGGTACGAGTCTCCGTGAAGTTCTACCTGGTCGCCCTGATCTTCATCATTTTCGATCTCGAGGCGACGTTCCTCTATCCCTGGGCGATTCTCTTCCGCTCCCTGGGGATATTGGGATTCATTGAAATGGCGATATTCCTGGGGATCCTGCTGGTCGGGCTGGTGTACGCATGGAAAAAGGGCGCGCTGGAGTGGCAGTGATGCACGTAAAGGACGGCGCTTCCGGTTACGCATTGACCACCCTCGAGTCGCTGGTCGCGTGGGGGAGGAAGTACTCCCTGTTTCCCCTCACCTTCGCGACCGCCTGCTGCGGAATCGAGGTGATGGGGGCCCTGGGGACGCACTACGACATTTCCCGGTTCGGGGCCGAGGTCGTGCGGTTTTCGCCGAGGCAGGCCGACGTGCTCCTCGTGGCCGGGACGGTCAACTACAAGATGGCGCCGGTCCTCCGACGCATCTACGACCAGATGCTCCTGCCGAAATGGGTGATCTCGATGGGGGCGTGCGCATGCTCCGGAGGGTTCTACAACAACTACACGGTCCTGCAGGGGATCGACAAGATCATGCCCGTCGACGTCCATATCCCCGGATGCCCGCCGAATCCCGAGGGGATCATCGACGCGGTGGTGCAGATCCAGAAGATCATCGAGACCGGCGCGCCACGTGCAGCGGAACGCTGGCCGATCAAGTGAGGTTCGTGCGGTGAGCGTGGTGCTGGGAAGGCTGGCCGATTCCTTCGGCTCCGAAATCGTCTCGACCCATTCGGATTTCGGCGACGACACCGCGCTGGTTCGCCCCGGGCGGATCGTGGAAATCCTCGCTTTCCTGAGGGACGATCCGGACCTTTCGTTCGATTTCCTGATGGACCTGACCGGTGTCGACCATCTCGGCGAGGAGCCCAGGTTCGAGGCGGTCTATCACCTGTATTCGCTGGAAAAGAGGCACCGGGTCCGGATCAAGGTACGGCTTCCCCAGGACGACCCCGTGATCGACTCCGCGGTTTCCGTGTGGCCCGGCATCAACTGGTACGAGCGGGAAGCGTACGACATGTACGGGATCGTCTTCCGCGGCCATCCCAATCTCACGCGCATCCTCATGTACGAAGGGTTCCAGGGGCACCCGTTGCGCAAGGACTATCCGAAGGACAGGCGCCAGCCCACGATCGGGCCAGAAGAGTAGGGGATCCATGACGAACCGTTTCGAAAACGATGCCCGGCACGGGAAGCTCGACCTGCAGTCCGAGCCGATGATCATCAATATCGGGCCTTCCCACCCGGCGACGCACACGACTCTCCGGTTCCGGACGACCCTCGACGGCGAGACGATCCTGGACCTGGAGCCCGAGTTCGGCTACCTCCACCGCGGATTCGAGAAGGAATCGGAAGCGGCCACCTGGACGCAGGTGATCCCCTATACGGACCGGCTGAACTACTGCTCCGCCATGATGAACAACGTCGGGTACGCGATGGCGGTGGAGAAGCTGTGCGGCATCGAAGTCCCCGAGCGGTGCCAGTACATCCGCGTCATCATCTCCGAGCTCTCCCGGATCATCGACCACATGGTGTGCATCGGCACGAACATGGTCGATATCGGGGCGATGACGAACTTCTGGTATTTATTCAAGTGCCGCGAAGAGGTATACAAGGTACTCGAGGAGCTGTGCGGCGCCCGCCTGACGACGACGTACACCCGGATCGGCGGCGTCATGGAGGACGTGCCGGAGGGGTGGACCGACCGCGTGCTGGCGGTGTGCCGAGGCGTGATTCCCCGATCGATCGCCGACGTGGACGCGCTGCTCACCCGGAACCGGATCTTCATCGAGCGCACGATGGGCATCGGGTGCATCACGCCGAAGGATGCGATCGCGCTCGGATTCACGGGCCCGTGCCTGAGGGCGGCGGGGGTCCCCCTGGACCTGCGGAAGGACCACCCGTACATGGTGTACGACCGGTTCGACTTCGACGTGCCCGTGGGCGAGGCGGGCGATACCTGCGACCGGTACATGGTTCGCATGGAGGAGATGCGGCAGTCGCTCCGGATCGTCGAGCAGGCGGTCGCCGGGTTGCCCGGCGGGCCGGTCAACGTGGACGACCCGCGCTTCATCCTCCCCCCGAAGGAGCAGGTGTACGGGAACATCGAAGGGCTGATGAACCACTTCAAGATCATCATGGAGGGGATCCGGGTCCCGGCGGGCGAGGTGTATTCGGCGACCGAGGCGGCCAACGGCGAGCTGGGCTACTACATCGTCAGCAAGGGGGGGGGTGGCCCGTGGAAGATCAAGGTCCGGCCGCCCTGTTTCAACCTGTTCCAGGGGATCCCGCGCCTGGTGAGGGGGCACATGATCGCGGACCTGATCGCCGTGCTGGGAAGCGTGAACATCATCGCGGGGGAACTGGACCGGTGAGCTTTTCGCTGACGGAGGCCGCGCGGGCGGAGCTGGAGCGCCTGTTTTCGAGCTACCCGAGCAGGGCGGCGGCGATCCTTCCGGCCCTCCACCGGGTGCAGAAGGAGTTCGGGCACATCCCGGACGAGGCGATCCCCTACGTCGCGGAGCTGGCGGGCACCTCCCCGGCGGACGTCGAGGGGGTGGCGACCTTCTACTCGATGTACAACCGCCGGCCCGTGGGGAAGTACCACCTGCAGATCTGCCGGAACCTCTCCTGTTCGCTGATGGGGGCGGAGCAGCTGATCGGGCACGTGGCGGAAAAACTCGGGATCCGGCCCGGGGAGACGACCCCCGACGGGAAATTCACCCTCTCGGTGGTGGAGTGCCTGGGCTCCTGCGGCACGGCCCCGGTGATGCAGGTCAACGACGATTACCACGAGAACCTCGACCGGGACGCGATCGACGCGTTGCTCGACAAGCTCCGGTCGGAGGGGTGAAACAGGCGGCGATGGAAACGGTCCTCACCACCCATTTCTCCGACGAGCGGTACCGCCGTCTCGACGGGTACCGCGATGCCGGCGGCTACGAGGCGCTGCGCAAGGCGGTCTCGATGCCCCGGGAGGCGATCGTCGATGAGGTGAAGAAGGCGAACCTCCGCGGGCGCGGCGGCGCCGGGTTCCCCGCCGGCGTCAAGTGGGGGTTCCTGCCGAAGGATCTCTCCCGGCCCCGCGTGCTGGTCGTCAACGCCGACGAGGGGGAGCCGGGGACCTTCAAGGACCGGCTGATCCTTTCCCGGGGCCCCCACCTTCTCGTCGAGGGGATCGCGATCGCCTGTTACGCGCTCATGATCCCTCGGGCCTACATCTACATCCGCGGCGAATACGTCCGCGAGGCGCGGATCCTCGACGAGGCGCTCTCGGAGGCGCGCGCGGCCGGCTTTCTCGGGAAGGACCTCCTCGGAACGGGGTTCGACCTCGACGTCACGCTGCACCGGGGCGCCGGGGCGTACATCTGCGGGGAGGAGACCTCGACGATCAACTCCCTCGAGGGGAAGCGGGGCTGGCCGCGGCTGAAACCGCCCTTCCCGGCCGTGGTGGGCGCGTTCGGACTTCCCACGCTCGTCAACAACGTGGAGACGCTGGCCAACGTTCCGTGGATCCTCCGCTACGGAGGAGAACGGTTCGCCGCCCTCGGGTGCGAAAAGAACGGGGGCACCCGGCTGGTAGGCGTCAGCGGGCCGGTGGTTCGGCCCGGCATCTACGAGCTGCCCGCCAACGCGAACCTCCGGAGCGTCATCTACGACGTCGCCGGGGGCTTAAGGGACGGGAAGCTCCTCAAGGCCGTCATCCCCGGCGGGTCTTCCACGCCGGTCCTCCGGGCGGACGAGATCGACGTGACCCTCGACATCGAGTCGATGGCCGGGATCGGCACGATGGCGGGCACCTGCGGCGTCATCGTCCTCCCGGAAGGGACCTGCATGGTCCGCGCCCTCTCGGTCCTGATGAATTTCTACGCGCACGAGTCGTGCGGCCAGTGCACGCCGTGCCGCGAGGGGACCGGGTGGCTCAAGTTGATCGTGGGGAGGATCGAAGCGGGGGAGGGGCGCCCGGGCGACATCGAGCTGATCCTCGACGTGTGCGGGAACATGATGGGGCGCACCATCTGCGCGTTGGCGGACGCGGCGGCGATGCCCGCCCGGTCGTTCATCGGGAAGTTCCGCGAGGAGTACGACCGGCACGTCGCGGAACGGAAATGCCCGTTCGGAAACCGGTTCCAGGGATAGGGGCGATGCCGAACCTGACGATCAACGGAATCGCGGTGAGCGCCCCCGAGGGGACGACGATCCTGAATGCCGCGAAGCAGGTGGGGATCCATATCCCCCACTACTGCTACCACTCCCATCTCTCCATCGCCGGGAATTGCCGGATGTGCCAGGTCGAGGTGGAGAAGTTCCCGAAGCTCCAGACCGCCTGTTCGACGGTGGTCACGGAAGGGATGGTCGTGCGGACCGACACGGAGACGGTGCGCAAGGCGGTCACCGGCGTCCTCGAATTCCTGCTCATCCACCACCCGATCGACTGCCCCATCTGCGACCAGGCGGGCGAGTGCGGGCTGCAGGACTATTACATGACCTACGGGCTCCACAAGAGCCGCTACGACCTCGCGGACAAGATCCACAAGAAGAAGGTGCAGGACATCGGGAGCCGGATCGTCCTCGACGCCGAGCGGTGCATCCTCTGCTCCCGCTGCGTTCGTTTCCTCGACGAGGTGACCGGCACCCGGGAGCTCGGCTTCTTCCGGCGCGGCGACCATTCCGAGATCTCCATCGTTCCCGGCCACCCCCTCGACAACAACTACGCGGGAAACCTCGCCGACATCTGCCCCGTGGGCGCGCTGACGAGCAGCGATTTCCGGTTCAAGTGCCGGGTTTGGTTCCTGAAGGGGGCGGAGTCGATCTGTACGGGCTGTTCCCGCGGGTGCAACATCACCGCGGATTTCAAGGGGGACATCCTGTACCGGTACAAGCCGCGCGTGAACGACGCGGTCAACCGGGCGTGGATGTGCGACTTCGGGCGGCTCGAGTACAAGAAGGCGAACGAGGACCGCCTGCTGGTCCCCTTCGTCCGGCAGGACGGCCGGGAACAGGCCGTTTCGTGGGGAGCGGCGGTCCCGCAGGTCGCCCGCGAGCTGTCGCAGGCGGCCGCGGTGTCGGGGAAGGACGGCGTGGCGGTGATCGCCTCCCCGCAATCCTCCAACGAGGAGCTCTACCTCGTCCGCCGGATCGCTTCCGAGCTGATCGGGACGGGGAACCTGGCCTTCACCGACCGCGCGCCGGGCGACGGCTTCTCGGACGACTTCCTGGTCCGGGGGGACAAGAACCCCAACAGCCGGGGCGCGAGGCTCCTCGGGATCCCCGACGGGCAGGCCTTCGACGACCTGCTCGGGAAGATCGCCGCGGGGAGGATCCGCGCGCTCCTGTTGTTCGGAAACGTCCTGGGCGCCTTGCCGGAGGAGGAAACGGGGAAGCTGTTGTCCAAGGTCCCCTTTGTCGCCCAGGTGGGGACCAACAACGGGCCGGTGTCGAGGGCCGCGCATGCCGTCATGCCGTCGGCCTCCCTCGTCGAGCGCGGGGGAACCTTCACCAACTGCGACGGGCGGGTGCAGCGTTTCCACGCGGGATTTCCGCCGCGAGGGAAGGCGAAGCCCCCGATCGAGATCCTCCTCGGCCTGGCGACCCGGCTCGGAGCCGGATGGTCCTATGAGGACGAACGGTCCGTGTTTCAGGAGATGTCGCGGACCGAGGTCGCTTTCCGGGGAATGACGTACGAGTCCATCGGCGACCAGGGGCAGGAGGCCGGGAGATGACCGGCCCCGTCTTCGACCTGCTGGTCGTGCTCGTCCGGATCACGGTGGTCTTCTCGTTCTGCATGGGGCTGGTCATGCTGTTCACCTGGGCGGAGCGCAAGGGGGCGGCCTACATCCAGGACCGCCGCGGCCCCAACCGGGCCGACATCCTGGGATTCCGGGCGTGGGGGATGTTCCACCCGGTGGCCGACGCGATCAAGTTCCTCTTCAAGGAGGACTTCATCCCGGACAACGCCCACCGGCTCTTCTACCAGATCGCGCCCATGTTCGTCGTGGCGCCCGTCGTCATGTCGCTGGCCGTGATTCCCTTCGGGCCGGACGTCACGGTCTTCGAGCGGAGGGTCATGCTGCAGATCGCCGACCTGAACATGGGGATCCTCTACGTCTTCGCCGTTTCGGGGATGACGGTCTACGGCGTGGTCCTCGCCGGGTGGGCCAGCGGCAGCAAGTACCCGCTCCTGGGGGGGCTTCGCTCGGCCGCCCAGATGCTGTCCTACGAGGTGTCGTTGGGGCTGTCGCTCGTCGGGATCTTCATGGTGTTCCAGTCCGTTCGCCTGTCCCAGATCGTTCTGGAGCAGGGGGAACTGCTGTTCGGCCTGCTCCCGAAGTGGGGGGTCTTCGTGCAGCCGGTGGGATTCGTCCTGTTCCTGACGGCCCAGTTCGCGGAGGCGAACCGGACCCCCTTCGATCTGCCGGAAGGGGACTCGGAGCTGGTCGGGGGCTACCATACGGAATACGGCTCCTTCAAGTTCTCCATGTTCATGATGGGGGAGTACCTCCACATGGTGGTCGGTGCGGTCATCACCTCGACCCTGTTCTTCGGGGGCTGGCAGGTCCCGTACCTGTTCGACACGGGGTTCCTCTTCCCGGGCGGCATCGCGCTGGCGCTGCCGGAGAGCTTGGTCCTGCTGCTGCGGATCGGGTCGCTCTTCCTGAAATCGCTCTTCTTCACCTGGCTCTATGTCTGGGTCCGCTGGACGATTCCCCGGTTCCGGTACGACCAGGTGATGCGGCTGGGATGGAAGGTGTTGCTTCCCCTTTCCCTGGCCAACATCTTCGTGACGGGGCTGGTCCTGCTCCTCGTGGACGGGTAGAGGGGAAACCGGAAGCGACATGGCGATCGGCGTAAAGAAGACGGCGCGTCCACGGAAGATGTCCTTCCCGGAAGGCGTGTACCTCGTGGAGATCGTGAAGGGCCTCTTCCTGACGATGGGGCATCTCCTCCGCAACCTCGTCCACCCGGATCGGATCCGGACCATCGAGTACCCCGAGGTGCGGCGCGAGATGCCGCCGCGGTTCCGCGGGCGGCACCGCCTCATGAAACGGGAGGACGGCACCCCCCGGTGCGTGGCGTGCTACTGTTGTCCCACCGCCTGCCCGGCGAAATGCATCACGATCGTGGCGGGGGAGTCGCCCGACCCGCGCGTGGAGAAATACCCGGTGCGGTTCGACATCGACATGCTTCGGTGCGTCTTCTGCGGCCTGTGCGTCGAGGCGTGTCCGGTCGACGCCATCCGGATGGACACCGGGTGGTACACCCCCCCGGACGGGACCCGGGAGAAGCTCATCTTCACGATCGACACCCTTTTGGAAAAGTAGGGGAGAAATGGAAGCGATCCTCTTCATCCTGTTCGGCGGGGTCGCGGTCGGCGCCTCGATCATGGTGGTGACCCGGAAGAACCCGTTGTCGTCGGCGGTCTTCCTGATCCTGGCATTGGTCGCCGTGGCGGTGCTGTTCGTTCTGCGCCAGGCGCACTTTCTCGCGGCGATCCAGGTGATCGTCTACGCGGGGGCCGTCATCGTGCTGTTCCTGTTCGTCATCATGCTGACCAACGTCCCCGAGGACCGCCTCCCGGTGGAACGGGCCACGGTGATGCGCTTCCTGGGCGTGGCCGTGGCCGGGATCCTCGTCCTGGAAGGCGCCCTTCTCGCCGGGCGCTTCTCGATGAGGAAGGATCCCGAGGCCGGGGGCGGCACGGTGGAGGCCGTGGGGCGGGCGCTGTTCACGGACTACCTCCTGGCGTTCGAGGTCACCTCGGTCCTGCTCCTGGCCGCTGTGATCGGGGCGATCACCCTGGCGAAGAAGAAAACCTGACGGGGGGCGAGGGGATGATCGAACCGTCGGCATATCTGCTCCTTTCGGCGATCCTGTTCGGCATCGGGGTCGTCGGGGTGGTCACGAGGAAAAACGTGCTCATCATCCTCATGAGCGTCGAGGTGATGCTCAACGGGGTGAACTTGACGTTCATAGCCGTCGGCTCGTATATGGGCGACCCGACCGGGGGGGTCTTCGCCTTCATGGTCATCACCGTGGCGGCGGCCGAGGCGGCGGTGGGGCTGGCCCTGCTGATCGCCCTGTTCCGGCTCAAGGAGACGGTCGACATCACCGATCTCAAGGTCCTCAAATGGTGAACGGAGCTCTCGAATACCTTTGGCTGGTCCCGGCCCTCCCGCTGCTGGGGGTGCTCCTTTCCGGCGCGCTGGCCCTGTTCGCCGAGCGGCCGCTGCTGCTCGCCGCCGCGGGAAGCCCGGCTGAGGCCAAGGGCCATCCGTACCGGAAGGCGGTAGCGCTCATCTCGCCGGGGGTGGTGGGCGCCTCCTTCGTGGCGGCCCTCCTCTGCGTGGCTTCGCTCGCGGCCAGGGCCCCCGGGGACCGTCTCTTCGTCCAGTTCCTCTTCCCCTGGATCGAGGCGGGGTCGTTCCAGGCCCCCGCGGCCTTCCAGCTCGACCCTCTCTCCTCGGTGATGATCCTGGTGGTCACCGGGGTGGGGTTCCTGATCCACGTCTACTCGGTGGGATACATGTCCCACGAGCCCGCCTTCGCGCGGTTCTTCGTCTACCTGAACCTGTTCATGTTCGCCATGCTCGTCCTGGTGCTGGCGAACAACTACCTGCTCATGTTCGTCGGATGGGAGGGGGTGGGGCTATGCTCGTACCTCCTCATCGGCTTCTGGTACGAGAAGGGGAGCGCCGCCGACGCCGGCAAGAAGGCGTTCGTGGTGAACCGTGTCGGGGACTTCGGCTTCCTCCTGGCCATGTTCCTGATCTTCTGGACCTTCGGTTCCCTTTCCTACACGGAGGTGTTCGCCCGGGCCCCGATCCTGTCGGCCGCCGGGGTCCTGACCGGGGCCCTTGCCACGACGATCACGCTGCTCATGTTCCTTGGCGCCGTCGGCAAGTCCGCCCAGATCCCGCTGTACGTCTGGCTTCCCGACGCGATGGAAGGGCCGACGCCGGTTTCGGCCCTGATCCACGCCGCCACGATGGTGACCGCGGGCGTCTACATGATCGCCCGCTCGAGCGCCCTGTTCCTGCTGGCCCCCGACACCATGACGGTGGTGGCCGTCATCGGGGCGGCCACGGCGATCTTCGCCGCCACCATCGGGATCTGCCAGACCGACATCAAGCGGGTGCTCGCCTATTCCACGGTGTCGCAGCTGGGCTACATGTTCCTCGCCTGCGGCGTCGGCGCCTTCACCGCGGGGATCTTCCACCTGACGACCCACGCCTTCTTCAAGGCGCTCCTGTTCCTGGGCTCCGGTTCCGTGATCCACGCCCTTTCCGGGGAGCAGGACCTTAGGAAGATGGGCGGGTTGAAGGGGCGCGTTCCCGTCACTTTCCTGACGATGTTCGTCGGCACCCTCGCCATCGCGGGGATCCCGGGGCTGTCCGGCTTCTTTTCCAAGGACGAGATCCTGTGGCAATCGTACTCCTCCCCCCATGGCGGCCCGGTCCTGTGGGCCGTGGCGGCGGCGGCGGCGGGGATCACGGCGTTCTACATGTTCCGGCTGATCTTCCTCGCCTTCTTCGGGCCGTCGCGGATGGATCCCGGCGTGGAGAAGCATGTCCACGAGTCCCCCCGGACGATGACGGTTCCCCTGGCGGTCCTGGCGGTCCTGGCGGCGGTCGGCGGCTTCCTCGGAATCCCGGCGATCCTCGGAAAAGGGCTCGGCATTCCCAATTACTTCGAACGATGGCTGTCGTCTCCGCACGCCGGCGCCGCGCCGCACCATTCCGCGGGGCTCGAGATCGGCCTCATGGCCCTGTCCGTAGGGATCGCCCTGTGCGGCATCTGGCTGGCGCATCGCCTCTACCGTGCCCGTCCTTCGGTCCCGGACGGGATCGCGAAGCGGTGGCCCGTCCTTTACGACGCGGTGCGAAACAAGTACTACGTCGACGAGTTCTACGAATGGGCGGTGGTGAAGCGGATCGTGGCCGGGGCCGAGTGGCTGTGGCAGACGTTCGACGCCGGGTTCATCGACGGGATCGTGAACGGCGTGGCCGAACTCGTTCGGGCCGCGGGCGGTCGGGTTCGAAGGCTCCAGAGCGGGATCGTCGGCGGGTACGCCTTCTCCCTGCTGACGGGCGCGGTCCTCCTCGTGGGGTACATCCTCTACCGGAGCGTGGTCCGATGACCGGGATCGACTGGATCGACCACCACCTCCTGTCCGTCCTCATCGGCCTGCCGCTGGCGGGAGCGGCGGCGATTCTCTTCCTGCCCCGGGAAGGCCGCGGGGCGATCCGGAACGCCGCGCTCCTGGTCACGCTGGCCGAGTTCCTGCTTTCCCTCCTGGTGGTGGCGCGGTTCGAATCCGGGACGGCGGCGATGCAGCTTTCCGAGAACATCCCCTGGCTGCCGCGGTACGGGATCGCCTACAACGTCGGCGTGGACGGCATCTCCCTGTGGCTCCTGATGCTCACCACGTTCATCATGCCGGTCGCGATCCTGTCCGCCTGGTCGGCGATCGAGCGGCATGTCAAGGAGTTCATGGTCTTCATGCTGGTCCTGGAGACCGCGATGGTGGGGGTGTTCGTCGCCGTCGACCTGTTCCTCTTCTACGTCTTCTGGGAGCTGGTCCTCATCCCCATGTACTTCCTCATCGGGGTATGGGGCGGCGAACGCCGGATCTACGCGGCGATCAAGTTCTTCCTCTACACGTTCGCCGGCTCCGTCCTCATGCTGGTCGCGATCCTCGCGCTCTACTTCCACCATTTCGCGGTGGCGGGCTTCTACACGACCGACCTGATGAAACTGTACGAGGTGGCGATCCCGCTGAATCTCCAGTTCTGGCTCTTCACGGCCTTCTTCCTTGCGTTCGCCTTCAAGGTCCCGATGTTCCCGTTCCACACGTGGCTTCCCGACGCCCACGTCGAGGCGCCGACGGCGGGCTCGGTGATCCTCGCGGCGGTCCTCCTGAAGATGGGGACATACGGGTTCCTGCGGTTCTCCGTGGCGCTGTTCCCGGCGGCGGCGGCCGACTTCTCCCCGATGATCGCGGTCCTGGCGGTGATCGGGATCGTCTACGGCGCCCTGGTGTCGATGGTGCAGAAGGACGTCAAGAAGCTGGTGGCGTACTCCTCCGTGTCCCACCTGGGCTTCGTCATGCTCGGGCTGTTCGCCTTCAACCTGCAGGGGATCGAGGGCGGGATCCTCCAGATGGTCAACCACGGCATCTCCACCGGGGCGCTGTTCCTCATCGTCGGGATGCTCTACGAGCGGCGGCACACCCGGCAGATCTCCGATTTCGGTGGATTGTCCAGGGTCATGCCGGTGTTCGCCCTATGTTTCATGGTGGTCGCCCTGTCTTCCATCGGCCTGCCCGGCACGAACGGGTTCGTGGGGGAGTTCCTCATCCTGCTGGGGGCGTTCCGGACCCACAGGGCGCTGACCGTGATCGCGGCGACGGGCGTCGTCCTCGCGGCCGTCTACATGCTCTGGATGTTCCAGCGCATGATGTTCGGGAAGGTGACGCATGAGGAGAACCTGCGCCTGAAGGACATGAACGGCCGGGAGATCGCCTGCATGCTCCCGATCCTCCTGCTCGTCTTCTGGATCGGGGTCTACCCGCAGCCGTTCCTGCGCAGGATGGACGCCACGGTCCACGCGTTCGTCGCGCGCTTCGAGGCCGGGAAACTGGCGGCTTCCGCGGAGGCCCTCCCGGGGGAGCCGATGATCGCGCGCTATTTCGGCTCGGGGAAGTGAGGGCGGGATGATGCCGATCTCCATCGACATCCAATCGCTGATCCGGGGGCTCTGGTGCATCCTCCCGGAGGCGGTCCTGATCGCCGCGGCCATCGCGGTCCTGCTCACGGACCTGTTCATCGCGGAGGGGAGGAAAATGATCCTGTGCGCCATCGGGATCGCCGGCGCCGCGGGATCGATCCTCGCCGTCCTGTGGCTCGGGACCGTCCGGATCGAGGGTTTCTCCGGGATGATCGTCCACGACGGGCTGGGGCTCTTCTCCTCCCTGACGATCCTCGCCGCCACCCTCCTCACCTTGATGATGTCCATCGGGTATTCCGAATGGGAAGGGACCCGGAAAGGGGAGTTCTACGCGCTGCTCCTCCTGTCCGTCGTCGGGATGCTCCTCATGGCGAAGGGGACGGACCTGATGACCGTCTTCCTGGGGCTGGAGACGATGTCGATCCCCATCTACTGCCTGGTCGGCTTCCATCGGGACCGGATGACGTCGCTGGAGGGGGCGCTGAAATACTTCCTCCTCGGGGCCTTCGCCTCCGGGTTCCTCCTCTACGGGATCGCCCTGATCTACGCCGCCACGGGGACCACGAAGATCGCGACCTTCGCGGCCATGGCGGGCGACCTTCATCTTTCGGGCAACCCGGTCTTCCTCTCCGGGGTCGTGCTGCTCCTGGTCGGGTTCGGTTTCAAGGTCTCCCTGGTCCCGTTCCACATGTGGACCCCCGACGCGTACGAAGGGGCGCCCACGATCGTGACCGCGTTCATGGGGGCGGCGGTCAAGGCCGCCGCCTTCGCGGCGCTCATCCGCGTGGCCCTGCTCGCCTTCCCGGCCCTCCAGCCGGAGATGGCGGACATCCTGTGGGTGCTGGCGGTCCTGACCATGACCGTCGGGAACCTCTCCGCGCTGCTCCAGGACAACCTGAAGCGGATGCTCGCCTACTCCTCGATCGCCCACGCGGGGTACGTCCTCGTGGGGCTGGTGGCGGGCGGCGTCGCGGGGGGACAGGCGGCGCTCTTCTACCTGCTGGTGTACGCCTTCATGAACCTGGGGGCGTTCGGCGTGATCATGCTGGTTGCCCGGGGTGAGGACGACGGGTACGATATCCGCCACCTCGCGGGGATCGGCTTCCGCCACCCCGTTCTCGGCGGCCTGCTCTCCCTGTTCCTGGTCTCCCTGGCCGGCGTCCCTCCCACGGCGGGGTTCATCGGGAAGTTCTACCTGTTCGGCGCGGCGGTCCGGAGCGGTTACGTCCTGCTGGCCGTCCTCGGGGTGCTGAACAGCGCCGTGTCCGCCTACTACTACCTGCGCCCGGTGGTCTACATGTACATGATGTCGTCCCCGGGCGAGATCCCGGTTCCCCGTGCCCCCCGCACGGCGTTCTCCCTGGCCCTGTGCGCTTCCGCGGCGGCGGTCCTTTTGCTGGGGGTGGCGCCGCGGTCCGTGCTCGATTTCGCGGAGCGGTCCATCCTTTCCCTCCTGATGTAGTTGCCACAATCCGTCCCGGAGTCGGATTCTTGCCTTGGATCTTCCGGATCGGCGGTCGTGCCGCAAGGAGCGTCCCCGAGGGAAGGGATTCTTGAGAGGGAATGCGCTTCTTGCGGCTACGGCCGCGGCAGCGGCAGGAACCGCGGCACCCGCTTCCGGTATTCCCGGTACGCCTCCCCGAACGCCCGCTCCAGCCGTTGCTCCTCGAAAAACGTCCCGATGTAGAGGTAGGCGACGATCGCCGCGGCCGAAGCCAGGGAGTTCCGCGTCTGCACGGGATGAAAGGCGAGCAGGGCGGAGCAGCCGAGATATAGCGGGTGGCGGACGATGCCGTACGCCTTCCCGGTGAACAGCTTTTGCCGATCTCCGTTTCCCGGCTCATCTCCGCGGAAGAACCGGCGCATTTGCCGCAGGCCGATGAACTCCCGGAAGTCCCAGGGGGTCCAGAGAAGGAGGGCCGCACCCGACGCCTGGACGGCGTGGAGCAGGATCCGCGGCCACCCCTCGACCCGGAACAGCGGCTGGTCGGGGAGGGAGTGGATGTAAATGAGCGTCGCGGCGCCCGCCGCGGCCGAATAGGCCGTGAACAGAAGGCGGTGGAACGCGCGGAACGCCCGCTCTCCCATCGCCCGTCTCGCCAGCCGTTCGTAACCTTCGGAGACGGTCAGGCTGTGGAATGCGGCGAAGGCGGTCCACGCCAGCACGATGTTCGCGATTTCCATGTTCCGCGGTTCCCCGTTTCCGATACTATCATCCGGGCCGGCCGACGGGTGGCCTGCCTTCCCCGGGTTTGCATTCAGGTTTCCCGGGCGGTTTACCGATAATAGATGAGATGCGTTGCCCCGTCTGCAAGATCGATTCGATGCGGCCCATGCTTTCCGGAGACCACCGGATCGACCGGTGTTCCTCGTGCGGAGCCGCCTGGTTCGATCCCGGGGAGATCCGGGAGCTGACCGAGGGTCGGTTCCCGGAAGCCGGGCACCACCCGGCGGAGGACGCTTCCCCCCCGGAGAAGAAGGATGTTTCCGCGCGGATGGCCCGCGCGTGGAAGGAAGCCGCCGCCCTCTCCTGCCCCCGTTGCTCCCGGCGGCTTTCCGTGATCGATTTCCAGAACACGGGCATCCCCGTCTTCCGTTGCCGGGAGTGCGGCGGGACGTTCGCGCCGCGCGCGGCCGTCGGCGAGATGGCCCGGAGGTTCGGGTTCCACCGAAGGAACGCCGCCCTTTACGGCGCCCTCGGCGAGTCGCTGGCGGAGCAGACACGGAGGCGTCTCGAGCGGCAGTACGGCGTGGGCGCGGGAAAGGGAAATCCGGGGGATGCCCGCGCCCCTGGGCTGCCGGTGGTGGTTCCCCTTGCGGACGCCGCCGATGCGGGGCCGGCCGCGCTCCCCGTCGTGACCTTTGGGCTTCTCTGCCTGTCGTTGGCTCTCCATGTGTTCGGCCAGGCCGGGTTGGGCGGGATGGACGGTTTTGCCTCCCGCCTCGCCCTGCCTCCCGGCGCGGGTTTCGGGGCGGTGCCGGCGCACGCGCTGTGGCTGGCACCGTTTTTCCACGGAGGGATCGTACCGCTCGCGTCGGGTTGCCTGTTCCTCTTCGTGCTGGGCGACAACGTGGAAGGCCGGTTGGGGCGCTTGCCGTTCCTGGCCTTCTACCTCGCCTGTGGAGCGGTTGCGGGCGCCGCGCATCTCGTCTGGGGGGAAACGGGGACGCCTTACGCCCTCGGGTGCGCCGGCGCGGTCGCCGGGGTGCTGGGCGCCTACCTGGTGTTCTACCCGGAGGTGCCGATCACGATGTACGGCGTGGGGGAGGTGGTCTCCGTGCCGGCCTATCTGTTCGCCTGCGCCTGGACCGTGGCGCAGTTCCTGTGGGGCTGGGGGCCCGGACCGTTGTCCGCCCTCCTGAACCCCGCGCCGTATTCCCTCGCGGGGAGCCTGGCGGGGTTCGGGGCGGGCGCCGCGGGTGCGGCCCTGTGGCGTTCCCTGGAGGATCGGTCGGCGTAAAGGATCACTTTTTCCGCAGCACCCTCTTGTCCCCCACCCGCAGCGTGACCTTCAGGCCGTCGAAATGCTCGAGCAGCGGGATCGTGTACTTCCGGGACAGTCCGGAGAGCTCCTTGAACTCCGGGACCGTGATCTCGCCGCGTTTCGACAGGAATTCGACAAGCTTTTCCTGGATGCGCCGCATTTCCGCGGGATCGAAGAAGAGCTCCTTTACCCGAACGATCCTTCCCGCGCGGACGAGGCCTTCGACCACCTTTTCCACTTCCCTCGGGTCTTTGCACACCGCCTGGGCCGCTTCGAGGAGCTCTCCCCGTGTCGGGGCGGTCGCGCCCGCGGCCCGTGCGACTTCCGAGATCTTTTGCGCAAGGGGGGAGGAAAGCTCCACTGCCTTCGGTTTCCGCGCGGGGAGGAGGTGGAGCTCCCCTTCCCGGGCGATGGAGCGGTTTTCCTCCAGGGCCATGGCGAGGAAACCCGGGTCGGGCGGCACGGGAAACAACGCGGCGATTTCTTCCGACGGGAATCCCGCGCGATCGGGGTCGCGGTCGTGCAGCTTCAGGAGGGCCTGGGCGCAGAAAGCGGATGCTTCAGAAAGGGCCGAACGGTGCCATGTATTTCCGGAAATCCGGCTCTGCTTCACGATTCCCTGCGCGGCCAGCCCCGTAAGGATGCCGCGGGTCTGCTCCGTACCGATGCCGGCGACGACCGCGATTTCCGCGGGGGTCGTTCCGGCCGCGCCCGCGTCCTCCGCAACGGCCAGGACGCGTTCCCCGGGATCGGCGGAGCGCAGGCGGACCAGGGGGTCCGGCACGGACCTCCCCGTCTTTTTCCGCGCCGGCGGCCTCGGGTGCAGGACCGTGCCGCCGCCGATCGTGTACCCGAAGTTGGCGAGCGGAGAGAACCCCCTGAGGATGAACCGGTCCCTTCCCGCCAGGACCATCTCCTCGGACAGGAGCACCCTCCCGTATCCCGTGCCTCCCGGAGGGATTTCGGTCTGGCCGTAGAGAAGGATTCGGCCGACGCAGGAAGAGGTGCCCGCATGGAAGGAGACTTGGCCCCTGTGGCGCAGCGGTTTCGGCGTCAGCGGGAGGTATTCGACGAACAGCTCGGCGGATTTCGTGGGAGTGAACGTGCCCGGACGGCAGAGCGTCGCGCCCCGCTGCGCATTCTCCCGTTCCACCCCCTGCAGGTTGACCGCCGTGCGGGTGCCCGCGGAAGAGCGCTCCACCAACCCTCCATGGACCTGCAGCCCCCGGACCTTCGCGATCCTGCCGCCGGGAAGGATGGCGACCTCGTCGCCCACCGACACCGTCCCCCCGATCACCGTGCCCGTCACCACCGTGCCGAACCCCTTCATCGTGAAGGAACGGTCCACGGGGAGGCGGAACAGGTGTGTGGAGTCCTTTCCGGGAATTCCCGCGGCCAGGCGGTCGATGGCCTCGACCAGCGCGGGCAGTCCCTCGCCGGTGACCGCGGAGACCCGCACGATCGGCGCGCCCGAGAGGAACGTTCCTTTCGCCAGTTCCCGGACGTCTTCCTCCTGGAGCTCCATCAGGTCGGGGTCCGCCTTGTCGCACTTGTTCAGGACCACGATGCCGTGGCGGACGGAAAGGAGGCGGCAGATGTCGAGATGCTCCCGTGTCTGGGGCATCACCCCTTCGTCCGCCGCGATGACGAGAAGGACGATGTCGATCCCCGCCGCGCCCGAGACCATCGTACGTACGAACCGCTCGTGCCCGGGGACGTCGACGATGCCCGCGAGGGTTCCGGACGGAAGGGCGAGGTGCGCGAACCCCAGCTCGATCGTGATCCCCCGCTCCTTTTCCTCCCGCAGGCGGTCGGGGTCCGTCCCCGTGAGCGCGCGCACGAGGGCGCTTTTCCCGTGGTCGATGTGGCCCGCCGTCCCGATGATCACAGTTTTCGGCATCTTGTAATATTACCTCAACCGGTCCTTTGAGGTACTATTGCACCCATGCGGGAAGTTCGGGGGCAGGAAGCCATCTTCGGATTCTCGGGGACGAAGGCGCGAGTCCTCGCGGCGGCCGTTCTGATGGCGGCGATCGCGGCCGCGCTGGTTTCCATCCCGGAGCGGTCCCCCGAATGGGCGTATTCCCAGGAGCTTGTCCGCAAGCTTTTCCTGTTCCCGATCCTTCTTTGCGCGTCGTGGTTCGGCGTGCGCGGCGCCGCGATCTCCACGGCGGTCGCCACGGTGTCCTGTCTCGGGCTGCTCGGAAGCCCATGGCCTGAAGCGTTGCAGGCACAGATGGAGCGGATCGGCGAGGTAGCGGTTTTCTGGCTGGTGGGCGCGCTCTCCTCGAGATTCTTCGAGCAGCAGAGGAAGTTCCTGCGGGACATCGAGACGGCCAACGACAACACCCTTTTGGCACTGGCCTCCTCCCTCGACGTGCGGGAGCACAACACCGGCGTCCATTCCCAGCGGGTGGCGGGCTACATGCTGCGGCTTGCGAAGGAGCTGGGGATTCGGGACAAGGAGAAGCTGGACATCGCCTGGAGAGGGGCCCTGCTCCACGACGTCGGGAAGATCGGCATCCCGGACGATGTGCTCCTGAAGCCCGGCCCGCTGACCGGGGAGGAGTGGAGGGTGATGCGGTTGCACCCCATGGTCGGGGCCGGCATCCTGCGGAAGATCGATTTCCTTCGCGAGCCGGCCGAGATCGTCCATTCCCACCATGAACGGTACGACGGCTCTGGCTACCCGAGGGGACTTGCGGCGGAAGACATTCCCCTGGGGGCGCGCATGTTCGCCGTGATCGACGTGTACGATGCCTTGACCACCGACCGGTCGTACCACACCGCCTGTTCCCACGTCGAAGCCTCGACGTCCCTCCGGGAAGGGGCCGGGAACCTCTTCGACCCGGCCGTCGTGACGGCGTTCGCGAGGGTCCCGTTCGGGGAGCTCCGGGAGATCGCCCGGAGCAACGACACCTCGCTGCTCCTCGGGCCCGAGGCCGCCCCCGCGTTGCGGGAGACGGCCGTCGCGTCCCCATTCCATTGAGCCATGGACGAAGGGAATCCTCCGCACGGCGACCCTCCCCACCGCGTACCGGTGGAGGACAGCATCGACCTGCATACCTTCTCCCCGCGCGATGTCGCGGCGGTCGTGGAGGATTACCTCGAGGAGGCGGCATCCAGGGGGTACCGGGAAGTGCGGCTCATCCACGGGAAAGGGACGGGTGTCCAGCGTGCGGCCGTCCGGGCCGTTCTCTCCCGTCACCGCCTGGTCGAGCTGTTCGCCGACGCGCCGCCGGAAGCGGGGGGATGGGGGGCGACGCGGGTGATCCTTCGAACGCCCTAGTTTCAACGAGCGCCGGTCAGCACGTACTGACGGCCCCGGCGGTCAAGACGGGGTGCCGTTTCCGGCCGGCGTTTCCGGCAACCTCAGCCGCGCGAGTTCCGCGATCAGTTTACCCGCCCATCGATAGATGTTGTACTCCCTGATGGTCGCGCGCATCCGCTTCATCCTTCCGGATCGTTCCGCGGGCTCCATCTTCAGGGAAAAGGCGATGGCTTCGGCCATCTCCTCGATGTCGTACGGGTTGACGACGATGGCATCCTTCAACTCGCGGGAGGCCCCGGTGAACTGGCTCAGGATCAGCGCGCCGTCTTCGTCGGCCCGGGCGGCGACGAATTCCTTGGCGACCAGGTTCATCCCGTCGTGAAGAGAGGTGACCATGCAGACGTCGGCCGCCTTGTAGAAGGGGGCGATGGTCTTGTGGCTGTGGTGGGCCTTGAGGAAAAGGATCGGTTTCCATTTTTTGGTCTGGAACCGCCAGTTGATCTTCTCCACCATTTCCTCGATTTCCGACTGGAGGTCCCGGTATCGTTTCACGTGGGTGCGGCTGGGCGCCCCCAGTTCCACGAAGACGAATCGCTCCAGGTATTCCGGGTATTTCTCCAGGAACCGTTCGACGGCACGAAACCGTTCGGGAATCCCCTTCGTGTAGTCGATCCGGTCGACTCCCACTCCCAGGAACTCCGCCTGGATCCCGTGTTCCTTGAGGATCCCTTCCTTCCACGCCTCCCTGCCCGGCGAGTCCGCATCGGGAAGGGAACTGTCGAAGCTCACGCTGATGGGGAAGGGCTTGATCGATGTGGTGTGGTCCCCCCGGGTGATGGAAAACTGCTCCCAGTTGATCTTCGATTCGAGGAACCGGTCGACGCTCTCCAGGAAATTGTTGCAGTGGAACTGGATGTGGAACCCGATGAGGTCGGCCCCGAGCATCCCCTGGAGGATCTCCTGGTGCCACGGGCAGATCCCGTACGCCTCGGGGTTGGGCCAGGGGATGTGCCAGAAGAGCGCGACCTTGGCGTCGGGACGCTCCTTTTTCAGGATCAACGGAAGAAGGGCGAAATGGTAGTCCTGGACGAGGATCAGCGGGGACTTCTCCCCGGCGATTTCCGTCAGCAGGGCCTGCGCGAACTTCTCGTTCACCATCCGGTAGCGATTCCAGTCCTCCAGGCGGAACGTGGGACGGGTATGGGTGATGTGGCATAGGGGCCAAAGGCCTTCGTTCGAAAAACCGTAGTAATAGCCGTCCTCTTCCTCCTTGGTCAGCCAGACCCTTTTCAGGGTGTACGCCGGTTCATCCGGCGGCACGCGGAGCTTGTCGTCGGCGTCCACGGCTTCCCGGTCGGCGTCTCCGCTTCCGTGGGCGAGCCAGATGCCGTCGCAGACCCGCATGACGGGATCCAGCGCCGTGACCAGTCCTCCCGCGGGCACGATGCAGCGGATGTTGCGCCCCTCCTTCGTGTGCATGTACGGCTCCCGGTTCGAGACGAGGAACAGCTTCTCCCCGCCGAGCTCCGCGCGCATGTGCTCTTTCAGGCGGCTGGCCGTCCAGAGCGATTCCGCCTGCAGGCGCAGCTTGGCCTCTTCTTCCGCATCCCCGAGCGCCTTGGCCAGGCTTTTCGCCATGTGGCTCACTTCCTTCGCCAGGGGATCCAGCAGCTCCTGCCGGTGGGACGGCTTGATCGCCCGGATTCTTCCCATGCGCAGGTCCCGGACCCAGGAGGCGAACTGGGCGATCGGGCCCGTGATGCTCCAGCGGACCACCAGGACGGTGATCGCGACGACCAGCAGGGTCAGGATCAGGAAGCGGACCAGGTTGTATTTCCATATCTCGGAGAGCCGTACGTCGATGTAGGAAACGTCGTCGAACAGCGCCAGGACCCCGATGGTCTCGTCCGCCTGGACCAGGGGCAAGGCGTAGATATAGGTTCTTTTTCCTTCGACCTGTTTGAAGGCGCTCGTCGGCCGGCCTCCCTCGAGGCATTTCACGACCTGCGGGATGGATCGGGGAATCCGGCTTTTCAGTTCGGCGGTAGAGTAGAGGAGCTCGCCCTTGCGGTCGAAGATGGCGATTCCCTGAAGCCTTTCGCGGTTTCCGAACCGCTCCACGAGACGATCGAGCTTCCCGCGGGAATCGGAACGGAGCAGGGGGACCACCGATTCCTGGAGGCTTTCGGCCAGCATCGAGATCCGGCGTTCCAGGTCGGACGCGAGGAGAAGCCGCTCCTCCCTCACCTGGTGGAAGGAGGACCCGATCGCGACAAGGGCGACCACGAGCGTCAGCGACACGATGAGACGGATCGTGATCTTCATGCGGATCCCGTGGTTGTGTCTCCGATACGGATTATCATATTTCGAACCTATCACAGGTTGATCCCGACGCAGTTCACATTTATAATCCGAAAAGTGTTATCGATTACAGCCAGGAGGTGTGGATGAGGGGCCGGCGATCCCGTTTCACCGCGTTTGTGGCGATCTCCCTGTTCCTCGGCGTCCCCGCGCTGCTCTGGAATGCGGCGGGGCTCCGGGCCCCCGAACCGGACGGGGGGCGCGAGGAAAGTCTTGCCGCCGGCGTCCGGTCGATCTCCGGATTCGTGGAGGCGGGCGAGACGATGGCCGCGATCTTCGACCGGTACGGCCTGGATCCCCGCGATCTGTTCGGGATGCGGCAGGCTTCCGCGTCGGTCCACCGGTTCCGGTCCATAGCTTCCGGCCGGCCGTACCGGATCGAGGCGGACGCCGACAACAACGTCTTGTCCCTGACGTACCATATCGACGACGAGAATCTGCTCCGCGTGGTACGAACCGGGTCCGGCTTCGAGGCGACGAAGGTCGGCATCGAATACGAGGCGAGAACGGGCCGTCTCGAAGGGACCATCGAAAGCAGCCTGGTGTCGTCGTTGGGTGGAGATCCCCGGAGCGTCCTGCTGGCCCTCGACCTGTCCGACATCTTTTCCTGGGACATCGACTTCACGACGGACCTGCGGAAGGGGGACACCTTCCGTCTGGTCGTGGAGGAGCGGTGGCTCGACGAGGAATTCAAGGGGTACGGGGACATCCTGGCCGCGGAGTTCGTCAACGACGGCCGCATGTACCGAGCGTACCGGCACGAGGTCGGCGGGACGGCGGGGTATTACGACGACGAAGGGAAGTCGCTCCGGAAAGCGTTTCTGAAGGCTCCGCTCAACTACCGGCGCATCAGCTCGGGGTTCACGGCCAGCCGGATGCATCCCATCCTCAAGATCCGCCGTCCTCATTTCGGCGTGGACTACGCCGCGCCCGCCGGGACGCCGGTGCAGGCCCTGGGCGACGGCGCCGTCCGTTTCGCCGGTTACAAGGGGGCCAACGGCCGCCTGGTCGTCCTGGAGCATCGCGGGGGGTACAGCACGTTTTACGGGCACCTTTCCCGGTTCGGGAAGGGGATCCGGAGAGGCGTGCGGGTCGGCCAGGGGGACGTCATCGGGTTCGTCGGGTCCACCGGGCGGTCCACCGGGCCTCACCTCGATTTCCGGATCAAGAAGAACGGGCGGTACCTGAACCCGCAGACGGTCCGCCTGCCCCGCGGCAGGCGGGTCCCCGAAGGGGGCATGGCCGCCTTTGCCCGGTTCCGTCAGGAGATGGAGGGGCGGCTGGCCGCGGCTCCGGAACCCTCTCCGCCGGGGACGATGCCGTCCGGGACGTCCTTTCTCCGCTGATCCGGCAGCCGCGGCCGGCCCGCGCTCCCGGCCCCCCGGGTCGTGTGATATGATTCCCCGATCATGCCGTTCCCCGGGGGATTCCGATGGCGTTTCGCGACCTGTCCTCGTTCCTCGCCGCCCTCGAGGCGCGAGGCGAGCTGAAAAGGATCCAGGCCCCGGTTTCCGCCGAGCTCGAAGCGGCCGAGATCGCCGACCGGGCGATCAAGACCGGGGGCCCGGCGCTGCTGTTCACGAACGTGAAGGGCACCGAAGTCCCCCTCGCCATGAATCTCTTCGGCACGATGGACCGGATGTGCTTCGCGCTGGGCGTCGACCGGCTCGACGACATCGCGGCGCGGGTGCGGGAGGTCGTCGAGCCGGAGATCCCCACCAATTTCCTCGAGAAGCTCAAGATGCTCCCCAAGCTGGCGCGCCTGGCCGACTTCGTGCCGAAGACCGTCTCCTCCGGCCCCTGCCAGGAAGTGGTTGAGCGGGAGCGGCCTTCGCTCGCGTTTCTTCCCGTCGTGAAGACCTGGCCCGGCGACGGCGGCCCGTTCATCACGCTGCCGCTGGTGTTCACGAAGGACCCGGCGACGGGACGCCGCAACGTCGGGATGTACCGGATGCACGTGTACGACGAAACGACGACCGGGATGCACTGGCACGTCCATAAGGGGGGAGCGCAGCATTTCCGCGGCTTCCGGCGGAAGCGGGAGCGGATGCCCGTGGCGGTGGCGCTGGGAGGGGATCCCGCGACGATCTACGCGGCCTCCGCACCCCTGCCCGAGGACGTCGACGAGATGATGTTCTCCGGTTTCCTGCGGAAGGAGCCGGTCGAGCTGGTCCGTTGCGTAACCTCCGACATCGAGGTCCCCGCCCATGCCGAGGTGATCCTCGAGGGGTACGTGGACCCGGAGGAGCTGCGGACCGAGGGGCCGTTCGGCGACCACACGGGGTACTACTCCCTGGCGGACCCGTACCCGGTCTTCCACCTGACCTGCGTCACCCGGCGGAAGAACCCGGTCTACCCGGCCACCATCGTCGGCAAGCCGCCGATGGAGGACGTATACATGGGGAAGGCGACGGAGCGGATCTTCCTCCCGCTGCTCCGGAAGATCGTGCCCGAAGTGGTGGACATGAACCTCCCGGTGGAGGGGATCTTCCACAACTTCGCCTTCTTCTCCATCGACAAGCGGTACCCCGGGCACGCCCGCAAGGTGATGAGCGCCGTGTGGGGGCTGGGGCTGCTCATGTTTTCCAAGTTCGTGGTGGTGTTCGACGCGGACGTCGACATCCAGAACCTCTCCGAGGTGCTCTGGCGGATCGGGAACAACGTGGACCCCCGCCGCGACACGATGATCGTGGACGGGCCCGTGGACGCCCTCGAGCACGCCTCCCCCGTCCCGCACTACGGATCGAAGATGGGGATCGACGCGACGCGGAAGTGGGCCTCGGAGGGGTTCGCCCGCGAGTGGCCCGAAGACATCGTCATGCCGGAGGAGATCGTCGACCTCGTCACGCGGCGGTGGAAGGAGTACGGGTTCTGACCACGCAAGGGACGCTTCCCTCGCCCTTCCTGGCTCGATTCGCCTGCGGTCGAGGCGACAGATACCGTGGCCATCCTTGGCCGCCTCGACACTTGGGCCTCCTGCCCGTCGGGTCTTCCTCGTTCCCGGCCTCCCTGCCTTCGGAAGACACGCCCCCTCAGGGGAGGTTTCGCGCTCGGAGCGCCCCTTGCGCCAATGCCTTACGGCAGAACCGCGTTCATGGGCACAGGGGCTGAGGTGTTCCGGCGGGTCGCGGTCTACCTGGAGATGATCAAGGTGGCGCACACGGTCTTCGCGCTCCCTTTCGCCCTCGTCGGGATGTTCCTGGCCGCCCGGGAGATGGGCGCCGGGTTCGCCCTGCCTACCGCCCGGACCGCCTTCTTCATCCTGCTGGCGATGGTCGGAGCGCGCAGCGCCGCAATGGGGTTCAACCGCCTGGCGGACGCCGATATCGACGCGAGGAATCCCCGGACGAAGGACCGCGCGATCCCGGCCGGGAAGGTGAGCCGGGCGACGGCAGGCGTTCTTGTCCTTCTGTCCGCCGTCCTGCTCGTGCTGTCGGCGGCGATGCTCAATCCCCTTTGCCTCAAGCTTTCCCCCGTCCTGCTGCTGCTCCTCTTCTCCTACTCGTACATGAAGCGGTTCACCTGGGCTTCCCACCTGGTCCTCGGCGCATGCCTGGGGGCCGCCCCGCTGGCGGCCTGGATCGCGGTCACGGGGGAGGCCGATGCGAGGATCCTCTCGATCTGCTTCGCCGTGATGTTCTGGACGGCCGGCTTCGACGTCCTGTATGCCCTGCAGGACATCGACTTCGACCGGAGCGCCGGTCTCCATTCCATCCCGCGGCGCCTGGGCGTCCGGGGCTCCCTGCGGGTCGCCCGGGCGTTCCATTTGGCGATGGCGGCGCTGTTGCTGCTGGGGTATCATCTGTTTGGGCTCGGCGCATGGTATCTCGCCGGGCTGGTCCTGTGTTTCGGCGTGCTGGCGTACGAGCATTCGATCGTCCGGGAGGACGATCTCTCCCGGTTGAACATGGCGTTTTCAACCTGAACGGCGTTGTGAGCATCGCTTTTTGCCTGTTCACCTATTTGGACCTCGTGACACGAGGCGGTCCATGAGGGTTCTGCTGGGGATATCGGGTGCGAGCGGCGCCGTCTACGGGGTGCGATGCGCCGGCCTGCTCCTGGCTCAGGGGGTGGACCTGCACGTCCTGGTCACCCCGACGGCGTGGGAGATCCTGTCCGCCGAGCTGGGGGGCGGCAAGGTTCCCGGCGCGTTTGACGAGAGACAGGAGTGGCTTGCGCGCCTGGTCTTCGGTCCCCGGCCGTTCCTGCTGCACGCCGAGGACGATTTCCGGATCCCGTTCGCTTCCGGGTCCAATCCCCCCGACGCGATGATCGTCGCCCCATGCTCCATGGGAACCGTCGGGCGGATCGCTTCCGGGGTCTCGTCGTCGGTGTTGACCCGCTGCGCCGACGTGGTCATCAAGGAGCGCAAGCCGCTTGTACTGGTGGTCCGCGAGACACCTCTCTCCGTGCTGCACCTCGAAAACCTGTTGGCCCTCGCCCGCGCGGGGGCGGATGTGCTTCCCGCCTGCCCGGGGTTCTACCATCGGCCGGAATCGGTGTCCGACCTGGTCGATTTCGTCGCCGCCCGGGCGCTCTCCCGCATCGGGATCGATGCGGGCGTGCTCCCCCGCTGGGGGGAAGAGGGAAACGTGCCGAAGGAGGGGAGCCATGAAAAAAATCCTTGTGGTCGATGACGAGGAGAGCATCCGCGAGCTGTACCGCGCGGAGCTTGCCGACGAGGGATACGAAGTCGATCTTGCCGCGGACGGGCGGGAGGCGCTTCGCCGCCTCGATGCTTTCCGCCCGGACCTGGTGACCCTCGACATCAAGATGCCCGGCATCGACGGCATCGAGGTGCTGCGCCGGATCCGCGAGAAGTACGCCACGATCCCCGTGATCCTGGTGTCCGCGTTCGGCGAGTTCAAGCAGGATTTCAACACGTGGGCCTCCGACGCCTACATCGTGAAATCCCACGATCCCACGGAGCTCAAGGAAACCGTCCGGAAGCTGCTGGGGGCCGGATGAGCATCCTGAAGGTCCTTTTCGAGGCGCTGAGCGGCGGGCGGCGATCCCGCGGCGAGGAGAGGGATGTGTCGTTCGCCGCCGCGCTGACGTCCGGCCTGTACGAGATTTCCCAGGCGTTGAGCAGGCCGGCGGAGGACGTCCAGCGCAGCTTCGACCTCATAACATCCGCCTCCGCATCGATCCTGCGCGTCGAGCGCTGCCTGCTGTTTCTCTCGGTGCCGGGGGAGGAGGATCCCAAGCTCCGGTCGATGGCGGGGATCCCGAGGGGAAAGGGATTCGAGAAGTTCCGCGACGAGCTGAAACGCAGGGTCGTCCAGCCGATCCTTTCCTCGGGGGAGGGGATCATCATCTCCGAGGGGCGGCCCGGCCTCGACCGCAGCCTTCTGCGGCTGATGGGGCGCATGGACGTGAAGGGGTTCCTCGCCGCGCCGGTGAAAAGCGCCTCTTCCACCATCGGGCTGATCATTGCGGCGACCCCTCTCGATCGGCGGGACCTCGACGACGACGACCTGAAACTGCTCACCGTCATGGCGAATTTTGCGTCGGTCGCCCAGGGGAACGCGGCCCTGGTCGCCCGGCTGGACAAGAAGGCCCGCAAGCTTTCGGCCATCTTCGACATCAGCAAGGCCTTGAACGAGGAATCCGACCCGGCCGTCCTGTTCCAGCTGATCATCGATCGCGCGACCGGGCTGCTGGGGGCCTCCTCCGGTTCGGTCATCCGGGTGGACCACACCACCGGGACGCTCCACATCGAGGCGGAGCAGGGGCTGGGCGGCGCCGTGAAGAGCGGCATCCGGCTGCGGATCGGCGAAGGGGTCACCGGGTGGGTGGCGAAAGAGGGCGTCCCGCTGCTGGTCAAGGACGTCCGGGAGGATCCCCGGTACTTCGAGGCGAGCCCCAAAGTGATGTGCGAAATGGCCGTTCCGATCAAGTGGGGGTCCGAGGTGATGGGAGTGATCAACCTCGATCACCACCAGGTGAACGCCTTCCTGGAAGAGGACCTCGAGATGCTCACCGCTTTCGGGCACGTCGCGGGAGTGGCGTTGCGCAACGCGAACGTCCTGCGCGACTGGACGAGGGA